>Ga0256405_10001360_pt1 | contig 67332 bp, 44 predicted proteins | sample RumenRJG_02DNA_FD_189096 | JGI IMG/M metagenome (GOLD analysis project Ga0256405, IMG submission 189096) | Bovine rumen microbial communities from Lethbridge, Alberta, Canada - RJG_02 | ecosystem: Host-associated > Mammals > Digestive system > Stomach > Rumen | place: Canada: Alberta... | reverse complement strand
GCTCTTCTTCTCTTTCTTCTCTAGTGAATCTATTATTTTCTAATAAACTCGTTTTTGCCTTTGAAATTGTAGAATACCACAACTGATTTAAAAACCAATTATATATACTCTGCTGATTTCTACTGTCTGTATCTCACGATACAAACATTTAAACCTCTAATGTTTTCTCTCAATATTTTCAATGAACTTTATCCCTTGATTTCTCAAACGGGCTGCAAAGATACGGACTTTTTTTTATCCTCCAAATCTTTTTTCGTTTTTTTTGACTTTTTTCTTAAATTTGTTGTCCGCACCCTAAAAAAATGCCCGGGCTTTTAACCCGGGCTATTATTATCTTCTCCCAATATTACTCAGCATATAATTTTATAATATTAAGGATAACCTCTGAAGCCTTTTCTATGCTCTCAAGAGGAACGAACTCCATTTTACCGTGGAAGTTCAGTCCGCCAGCAAAAATATTGGGGCAAGGCAGGCCGCGGAAGCTAAGGTTGGCGCCGTCGGTTCCGCCACGGATAGGCTGAACCTTGGGCTTGATGCCGGCCATCTCGATAGCCTTGATTGCCTTCTCTACAACATGGAAGTGCGGCTCAACCTGCTCTCTCATATTATAATATTGGTCTTTCAGCACAAGAGTTGCCGTTCCCTGGCCGTACTTTACATTAATAAAGTCGCACACCCGGGTCATAAGCTGCTTCTTGGCCTCAAATTTAGCCCTGTCGTGATCACGGATGATGTAGGCAAGGTCTGCCTGCTCTACGGCGCCGTTGAAGGCCACAATGTGGAAGAAGCCCTCGTAGTCCTGAGTGAATTCAGGACGCTGATCTACAGGCAGCAGCGAATTCAGTTCCTGGCCGATGTTAATTGCATTGCGCATCTTGCCCTTTGCATAGCCGGGATGCACGTTGCAGCCCTGGATATGTATCTTTGCCGATGCAGCATTGAAGTTCTCGTACTCCAATTCACCAATCTCTCCACCGTCCATGGTGTAGCCAAAATCGGCGCCAAAACGAGCAACATCAAACTTGACCACGCCGCGGCCAATCTCCTCGTCCGGAGTGAAGCCAATCTTGATGGGGCCATGCTTGAATTCAGGATGCTCTACGATATACTGGACAGCATTCATGATTTCTGCAACGCCGGCTTTGTCGTCGGCGCCCAGCAGCGTCGTACCGTCAGTGGTAATGAGCGTCTGGCCCTTGTAATGCAGCATCTCAGGGAAATCGGCCGGCTTAAGGAAAAGGCCGGGAACGCCCTTCAGGGCGATGTCGCCGCCATCGTAATTCTTAACGATCTGCGGTTTGATGTCCTTGCCGGAGGCATCGGGGGCCGTATCGACATGGGCAATAAAGCCAATGGCCGGCACCTTTTTGTCGATGTTGGAGGGGATGGATGCCATTACATAACCATACTCGTCCAGGGTGACATCGACGCCCAGGGCGGCAAGCTCGTCGCGAAGCAGCTTAAGCAGATCCCATTCCCTTGCGGCAGAGGGCTGCGATTCTGAATTTTCGTCGGAAGTAGTTTCTATCGATACGTAACGTAAAAACCTGTCAAGAATATTTTCCATAACTATTTATCTTTTTTCATTGATGCTACGGTCATGTAAATGATAATTGCGATAAAGGGGATGATGGCCACGGCCTCGCCGTAACCAGCGTTCCAATCCTTAAGGAAGATGTTGACGTTGGCAAACTTAAGGATGGCGCTTACAACGCCCATCAGAGCGCCGCCGGCAATGAATCCGGAAGCGATGAGGGTACCCTTGTTCAGGCGAGCCTCGTTAACGGCTGCATCCTTGCTGCGGGTGCTTACATACCATGAAATTCCACCACCGATAAGGAGCGGGAGGTTCAGGTCCAGAGGAATGAACATACCAAGGGCGAAGGGCAGGGCGGGAATCTTCAGGAAGTTAAGGATCAGTGCAAGAACAGCTCCGATGCCGTAAAGCATCCACGGAGCACCGCCGCCGCTCATAAGAGGGCCGATCAGGGCAGCCATGGCATTTGCCTGAGGTGCAACAAGGGCTTCGTCGCCGGTAAAGCCATAAGTCTTGTTAAGGATGAGCATCACACCGCAAACGGTAACGGCAGATACTGCAACGCCAAGGAACTTCCAAGTCTCCTGCTTACGTGGAGTGGAACCAATCCAGTATCCAATCTTAAGGTCGGTAATGAACGAACCGGCAACGGAAAGTGCAGTGCAGACCACGCCACCGATGATAAGGGCCGCTGCCATGCCGGCATTGCCCTTAAGGCCTACGGCGATAAGCACTACAGATGCCACAATAAGGGTCATCAGCGTCATGCCGCTGACAGGGTTAGAACCCACAATGGCAATGGCATTGGCAGCTACGGTAGTAAACAGGAACGCGATTACGCCCACAATAAGAAGGCCCACCAAAGCCTGCCATATATTCTCTACTACACCGCCAAAGGCAAAGAATGCGAACACTGCAATAAGCGCTACGGCAAGACCGAAGACGATATTCTTCATCTTGATGTCTTCCTCTGTGCGGGCCACCTTCTCTGCGGCACCCTTGCCTCCCTTGAACTCGTTTACAGCAAGGCCCAGGGCAGATTTAATAACGCCGAAGGACTTGATAATGCCAATGATACCGGCTGTTGCGATGCCGCCGATGCCAATAGGACGGGCATAGGTGCTGAATATGTTTTCAGGGCTGAGGCCGGCTGCCTGTGCTTCTGGCAGGACAAAGCCGATAAGCGGAATTATAAAGAACCATACCAGGAAAGAGCCGCAGCAGATAATAAGGGCATACTTGAGGCCGATTATAAAGCCAAGGCCCAGTACAGCTGCGCCGGTATTTAGTTTCACCAGGATCTTGGCCTTGTCTGCTATGGCAGCGCCAAACTCTACGACGCGGGATGTAAGGGTTTCACTCCAGAGGCCTACGCTGGCGGCGATAAAGTCATACAGACCGCCGATGAGGCCGCTCAGCACCAGTATCTTGGCGCCCTTGCCGCCGCCTTCTCCGTTAACCAGGACTTGCGTTGTGGCAGTAGCCTCGGGGAAAGGATACTTGCCGTGCATTTCCTTAACAAAGTACTTGCGGAATGGAATGAGGAACAAAATACCAAGAACGCCTCCCAACAGGGAAGAGAACACCATCTGGGTAAAGTTGATGTCCAGACCCAGGATGTAAATTGCCGGCAGGGTGAAGATTGCTCCGGCAACCACGGCGCCGGAACAGCCGCCGATGGACTGGATAATTACATTCTGGCTAAGGCTGTCGTTCTTTTTAAGAGCTGCCGTAAGGCCTACTCCTATAATAGCTATAGGAATAGCGGCCTCGAATACCTGGCCTACTTTCAGGCCCAGATAGGCTGCTGCGGCAGAAAAAAGAATTACCATGAAAATACCGGTAAGCACAGAGTAAGGTGTAATCTCTGCGTACTTCTTGTCCGGGCTAAGCAATGGCTTGTACTCTTCTCCCGGTTTCAGCTCCCTTTGCGCATTCTCCGGAAGCTTCAGATTGTTTTCTTCCATATTATATTAATTAATTGTTATTCACTACGTACACGTCGCCAACCGTACAGGGTCACCATTAAAAAGCAGATAAGCGGCAGGATAAAACTGGCATTCACGGCAGGCAGGCTGCCAACGGTGCCAAGATCTATGATGCTGCCCTGAAGCGGCGGAAGAAGCGCTCCGCCCACAATTGCCATCACCAGGAAGGCGGCGCCAAGATTGCTGTCTTCTGCATCCACCCCCTCAAGGGAGATGCCGTAAATCGTCGGGAACATCAGGCTCATGAAGGCGCTGGTGGCCACAAGGCAGATCAGGCCACCCGTACCTACGATAAATATGGTGCCCAGGGTACAAAGAGCAGCCATCGCCCCGAAGACGGTCAGAAGTTTCCTGGAATTGATATACTTCATAAGGAAGGTGGCTATAAACCTGAAACACAGGAATAAAGCCATTGCGGCGATGTTATATTTCTGCGCCGTGGCCTTGTCTATGCCAAGATTGTCTGCGTAATGGATAATGAATGTCCATACCATAATTTGCGCAGCAACGTAGAAGACCTGCGCCAGAACGCCTTCGCGGTAAGCGACATTGTGCCACAGATTACGCAGCGTCTTCCCGGTATGACCCTTCTGCGGCTTAACCACGGCACCGGGCATTTTTGTAATTGCAATCAGGACAAAAACAATCAGTACGATCACGCCCAGGGCCACATATGCGTCACGGATAATGGCGATGTCATGCACACGCTCTACAGCCTTCTGAGCTTCCGGCAGGCTGCTGAAAACCAACTGGCCGGCGGCATCGCGATGCTGGTCGCTTAGCAGGTTGGGCAGTACCACCCAAGAGGCCACCGCCATGCCCGCAAGCGAGCCCATCGGATTGAAGGCCTGGGCCAGATTCAAGCGGCGGGTAGATGTTTCCTTTGAGCCGAGCGACAGCACAAAAGGATTGGCCGTAGTTTCAAGGAAGGCCAGACCAAAGGTCAGAATATACAGGCTCAGGCAGAAGAAAGTGAAACTCTGCTGTGCCGCAGCCGGAATAAACAAGAAGGCGCCGGCAGCGTATAGCGCCAGGCCCAGCATAATGCCCCTCTTATGGCTGTATTTACGGATGAAAAGCGCCGCAGGAATAGCCATGGTGGCATATCCGCCGTAAAAAGCAAACTGGATCAGGGACGCCTTGGCGGCAGACAGTTCCATGATTGTCTGGAAGCCGGCCACCATGGGGTTGGTAATATCGTTTGCAAAACCCCAGAGCGCAAAAAGCGTTGTTATAAGAATGAAGGGCAGAAGGTATTGCTTCTGCACCAGTTTAGTCTTTACTGCCATTGTTTAAATCCAGCGGGAATTCATCTCCTTGTTGGAATTATCCAGCAAGGTACGAACTTTTCCTTAATCCGCCAAATCGACGGCACAGCAGACGGCAACTACAGTTCCGGACAGATGGTATAGGTGAGGAAGGCCATCAGCCAGGCGATAAGCATGGTGTAAACGCAGACGGCAATTGCCCAGCTCCACTTTCCGGTTTCGTTCTTTATAGCAACGAAGGTGGCGATGCAAGGGAAATACAGCAGCACGAAGACCATGAAAGCCAGGGCTGAGGGCCAGCCGATATCGGCCACCAAAGCGGCCTGAAGGGCCGTGTCGCTGTCGTCGGCATTATCAGAAACGACAGGTGTATCCTGAGCATACATCACGCCCAAAGAACTGACTACCAACTCTTTGGCAGCGACGCCGGTAAGAAGGCTCACACCCATCTTCCAGTTGATGCCAAGAGGCTGGAGGGCAGGCTCTATAGCCTGGCCAATCTGCCCGATGTAAGAATTCTGCATCTGCTCTGTCTGAGCCTGTGGAGTATCGACATCACCCGTCGGCCTGGGGAAATATCCTAATACCCAAATAATTACGGAACATATAAGGATGGTGGTAGCCATCTTCTGAAGATATTGGCGGCCCTTCTCCCAAGTATGGCGCCAAATGGCCTTGCCGGTAGGAACGCGGTAAGGAGGCAGTTCCATAACAAAGGGGAGGTCGTCGTCACGCACGAAGCGCTTGATTGCCACGGCGGACAGTATCGCCAGAACAATACCCAACAAATAGATGCCTAACAGCACCAGAGGCGCATGGCCCGGGAAGAAGGCACCTGCAATAAGGACGAATATGGGCAGACGGCCGGCGCAGGACATGAACGGAATGATGGCAATTGTGATAAGCCTGCTCTTGCGGCTCTCTATCATGCGGGTTGCCATGATGGCCGGAACGTTGCAGCCGAATCCCATCACCATGGGTATGAAACTCTTGCCATGCAGGCCCAAATGGTGCATCAACTTGTCCACTATGAAAGCCGCGCGCGCCATGTAGCCGGAATCCTCTAACAAAGAGATAAAGAAATAGAGTATCAATATGTTAGGCAAGAAGACCAGCACGCTTCCGACACCGGCAATGATGCCATCGACAATGAGGTTCTTGAACCAGCCGTCGGCCATTAACGCACCTACCTGCTCCCCTATCCACTGCACGCCGGCCTCTATCCAATCCATAGGGAACTGGCCCAGGGTGAAGGTGGCCTGGAAAATCACATACAGCAGGAAGATAAAGATGGGGAAAGCCGCCCATTTGTTGGTAACCAAGGCGTCTATCTTGTCTGTGATGGTGCGGCGGGGACGGGCCTCGCGGTGCTGCTTCCAGGTCTCTGTCAGCGCACCGTTTATGAAAGCATATTTTGCATCTACTATTGCCGATTCGCAATTGGTGTCCAGCACACTTTCTATGCGCTCTTCCTCTTCCTGGCGAGCCTTCTCAAGCTCTGCTGCAAAAGGCTTTGCCGCAAGCATTTTTACGATCTCCGAATCCCCCTCCAAATACTTGATAGCCAGGTATCTGGTAGAATATTTGGAACGTAGTTCAGTGTCCGGAAGTATGATGTCACGAAGCCTGTTTATAGACTTTTCCAGCTCTATTCCGTGATTGATGTGAATGTGCCTTGTAAGCGAAGGATTGCTGCCTTTGTAAATCTCCAGCACAGTGTCGAAGAGAGCGGGAATGCCCTGGCCGCTGCGGCTGACCGTGGGGACCACCGGCACGCCAAGCAATATGCCCAGCTGGGCGGTATCAATCTCGTCTCCGCGGGAAACGATCTCGTCGTACATATTCAGGGCGATGATAGTACGAAGGTTCATGTCGATGAGCTGGGTGGTAAGGTAAAGGTTGCGCTCCAGATTTGAGGCATCCACTACATTTACCACGACATCCGGCATCTTCTCTGAAAGGTTCTTGCGGACGTACAGTTCTTCAGGGCTGTAAGCCGACAGCGAATATGTGCCCGGGAGGTCTACAAGCACTATCTTATAGCCCTTCCAGTTGAATTTTCCTTCCTTTGCATCTACGGTTACGCCGCTGTAGTTGCCCACGTGCTCATGGCCGCCTGAGGCAACATTGAACAAGGACGTCTTGCCGCAGTTGGGGTTGCCCACAAGCGCTACGCGAATCTCTCTTCGGCGCTCGTCCGCCAGCTTTTCCATCTCTGCCGTCAGGACAAAGTCCTCACAATTGGGCTCGCAGTCAATCGGGCCCAAATCCTCTGTGTAAGAAAGACGCTGGCGAGCCTCTTCTTCGCTGATGATCTCTATCATTTTGGCCTCTTCACGGCGGAGCGACAGCTTGTAACCAAGTATCTCGTACTCGATAGGATCGCGCAGCGGGGCATTGAGCACCGTCTTCACTTTCTTGCCGGAAATGAAGCCCATCTCTATAAGGCGTTTGCGGAAACCGCCATGGCCGTTTACCTTGGCTATTACTCCGCTGCTGCCTGTTTTTAAATCAGATAATCTCATACAAAAATTTTGCGACTGCAAAATTAGCGCTTTTTATTTTATGGGCACATCCCCATTTATTGGGATTTTTAAGCGAAGTTTCCTAAATTTGTAGCTACTAATAATAGTAAAAATCACTAAAAATGAGCACAGAGCAAAAATATGCCGTAGGCGTCGATATTGGCGGAAGCCATATTACATCAGCCGTTATAGATCTGGAACTTGGACAAATCGTTGGACATCCGGTTACTACGGATGTTGACCACACCTCCCCTGCAGAGGTCATTTTCTCTGCATGGACCAAGAATCTGAGGCTTCTTATGAACGAGGCCGGAATGCCGGTTAAACAAATTGGCATGGCCTTCCCCGGTCCCTTTGACTACGACAAAGGCATTTCTTACATGGAGCATAAGTTTGCATCCATCTACGGCATAAACGTTGGCGTTACCCTGGCCGCCCGTCTTCTGGACTTCCCCGGCCTGGAGTTCAAGTTTGTGAACGATGCCGGCGCATTTGCCCTGGGCGAAAGCAGTTTTGGCGCCGCCAAGGATGACTCCCGCGTAATTGTGCTTACCCTTGGCACCGGAGTAGGTTCCGGTTTCGTGGCCAACCACACCATTGTCCGCAGCGGCGATTCCGTACCTCCGGGCGGCGAAGTTTGGAACCTACCCTTCCGCGATGGCATCGTGGACGAGGCCTTCTCTACCCGATGGGTGGTAGGCAGGTATCAGGAGCTTACCGGCAAGCAGGTTCAGGGCGCAAAGGACGTTGCCATGCGATTCGAGTTCGACGAAGCCGCAAAGCAGCTTTTCACAGAGTTCGGATATCGCCTTGCAGAGTTCACCACCCCTTGGCTGAATAAGTTTGACAGCCGCACGCTGGTACTTGGAGGCAATATCTCCCGCAGTCTGCCGCTCTTCATGCAGCCGCTGCAGCGCGCCTACGGACAGGCCGGACTGACGGTTTCCGTCAAAGGTTCCGTGCTTCTGGACAAGGCCGCAATGCTTGGCGCAGCATCTCTTTTTCTATAAAATTTTCTTTTATAAAGAAAAAAGGGTAATTTTGTGGGATAAATCGGAATTATCGAAAAACACACATAATTATGGAAATTAAAAACGCCGTAGCTGGCACTCTTGAATCAGGAGACATCATGGTCCAGATAGGCCCCGCAAAGGCCGGGGAAGGACTGGTTGTAGACCTGGAAAGCTCGGTTGCAGCGCAGTTCGGAAAACAGATCCGCGCGCTGATCACCGACACTCTCAAAGACCTTGGTATTGACAATGCAGAAGTCAAGGCAACCGACAAAGGCGCCCTTGACTGCACTATCCGCGCACGCGTAACCGCAGCCGCAGTCCGTGCCACCGGAAAGGACGTTTGGAAATAGGAGGCTATTGTATGGAAAGACTTAGAAGAACTATGATGTTCGTTCCGGGCAACAACCCCGGAATGATGGCTGACGCCCACATCTACGGTCCGGATTCAATCATGCTGGACCTTGAGGACTCAGTAACAATGGCAGAAAAAGACGCTGCCCGCCTTTTGGTTTACAACGCCCTTAAGTCCATCGACTACGGTGACACAGAAATGGTAGTGCGCATCAACCCGCTTAACACTCCTTACGGCAAGAAAGACGTAGAGGCAGTTGTTAAGGCCGGCGTAGATGTTATCCGCATGCCTAAGACAGAGACCGCAGACGAGGTCCGCGAGCTTGAGGCAGAAATTGTCAAGGTTGAAACAGAGCTCGGTTGTGTAGGCCGCACCCAGATCATGGCTGCCATCGAGAGCGCCCTTGGTGTTGTAAATGCTTACGAGATTGCAACCGCATCCAAGAGGATGATGGGTATCGCCCTTGGCGCAGAGGACTACAGCGCCAACCTTAAGACCCAGCGTACCCCGGACGGCAAAGAGCTCGAACTCGCACGCGAGACCATAGTTGTCGCAGCCCGCGCCGCAGGCATCAGCTGCTTCGACACCGTTTACTCCAACCTGGACGATATGGAGACCTTCCGCAAAGAAGTAGAGCTTATCAAGACTCTTGGCTTCGACGGCAAGTCTATCATCAACCCTCGTCAGATAGAGGTTGTAAATGAGGTATTCGCTCCTACCGCAAAGGCTATAGAGAAGTCCCTTAAGATCATTGCCGCCATCAAGGAGGCTCAGGCTAAGGGCTCAGGCGTTATCGCCGTTAACGGCAAGATGGTTGACCGCCCGGTTGTTATCCGCGCAGAAAGGACCATCGCACTGGCAATTGCATCAGGAATCTTAAATAAGGAGGACGTACAATGAGAAACTCTAAACTTGTCACTCTTGAAGAGGCAATCCGCAAATCCGGTCTTAAGAACGGTATGACAATTTCTTTCCACCACCACTTCCGCGGCGGTGACAAGGTTGTCAACATGGTTGTTGCAAAGCTGGCAGAGATGGGTTTCAAGGACCTGCATCTTGCCGCATCCAGCCTCTCTGACGTTCACGCTCCCCTTATTGAGCATATCAAGAACGGCGTAATTACAAAGATTTCTACTTCCGGCCTTCGTGGCGAGCTTGCCAACGAGATTTCCCACGGCCTGATGAAGGAGCCCGTTATCTTCCGCTCACATGGCGGACGAGGCAGCGCAATCGCTACCGGCGAGCTTCATATCGATGTTGCTTTCCTTGGCGCTTCTTCTGCCGACGAGCTTGGCAACGCCTGCGGTTATTCCCGCAGCGAAAACGCCAAGTCCATTTGCGGTTCCCTTGGCTACGCCCTTCCTGACGCCCGCTACGCAGACCACGTCGTTGTTATTACCGACGACCTTGTAGCTTATCCTAATGTTCCCAAGTCTATTTCTGCTGCCGATGTAGAGTCTGTAGTTGTTGTAGATTCTGTTGGCGACAGCTCCAAGATTTCTGCCGGCGCTATCCGCGATTCCAAGAACCCCCGCGATATCCTGCTTGCCAAGTCAGCAGCCAAGGTTGTAATCAATTCCGGTTATTTCGAGGACGGCTTCAGCATCCAGACCGGTACCGGCGGCGCTTCTCTGGCAGTAGTTAAATACATCCGCGAGAGCATGCTGGAGAAAGGCATCAAGGCTTCCTTCGCACTTGGCGGCATTACCGCCCACATGGTTAAGCTTCACGAGGAAGGTTTGATCGGCCGTCTGATTGACGTTCAGTCCTTTGACAAGGTTGCCGCAGAGAGCATCAAGAACGATCCTTTCCACCAGGAAGTTTCAGCAGTAGAGTATGCCAGCGGCATGCATCAGGGTTCTGCAGTTCACGCTCTTGACATCGTTATTCTGTCCGCCCTTGAGGTTGACGTTAACTTCAACGTGAATGTTCTCGTTGGTTCCGATGGTATCATCCGCGGCGCCATCGGCGGTCACCAGGATACCGCAGCAGACAGCGCACTCAGCATCATCGTTTGCCCTCTGCTCCGCGGCCGCATCCCTTGCGTCGTACCTAAGGTTACCACTCTTATCACTCCCGGAAAGAGCGTTGATGTTGTGGTTACAGAGTACGGTATTGCCGTTAATCCCAACCGTCCTGAGGTTGCAGAGCGCCTGAAGGCTGCCGGCCTCAAGGTTGTCGATATCCACGATCTTGCAGCAAAGGCTACTTCTATCATCGGCACTCCCGATGCCCTGCCTTTCGGCGACAAGGTTGTAGGTATTGTTTACAACCGCGACGGCAAGGTTCTTGACGAGATTCGCAACATAGTTGACTAATGATTACCCTGGATCAGCTTCTGGCAAGTCGCGATGCCAGGGTAGAACACCAAATGGAGCTCGCGGAGAAATTTCCGCGGGCTTCTTTAATTTGCCTTACGGTGATGCTTCCGGGGCCCGTAAAGCGTGATTGGAGGTCCTTGGCCATAGCCCACGCCGGCATCAACGCCCTCCACGCCGTATTCGGCGGCCACGGGTCTGGGATGGACACCCCCTGCTCCGCCTCCACCTGTCATTCTGAGCGAGCGCAGCGAGTCGAAGAATCTCATCTCCTCTTCTCAGAAGAGAGGGACCTGGAAACGGGATTTGAGGCGTACTTTGTAGTGGACGTGCCGGTGCTGGAAGCTAAGAGACTTTGCTGCCAGATAGAGGACAGCCACCCTCTGGGACGGCTAATGGACATCGATGTGTTGAGATCCCCGATCGGGTCGGGGATGACCAGCCCCGTGAGCAGGACAGAAATCGGACTGCCGGAGCGACGCTGCCTACTTTGCGACAAGCCCGCCCGGGAATGCATGCGCGCCCATACGCACAGCCGGGAAGAACTGGACGAAAAGATAAACGCCATGCTGGAAGGATTGCTAATTTTTGATTAAAGAGGTAAAAAAGCGCTGCAGCCAAAGTGGTTGCAGCGGTTTGACGTTAAATAGTTAATCCTTCTGTCTAAGTCTAGTTTCGCTACGACGTTTGATTATAAAGTTCTCCAAAGGGAACTCTACAAAGGTATGATAATCTTCATCCCTCAGATTGAACATGTTTATTCGGAATTCGTTGTCAATATACAGAAAGTGCCGTCTATTTTTTAAAATCTTTAGTTTTGTTCCTGTTCCATCAGGGTTCTCAAATGAGTTTAACTCAGATTCAACAGAATCCGCTGATATCTCTCTTAATCCATTTGGATATTTTCTTAGCCAAGGTGCATCCTGAACAATGGCGATCCCACGATGCTTAGAATACAAGAAGCACCTATTATACGTAAGGGATATTGATATTTTTTTTAGTTCCTTTCTCGGCGGCAATAAAATCTTATACCACGCAGGTAGATGCTCATAATTATCCATAATACCCTTAAAGGGAACCTGAAAATCATAAACGCTATATTCTCCTAAATTACCCAAAGACTCCATTATTTCATTTTTCCAGTACCATACAATATGCGCATTCTTGTATGAACAGCATCCTGAAAGTCCTATACAAACCAGGGCTATAAATAATAACCGTTTCATCGTTTATTGATTTTGTTAACAGCTCTTTTAAACGTATCAAAGGGAATAGGTTTATATATAATCCCATTCTGATTATAGTAACCAATCATCCTAACAGATTTATTAGTTGGCGGCATTCCAATTGTATTAGCAGGCGGTGGAATTGTTTTCCAATCATAGCCTAAAACTACGCTAGGCATCCCGCTACTTTTAATAACGTTTTCCGTATCTATTGGCGACGGTTCGGCCTTGCCAAAACTTTCCGGCGTTCCTTTTGGGTGCGTATGAACATCATACGCTACATACTCCTGTTTCTCTCTCAATTCTTCGTGTGTTTTTGACATTGAAATAGTGCCTTCGTCTCCTTCAACAATTGATGTGATTGTACCATTTACACCAACTGAAAAGCCATGTTCTAGTCCATTCTGTTCGGTCTGGTCATATGCTTCTTCCATTGTATCTACAACCTTGTCTGATGGTACAGGGACAGCGGAAGAGACACTACTTGTAGGAGTGGTTTCTCCTTTCTTGTTACTCTTCTTTATCATCTTCTGCTCATCTGAGGATAGAACTAGATATTTCTTATTATCATCAATCCCATCCGTCCCTATAAAGGCGCCAGCCAAGTTGAAATAGTCTCCAAAATAGCGACCTTCCGGATCCACCAGATTCACCGGATTTCCGGCACAATAAGAGTACGGGCTTATGCCGTAGTATTTCTCCGCTAGCGGGTCCAGTGACAGGAACTTCCCGGTGTTGGCCTGGAAGCGGGCCTGGGAGTCGTACAGGTTTATTCCAAACTTCTTCTGTAGCTCCTTTCCTCCGTAAAGATAGTCATTATTTGTTAGATAAGGGTCATTGTTGTTAAAAAGTTCGCCATAAGGGAGGAATTCGTTGTGTTTTATCACGGTTCCATCCGCTCCAACAACTACCCTGACGCTGCCAAGGTGATCTGTGATATAAGCAACTGACGTATATCCCGGCCCATCAGCCACAACTTCCCATCCGCCAATTTCCTCTCCTATAGGTTCTTCTCCTATTTCCCCTCCGCCCTCATCCGGAATCGGCTCCGGGAATTCAGGACTCAAGCTACTCTCACAAGCTAAAAACCGGCCGCCATCATAGGCAACGCTTTCTACAGAATAGCTGTTGTTTCCAGATATTGTGTATCTGAAACTGCCGTCATATAAAACGCCATCACCACTTCCGTCAACGGCGCTCCTTTTAATACCATCAGCGTAATATTTATAATTAGCCAGCGTTATTCCGCTTCCCGAGTCCTGAATTGCAGCAGGAAGATTTAGAATGTTATATGTTGCCAGAAGGCCTTCAGCATTTTCCTTGGTTACATTTCCATTGGCGTCATACAGGTAACCGTTCCTGTGATTTCCGCCGGAATAGGTAAAGGTGAACGACTGGGAATTAGCAGTTCCATTCTGTCTGCTCATAGATAGGATGTTTCCGTTCTTGTCATATGTGATTTGCCTTTCCGTAAAGGTGTTATCCGGAGTCGTACCCAATAAAGAATAATGCTCTGCGCCCGTCAGCCTTGACAAGCCGTCATAAGAGTATGTGTAGACACGGGACGGCAGCCCGGAATGCTCCCAGTACCAGGATGTAATCTTCCCCGTCCAGCTAGGAGCCCCATTTTTCAGAGGTGACTCATACGCAAGTTCTCCATGGTAAAGATTTGTATTGCCGTGAGCTGCATTGCGGGTCTTCTCCCAACCTTGTAATGTGTAAGTAAACTGTTCCTCAACATCCTCATCACTTGAAGTGGTGTTCACCCTGGAGCACAAGCGGCCAAGATCATCGTATTCATACTCCAACGCGGCTTCAGTATCCGAGTCAAGTATTGATGTACAATTCAGCACCCTACCATTAGCGTCGTAAGCATACTCCTTCTCAAGGATATGCATATTATTAGGCGATCCATCAGGACAACTTACCTCATGATAGAATACTATATTTCCGCCATAGTCATATCGAAGTGACAGGACGTTGAATCCTCCATTGCTGTGTTTGGTGGCAGTCCTGATAATTCGTCCTTTTGCATCGTAATAATATGATCTTTCCGCATAGCCATTCCCATCCAGCGCATAGACCTTCTCCCAAGTAAGCAGTCCGTTTGTTCTGGAATCCATCAAGGATGTATTATTAACTGAGGTAACGTTAGTAACTGGCGTAAACAAAAGGACTCCGGTCAAAGAAGAAGGATAAGTATCATATGTATATTCGTGTATTGTTACTGCAGGCGATGATAGCCCCTCATTTACAATTCTGCCAAGATTATCGTAAGAAAAAGTTCTCCATTTAGACACTGCCGCAAGATTACCATCTCTTGACATTATGATTCTGTCGGCTGTATCATATACGAATTCATGCCAGCCACCACCAGGGATGCGTTTTTTTGAAATCCTTCCGCGAGCATCAAACTTATACACAAAACAGTAATTCTTGGCAAAATCCGTTTCCTTGCCAAAGATGCTACCAGCCGTTAAGAGCGCTGCTCCTTCCGGCTGGATTACCCAGGCGAGACGTCCAAAATTGTCATAAGCATAGAGCGTTGTGGCAACTGTATTAGCATCTATTACCCTGTCTTCACGAATGACTCTACCTTCAGCATCAGTATAAACCGTACTTATTTGTCCATCGCCATCTGTTGTTCTGACACCGTAAAGAGTACCATCATCCCATGCTGAAGCTGCAATGACAAGACTATCCTGCGCATTTACGCTCAGCTTTAAAAAACCGTCAGCCGTTGTATTCTTTACATAGGACACGTTCGTTCCATGCGAGGGCAACTTATAAGATGCTCCCGGGAGAAATGATGACCTAGGCTTATCAAGCCCTGATGCTTCATACTCTGAATTGTTGAAAGCGCTGGTAGCATCGGAGGATGAGAAGCCCTGGGCAAGATAAAATGATGCCAGATTAACCATTGACTGAGCATCGTATTCACCACTTAACAAGCTCACTGCATACGGCAGCCATGTCTTATTCTCCCTTAACCTTGAATCATACTCGTGCTTTGTCACAATATCTTTCACGCCATCTCCACTCCCGTTTAACGCTATTGTCTGATCTTCATAACCAAGTCCGTCATAATAACTAATCTGGCGGATAGGACTATCCCCATATACTGTTTTTACAATAGCATTCTTGGATGTTGTAAGGCTGTAATCCGCATTCCTCAAATGGCTAATGGTCGCCGATGGCCCTCCATATTCAGAGAAATCAACGGGCAATACAATAATATGCTCTGTTAGGTTTGGACTATTTGCGCCCACAATCAAGGTGCAAGAATGGGATACACCATTATATGCGTATGCAATATCATATCCCGGCAACCAATTCTGATTCCTTTCTTCTGAGAGCCACTCCACAAGCGGCTCCATATATGATTGTGCGTCCGATGCTGAAACAAACGGAGTGGTCGTTCCATCAATATTTTTCCCGGATATAACCAACTGTGCCGGATTAGACGAATTGGCAGGAATGGTTTCCTGTGTTGATGTTAATACTGGAGTATGACGGAAGAACTCATGATTAAGCACAGAAAACACAGGGTTTAGGATTACATTAGTTACATGATATTCGCCCTCCGGCAATCTTGTTGTGGCAATTTTTGTTGCTCCGTCACCAAATAGTTCCAGAATAGTATTGTCCTGTGAATCTTTTAGCCTATACCATTCTCCGGAGAGTGTATTATCAATCGTGATAACCACATCTGAAGAGTCTCCGGGAAACACGTACTCCGGTGTCATTGATATGCTCATTGTTGGTATTGTCCCAATGGGTTGCGTAATGGTATAGCGCCTTAGCCCTTGTTCGAAATACCAGGACCTGACTTGAGGCGTGGTATTTCTGGAAAACGAGAAGTTCAACGCATAGACGCCTTGACCATAATCCGTTACGTTTGAGATGGTTAACCAAGATCCACTTTGAGAAAGGGCTGATGACATCGCCGTTTTTATGCTATTTGCGTTGCCTGGTGTCCCGGTATTGATATTGAACGAATGCTGGGTGTCATCACCATTCAGCGTGACCGTGCCATTCTGCAGATTGCCAAACATGGTCTGATCCCACATCGTTTGTGCCTTTGATGGAATCTGGAATAATGTAATAAGGATAGTTAAACATAGCAGGCGTTTAACCGTTCTTAAATATATATTTTTCATATTTATTAGTCTTTTTAGAGATTCTGATAGTTGTAATATGCCGAAGTCAGCGCGCGACCTTTCTCATCTGTCGACAAGATTAGCCTTCCACTGCCGTCATACACATATGAAGCTTTTCTGCCAGACATGTCCTTATGGCGCGTCATACCGCGATATATATCCCATCGCCAGGAATCAATCTTTTCTCCTGCAGCACGAATAATATCCTCTATAGCGCCGGGAAGGAAGGTCGGATACATAGTCTTGGCACCATAGATTGTCATTAGTTGGCTGTTTGTTCGGCCGGTAACTTTGGCAATTGGGTACAATCCGCCGTAACCCCAAATAACAGAAACTGGAATACTATCTCTGCCAACAAACTGCGTTACGTTGTTCAAACTGTCAACACATGTGTATTCTATCTCTGGCGTACCATAACGAGCATCCGCTGTTATTCCGTTATATGGAGTAAAACCGGCAACAGAAATGGGTTCCGTTAGCGCCAGTTTGTATTCTTTCCAAGGGACAAAACTATAATTCAATGTGTTATATTGCCATTCTGTCAAGGTTCCCTCAATTACACTCCCATTTCGTAATGTCAAGACCTCGATAGGGTAAGCAGTCATCCCCTTCGCCCTCATCGAATAATAGACGCCATAACTTAACTGACCGGAATACTTTATTCGAGTCTCTACCGTATCCGCCCCGGAAAATGTTTTTTGAGATAATGTTAATAGCCTACCGGAATACGTCCTTTGTTCCATAACTTGCGAAGAAATGTATCCTCCGTCAGCATAAGTAGTAACTGTTTGGCTAGCTAATGCAGGATAACCAGTAAAGATCTTTGTTAGTGCGGCACGTTTTATTGTGTCTAAATAGGATTGTTCTTCTACCGAGTAAAGATAATCCATATCTGCTAAATTATACACGTTCGCTATCCTACGAACCATCTGTCCCCCAGCTTTATATTCGCTTTGTTCAAGCAAAAGGCCTCGAAATAATTCTTTAGAGCTAAAGCCATTGTATAAAACTTGAGAATTCACATTGTCTATATAGCGGATTGCGGCCTCATCCCGGCAATCTGCAGTATCATGATTTGTATAATGATAAACCGTATATCCGCCATCGGAATATACTTCTTTTACCATGCTATATGTAACATGGCTGCCATTTGTTACCGATAATGGATTCATAGACACCTCACTCGAAAGGATATAATTTGCCAGAAATGAACCCGTATGAATATAATTTGTTCCATTCCATCCGGAATCCCAAGCATCGTATTGTGTACCTGAAACGCTATATGCTGGTATCCCGGAAAGAATTCCTGTAGAAACACCTAAGGCGTCTTCGTATATGAATGTTCGAGTTGAAACCGTATCTACCCCAATAATGTCTGAGATCTTTTTTACTCTCAATCCCCCAGCAACTCCACTGCTTGGCGTAAGTTGAAATTGAAGCTGATCTGCTTTTTTAGAGTACGTGTGCAATTCATATTCGAACGACGTTGCTCCTCCCGTAGGGTATATCACCTTAGTTAGTATTCCAGCCTGCGCTTTCTCTGTATCGGGCGTTCTATAAGCATATAGCTGGTTGTATGCGGTTGCCCCATAGTATTTACCGTTATAATAACCCCAGTTATCGGTCTGTTTGCTATTATACACAGGAAGCGCCGTCTGGTTATATTCAAACTGGTATTTTCTTTCCGAATTCTGCTCAGGAGAATGAATATCTACAGATAAAAGTGTTAGTCGTTTGGTGATATCAGCCGAATAAGAGAAATCTACCACTTCTCGATGCCCCTCAATTCGATCAAGTTGCATATAGTAATCCCTGTCGTTCAAGCTTTGGAGAAAGGCTTCAGGTCCAATTAAACCAATCTTTATTGAATGCTCTCCAAGCACCCACAACATCTCTCCTTCAGAGTATTGATATCGCAATTCACTTGTCTTCGTCCTCTGAAAAGTAAGTTTATCTTGGCCAATAGTACTTGTGATTTCTGTCAAATAACAAGGTAGTATGAAACTTAATCCAACATTAGGAAATTTATCATTACCATTCGGATTTCTGGTATCTTCATTAATATTACCTAATGAATACATCTCATAATGATGGACATCGTTCTTTATAATAGGAATGCCATCATGGACATATTTGAATTCAACAGTTTCCCCGTTTGGCTTCTCAATACGAGTTAACATCCAAGAGGTGGCACGAGCATATGTGTTCCATTCATTAAGATTAGTATAAATATTATAAATATTATACCCGTATGACGAGTGTTGTACTATTGAAAACTCTATTGCTGTAGTATCCCCACCAAATGTGTATTTCGTGCCATCGTCAGCGGTCAAGTCAATCCTTTCAATGAAAGAATATACCGGAGCTTTCAATGATTTCCCTCCATTCCCTTGTTGGTTAGGAGGCAATCCTCTAACAACCATTAGATTAATCGTATTTGTATTCGTTGTGACATCTGCTGTAAAAGTTCGAGACCCCTTTGATACTATTTTTATAGTATTGTTGCTGTAGAGATAAAACGACGCTTGAATTTCATCAATGCTAACTTGAAATTCATCCGGCGAGTAATCTTTAACTTCAAGAGGAGCCATAATACTGTTAAGGTCATTTGACGTCCATGAACTACCTTGTGTCGCCACAATGTTACTCATATAACCAATCCCGTTTGTCTCATTCAACGGTTCGTCATATCGAGTCCTTTCATCATCAAGGCCATTGGTTGTTCTAGTGATTCGGCCTCCGGCGTGAAGAGACCAGCCCAATCCTGTCCATCCAGGATGAGCATCTGGCTTATTACCGCTAGCATGATAGGACAATGATACTGGAACCGTAAATCCTTTGGCACGCAACTCGGTCAAAGGAATGCTGATTTCTGGCGTTCCGGTAAAATGGCCTACCGGCATTTTACCATACTTACCCAACTCTGAAGCCTCCGGCGTAAATGCATGTGGAGAGGCAATTACTCTTACATCATTTTGAGCAATGGCATGACCTCCAAACGCAAGTATATAGGCCGCTGTAAAAAAAATAAAAATTTTCATCTTTAATAATTTCTAAAACCGCCTACTGAAATCGCTTAAGGTAGGCGGTTTCGGTTAAAAAAATGTGTTTTTAGGAGCGACCTATTGGTTTTACGGAACCTGCAAACTATCTTTGCAAGAGTGAACGATTCGCGGCACCCGCTTTCGGGGTGTAATCTTCCAGGATTATGAATCATTTCGCTACAGGGGAGATGTAGGTCGCAACTGCATCTCCTTTCTGCTTTCCTAATGAAGAAAAACTATGTCATTGTTCTAAATAATATAAAACTCCTATCAGCTATAAATCTGACTTTTGCAAAGATAGATAAGAAAAAACCAGTATCCTAAGAAAAGCGAAAATAAAGTTTTCAACAAATATAAAAACGCCTGTTAATTTATTGGAAACCAGCAGATTATAAAATTACTTAATTTTGAATTATTCTAAATACATAACAGGTTTGTTACATATTACCACTCTACACATTATAGCTAACTTTTTAACGACAATATCACTTATCTAACATATAATAACTATATTTACGGTACGATACCCTGATTCGCATACTTAACCCTGAATAACTCCATGCTGGAAGCAACACTCACCATCCGCCCGGCAAAGGGCGAAGACCTGAAGGACATAATGGCCGTACTGGATGCAGCCAGGGGCATAATGCGCGCATCGGGCAATATGGACCAGTGGACAGGGGGATATCCGTCAGAAGAAGTAGTCCTTAACGACATCCGCCTTGGGAACGGCTATGCAGTGCTGCAGGGGCAACGGATAGTAGCTTACTTTGCATTCATCGCATCGCCGGAACCCACCTACGCAAAGATTTACCAAGGGCAGTGGCTGGAAGATACGCTACCCTACCACGTGGTGCACCGCATCGGCAGCTATCCGCAGGTCCGCGGCGTCTTCAAGACCATTATGGACTGGTGCTATGCGCGGGATAATAACATCAGGATAGACACCCACAGGGACAACCACATAATGCAGCACGTCATACTAAAGTATGGCTTCCGCTACTGCGGCATCATCTACCTTGCCAGCGGCGATGAACGCTTGGCCTACCAAATACTGCATAATATGCAGTGATTTATGCATATTTTACATAATAATATGCAATTTTCTGCAAAATATTAGGATAATTATTCAGAATACTGTATATTTGCCGACGGTTTAATAAGTAACCGTTTGCAAATGGAATTTACAGTTAAAGTAGCCGACGGCAGCCATGGGGTTTTTGCCGAGGAAATATGCCAGGAAATATATCTCTCTTCCCTGGAGCGAAAAACCGGTATCGCCAAGCGTACTCCGGAATACATAATAGATAAAATGAAAAACGGAAAAGCAGTCATCGCCCTTACGGAAGATGGCCGTTTTGCCGGATTCTCCTATATAGAATCATGGGGCGGAAAGCAGTTCGTAGCCAATTCCGGCCTCATCGTCGCCCACGAATTCCGCGGGATGGGCCTTGCCAAACGAATTAAGGAACAGACATTTATCCTTTCACGCAAACTGTTCCCGGATGCGAAGATCTTCTCCATTACCACCGGCGCGGCAGTGATGAAGATGAACTATGAGTTTGGTTTCAGACCTGTACCTTACACGGAACTAACAGACGACCCTGAGTTCTGGAAAGGCTGCGAAGGTTGCCGCCATTTCCCCATCCTGCAGAGCCACGACTACAAAATGTGCATCTGCACCGGCCTTCTGTACGACCCCAACGAGCATCTGACCATTCATCATCCAGGAGAATAAAAGATACCCGGTCAAGCCGGGTATGACAATTGAGATATGTATATGACAATTGAGATATGTATAAGATAGGAATAATAGGAGGCGCGGGCTACACCGCCGGCGAACTGCTGCGGCTGCTGGTAAACCATCCGGCGGCCGAAGTGGCCTTTGTGCATTCAGAGAGCCATGCAGGCGAGCCGGTTGCCCTGACCCACGAAGGCCTTTGGGGCGATACTGATCTTGTCTTTTCTGCCGATGCTCCCTTGGAGCAGGCAGATGTCCTTTTCCTTTGCGGAGCCCATGGCAAAAGCGCCCAATTCTGGGAGGCCAACAAAATGCCCGAAGGCCTGAAGGTTATAGACCTGGCCCAGGACTACCGTGACCAGAGCGAAGGCTATGTTTACGGACTCCCGGAATGGCAGAAAGCCAAAATCCAGGGCGCAACAAAAATAGCCAATCCCGGCTGCTTTGCCACCGCGATCCAGCTGGCACTGCTGCCGCTGGCAGCGAAAGGCCTGCTTAAAGAAGCCGTGAATGTAACTGCCATTACCGGCAGCACCGGTGCAGGCGTAAAGCCGGGCGCAACCACCCACTTCAGCTGGCGAAACAATAACCTGTCGGCCTACAAAGTATTTGAGCATCAGCACCTTCTGGAGATTTGCCGCAACCTTGAAAGCCTTCAGGGAGCTAAGCCCACCATAAACTTTGTACCGGTTCGCGGTGACTTCGCACGTGGCATCTTCGCCACCCTGCACACCCCCTGCGAACTCGGCCAGCAGGAAGCAGAGGAACTGTACAAAAACTACTACAAGGACGCTCCGTTCACCTTCCTGTTCCCCGGTCAGGTAGATCTAAAGCAGGTAGTAAACACCAATAAGTGCCTTATCAGCCTTGAAAAGCACGACGGAGAGCTGGTCATCACTTCCGTAATAGATAATTTACTAAAGGGCGCCGCCGGACAGGCCGTCCAGAATATGAACCTGATGCTTGGCCTTGAAGAGACCACAGGCCTTAAACTTAAAGCATCGGCATTTTAGATATGGGACTATTTGAAGTATATAAGCAGTGGAACATCGAACCCGTGAAGGGGCTCGATACCACTTTGTGGACTGCCGACGGCACGCAGTATACAGATCTTTACGGCGGCCATGCCGTCATCAGCGTGGGACATTGCCATCCGCATTATGTCGAGGCCATTACCAAACAGGCGCAGACTCTGGGCTTCTATTCCAACGCAGTTAAAAACAGCCTCCAGAGCCGTCTGGCCGCAAAATTGGCAGAGGCCAGCGGTTATCCGGACTACTCGCTTTTCCTTTGCAACAGCGGTGCCGAGGCCAACGAGAACGCCCTTAAACTGGCATCCTTCGCTACCGGCAGGGCCAAGGTCCTGGCCTTTGGAAAAGCCTTCCACGGCCGTACATCCGGCGCAGTGGGCGTGACCGACAATCCTAAGATCCGCTCGCCGTTCAATGCAAATCCCAACGTCACCTTTGTACCCTTGAACGACCTTGCCGCTGTAGAAAAAGAGCTTATCCAGGGCACTTATGCAGCCGTTATAGTAGAGGGCATCCAGGGCGTAGCCGGAATTTTCGAGCCCACCGACGACTTCCTTAAGGGCCTTCGTGACCTTTGCGACAAAACCGGCACCGTTCTGGTGGCCGACGAAATACAGTCCGGCTATGGCCGAACAGGACAGTTCTTTGCACATCAGCATGCCGGCATAAAGGCCGACATCGTTTCGATGGCAAAAGGAATAGCCAACGGCTTCCCCATGGGAGCCGTGCTTATCAGCCCCAAGATAAAACCTGCCTACGGCATGCTGGGAACCACTTTCGGCGGTAACCATCTGGGCTGCGCCGCCGCCATCGCCGTGCTGGAGATCATGGAAAAAGAGCAACTTGTGGCAAATGCCGCCAAGGTGGGCGAATACTTCAAAGAAACTCTGCAGAATGACAAAGCTGTCAAAGAGTACCGTGGCCGCGGGCTTATGATAGGCCTGGAACTGAAGCCGGAATATGTCGGCCTCAGGGACCGCCTACTGTTTGAAAAACACTTCTTTACCGGAGCCGCCGGAGAGAATGTAATCCGCCTGCTGCCATCCCTTACCATCAGCATGGAAACGGCAGAAAAGTTTGTTAACGCCTGGAAAGAATTGACAAAATGAGACATTTTACTTCAATAAAGCAGCTGGGGAACATCAAAGAAGCCCTTGAAGCAGCCAAATATGTGAAAGCTAATCCCTTCGCAGACAAAGCATTGGGACAGGACAAGACCGCCCTTCTGGTCTTTTTCAATAACAGCCTTCGTACCCGCCTTAGCACCCAGAAGGCAGCCCTTAACCTGGGCATGAATGTTATGGTTCTGGACGTGAATCAGGGTGCCTGGAAGCTTGAAACTGAGCGCGGCGTTGTAATGGACGGCGACAAAAGCGAACATCTGCTGGAAGCGATTCCGGTTATGGGCAGCTACGCCGACGTTATTGGAGTCCGCTCCTTCGCCCAGTTCAAGAGCAAAGAGGACGATTATAACGAAGTAATTCTGAATCAGTTCATTAAATACTCCGGCAAGCCTGTTTTCAGTATGGAAGCGGCAACCCGCCATCCGCTGCAGACTTTTGCGGACCTGCTGACCATAGAAGAGCACAAGAAGACGGCCCGTCCCAAGGTTGTGATGACATGGGCGCCGCATCCCAAGGCCTTGCCTCAGGCTGTGCCCAACTCGTTTGCAGAAGGTCTGCTGATGACGGATTATGACTTTGTCATTGCCAATCCGGAGGGCTACGACCTTGCACCGGAGTTCACCAAGGGTGCCCGCATCACCCATAATCAGGACGAGGCTCTGGAAGGCGCAGACTTCGTTTATGCCAAGAACTGGGCAAGCTATGAGCACTATGGCCAGGTTCTTTCAAAGGATATGAGCTGGACGGTAACAACAGAGAAAATGGCTCTTACCAACAATGCATTCTTCCTTCACTGCCTGCCGGTAAGGCGTAATATGATTGTGAGTGACGATGTTATTGAAAGTCCCCAGTCTCTTGTGATTCCGGAGGCTGCCAACCGCGTTGTATCGGCCCAGACAGTTCTTAAAATGATTCTTCAGGACCTATGATAAAGGTTGTAAAAATAGGAGGAAACGTTCTGGACGACGATGCTGCCCTGAAGCAGTTTTGCCGTGACTTTGCCGCACTGCAGGGCCCAAAGGTGCTGGTTCACGGCGGAGGCGCTCTTGCCAGCCGTATGCAGGAAAAGCTGGGGCAGAAGCCTATAAAGATCCAGGGACGCAGGGTAACTGACCAGGATACTCTTCAGGTAGTTACCATGGTTTATGCCGGTTGGTGCAATAAGCAGCTGGTCAGTTTGTTACAGAGTTATGGCTGCAACGCCATCGGCCTTTCAGGCTGCGATGGCAACGTAATTAAGGCCCAGAAACGCGCACCGCTGGATATTGACGGAAGCCCGGTGGACTTCGGCGCTGTGGGTGACGTTTCTCCGGCATCGGTGAATCGCGCCATTCTGGAAGGCCTGCTGGACCAGGACCTTACGCCGGTTCTAAGTCCCATCAACCACGACGGAGCAGGCAATCTTCTGAATACCAATGCTGACACCGTTGCCGCCTCAGTTGCCGCCGCTTTGCAGGCGGAGCTTTGGACATGCTTTGAGAAGGACGGCGTTCTGGCCGACATCAACGACCCCACCAGCGTCATCCCTCAACTCTCAGAGGCCGATTTCCTGCAGCTCAAAGCCGGCGGTGTCATCGATGGCGGTATGCTTCCCAAACTGGAAAATGCCTTCCGCGCCCTGCGTCAGGGCGCAAAAAAGGCCGCAATTTTAAATGCGGCCTCTCTTTCAAATGGTATTGGCACAAGAATTATTTTATAATTCGAAAAGAATTCCAGCGTTTGTTAAGAATATCCACATTCTTTCCATTAAGTTTGATAGAAGTAGAACGTTTATTATAATCTATAGTAACTCTATCTATTGAAGCATCCGGCCAATGAAAAACCAATGTCGCATTTTGCTTACTATCGCCATCTAATTCTCCAAAGTATACTATCCATTTGCCAATATCATAGCTCCGATAATCCCGTATCTCAACTCCATAAAAAGTTGGCAGATACGTTTTTACCGGAGTTATCTTCACGTTATATGATTCTCCTAAATAATCAACCGTGAAACCCGTGATTGCCCAATTTCCATCAAATGACGGATCCATCAGATTATTTCCTTTCTCGTCAAAAACCTCAATGCAAAGTTCTAATGGTGAAACATCAGTAATCTTTTTACATGAGACTATAGAAAGACATAATAGCATTAAAAAACAAATCCTTTTCATTCCTCATCAGGTTTATGATAATCAATGATAGTATAATTAAAATCATAGTGCAATTTCTGTTGAGTAATGGCAGTACCATCATCAATGCCCTCTTCTATCCTGTCTCTTTTTTCAGTATCAAAACACTCAACCTTAAAATAGCCATTAGATGTACCTCCCCATCCCCAATTGCAATGATAATAATAATACGCACAGTCATTCATGGTTGTTCCTCTTGTAAATCCGTCTATTATCCAAGCGTGACCTTCTTTGTCGATCCCTCTTGATTTCCATCGTGAAGCGGAAATATACACTGATAATCCACGATGTAACATTCTAAAGATTCTGTCTTTATTATCAGATGTCAACTCCAGAGGATGCCAAAAACGATGAACATTCGTATAACCCAATTTTCGAAAAGTGTCTCTTGCATCACTATCATAACCAGAAGACTCTTTTGCACCATAAGAAATATTGCAATAGCCGCTTTTCCCTAGTTCATAAACAAAATGTGATACTTGATTATTCGCATCCCATGTTGAATAGTAATTATTCGGATCATTACAATTATAAACACTTTCCATATCATCCCAATTACAAACTGTACCATCGAATAGCATATTAGTCGCATATTTATTTGCCACTAATATTTGGGCTACTGCAATACATACACATCCGGCCGGGAAATTATGTGGTGTTAGCGTATTAAACGGAGTAAAACTTTGACCCCATCTTGTTTTTACCATTGGTTTAACCGTGATGTCTGAAGTAGGTCCACTAATATCATCTTCCGGATAAGGAAGTGGATTATCATCTTCATCAGTATCATCACTATTCTCACCTCCACCTTCATCTCCACACCTATTAAAGTCGCTTAATGCATTATATATTAATAATGTATGAACAAATGACGGCCCCATGCTATCAAAAACATCTGTAGAATCACACGCAAGAACATTATTATCATACTCAGTATGAGTCTTAAGGACTTCCTCTAAGTCATCTAAATCTATTGAGCCATCTTCAGTAATACAGTAAACAACATTACCTATTCTATTATCGGCCGATAGAACAGCATATCCGTTTTTATCAAAATTAACCAGATACAACAAAGTGTCGGGTAAGTTATAATTATCAGAAAGCCCTTTCGTTTTAATACTTTTACCACCAAACGAAAGAATAGAGGCCACACATGATGAAGTTTTTGTGGTTGGCATTTCCAATTGAGACATCATATGATCCAAATTATCAAGAGCCTCGGATATTGGAATAACTGTTGACTTTGTCTCTCTAATATTTGCCGTTGTTGCACCTTTAGCGCAACCAAATAATGAAAAGGCCAAACAACCATATAATATGTAAAAATATAAAAATTGATTCTTTCTCATATTTCACTAAAAACCTAAAAGAAGGTGACTTAAGCCTAGACTCATGCCACCTTCAATAACTACATTTTCAAATAACTCTTTAGCAGCCGAGACGTTTCTCAAGACGTGTGCGGATAGCCTTGAGGAAGTCAAGTGAGTTGAGTGCTGTAGGAGTCATGCCCTCGATGAGGTTTACAAGGTCCTTGGTTACGAGACCCTCGTTAAGGGTATCGAAGCAAGCAGCCTCAAGCTGGTTGGCGTAGTTAACGAGCTCCGGCAGGTTGTCAAGCTCACCACGCTTGCGGAATGCACCACTCCATGCGAAGATAGTAGCCATAGGGTTGGTAGAAGTCTCTTCGCCCTTAAGATACTTGTAATAGTGGCGGGTTACGGTGCCGTGAGCAGCCTCGTACTCGTATTTGCCGTCAGGGCTAACGAGAACTGAAGTCATCATGGCAAGTGAACCGAAGGCTGTAGAAACCATGTCGGACATAACGTCACCGTCGTAGTTCTTGCAAGCCCAGATGAAGCCGCCCTCGCTACGCATTACGCGTGCAACTGCATCGTCGATAAGGGTGTAGAAGTACTCGATGCCAGCCTTCTCAAAGGCATCCTTGTACTCCTGGAATACTTCCTCGAAGATAGCCTTGAAGCGGCCGTCATATTTCTTGGAGATAGTGTCCTTGGTAGCGAACCAGATGGTCTGCTTAACGTCAAGAGCATACTTGAAGCAAGAATGTGCGAAGCTGCGGATAGAAGCATCGGTGTTGTGCATACCCTCGATGACGCCGGGGCCTGCGAACTTGTGGATAACCATTTCCTCTTTCTTACCGCTCTCACCCTCGAACACGAGCTTTGCAACGCCGGGCTCGTTGGTCTGAATCTCTACATCACGGTAAACGTCGCCATAAGCGTGACGGGCGATGGTGATAGGCCTCTTCCAGAACTTAACTGCAGGGTGGATTGAAGGGATGGTGATAGGGCAACGGAATACGGTACCGTCAAGCATGGCACGGATGGTTCCGTTCGGGGACTTCCACATCTCGTGAAGATTGTACTCGCTCATACGCTGAACGTTAGGAGTGATGGTTGCGCACTTAACGGCTACACCATACTTCTTGGTAGCGTTTGCAGAGTCGATGGTTACCTGATCGCTGGTCTTGTCACGATACTCAAGGCCAAGGTCATAATACTCGCTCTTAAGGTCAACGAAGGGGAGCACAAGCTCGTCCTTAATCATCTTCCAAAGGATTCTTGTCATTTCGTCACCGTCCATCTCTACGAGAGGGGTGGTCATCTGGATTTTTTTCATTTCTTTAAGTTATTATTTATTAATTATTTCTGATTCTTGTAATAGTTCATGAGGCAACCGTCTGCAAGGATCTGGCGCTCGTCGGCGGTAAGGTTCTGGAAGAACAGGTGGATGGGCTTAACGCCGTCCTTTGTAATAACCTGTGCATCAATTTCTTCCTTGCCGGAGAGGATAGCCTCGCGGATACCCTTTACAAATACGAAGTCACCGGGAACATAGTTGAACTCTGTCTCCTTTGCGATGGTGAAAGGAACGATACCCCAGTTGATACAGTTGCTGCGGTAGCGCTTGGTAGCGTACTCATAGCAGATGTTGGCATCGCCACCCAGAACCTTCTGGCAGGAAGCGGCCTGCTCACGTGCAGAACCGTCGCCGGGCTTGTTGGCGAATACGCATGAACCGAAGGAAGTATCCTTTGCATTTGCACCAACCTTTGCAAGAGCCTCTGCAACATTTGCGGGAACCTTGCCTGCGCGGCGCTCAAGGTCCTGAGCCTGGATTCTCTTAGAGATTCCTACATACTCCGGAACGCGGCGGCTGAGTGCAAACTCACTGAGCTTAAGAGGGTTGGAACGGTAAGAAGAGGTCTCACCTGAAGGGATGAGCTCGTCGGTAGTGGTAACAGGGTCGTGGATAACGGCTGCAAGCTCTACCAGCATGTTGTCCTGCATAGGATACATCTTAGGCCAGTCCTTGATGTTGGGACCGTAACGAAGCTCTACGGAAGCGTCTGCCTTGCCGTAGCCGTTGAAGATACGGCTCTTGTAAATGCGGCCGTCGAAGCTGTAAGGAGCGTGGGTATCGTTGTAGTCGATATCAGTTGCAGCGGTGATTACGCCACCATTTGCTGCGGTTGCAGCGATTGAACGTGCATCCATGAGGGATACAAGTGAAATCTGGCCCTGACCGGGCTTTGAGCCTTCACGGTTAGGGAAGTTACGGGTGGTGTGACGGATAGAGAAACCGTTGTTTGAAGGAACGTCACCTGCACCGAAGCAAGGTCCGCAGAATGCGGGCTTGATAACAACGCCTGCCTCAAGAAGCTCTTCTGCAATGTGATTGCGGGTGGTAGCAAGGTAAACAGGTGTTGACTGGGGATATGCGCTCATGGTGAAGTAATCGTTGCCGATTGACTTGCCCTTGAGGATGGTGGCAGCCTCTGAGAGGTTGTCGTAAGTACCGCCGGAGCAACCTGCGATGATACCCTGGTCTGCTACAACCTTGCCGTTCTTGATCTTGGAAAGAAGGTCAATCTGGATCTTGTCGCCAAAACGCTCGCGGGCGTCTTTCTCTACTGCGGTAAGAATGCCAACGGGGTCTGCCTGAAGCTCGTGGATGGTGTAAGCATTTGAAGGATGGAAAGGAAGGGCGATCATGCTCTCCTGCTTGCCAAGGTCGATGCGGATCATGCTGTCATAGTAAGCGACCTTGCCGGGCTTCAGCTCTTTGTAAGCATCGGGACGCTCGTGCATCTTGAAGTACTTCTCTACCTCTGCGTCGGTAATCCAGATTGATGACAGACAGGTGGTCTCGGTTGTCATTACGTCGATGCCGTTACGGAAGTCGATGGGCAGATTTGCAACGCCGGGGCCTGCGAACTCAAGAACTTTGTTCTTAACGAAACCGCTCTCGAACACAGCCTTTACAAGTGAGATAGCTACATCGTGAGGGCCGATACCCTTGCGGGGCTTGCCTTCGAGCCATACAAGAACTACCTCAGGGGCGTTGATGTCCCAGGTGTTGCGAAGCAGCTGCTTAACAAGCTCGCCGCCACCTTCACCTACACCCATGTTACCGAGTGAGCCATAACGTGTGTGGCTGTCGGAACCAAGGATCATGTTGCCGCAGCGGGTCAGGGCCTCACGTGCATACTGGTGAATAACTGCCTGGTTTGCAGGAACATAGATACCGCCGTACTTCTTAGCGGCTGAAAGGCCGAATACGTGGTCGTCTTCGTTGATGGTGCCGCCGACAGCGCAAAGTGAGTTGTGGCAGTTGGTCATTGCGTAAGGGATAGGGAACTTGTCCAGTCCGCTTGCGCGTGCTGTCTGGATGATACCTACATAGGTAATGTCATGGGAAACCATGGCATCAAAGCGGATGCGCATTTTCTTTCCCTTGCTTCCGTCTACGTCGTGAGCGCGAAGGATACCGTAAGTAATGGTGTTTTCACGGGCCTCGTCAGGAGTGAGGTCAGCTTTTTCTGCAACGGTTTTGCCGTCAAGAAGGTAAACACCGTGAGGAATCAATTCTACCATAATTTTTTGTTTTAGTGAACTTTAATTGTTTATATTTTAATTATTTACTTTTCTATTTTAGCGGCCAGCATGGTTAGGGCCAGCATGTCTGCGGCGCCTCCCGGGGACAGGTTCCTGTCCTTCAGTTCCCTGCCGAACTCTCTTATTTCATTCTCTATGCCGATGCGGCCGTTTTCGTAAATTTCTGTTGCGCGGGCCTTCACATAGGCCAGGGCTTCACTGCCGCCGCGATGGAGGATGTTGGTGTCGTCAAGGCTTGCCATTATTAGCATTAGTGTTGGCAGCGGGCCGTTTGTCCTGAGCTCCGGTAACCACTTATCAAACAGCTCTTTATATCCTTCTCTTGCCATTGCCAGTGCTCCCTTTACACTACCCCTTTCCTTGCTACGTCCTGTTTCCGGGATACCTAACGCTATTTCTACAATACGCGCCCGGACAGGAATCCCTTCCTTTCCGGTCGCAGATAGTACCAGACCGAGGCAGAAGAGGGCGCCTTTGTGAGTGTTGACATTGTTGGTGGCGGCAAGCATTGCAGCTTCGGCCTCAAGGCCAAGGCTGACAAGGTCGCCATCGTGAGCGGCAATCCTCACAAACCAAGGACGCAAGGCCTCTATGCTGCGAAGCATAAGGGCATAGTCCATATCAGCGTGGGAACCACAGCCTTCAAGATCTACAAGCCCAGGCTTGGGAGTAGTGTCAAGTTCCTGGCGAAGGGCGGTAACTGCCGCTTCTGCCAGAACATACGGAAGGCTGGTCTCCGGCAAAAGATGCCAGAAGCCGCCGTCAAAGCCATCCAGGCCTTTACGTACGGCGGAAGCGCTGACGGGAGATTCTTCGCCAAGCTCAGAATGACAGAGGCGGGGAAGTTCGACAACCTGCACGCCGGCAGCAGGCAGAACCTCTTTCATAATGGCGTTGTAGCGGGCCGTAAGGGCATCTTGGGGCTCACTGCCAACAAAGCGCACTGTAGCGCCAAGAGCAGGAGCAATATGCCTTGCAAATATATCAAGGTCAAGGCGCATCTGGGTTTCAGAAGCGTCTGACAGTTCTTTCAAAAAGTATGTGGGGAAGGTGGCGGCAGAAATCTGATAATCGCTGCCTTCGCATACGGTCACATTGGAAAAATCGGCGCAGGCGGCCTTTGTCATGGCAAGGCGGTCTGCGTAAGGGAAGCGGGAAACGTCTTCCTTAACTACAATCACAAATAGATGATCCACCTGCCCGGCAGCCTTCTCTATTAAATATTTATGGCCGATGGTGAAGGGGTTGGCGTTCATAATTATGACACCGCGAGATGCCCGATCGGGCCGGGCATGACCGTCCGTCATTCCCGGCTTGACCGGGAATCCCGACAGATACGCGGCAAGGCCGCGGCCGTTTTCCATCAGCACAGCCTTGGGGGCACGGCCAATGACGGTAAAGCCAAGACTTTCAAAAATAGCTGTGTTTTCCGGCTTGGTAAAGACCTTTACGTTAGTATGACCCTGCTGGGCCGCAACAGAAATAAGTCTGGAGATAAGCGGAACGGCAAGACCTCCGGAGCGGGCTTTCTCTGATACTGCAATACACTTAATAGTGTCTCCGTCAAGACCGCCACCCGCCAGGATGTTTTCGTCGGCATCCTGGATGGCCATATACAAATTAACCTTCTCAAGCCTAAGTCCATTAGTCTTGAGAAAGCTTTCTACTTTTTTTCTGAATAGCGGAACGCTCAGGGGCAGTTCCTGTATTTGCTTTTCTTCGTATATGTCCATCATCTTTCAGGCTTTCCAATACTCCCGGTTCTACCTGTGATTGATGATGCAAAGTTAGCTATTAAAACGTTAACTCCAACCTTTTTAAATAATATTTTTAAAAAAGGCGTTTTTTATGTTCTTCTTAGCTGAAGCGGAGTCATGTTAAAATGCGCACGGACGTATTTGCTGAAGAATGAGGGACTTGAGAAACCAAGCTCGTAGCAGATCTGCTTAACGCTCATGTCTGTCTGACGCAAATAGTAACGGATTTCTTCCATAACCCTTTCCTCTATCCAGGCCGATGCCGTCTTGCCGGAATTCTTCTTACAGATATTGGACAGGTATTTGGGAGAAACGCAAAGTTCTTGAGCCAAAGACTCTACGGTGCAATGTGCCGTGCTGGAGTTATGCAGAATCTCCAGGAACTGGCGGAACAGTTTGTCCGGACGGGAGGTCAGGGTACTGTTCAGGGAATTCCTGTCCTTATACAGGATGCTGGTCAGGCCCAGAAGGCCGACGCCAATCATAGACCTGATGATCTCGTTGTAGAAAGGCATTTGTACACCGCTTTGGATAACCGTGTGCAGCATGCCATAAAAAGTGGTGTATGCACTGAAGCGCTCACCTTCCATGGCTACGACATGAACCTTGCGGGAATAAACGAATTCATTCCAGATCTCTACCTTTTCCCTAAGGAAGGTCTGCAGAATACGGCTGGAGAAGTAAAGGACCCTGACTTCAAAATCCGGACTGATCATGAAGTCGCTGATGCCGATGTTAGGAGGGCAGATGACAAAATTGTTCTTTTCTACCTTAATAATCTTGCCGTTTACGACAACTTGCGCATGTCCTTTGATGATGAAGAACAAGCAGTTCATTGCAAGACGGAGGGAAGAAGGCGTAGAGACCAGTCTGATACTGTCTTTCAATACGATATCTTCGTCCGAATAGTCTATTCCGCCGCGGGAATTGTCGATGATGGCTTTAATGGTGATTTCGTCTTTAAGCATAATTATTCATTTCGCGATGCAAAAATAGCATTTTTCACCACATACGGATGTTCAAAATGTCACTATTAATTATATAATTAGGTACATTGTGCGCAATTTGCAATATTTATGGTTGAATTAACAACAAATAATTATAAAAATTTCCACATATTTGTAAATAAGGCACAAAATCTCGATTAAAAATAAAACACCACATATGAAAAAAAGAATATTTCTTTGTTGTTTAGCCGCTATTATTTTCTTCGGCTGCAACGAAAATGGTAAAAAAGGAACCAAAGCCCCCACACGTGTAAAAACGGAAACAGTATCGCTTGGTAAAGCAGCCGGTCAGGCTCGCAATTACGTTGGAATCATAGAGGAAAAAGAATCCACTGCCGTCAGTTTCACAGGCATGGGCGTGGTTAAAAAAGTCTATGTGAGCGAAGGTCAATGGGTAGCCAAAGGCCAGGTAATCGCAGAGATGGACGAGACATCGGCCCGCAATATTCTGTCTGCGGCAGAAGCCACCAAGGCACAAGCGGATGACGCTCTTGAGCGTTACGGCAAATTGCACAGTTCCGGTGCACTGACCGAAGCACAGTGGGTCGAGATTCAAAGCAAGGTAGCCCAGGCCACGGCAGAAAAAGAACTGGCACAGAAAAACCTTGACGACTGCCGCCTTACAGCCCCGGTTTCCGGCGTTATCGGCAAAAAATATGTTGGCGCAGGAGAAACGGCACTCCCCTCCCAGGCCATCGTCACCATCCTTGACGTCAGCAGTGTAATAGTCAAAGTTTCTATTCCGGAGAACGAGATTGGACGCATCGGCGCCAATACCGCATCCGTAATAACAGTAGAAGCTGCCGACAAGAAAATTAACGGAGGCATCATAGAAAAGGGCGTTAAGGCCGATGCAATCACCCACTCTTACGGCATCCGCATCCACGCCGCGAACCCTGACAAAAAGTTGCTGCCCGGCATGGTGGCAAGCGTAAGCTTCCCTACGGGGAATAACGACTACATTCTGGTCCCCATCGTCGCAGTACAGAAAAACAATAACGGCGGCCTGTTCATATGGACCGTAGACAGTGAAGGATTGGCCCACAGGACCGATGTTTCAATTGGCAAGACCGTAGGCAACAGCATAGTTATTAACGAAGGCCTGAAGCAGGGAGATATCATAGTCACAGAAGGCTGGCAGAAGCTTGGAGAAGGCACTAAAGTAATTTTCTAGGCTATGGAAAAGGAGAAAATGTCTTGGCTCCGGTGGCCCCTGGAGCATTATCCCATTACCCTGCTTGTTATAGCCCTACTGTTCTTCCTTGGCATCTTCGGAATGCGCGAAATGCCCAAGGATGAATTCCCGCAATTCACCGTGCGCATGGGAGTGGTCGTGGCCGTTTACCCCGGTGCAACATCGGAAGAAGTAGAAGAGCAGGTGGCCCGCCCGCTGGAGCGGTATCTGTTTACCTACGGAGAGGTCAACCGTAAAAAGACTACCACTACGTCAAAGAACGGGATGTGCATAGTAATGCTCAACCTGAACGACGACGTCCATAATAAAGACGAGGTCTGGAGCAAGATTAAGCACGGCCTCAACCTGTTTAAGAACAGCCTGCCCACCGGCGTCCTGGCCCTGATTGCCAACGACGACTTTGGAAACACGTCGGCGCTGCTGATTGCAATAGAAAGCAACCTGCGCAGCTACCGCGAGCTTCAGAAATACTGCGACGACCTGTCTGACAAGCTACGCCGCATCCCTTCCGTTGCAAACGTTCGCATGAGCGGACAGCAAACGGAACAGATTAGTCTGTATATCGACAGGCACAGGCTTCAGGCCTATGGTATCGGCCAGCAGGTATTGTTCACAAAACTAAGGTCGGAAGGCCTGACAGCCGCCAGCGGCAGGATCAGTGACGGGGACCAGGATACCCCTATCCACATTGAAGCTACAGAAAACAATATCCGGGAGATAGAAGAGCAGATTATCTTTACCGATCCTTCCGGCGGAAACATCGTGCGCGTGCGCGATATAGCTACGGTAGTAAGGGAGTACGATGCCGCAGACAGCTACATTCAGCAGAACGGCAACCCTTGCATACTTCTGTCTCTGGAAATGACCCCCGGCAAGAATATCGTAGCCTATGGTCACGATGTGGACGAGGTGCTCAACGAATTCCGCCAGGAAAACCTGCCGCCGGACATTACCATCACCCGAATTGCAGACCAGCCTAAGGTTGTAGCCGACAGCGTAAATTCGTTCCTGCGGGACCTGCTGCTGTCCATGGCTATCATCATTCTGGTGATGATGATTCTGTTCCCTCTGCGCTCTGCGATAGTAGCGGCCATCACCATACCGCTCAGCACCTTCATCTCCGTTTCCATAATGTTCATTATGGGCATCGAACTGAACATTGTGACGCTTGCCGCCTTGATTGTGGTGCTGGGAATGGTGGTGGACAACTCAATCGTGGTGATTGACGGCTACCTGGAGTATCTGGAAAAGGGTTTTGCCCCGCGCGAGGCTGCCATTAAGTCCGCGGTACAGTATTTTATGCCGATGCTGCTTGCTACGGCCTGCATCTGCATAATCTTCTTCCCGCTGCTCCTTACAATGAAAGGAGCCTTCCTGGACGCCCTGCAGGACTTCCCTATGACAATTACCATCAACCTGATGGTTTCTCTGTTGCTGGCCGTGACGGTAATTCCATTCCTGGAAGTGCTTATCATCAAACCGGAAAAGATGAAGAAAAAAGAAGGTAAGGGCATTACAGATGTGGTACAGTCTGTCTATGACAAGGTGCTTGGCTTCACATTCAAGCATCCATGGATAACCATAGGCGGAGGTATTGCCGCCATTGCTCTGTCCTGCCTGCTGATTCCGGCCCTTAAGATAAGGCTCTTCCCTTACGCCGACAGAGACCAGTTCGCAATTGAAATCTTCCTGCCCGAGGGCAAGGGTCTTAACGATACCGAATTTGTGGCCGATTCCCTTAGGAACGTGCTGCTGGCAGATCCGCAGGTAAAGTGCGTCACCAGTTTCGTGGGCTGCGCATCCCCGCGCTTTATGACCTGCTACGCGCCCCAGATCGGAGGCAAGAACTTTGCCCAGTTCATTGTAAACACCAAGTCCCAGGACGCCACAATCGAGCTTTTGGATAAATACCAACCAGCCTGGAGCGAAGCCTTCCCGCAGGCATACATCCGCTTCAAGAGGCTGGACTTCCTTGAGGTCCCGGAACTTGAATACCGCTTCTATGGGGACGATATCGACTCTATCCGTACCGCCGCACAGCGGCTTATGGATAAGATTCGGCCTATACCGGAACTGGAATGGGTTCATACAGACTTCTTTGACGCCTACCCTATAATTGATGTGACGCTTGATCCCGTGGTTGCGCCGCAGCTTGGAATTACCCGCGCAACGGCCGCCCTGGCCCTTAGCGCCGTCACCAGCAACCTTCAGGTTGGACGCATTTGGGAAGGAGATTATGAACTGCCCATCATTGTTAAAGACGATTCCGATATGACCTTCTCTGACGTAGAGGATCTTGGAATTTCCAGCCCTATGGCTCTTACTTCCGCCGTTCTTGGCAGCCCCGACAACACCTTCCCGCTGAGGCAGATTGCAAAGGTTAACCCCTTATGGAGCGAATCCCGCATCGTCCATCGTGGCGGCGAGCGCTGCATTACCGTTTCCGCCCAGTTCGCTAACGGAGTATATGCCGCTGCCGTAGAAAACCGGATTGCGGATATTATGGAAAACGAGATTGACATTCCTCAGGGAGTCAGGTCAGAGGTCGGCGGTGAATTGGAATACGACAGCGACGCCTTCCCGCAGATATTCGGCGGTCTGGCCATAGCCATGGTAATTGTATTCTTCTTCCTGCTTTTCAACTTCAGGAAGTATGGAATAACCCTTGTCTGCATTGCAGCATTGGGCTTCATGGTGCCCGGAACCCTAATCGGCCTTGCGCTTATGGGCCGCACGCTTGGTTTGACATCAGTCCTTGGTCTTATCACCCTGATGGGTATGATAATGCGTAACGAGATCCTGATCTTTGAGCACGCCAACGACCTTGTAAAACAGGGCGTCAGCGTGAAGGACGCCGCCTACGATGCAGGCCGACGCAGAATGGTGCCCATCTTCCTGACCACAGCCACTACGGCAGTGGGCGTTGTGCCTATGATTATAGCAGCATCGTCGTTCTGGATGCCCGTGGGCGTAACCATTTTTGCAGGTGGTATAGGTTCGCTAATCTTGGTAGTGACACTGTTACCTGTTATTTACTGGAAAGTTAATCGTAAGTCGTAAGTAATTATGAGAAAGCTTTTTACAACTGTCGCAACCTTGGCCGTTTGTTTAGTCGGCCTTGCGCAGAACAATTATACACTAGAGCAGCTTAGAGACTCGGCCAAGGTAAATAATTCAGCCTTGAAGTCTGCCCGCTATGATGCCCAGGCTGCTACGGAGCAGCGCAAGGAAGCCTTCACCAAATTCTTCCCCAACATCAGCACCGCCGGAGTGTGGTTCGCCACCAACAACGGAATGGCCAAGGTAGAGATTGACCCCAGCAAGTATCTTTCCCCCAGTATAGCACAAATACTGGCACAGATTCTGCCGGCCGAAGCCATTGCCGCCCTGGGCAATCCAATTAGCATCGAAATGATGAAAAACGGCCTCCTGGGAAGCGTGATGGCTGTTCAGCCAGTCTTTGCCGGCGGACAGATTGTCAACGGCAACAAGCTTGCGAAAGTGGGCGAAGAAGCCGGCCAGCTGCAGCTTCAACTGGCAGAGAACGAGGCTGTCCACGGGGTTGAGGAATACTTCTGGAAGCTGGTTTCCCTTGAAGAAAAGGTTAAGACCATCAATGCAGTAGAGCAACTGCTCAATGACATCAACAAGAATGTTTCTGCAGCCGTTGATGCAGGAGTCGTGCTCAGGAACGACCTGCTTCAGGTTCAGCTGAGACAGAATGACATAGAGTCCCAGAAACTGAAGCTGAACAACGGAATCAGACTTGTAAAGATGCTGCTGGCACAGCTTTGCGGCCTGCAGGAAGACGATTTCACCATCACTTACGCTCTTAGGGAGGACCTGCCCATGGTTCCCCGCGAGGATCACGCCGCCGCATTGCCGCAAACAACTGAATATAAGCTTCTTGGCAAGCAACTGGAGGCTACGCAGCTTCAGAAGAAGATGGAGGTTGGAAAGTATCTGCCCACCCTTGCAGTGGGAGCAGGATACAGCTACCATAACCTGCTGGACAGGGACCATAACTTTGGGATGATCTTTGCCACGGTAAGGATTCCTATCTCTGACTGGTGGGGCGGTTCGCATGCCATCAAGCGTAAGAAACTGGCCGTACTTAAGGCTCAGGAAGACCTGGACAGCAAGAGCCGCCTGCTAAGCATTCGCATGCAGAATGCCTGGAACGGCGTAGAAGAAAGCTGGGAAGAATATGCCATCGCACTGAAGAGCATAGAACAGGCACAGGAGAACCTGCGCATTTACAAGAACTGCTACGATGCCGGCACAAGCACCATGACAGATCTGCTTCAGGCCCAGTTGTTGTATCAGCAGGCCATGGACAAGAAGACGGAAGCATATTCCGCTTACATGATGAAGGTTTTGGAATACAATCAGGCAATTGGAAAGTAAAAGATACAACTCCTTCGCGGGGTATTACAGGGAAAAGTACGGCGAGCGGCTGCAGAAGCTGGTTGTAGATGCCGGATTCACATGCCCCAACAGGGATGGAACGGTTGGCCGCGGCGGCTGCAGCTACTGCGACAACGCCGCCTTCCATCCCGGCTACAGTACCCCGTCCATGCCCATATTGCAGCAACTGGAGGAAGGCATCACCTTCCATAAAGTCCGCTACCGTAACGCCGGGCATTACCTTGCGTATTTCCAATCATTTTCAAATACTTACGCTCCTGTTGGAGTGCTGCGGGAGCGTTATTTCAAGGCCCTTGAGCATGCGGAAGTCGCCGGTATCGTAATAGGCACCCGGCCTGACTGCGTTGACGCAGAGAAGCTGGACTTCATCGCTTCCATCGCCGCGGGCGAAGCCCTTCCCCACTGGCATCGGGAATTGACCTCGGGCGGCATAGACGCCCCGATAGTGATGGTAGAATACGGTATCGAATCCTGCTATGACGCAACGCTGCAGCACATTGGCCGCGGGCATGACTTTGCCTGCGCACGACAGGCCGTAGAGGCCACCGCGGCACGGGGACTGGACACTGGCGCCCACTTTATCCTGGGCCTGCCCGGGGAAAGCAGACAGATGCTGCTGGACCAGTGTTCCATCATCAACAGCCTTCCCCTAACCAGCGTAAAATTCCACCAGCTGCAGTACGTTAAGGGTACAAGGATGGAAGCCGAGCATGACGCCCGGCCGGAATTGTTCATGGATCTGGATCTACCGTCCTATCTGGACCTTGCAATAGATATTCTGGAGCGCCTGCGCCCTGACCTTTACATAGAGCGCATCGCCGGCGAAGTGCCTCCCCGTTTTGTCAGGGAGGCCCGCTGGGGTCTGATAAGGAATTTCGAAGTCCTGCGAATGCTGGACGCCCGCCTTCAGGAGCGGGACACCTTCCAGGGCCGTCTATATTCTGACAGCCCTAAAGGTTCGTCCATTTAAAAGGATCTTTGGCGCTCAGATATTTTCCCTGGGCAATCAGTGAAAGCGCATAGTTAAGCATCACGTCCGTCTTGCCGTCCCGGCCGCCCATTATCTCCTTGAAAGTCAGCGGCAAGGGATAGTCCGGCATAAGGCCACGTCCCCAGGGGAGACGGTCACATACGGTGGTATCAAAGACCAACTGCACCAATGGAATCCTGACAGATTGCAGGGTGTTCGGAAGGCGAAGCTCCGCAAATTTCAATGCCGTCATGAAATGATATGCACTGCCGGTTTCACGGCCTACGCTTACCGCCCTGCGGTTCCTGACAAGTATAGACGGGAACAAGGTTGCAGCAGAAATGGAATGTCCGTTTGTAAGGACGTAAACCTTTCCGCCATAATGAACTTTAGGGTCCGGAGTAACGCTAGCGCAGGTTTCAACGGAGTCTGTCAGATAATAGAAACCATCGCCGCGGTCTTCGTAGTCACGGAACATTTCGATATCCGCATTAAAGTTCTGGGTCTGCCCCAAGATTTGTTGCTTACCCTTAATGATTACGCGGTTGAATCCTCCCCTCTGACGGGCCATCGGCGCATCCGCAAAATACGAGAGAATCTTCATAAGGACATCGTTGCGTCCGCCTCCGTTGTTGCGTACGTCAACAATTAGATTCTTTGCTTTGCACTTGGAAAGATAGTCCCCTATTGCCTCTACCTGGGCGTCCAGCATTTCAAAGGTCTTGATTGCCAGATAGGCTGTGGAGTCGTTCAGGGTGCGGGTCTCAAAAACATCGTCCTGACTGCGCATTTGATTCATCCTGAGCCAGTTCACCAATTTGAACCAAGCCTCGTTGGAACGGATTTTAGGCTGCTGGGAGAAGGGCACAGTGGCCGATGTCCCGTCTGCGAATTCCAGTTTATGCACGGTCCCCTTGGTGGCATGAGGGCTGAGCAAAACTCCGTAATAAGACAGCATCACATTGTCTTCCTGTACAAAGCTTTGTACCCCGGAGTCGTAGTCGTTCACAAAGTTTTCTGCCCTTCTGGCGTATTCAATGGCCGGACGGCCGTCAATCTTAGTTACGATCTTGCCGGACAATGATTCATAGCCCTGGCCGGCAGACAGCACACGTACGGTATCATCACAAACAATCAGGAACTCACTGGGCCGCCAAACAGGGCCGAGGTCTGTTTTAACAGGATCCCTGTACAGGTTAAGATGGCTGTCAGGAAGCTTGTGCAGGATTTCCCTCAACATTAGGCGGAAGTCCATGGTGACATCGACCGGCCCGGTAACAGACTGCTTTAGGGAGTCTATGTAAGCCACAAACTTTTCTTTTGGCATGTGCTGCTCCAACGAAGGATATAACTGGCAAATGGCGTTTTTAAGCAGTTCCAAGTCTTCCTGAACCTTTGCCGCAGGCGCAGGATCCTCCCGCACCAGGGCCGATGTCTCTACAAAGGTGCTCTTGATGCCGAACGGTGCCATAGGATCTATATTCTGACCCTTGACATTGGAGATGGACAGCATCAGGGACGGGGCCTTAAGGGCCTTGTAGGAATAGCCCAGGACACCCAGGGTATCCCCTGCCGCCAGCTTCTGGCCGGTCTTGAATTTGGTTTTGCCGGCCAGGCCGCCCAAATATAGCTTCCTGCCGTCCGCCAGCCTTATACCTATGGCTACGCTGCGGTATCGGGGATTGGTGTCCTTGCCAAAGTCTGTCGCGGCTATGTTTTCGTCCAACGTAAGTGCCGGATTAAGACCTTCACAAATGACGGCATCAAGCTTGACTTGATAATTGACTCCAAGGGAGATTATGGTTCCGTCAACAGGGCAAATGACAACGTCGCCGGCCTTGCCTCCGATGAACAGCTCGCCGTAACTGAGCTCGTCGCCAATAAAGCCCTGGGGCTGCGCAAGGATGTCCTCGCCGGCCTTTTTGCCGGCCATTGGCCATACGAAGGTCTGAGCCTGTGCCGCCAGAGACAGACAGGCAAGGCATATAACCAGTATCTTTTTCATGGGCTTAACCTTTAATAAATCATATTCCAGGCAGCTTCCTGGGCTCGCTGACTGTGGGTTGCGTTCATCTTACCGAAGTTCCATTTAATGCCAACCAGCACGTAGCGGCCAAGCACAAGACGATAGGTGTCTTCCTTATAGTTGGCATTAACGGTGCGATCAAGATTGCGGGTCTGGTTAAGGATGTCGTGGACATTGAGGCTAAGGCTGAAGGCGCCGATGTTCTTGGACACCCCTGCATTCCATATCCATTCAGGCTTGCCGAAGCCGTCAGAATAACCATTGTAGAAGTTGTATTCGATCTCGGATTCGAACTCATACTCGTTCTTGGTTGTATAAGAAGCAGCCAATCTTACTACATTATCAAAGGTCTTCATGTTGAACTTGGGATCAAGAGAATACCTTGCAATATAACCGCGTGATGTGGCTCCAAGGACAATGTTGTAAGCTTCCTTGTTCAGCTTCAAATCTGCAACAAAATAGGGCTGGAACGATGTTGTCCTGCTTTCTGTAAAGCCGCTCTTACCGGAATAGAACCTGTCGCCGGAGGCATTGCCCCAGAAATCTTTCATGAAGTCGGAATAGTCGAAGTTGTCCTTATTCAAGCCGGGCAGTATGCCCTTGGTCTGATATGACGTTGTGTAATTGAAATACGTACCGCCGCCGATATGGAAGGACCACTGCTTCTTGGAATCAAGCGGGAAAGTATAATGAGAGATAAGAGACAATGTCATTTCAGGCTTTTTGGCATTCACGGGAACGGAATACAAAACACCGCTGGCATCGTACCACAATGCGTTGGTTACGGTATTAATCTCAACGTTACCCCAGAAATATACCATCAAGTTGGTAAATTTCTCGCGGTTATTCCTGCGGAAATCAAAATTCATATAGGTCCTGGTACCGGGCTTAAGGTAAATGTTACCAATTACCGGACGGGCAGGATTACTGATGTTCATTACAGGCAGCATCTGCGCTACGCCGGGACGTCTGCTGTAACCGGAAACGTAAGCAGAATAACGGTTGATTCCGTGATTGTGTTCAAAACGGATGGTCGGGGTAATAAACCAGTCCCTTTCTCCCTTGCCGGTGACATCCTCTATGCCATAGCTCTTGGAGTAGGTCTCACTGTTAATACCCATAATACGGCCGCCAAGGGTAATCCAGCTGTCTTCTGCAAACTTATACTGCATGGTCAGGTCATACTCCTGTGTCTTGTAGTTAGTCCGGCTGAGTGAAGAGTAATAATCGTTATAACCGGCCTGGTCAAATGCGTTTCGGGTATTTTCGCGGCGGACATAGTGGTAATCTGCCAGAACGGACAGTTTCCACTTCTTTCCAAAAGGCTCTGTGTAACGGACACCGACTGCAAGGGAACGATTGTTTCCGTCGACATCGTAATGCATGGTCCTTGAATCGCTTACGTCACCAATGGTCAGATTGGAATATTCGTCGCTGTAGCCATTCTTCTTGCTATACATTAAGTTTGAATAGAAGCGGATGGTACGGTCTTTTTTACCCCACAGCTCACGGAAGGTGATATCGCCCTCAAACTCTGTATTCTTCTTTTCTGTCATGTCGTGCTGCGCGCTCTGGGAAAAGTTCTTACTTGCTCCATCGCGGTAAGTCTCTGACTGGCCGGCCCCGTTATTCTCTGTCTTGTCATAGTGGAATATAGGCCTGATGTGGAACCATACCTTACCTTTCTCTTTTTGGAATTCTGCCATTCCGCCTGCCGATGTCGCATACTTGCGGCCCGTGTCGTCACTGGACGTCATGATATCCCCACCCTCTTGGTAAGTAGTTCTGTGGGAACGGAGTGCAGATTTGGTATCCCCGTATTTGTAATTGGCGCTGACGGTTGTTTCAACATCCTTGATGCGGGAAGTATTGGCATTCACGCCTATCTGGGAGGCATTCGTAAGGCCTTGATTGTAATTGCTTATTACATCATCGTCGTCGGTCATTAAAACGAAGACCATTCCGGACTCATCGACGTTCTGTGTGTTTGCGATGAAAGTAATCTGATCCTTTTCTGAGTATGCGGATGCAAGCACGTTGGCATTGTACAGCGCACCTTTATTATCACGCAAGGTCTCTTCGTCCTTTTTGCCGGCCTTTGCACCGCCCTTCAGGCTGATATTTCCGAACCAGCCCTGTTGATACTCTTTTTTAAGGGCCACGTCCAGCACCTTCTCTTTTGTACCGTCCTCGATGCCAGTAGCACGGGTGGCCTCGGAGTCCTTGTCAATGACGCGGATCTTATCTACCACCGATGCCGGCAGGTTGTTCAGGGCCGTGCTCTGGTCCCCGAAGAAGAAGGTCTTTCCGCCTATAGTCAGCTTGTCTATTTCTTCTCCGTTGAACTTGACCTTTCCGTCTTCTGTGATCTCCATGCCCGGCATTCGTTTAATCAGGTCCTTAAGCATGGCATTTGCGCCCACGCGGAACGACGACGCATTGAACTCTACCGTATCTTTTTTAACGACGATAGGGTTGGCAACATCTGAAATGACTGCAGCCTGCAGGAACTGGTTGTCCGGCTGCAGGCGGATGGTGCCCATGTCATCATGCTCCTGACGGAAGAATTTTTCCTTGATGAAGGGTTTGTAGCCCATCATCTCAATATGGAAAACGTAATTACCGAAGGGAACTTCCTCCAGTTTAGCCTCTCCCTTAACGTCAGTAAGGGTGAAGTTGGTAATTGTCGTGTCCTTGACAGGAACGACGTACACAGATGCAAACGGAACAGGTTCGCCGGACAGGGAATCAAGCACGGTGGTCTTGATTTCTGTCATCCGGCCTTTGAACATGTTGTCGTTAAGGATGAAAACCTGTGCGTTGGCAGCAAAGCCGATGCACAATAAGATGAATGTGAGGAGAATTGAACGAGTTTTCATTTTTCAGTTTTTGGTTCTTCCATGAAAATTTTTGCCTTAACAAATTCTATGCTTTTAAGGGTCTCTTTATAGCCTCTGGAGTCCTTTGGACATACAGATAAGTACTTTTCGTACCATTTAAGCGCATTTTTGAACTCTTTATTCAGTTCGTAGCAATAGCCAATTGCGTAATAAAGCACAATTGCGTCAGGCGAATATTTCAAGGCTTCCTTATAATGTTCTGCAGCTTTTGCGTACTGAGTTGTCTGCATTGAATAGCCCCTTCCATACTGCTGATGCATGCGGGACATCAGTGAAGGATCGGGCCGAGTCATTTCCTCTACCTTGTCCAACCAGGGCTTGATATCCCTTTCAAAAGGACGGTAGCATTCGGCTCCGACGGCGGCGATGGAATAGGCCAGATTGACGTCGGAAGAGTCTATCTGCCAGGCGGCCATGAACTCGACCTCTGCCCGATGGTATTCCTTAATTTGCCAGCAGGCCTGGCCCAGATAGTAGTGCACCGGATAGCTGTCGTTACCCAGTTCTTTCTGGTTCATAAGGACCTCCCGGGCCGTATTGTAATCTTCTTTCCTGTAAAGGGCGATGCCTTTAAGCGGCGTTACGGCAAAGTTGTCAGGGTCCTTGACAAGGAAGGAATCTGCAACTGCGATTGCATCGTCATACTTTTCTGACTTGATAAGTATGTTGACGGACTTTGTCACAACGGACTCGTTTTCCGGTTTGACGGCAAGGGACTTTGTATAATATGCAAGTGCCGAATCCGGCATGTTGATCGTCCTGAATGCATCACCAATGAAGGTCAATACGGCGGGGATGGTGTCCAGTTGCAGTACGGCCTTACCGGCCTCGATGCTGTTGGCATAGTCATGCAGCCTGTAGAACGACTGCATCAGCCTAATCTTGTAAAGGACCTTTTTGGGGAAGCGGGATGCAAGCATGAAATAGGAGCCGGCAGCGGTCTCGTAATCTGCGCTCTGGAAGTGGCAGTCGGCAAGCTCCGCAAGCACTTCTTCGTCAAAAGAGTCCTGGGAAACATAGGGTGCCAGAAGATCTATGGCCTCGTCGGTCTTGTAAATGCTCTTAAGATAACGGGCCTGCGAAATGGCCTCTTTACGGGCTTCAGAGTCAATATTTGGCTGTGCCTGGAGATGGCTACCCGCCCCAAAAACAAGGATAGCCACAAATAAAACGCGAATAATGGACATTTCTAAGCTATTTCAGTTGGAATACTATTGGGAATACACATCTCATTGTAAGAGGAGAACCGTCCGTGCGGTTGAAGCGCCAGCGTTCTGCACAGTCGGCGATTGCTCTTGTAGCCTCTTCGTCAAGAAGTGGATCTACGCCCCTGAGCACCCTGATGTTGCTAATTACACCATCCGTACTGACATCGAAGGTAGTTACAACCTTACCTTGGATGTTGGCATCTTTGGCGGCCTCCGGGTAATTAAGCTGGTCATTTACAAAGGCAGAGAATTCACTAATGCTGCCTCTATGGTACTTGGCTTTCTCTACAAGGGCGAAAGTAACCAGTTCATCCTGACTTTCCTTCTCAATTACGGCGGCATGCGCCTTGGCGGGATTGCAGGCATACATAGCCAGCGAAAGAAGTGGCAGAACGGCAAGGTAAGACCAGCGCAAACGGCCCGGGGACTTCTCTTTAAGCATCATTGCTATACGGTTCTTGAGCTTGGAGTGCTGGAAGCCACTGGCAAGGACAAAACGCTCGTCGCCCACGGCCTTGCGCACCAGCAAAAGCTGGTATTCACGGGCCTCAACGCCATAGTCAAGTACGCCTTCGTCGGCCTCGTATTCATGCATCAGGCAGAGTTCCCCGCGGGTAAGCCATACTAGGGGGTTCCACCAATAGAACATCATCAGAACAGAGAAGAACAGCAAATCCAGGAAGTGGAGGTTCTTCGCGTGCATCTTTTCATGCACGAAGATGGCCATGTTGCTGTCCAGATCCTCCTTCGCTATGACAATTGTTTTGCCAAAGCAGAAGGAGGGCTGACTGGAGTTCGTGACAACGGTCCTTTGTCCGTCGATGAATGTGAGGTTGCCTTTTTTGATTAGTTTGACCATCCGAATGGAGGAGATGACGGTGCAAACAATGACAACGGCCATTCCGGCAAAGAAAATGAGGGTGATCGGAAGCGTCCAGGAGAAACTCTCTGTGGCAGCTTCTGTGGCGGTTTCTGCCGATGCCTGACCGCCAAAGAACATGGACAAGGGGCCTGAACCAATGGAAATGGCTTCTGTCCGAACTCTGAAAATGGGCAGCACAAGGCACACCAGTGTGCCTGCAAGAAGCAGCATCCTGTTAAGGCGGAAGAAGGTGGTCTTGCGCATTACCAGCAGGAAGAATGCATAGAAGATGGCCATGTAAAGGCCGCTCCTCAGAATGTATGCAAGGAAGTCTGTCATTTTTTGCCGTTTTCTATTGTCCGGATAAGGGCTTTAAGCTCTTCCAGATTCATTTTGTCTTCCTCTACAAACTGGGAAACAAGGCTGGCATAGCTGTTGTCGTAGTACTTGGACACCACGTTGGAAATGGTGTTGCCGCGATACTGCCGCTCGCTGATCTTTACCTTGTACATAAAAGAGTTTGCCATGGGCACCCTTTCCAGGAAGCCCTTCTCTTCCAGAAACTTAACCAGCGTTCCTACAGTGTTGTAGTGCGGCTTGGGGTCAGGAAGATAAGCAATCAAGTCCCTGATGAACAGTGGTCCGTGTTGCCAGAAAACGTTCATCAGCATCTCTTCCTTTGCGGTTAACTGCTGCTTCATAAGCGGAATTGTTTTCGGCAAATATAGACATTATTTTTATATCTCCTAATTTTTTTAGGAGATTTCCATATTTATTTCGGAGTATCGGAGGAAATCTGTAGCTTTGGGGCAGGAAAATGGGTATTTGCAGATTTTTTTGTATATTTAGCGGATAGAATGTATTTGAATATGAGAAGTGCAATAAAAATGCTGATGCTGACAGCTGCCCTTTCCCTACTGGCAGCCTGCGGCGGCGACAATACACCCGCATACAAAAATGCCGGCCTGTCAACGGACAAGCGCGTAGCAGACCTTCTGGAAAGGATGACCCCGGAAGAGAAGATCGGACAGCTGATATGCCCTTTGGGCTGGCCCATGTACAATAAAGTCAGCGCAGACTCTGTAGAGATCACGGACCTGTACCGCAATTTCGTGGACAGCCTTGGCGGAGGCATGCTTTGGGCCGCATTCAGGGCTGACCCCTGGACAAGGAAGACCCTGGAAACAGGACTCAACCCGCAGTTGGCGGCAAAAACCTACAACCTTCTGCAAAAATACAGCATTGAGCACAGCCGCCTTGGCATCCCCATAATCCTGGCAGAGGAAGCCCCGCACGGACACATGGCCATCGGCACAACCGTCTTCCCTACCAGCATCGGCCTGGCATCGACTTGGGACCCGGACCTGATGACGGAAGTCGGGCGTGTAATTGCATCTGAACTGCGCGCACAGGGAGGCCACATTTCTTACGGTCCGGTTATAGACCTGGCCCGCGAGCCAAGATGGTCCCGCGTAGAAGAGACCTATGGAGAAGATGTTTACCTTACCGGCACCATGGCTGCCGGAATGATGCGCGGAACCAGTCCCAAAGCCAACGGCTACGACAAAGGCGTAATATCCACACTTAAGCACTTCATCGCATACGGCATCCCGGAAGGCGGCCATAACGGCAACCCCTCCTTCGTTGGCAAAAGGGACCTGTACGAGAACTTCCTGCCCGCATTCAAGGACGCCATCGACGCAGGAGCACTGTCTGTAATGACTTCTTACAACGCCATTGACGGCGAGCCTACAACCGGCAACCGCGACATGCTTACCGACCTGCTTCGCGGCCAGTGGGGTTTCGATGGTTTTGTAGTGTCCGACCTTCAGAGCGTGGACGGCCTGGCAAACGACCACCATATTGCAGCTAACCTGCAGGAAGCAGGAGAGATTGCCCTTAAGGCCGGCGTGGACGTAGATCTTGGCGCCAACTGCTTCAGTCTGCTGAAGAAGAGCTTGGACGATGGCAAGATTTCAGAAAAAGACCTTGACATCGCAGCCGGACGCGTGCTTAAGATAAAGTTCGACCTTGGCCTGTTTGACAATCCCTACATTCCCGAGGACGGCATTCAGGTACGCACCCCGGAGAACATAGAAGTTGCACACAAAGCGGCACTGGAGGGCGTTACATTGCTTGAAAACGACGGTATTCTGCCGCTAAAGAAGAACATAAAAGTAGCCGTTATCGGCCCCAACGCAGACAATATGTACAACCAGCTTGGAGACTACACCGCCCCGCAGGAACGCAGCAACGTGGTAACCATGCTGGACGGAATCAAAGCCAAGATAGGGCCGGCAAACGTCATCTACGCCAAAGGCTGCGCTGTGCGCGATGAAGACGCTTCCGGCATTCCCGGGGCTGTTATCGCCGCCTTGCGGGCCGACGTTGTCATTGCCGTCGTAGGCGGATCCAGCGCCCGAGACTTCAAAACCAAATACATAGACACCGGTGCAGCTGTTGTGGACGAAGGAACCGTGAGCGACATGGAAGCCGGCGAGGGCTTCGACCGCGCCAGCCTGTCCCTAATGGGCCGTCAGGACGCCCTGCTTAAAGCCCTAAAGGCTACAGGCAAGCCCCTGGTTGTGGTTCATATTGAAGGCCGCCCGCTGGAAAAGAACTGGCAGAAGGCTAACGCCAACGCCCTTCTTACCCTGTGGTATCCCGGCCAGGAAGGAGGAAACGCCCTGGCAGATGTATTGTTCGGTGACTACAATCCCGCCGGCCGCCTGCCCGTTACGGTACCCAGAAACGTGGGCCAGCTGCCTGTATATTACAACAAGAAGTTCCCCTTTGGCCACGACTACGTAGAAATGTCCGCCAAGGGCCTGTACGAATTCGGCTACGGCCTTAGCTACACCAAATTTGACTATTCCGGCCTGGAGATTGTCAAGACCGGCAACGACAGCGCCACGGTTTCCGTTACCGTCACCAATACAGGCAACTATGACGGAGACGAGGTCGCCCAGCTTTACATTACGGACAGGCAGGCCTCAACCGTAAGGCCGCGCAAGCAGCTGCGGGCTTTCAAGAGGATATTCATCCCCAAGGGAGAAGCCAAACGCATCACCTTTAAACTTGGGCGCAGCGCATTCCAGGTTTACAACAAAGAAATGCAGCCCGTAGTAGAGCCCGGCCTCTTTACCATCGGCGTTGGCGCCTCATCAGAAGATATCCGCCTTACAGGCGACCTATCATTATAAATAACCCAATATGACCAGAAAAATAATATCATTCCTTGCGGGAGCGGTGCTGGCGGTTTTGCCGGCTGCCGCACAAGGCTTTGTATTTACTCCGCAATGGACGGCACAAGCCCAGTTCGCAGGCTACTATGTCGCACAGGAAAAAGGCTTCTACAAAGAAGCCGGTGTTGATGTCAAAATCGTACACCCGACATCGACGCAGTCCGCAATAGACCTGATCAGAAGCAACAAGAGCCAGGTCACCACATTGCAGCTATGCCAGGCAATGGAGATTATCGACAACGGCATCCCGCTTGTCAACATTCTTCAGACATCGATGAACAACGCACTGGTAATTGTGTCCCGCAACAACGAGAATCCTATCAAACGCAAAGGCATACGCGTAGGAACATGGAGCGTAGGCTTTGACCAGATTGCGATATGCATGTGCCTGAGGGAAGGTCTGGACTACGAATGGGTGAAGTTTGCTTCCAGCGTGAACCTGTTTGTAGCCGGAGCGCTGGATGCTACCCTGGCCATGAGCTACAACGAATACTTTCTGCTTAAGCAAAGCGGCGTTAATATGACAGAAGAAAACGTTTACCGCTTCTGCGACCACAGCTACAACGTGCAGGAAGACGGCCTTTACATGACCCGTCAGTGCTACGAGAAAAACCGCGGCGACGCAGAACGCTTCGCCCAGGCCAGCAGAAGGGGTTGGGAGTGGGCCGCCGAGCATCCGGAAGAGACTCTGGACATTGTAATGAAATACGTTGACGAGGGCCACGTAGCCACCAACCGCACACTCCAGAAACTGATGCTGGAAGAAGTCCTGCGCCTTCAGATAGACCACGATACAGGCAAGCGCGAATTCCGCATCAGGCCGGATATGGTGAAACTGGCGAATGACATGATGATGGAGAACCAGTTCATTCTGCACGAAGTTACATACGAACAACTAATCGCCAAATAAAGCACCATGAATAAGATACTTCAGTACATCAGTTCTTCGCTGTCCAGAAGGCTTCGACTGTTCATAGCCCTTCTGGCAACATCAGTGTTTGTGGTAGCTTTGGCCGTAATGTTCATGCAGTCCCGCGAGGCCGTGCGCAGTGAAGCCCTGGAGCATGCAACCCAGCAGCTGAGTAATACCGTCCAGCGAATCGATAACATTCTGGAAAGGGTGGAAGTCGCCACCAACGACACCAAATGGCTTGTGAACAGACATCCCGACTGCCCGGATTCAATGTTCGTATACAGCAAGAGCATTCTTGAGAACAACCCGGATCTTCATGGCTGTTCCATTGCCTTTGAGCCATACTATTTCCAGGAATATGGCCGATATTTCTCTGCCTTCGCCTACTGGAATAACGGGAAGGTTGAAGTGTCCAGGGAAGGCAGCCCCAGCTATGAGTATTTCTACATGGACTGGTACCAGCTTAGCAAACTTCTGAACAAGCCGGCCTGGACAGAACCATTCATAGACAGCGACTCGGAAGAAGACGTTTCCGGAGATATGATTTTCTCTTACTGCCAGCCCATCTGGGACAATCAGGGCAACTATATTGGCACAATTGCCACCGACCTTGCCCTTGAATGGCTTTCAGAAACCATATCCGCCGTTAAGCCTTACCCTAATTCATATAGTGTGATGATTGGCCGCGGAGGCACCTTCTTAGTTCATCCGGACCCTTCAAAACTTATCTATGAGAGCATCTTTACTGATTGTCTGGAAGGCAAAAACCCTGAAAAGATGGCCCTGGGACAGGCAATGGTCCATGGCGAAGAAGGTGTTAAACAGCTAAAGATCAACAATGAGCTTTGCTATATTTTCTACAAGCCGCTGGAAAAAACGGGCTGGAGCGTAGCCATCGTCTGCCCGGAGAATGACATATTCAAAGGCTTCAACCGCCTGAGAAACACCGTAATAGGCATCTTTGTCATTGGACTTTTGTTAATGCTTTACGTACTGGCAAAACTAATCCAGAGAGAGCTTAAGCCCCTCAACACCCTTACAGATCAAGCAGAAAGCATCGCCGCCGGAAACTTTGACGAAGAGCTACCAAACGACGGCCGCACAGACGAGGTCGGCCGCCTTTGCCAGTCCTTCGGCAACATGCAGCAATCCCTTGTCAGGTACATAGAGGAGATGAAGTCCACCACCGCCGCCAAGGCCGCCATCGAAAACGAAATCAAAGTGGCCAGCGACATCCAGATGAGCATGGTGCCCCGCATCTTCCCGCCCTTCCCTAACAGGCACGATATTGACCTGTTCGCATCCATGACGCCTGCCAAGGAGGTTGGAGGTGACCTGTACGATTTCTTTGTAGAAAACGAGAATCTTTACTTCTGCATTGGAGACGTTTCCGGTAAGGGTATTCCGGCATCCTTGTTCATGGCAGTGACACGTAACCTGTTCCGTATCATCGCCCAGCAGGAGTATTCGCCCCAGGAGATTGCGACTAAGATTAACCACGCTCTTTCTGCAGACAACGACCAGGGCATGTTTGTAACCATGTTCATAGGCAAAGTTGACCTGCAGACCGGCCGCATGGAGATATGTAACTGCGGACACAATCCGCCCGTAATTTGCGAACCAGGAGGAGTTCCTCACTTCCTGCAGATCAAGAATACCAACATACCTCTTGGCACTTGCGACGACTTTGTATTCCAGGGCGAGGTTCTTGAGAATACCTGGAACACCCAGCTGTTGCTTTACACCGACGGCCTTACAGAGGCAGAGAATCTGCGCTATGACCTGTTTGGAGAAGACAGGCTCCTGAAGGCGATGGAGAAGGCTCCCGGCATGGATTCCCAGGATGTTGTAGTCATGCTGCAGGAGGCCGTAGAGGCCCACAGGGCAGGCGTCGCACCCAACGATGACCTAACCATACTTTGCTTGAAGCTGGTAAAAGATAAAAACTGATTTTATTTATGAGGACCAACATTATCTTCTTCCTTGCGGCTTCGGCCTTTGCCGTTGTGCCGGCAGCGGCGCAAGGCACACTCCCCTATCACAGGGACATTAACACAATTAGCATTGGTGCGCAGACAGCGCGGCCGGAAGTGTTTTACTATCCTACGGAAGCAGCCGCAATAAAAGGCCTTACGGACGGCCCGGATGGTAGCGAAAACTATATCTGCCTTAACGGAACCTGGGACTTCGCGTACTTCAAGGACGGAAGCGACATTCCCGAGAATCCCGCCTTCATAAGGGAATGGGATAGAATAAAAGTGCCTGGCAACTGGGAGGTTCAAGGCTTCGGATATCCTGTCTATTCAAATGTTCCGTACGACTTCGCCCCCACCAACCCGCAGCCCCCGATTCTGCCATCAACAATAGAGGCCGGCGTTTACCGCCGCACCTTCACTGTTCCGGATAATTGGAAAGGAAAGAAGATATATGTTACCCTTGCAGGCGCATCGGCCGGCGTTTACGTTTATATAAACAGCACCTTTGTGGGTTACCACGAGGATTCCAAAGCCGCAGCCCGCTACGACATTGGCCAGTACCTGATGCCCGGTGAAAACAAGCTGATTGTCAAGGCCTTCCGCTGGAGCACAGGTTCTTTTCTGGAAGACCAGGACTTCTGGCGAATTAGCGGTATCGAGCGCGATGTTTACCTGACCTGTGAGGATGGTCCCGTACTGCCGGACGACTTCAGCATAGTTTCTACCTTCGGCCCCGACCTTAAGGACGGCGTACTGATGCTTAGGAACCTGCCCGAAGGCGCATCGTACAAACTGTATGACGGGGGAAAGGCTGTTCTGGAAGGCAAGGCCAATGGCATTGTTCCCAACGCCAAAGCCTGGAGCGCAGAGACCCCCAACCTTTATACCCTGGTGGTTAAGGTTGGCAAGTACTATACCGCATTTGACGTAGGCTTCCGCCGCTTTGAAATGGGCAAGGTAAGCCTGGACGGCAAAGAATACCCCGTTTTCCTGGTTAACGGCCAGCCCGTCAAATTCAAGGGCGTAAATTACCACGAGCACAATCCGCTTACCGGACACTACATAGACAAAGAATTGATTCTTAAGGACTTGCTTCTTATGAAGAGCCTTAACATCAACGCCATAAGGACATGCCACTACCCGCAGCCACGCCAGTTCTACGAGCTTTGCGACCGCCTTGGCTTCTATGTTTACGACGAGGCCAACATTGAATCCCACGCAATGGGTTACCGTCTGGACCGCACCCTTGGCAACAAGCCCGAATGGGGTCCCAAGCACTGGGACAGGGTACTTAACATGTACAGAAAAACCGCCCTCTACCCTTGCGTCACCCTACTTTCCCTTGGCAATGAGGCTGGCAACGGAGTGAACTTCTACGACTGTTACCGCAAGCTGAAGGAAATGGAGTCGAAGGACATGAACCGCCCCATCAACTACGAACGTGCAGAGTTCGAATGGAACACGGACATGATAGTGCCCCAGTACCCCGGAGCCGACTGGTTCAAGCGTATGGGAGAAGAGATTCCGGACAGGCCAATATCACCGTCTGAATATGCCCACGCAATGGGTAATTCTACCGGATCCCTTGACTGGCAGTGGAAATACATTTACAAGTATCCCAACCTGCAGGGAGGCTTCATCTGGGACTGGGTTGACCAGGGCCTTTATGAGACCGATGCCGCCGGACGAGGCTACTTCACCTATGGCGGCGACTACGGTACAGGCTTACCCAGCGACGGCAACTTCTGCTGCAACGGAATTGTAAACCCGGACCGCGATCCACATCCCGCAGCAGCGGAGGTAAAATGGAACTATCAGAACGTAAAAGTGACTCCTGCCGCCCTGGAAGAGGGTAAGTTCGATGTTCTTAACCGCTTCTACTTTATCTCTTTGAAGGGTCTGACCCTTAACTGGACGATAGAAGAAAACGGAGTTGCAAAGCTTAAAGGCAAAATGGCTTTGAGCGCCGCTCCCCAGGAAAAGGAAAGCCTTGCGATAAAACTTCCCGCCCTGAAACCGGACTGCGACGCCTACATCAACTTTAACGTGACGACAGCCCTTGGATCTGTAATCGCGAGCGACCAATACAAGCTGGCAAGCGCACAGAAGGCTCCCTACAAATACGACTTTGCAAAGTCCTACGCCGGTGAAAAGGCAGACTTTGCTTCTATTACCGCAGGCAAGGCAGAGCTTATATTTGACAAGAAACTGGGTTATGTTACCAGCTACAAGTATAATGGCAAAGAATTGATTGACAGCGAATTCGGCCTTCGTCCGAACTTCTGGAGAGCACCCGTTGACAACGACTACGGAAACGGCTGGCAGGAACGCTGCAAACAATGGAAAAAGGCTTCCAATGAGTTTAACACCAAGGTTCAGGTGACCGATTACTACGGAGTTCCCGCACTGAAGGTAGTTTATAAACTTCAGGAAGGAGCCTACACGGTTATTTACCGCCTGGACAACAAGGGCGTGCTTAAGGTTGACGCCGCTCTGGAAGGCTGCCGCACAGAAAACGTAGAGCTCCCCCGTCTTGGTTTCAGGACCAGGATTGCCGGCAGCGGAGCCTTCACCTATTTTGGCCGCGGCCCTCAGGAGAACTACCAGGACCGCTTTGAAGGCACTCCGGTAGGGCTTTACCGCAGTACGGCGGAAGCCTCTATCTACCCTTATGTAAGACCTCAGGAGACCGGCCACCACACCGGCGCCCGCTGGCTTGATCTTGACGGACTTATGACCGTCGTTGGCAATAACTTTGAATTCAATGTGCTGGGCTGCAGTACGGAAGACCTTGACGAGGGTGACACCAAACACAACCGTCACATTAACGACGTGCCTGTACGTGACTACGTAGAGGTGTGCATAGACTACACTATGACGGGCGTGGGCGGATACAACAGCTGGGGTTCAAGAACCGAGCCTACACGCAGCCTTTGGAGCAACAAGGACTACAAGTTCTCATTTGCAATAGTTCCGGATGCATCGCCCGCACGCAAAAACGCAGAAAAATATGAATATTAAGCATTTAGCCCTGGCGACAGCCCTTATCGCAGTGTGCTGCGGGCCCAACAGGCCGAAGCCCTTCGGCCCCGTTCCCACACCGCAGCAGCTGGCCTGGCACCAGAAAGAAATGAATATGTTCGTGCACTTTGGGCCCAACACCTTCTCCGGTCTGGAGTGGGGTCAGGGAACAGAGAGCAACGACCTTTTTGCCCCGGACAGCCTGGACTGCAGGCAATGGGCCCAGGTGGCAAAGGAAGCCGGCTTCGGCGGCATTATTATTACCGCCAAGCATCACGACGGCTTTTCCCTTTGGGATAATCCGTCCAGCGAGCATTCAGTGGCCAACAGTAAGTGGCGTGACGGCAACGGAGACGTGCTGGCAGAGCTTTCCGCAGCCTGCGAAGAGGCCGGAATCGGCTTTGGAGTTTACCTCTCCCCCTGGGACAGGAATCATCCCGACTACGGCACGGAGCGTTATAACGATGCTTATGTAAAATCGCTTGAGAGCGTGCTGACCGGCTACGGTCCCCTGTTCGAAGTTTGGTTCGACGGCGCATGCGGCGAGGGCCCTGACGGGCGCAAGCAGGTGTACGACTGGCCCCTCTTCCTTGGCAAGGTCAAGGAACATCAAGGCGATGTTGTCACATTCAGCAACATCGGACCTGGATGCCGATGGGTAGGTAATGAAGAAGGTCACGCCAACGAGACCAACTGGAACACCTTCACCCCCGAGGCTCACAATGCCGACCGCAGCAACCTGCCGGGCGACTACGAGAACTACCTTGGCAGCGGAGACGAAGGCGGAGCGTACTGGATTCCGGCCGAGGTTGACGTTTCCATCCGTCCGGGCTGGTTCTGGAGGGAGAGCGAAAACGACAAGGTCAAGACTCCACGCGAACTGATTGACATTTACTACAAGAGCGTCGGACGCGGAGCTGTGCTTCTTTTGAATGTACCGCCCACGGCAAGCGGACGCATCCATCCCAATGACATCGCCGCCCTGAAGGGCTTCCGCGCAGAGCTGGACAGGATATTCTCTGACAACATAGCCACATCGTTCGAATGCAAGGAGCAGGACGAGCTTCCTGTGGTAATGATTACCGCCAATCCGGACAAGCCCTTCAACCGCCTTGTGCTGCAGGAGGACATCGCCCTTGGGCAGAGGGTTGCAGAATTTGCGGTTGATGTGCCTGAGGGCGACGGATGGATGGAAATTGGCTGCGGCACAACAATAGGCAACAAGAGAATACTGCTGCTGCCGGAGACAAAGGCCTCTAAGGTCAGAGTGCGCATTATCAAGACCTTAGCCCCGCCCGTCATAAAGAATGCGGGTCTTTACATGGACTAGCAAATTTGGAAATTGACGCAAAAATCCGTAAAATTGTAGGTTATTAACAAAACAGGAGATGCCCGGAAAATATTTACTTGGTTATGACATTGGAAGCTCTTCCGTAAAAGCCTCCATAGTTGACACGGTTACAGGTTCTTGCGTAGCCCGCGCCTTTTATCCCAAAAACGAAGCCCCTATCCAGTCCTTCAAGCCCGGTTGGGCTGAACAGGAACCGGAAATGTGGTGGGAAAGCCTAAAGTTTGCCACAAGGGACGTACTTGCCCAGGTAGCAGGAGCAAAAGCCTCTACCATAGGCAGCTCCGGAGTGGATACAGACTACTCCAGCGTAGGCGCGCAGATAGCCGCAATTGGTATCTCTTACCAGATGCACGGCCTGGTTTGCGTAGATAAGGACGGCCAGCCGCTCAGGTCTTCAATTATCTGGTGCGATTCCCGCGCGGTTCCGTACGGAAAACGCGCACAGGAGGCACTTGGAGAGCAGTTCTGCCTTGAGCACCTGCTGAACTCCCCGGGTAACTTTACCGCCGCAAAACTGGCCTGGGTAAAGCAGAATGAGCCCTTCCTGTACGAGCGCATCCATAAGATCATGCTGCCGGGAGACTACATCGCCTCCCGCCTTACCGGAGAAATCTGCACCACCGTCAGCGGCTTGTCAGAGGGCATATTCTGGGACTTCAAGAACAACTGCATCTGCCAGGAGCTCCTGGACTACTTTGGTTTTGACAAAGACATTCTGGCAACAATCCGCCCTACCTTCGCAGAGCAGGGCCGGGTTACGGAAAAAGCAGCCGCAGAGCTTGGCCTGAAGGCCGGCATCCCCATAACCTACCGTGCGGGAGACCAGGCGAACAACGCCCTTTCGCTCAACGTATTCGAGCCCGGCGATGTTGCCGCAACAGCCGGCACCTCAGGCGTGGTTTACGGCGTCAGCGGAACCCTGGCATATGACCCCAAGTCCCGCGTAAACAGCTTTGCCCACGTTAATCACACAAAGGATAATCCCCGCCTTGGAATACTGCTTTGCATAAACGGCGCAGGTATTCTGAACTCATGGATAAGGCGTAACGTCGCCCCCGAAGGAATCAGCTACGATCAAATGAACAAGATCGTGGCCGCGGTGCCCCCGGGATGCGTCGGAACAGGTTTCCTGCCCTTCGGCAACGGAGCGGAAAGAATGCTTGAAAACCGTGAGATTGGCTGCCGCATCTACGGAGTAAACTTCAACATTACAGATAAATTCTACCTGATCAGGGCCGCCCAGGAAGGTATCGTATTCTCTTTCAAATACGGAATGGACATAATGACCAAGATGGGCATGAATGTAGAAAAGATTCATGCCGGCCATGCCAACATGTTCCTGAGCCCCATATTCAGGCAGACCCTTGCAAACATTACCGGTACCACGATTGAGCTCTTCGACACCGACGGAGCCGCCGGAGCGGCACGCGGCGCAGGCATAGGTGCCGGCATTTACAGCGGCCACGAAGAAGCCTTCGCGCACCTGAAACACATCAGCACCATCGAACCGGCGCCAAAAAATGAGGTGCTGGAAGAAGCTTACGCTCTCTGGTGCACAGAATTAGCAAAAGCAATTAACGAAAACAACTAATAATCATCCATTATGAAAGAGTACTTCCCTACTGTGGGGAAAATCCCCTTCGAGGGCCCCAAGAGCAAGAACCCCCTTGCATTCCACTATTACGAGCCCGATTGCCTGGTGATGGGCAAGCCCATGAAAGAATGGCTCAAGTTTGCAATGGCCTGGTGGCATACGCTTGGCCAGGCATCCGCAGACCCCTTCGGCGGCCAGACCCGCAGCTACGAGTGGGATAAGGGCGAATGCCCCTACGAGCGCGCCCGCAAGAAGGCCGACGCCGGCTTTGAGCTTATGCAGAAGCTGGGCATCGAGTACTTCTGCTTCCATGACATAGACCTTGTAGAGGACTGCGACGACATTGCAGAGTACGAGGCCCGTATGAAGGATATTACGGACTACCTGCTGGAGAAGATGAAGCAGACCGGCATCAAGAACCTGTGGGGTACGGCCAACGTCTTCGGCCACAAGCGCTACATGAACGGCGCCGCCACCAACCCGCAGTTCGATATCGTTGCACGTGCTGCTGTACAGATAAAGAATGCCATCGACGCAACCATAAAGCTTGGCGGCACCAACTACGTATTCTGGGGCGGCCGTGAGGGTTACTATTCCCTGCTTAACACCCAGATGCATCGTGAAAAAGTTCACATGGGTGCAATGCTTGCCGCTGCCCGCGACTACGGCCGCGCACACGGCTTCAAGGGCACTTTCCTGATTGAGCCCAAGCCGATGGAACCTACCAAGCACCAGTACGACCAGGATGTAGAGGTTGTAATTGGCTTCCTTCGCCATCACGGTCTGGACAAGGACTTCAAGGTAAATATAGAGGTTAACCACGCCACCCTGGCAGGCCATACCTTCGAGCACGAACTTACCGTTGCCGTTGATGCCGGCCTGCTTGGCAGTATTGACGCTAACCGCGGCGATGCCCAGAACGGTTGGGATACCGACCAGTTCCCTGTAAACGCAATTGAGCTTACCCAGGCCCTGATGCAGGTTATCCGCAACGGCGGCCTGCACGACGGCGGCTTCAACTTCGACGCCAAACTGCGCCGCTCCTCTACAGACCCGGAGGACATCTTCATTGCCCACATCACCGGCATGGACACCATCGCACACGCCCTGCTTAACGCAGCTGCAATCCTGGAAGAGAGCCCCATTCCTGCAATGGTGAAAGAGCGCTATGCCAGCTTTGACAGCGGTCTTGGCAAGAAGTTCGAGGACGGCAAGGCTACCCTTGAAGATCTTTACAACTACGCCAAGGCTAACGGCGAGCCCGTTGCCGCTTCCGGCAAACAGGAGCTTTATGAAGCAATGCTGACGCTGTATGCAAAGTAATTATAGACAAACAGGCAGCAAGGCCTACTTGGCCGGCATAGTTCTGGTAGCTGTGCTTGGCGGCCTGCTGTTTGGATACGATACCGCCGTAATTTCCGGCGCAGACAGGGGTCTACAGGCGTTTTTCCAAAGCGCAGCAGACTTTGAGTACACCGACGCCTGGCATGGTTTCACAACCTCCAGCGCCCTAATCGGCTGCGTAATTGGCGCCCTTCTTTCCGGCCTTCTGGCCTCCAGGCTGGGCCGCAAAAGATCGCTTTTTGTAGCCGGCATACTGTTCCTTCTGTCAGCCCTGGGCTCTTATTATCCGGAGTTCCTTTTCTTTGAAAAAGGCATCGCCACAAAGAACCTGCTGCTGGCCTTCAACTGCTACAGAATACTGGGCGGAATCGGCGTAGGACTGGCATCGGCCCTTTGCCCTATGTACATTGCAGAGGTGTCGCCGGCCTCCAAGAGAGGCACGCTGGTTTCATGGAACCAGTTTGCAATTATCTTTGGTCAGTTGGTGGTGTATTTTGTCAACTTCCTGATTATCAGGTCCCACATGAACGATCCGGCAGTTGTGGAATGGACAAACGCCGTTGGCTGGAGGATAATGTTCGTTTCCGAGGCCGTTCCGGCAGGTCTGTTTGCTCTGCTCATCCTGCTTGTGCCCGAAACTCCCCGTTACCTTGCGCTTAACGGCCAGGACGACAAAGCCCTTAAGGTTCTGTCTAACATAAACGGCTACGAAAAGGCAAAGGAGATACTTGCAGAAATCAAGGCCACGGTAGTAGAAAAGAGAGAAAAAATCTTTACCTACGGCATTCTGGTGGTGTTCATCGGCTGCATGCTAAGCGTGTTCCAGCAGATAATTGGCATTAACGCCGTGCTGTACTTTGCTCCCCGAATCTTTGAGAGCATGGGTGTGGACAACAACATGCTGTTTACGGTTATTATGGGTGTGATCAACATCACCTTCACCCTTGTAGCAGTGTTCTCTGTAGAGAAGTTGGGCCGCAAGCCGCTGCTGATTACCGGTTCCATCGGCATGGCGATAGGTGCGGTATGCGTCGCACTAAGCAATGTGGTTGCAATGCCGGCCTTCGTCCCTGTAGCCGGAATCATGATTTACAGCGCCTGCTTCATGTTCAGCTGGGGCCCGATATGCTGGGTATACATTTCCGAGATCTTCCCCAACACCATCCGCAGCCAGGCAACCGCAATTGCAGTCGCTTTCCAGTGGATATTCAACTTCATAGTTTCCAGCACCTTCGTTCCGATGTACAATATGAAGTTAGGGTCGATGGGAGATAGTTTTGGCCACTTCTTTGCTTACGCACTTTACGGAGTGATCTGCATTGGTGCAGCTATATTTGTATGGAAGATAGTTCCGGAGACAAAGGGCAAGACCCTGGAAGACATGACTGCTCTCTGGAAGAATCGCAAATAATACATTATGAAAAAGTTATTGCTAATCATCGCCGCTTCTGCGCTTGCCCTGCTCAGTGCAAACGCACAGCAGGAACCGCGCTACGGCGTTGTAGAGTTCTCTGCAAATTACATGAGAGAAGAGCCGGGTTTCTCTAAGGAAAACGGCAACCAGGCCCTTATGGGTACGGTTGTGGAAATTCTGGACAACGACGGCTACTGGGTTAAAATCAAGTCTCCGGAGCCCTACACCGCATGGGCTGTGGACATGGGTGTAATTCCTATGACCAAAGAAGAGATTGATGCATACATTGCTGCCCCCAAGTTCATTGTAACCGCAGAGATTTCCCACGTTTTTGCCCAGCCTTACGACACCGCCGACCGCGTGTGCGACCTTGTCATGGGTGACCTTGTTCGTGAATTCACCGCAGCCAGAAAGGGTGAAATCCGCAGGCGCGGCTTTACCCGTGTACTGCTTCCTTCCGGCAAGGATGGATGGGTTCCGTCCAAGGATATCAAGGGTTTTGCAAAGTGGGAAAGGGAGCTTAATCCTACCGCAGAGAACGTAATCAAGATAGCAAAACTTTTTGTTGGAGTTCCATACCTCTGGGGTGGCAACACCATCAAGGGGACGGACTGCAGCGGCCTTACCCGCTGTGCCTTCATGATGAACGGCATCCTTCTGCCCCGCAACACCAGTCAGCAGATCAAGATTGGTGACGAGGTTGATTTTTCCGGCGTTAAGGATGGTGACTTCTCTAACCTGCAGCTTGGAGACCTTGTTCTCTTTGGCAATCCGGAGACCAAGAAAGTTTCCCACGTGTCAATTTACATTGGCGACGGCCATATCATCCACTCTTCAAATGTTGTTAGAATCAACTCCCTGAGGCCTTCCGATCCGGATTATTACACCGGTGGCGTACCCAGGATGCTGGCAGTTCGCCGCGTGCTTGGCAACGTAGATAACGGCAAGGGAATCATATCAATCAAGAAGAGTCCTTGGTATTTCCCGCAGAAGTAATTATCTTTGCAGCATCAAAATTTAGAGACTATGAATCTTAGAGTATTTAAGAAAGACATTAAAGAATTGTAATCTTTCGAGTCTCTCAAGCATAAGAAAAGGGCGCCGTACGCGCCCTTTTCTGTGTTTATTGGTTGTCAATTTATGGTGTCCCGATTTCCAAAGCAGGTTTGTCTTTTGCATTAAGAGATGTGACCACGCTGGTGCCAGCATTCCAACAGGGGTACAAATTGTACCCCACTTGGCACTTAGTTCCGGATCTCTGGCTCGCATCTTCTTGATATACTGCTTCGGGTCCTTACTTTCTGTCAATACACCAACAGTATCAATGACTGAGAAATACCACTTCTCCTCTTCTTCAACCCAAGCAGTTCTAATTGTACTACTCTCAAACAACTGTATTTTTTCAATATCAGACATAGCATCAACGTTTTTACAAATATAATCCAATTGCTCTGCGAGAGCAAGTCTGTTTTTATGCTTTTTCAACGATTTTGAATACAACAAAAGCGGCCCCGGGAAGGGTCGCTTTTGCTATTCAAAGAGAGACGATTTAGTCTATGTCGTGAATCAGACGGACGGAGATGCGCATTCTACGATTATTGCTATAGATACCTATATTAGAAGTCTGCTCTAGATAATAACTCGCCATATTGGAACTATTTGCCGTTGATGTCCAATAGTAACCTCTGCCACCGTAAATATAAGAATAATTAGGATCGAAATAACCCGCCTGGGGCAGGAAAACGGCTCCTGCGTCTTCCATCTTGCTCCAATCGGATGCGCTGATTGTATTTCCGCCGCCGGCAGCAGCATCTTTTACATTGATGTTTACAATGTCAGCAACGCCGGCAGGATGAGTATATTCATCAGGGAAAAGGATGTGACCCTTGACATCATTTACTGTCGCCTTTGCAAATCGGGCGTTGGCAGTTCCACAAACGGTGGAAGTTGTGCGAGTGTTTATCAGGTAACTGAATTCAGTATCCTTGGGTGTCCTCCATGTATTGGCGGGAGTGCCTTCAAGTGACTTTGTGCCCCAATCCACGAAAGAGCCATCCCAATCCGCGTTATTTGTAGAACTGCTGATGCCAAAGTAGGTGTTATCGTCCGTACTCCAACCAAAGAGGCCAACGGTGCAATCCGTAACCGTACTCTTTCCGTCAGCGGTAATCTTCGAATTGTCGCAACCAGAACCTTCCCCGCCAGGGCAGTCATACTGATGCTCGGCGAAGCTCCAGTCCCATGTTTCTCCTTGATCTGAAGTTGTAGCCTGCAGGTTACCCTTTGAGAAGTAAACCTGATCACCTCCGGCATTGATGGTAAACTTGCCCTTCAGGGCTCCGGCCGGAACGTAGGAGAGGGAGGCGGATACCCGGTAAATAGAGCCCTTGTCAAAGCTGGCTGCTGCTTTGAAGGTCTTGGTAGCCACATAAGTATCCAATCCTGCACCCACATGCGCGGTAAACTTCCATTTGTTGCCGATGGCCTGGTCTGCGAACAGGCAGTTGGCAAAATAAAGGGTAACCACTCCTGAATCAGGGATGGTGATGTTGCAGTAGAGTTTGGAGAATTCTTTATAACCCGAACCGGGACAAGTAATATGGACAAAAGGGAGATTCACATAATTCCAACTGTGGCTTCGCTCTATAGAGGCAGGGGCATCTGTGCCGTCAAATGCATTAATTTCCATCAGTGTGAGCGTCTGCCCTTTGGCCGCGGCCGGGAAGGTGGCAGTAACCTTGAGGACCGTCATCTCGTGGGACAAAGAAGCCGTGAGAAGGTTGTTTTTGATGTCGTCGATGTCCACATTGCCTGTCATCACGCAGTAGTTTTCCAGATGGGAGGCGTCGTTATCAGAGGTCTGCTTTAACGCCTGGAAATTTGCCTGAATGTACTCACTTCCGACCGCGGCGTCATAGAGGACAGATTTCGCAGCAGATGTGTGGTCTGTGTAGGGGTCGGAGGCGTATTTACCGCCGCCGCCCGCAATAAGGGCAGGATATATAACTATTACGCAAGCCGGGCTGCTGCCACCGGTGAAGGTTCCGGTAAACTCCGCTTTAGCGCGGCCAGCTGCACCGGTCGAAGTGAAATTGTCAATTGCGACAATATGTGCACCATCTCCAGTGCCGTCCAGTGTTACAACAGAAATTGTCTCAGTGGCATTCCATGATGCCTTGAGGACGTTTCCGTCAGGCGTGTAGCTAACTTTGGTGGCCGGAATTTCGGCAACAAGTTTCATGGGGATTCCGGCAGACACCTCAACAGGAGTTACGGCAGGTTCTTCAACCGGAGTTTCATTCTTTTGGCAGGAAATGAATGCAATGGCTGCAAAAGCAGCGAGTAGCAATGTCTTTTTCATAACTTGTTTCTCCATTCTTTAAATAAAAAGTTCATCAAGATCCCCGCCGTCTTCAAAACCGGTGGATTCCAAACCACTTTGAGCAATCATGCCTTCTAGCCTGATTTCCATCACCTCTGTTTCCGGTGATAAATAAGGTTCTTTTTGTCTCATAAGCTTATGTGTTTACGAATTATTGTGTACACGAAAACCAGCGGCGCTCCTTGCGGAGTCCGCGCGAACAATTTTCCAAGTGATTGATTATAAAGCTGTTATACCCCCCCCTAGACGTGGAGGGCGTAGCGGATGCAACTACATATGAAGTGAAGATGCCCAACTATTTTTGCTTTAACCAGTTACAAAGATAGGTTTTTCCACCCTAAAAAGCAAGGAAGAAGGACATTGCAAAAAAAAATTGCTATCTTTGCACCGAATTAATTCAAACCAGTATGAATCTTAGAGACATCAAAAAAGGTCTTTAAGAATGGTTACCATTCATTTCCACATTAATCAGTGCGTAACCTATTCAATACAAATATAGAACATTAAAGGGGCGGTCTAATATGACTGCCCCTTCTGCGATAGAATCGCTTTCTGTTTTATTTCAGATTCTCTATATGTTTTCTCAATACCATTTTCGTTGACATAGTATATTATGTCACGACAATACGAATAAAACGAACCTTCTTTCTGAATACCGTCATTGAAATAAAATGTCAGGGTATATCTTGAGTGGCCGATTTTTTTTGCAACGACCTTCTTCAAATATTTATTCACCAATGTTTTAAGTTCTTCGTCGTTTGTCGCTTGCATTATTTCGGTTTCTTGAAAAATGGGATTGGAAAGATATATCAGTTTGTTATCGATTACGCTATTGTTGTAAATTAGCGATTGCCTTAAATCTTCAAGTGAACGCATTTCCTCAACATTAGCATCCATCAATTCATCGCCTTTCGTTTCTGACAATCGGCCTTTAATGATTCGCATATTGATTACGTCATTCTCCTTCTCTAATGCAGATATCTTCTCGTCAATACCGGCAATCTTTGCCCTGTTTTGCGAAATAAGTGTAGTGAGTTCGTTCCTTTGTTTATCTCTATCTATATCTAGAACACCAGAGGATAAGTACTTGTTTATAATAAGAGTTGAGAGTCCATGTGCGCCTTTCATGTTAAGTGAAATTGGATATTTGTTCGCGCCGTCAAGTTTCAGATAACGATTGTTTGTTATTGATGGGGAAAGCGCATATCCTTCTTCTGAAAAGATAAACCCTTGTAACGGATAGATATGCTGTGTTCTTGACTTACGAATGAAGTATTCCGGTTTTGAACTTCGTATTGATTGGACTTTGTTAAACAACTCTTTTGAGATCAACGGTGGATATATTGAATTCGCATCCATTTTTGCGTATCTCGGTTCTCTCAATATGGCACATACTTTTGATTGATGACAGCACAGTCTGTCCGTTTTGGCGCATAAACAACCTCGCAACCACAAATCTTTGCCGATACTGCCAGAACTTTCAAGATTAGCGTACCGTTCGAATATTTCTTGAACGACAAGTGCCTGATTCGGCTCTTTTACGATGTAGTGGTTTGAATCAACTGTATAACCAAAAATTGGATATCCACTTGCCAGTTTACCTTCAGCAGTCTTCTTTTCTTTTCCTCTCATCATTCTTTCTGTCCTGATGTACGTTTCATTCTCGGCCATTCCCGAGAAAAGACTGAATAGGATATTTGACTCGTTCGACATTGAACCATCTGGATTCAACATTCTACAATACGGATTTAATATAACGAGTTGAACTCCTTTTGATATGAGATAATCCCGGATAGAATACACTACCGCTGCACGGCGAGATATTCTGGAAATCTCATATACATATACGGCAGACACCTCATCGGTTTCAATGTGGTGTTTCAATCGATTTAACCCAGATCGTTCTTCTTCTGATAACTTTGAGCCAGACTCTTTATCCTCGATTGGGATAATGTCTTCCTCTTTGAATCCATCCCGAATGATTGCTTCTTTTACTTTTATGGATTGCGATTCAAGTTGTTGTGCTTTCGTTGATACGCGAATTAATGCTATTGCTTTCATTTTCAATTACTTAGTATTACAAATATAAAACTGTTTAACTTCTAGATTGCTATTTAATTATGAAAATTATACTATACTCCCTCTATATTATATCCCCTATATATAATATCGTAATCCGAGCGCAAAAATTCATTGTTATTTTAGGTTATATACATTCATGTCCATTTATGTAAAAAATTCCTGCTGACCTTGTTTATGTCTTGTCAGTCACCATTTGCAAAACCATATTTGACCCTCAAAGAGGCTGAATTTGATAAGTAA
>Ga0256405_10001359_pt1 | contig 67337 bp, 41 predicted proteins | sample RumenRJG_02DNA_FD_189096 | JGI IMG/M metagenome (GOLD analysis project Ga0256405, IMG submission 189096) | Bovine rumen microbial communities from Lethbridge, Alberta, Canada - RJG_02 | ecosystem: Host-associated > Mammals > Digestive system > Stomach > Rumen | place: Canada: Alberta... | reverse complement strand
GAGATGCCAGTGCGGTGGCAAGACCGTCGCCCATCAAGGTACGGTGCAGACCGGGTTCCTTCAGGAAGTCCTTGCCTACGGTAGAGGAGATGGCACACATGTCACCAATGTGCTCCATAATGGTAGCAATGGCTATGGGCATGATGGCAATGATGGTGGATACAAGAAAAGTCGTATCCATGTGGTCGAAGACGGCGAGTACCGTCTGTTCTCTGTTGACGGGCAAGCCAATCCATGCAGCTTCGTGTAATGCCGAGAAGTTTACTTCACCAGTTACCGCAGCCAGAAAATAGCTGACCAGTACGCCAAGGAGGATGGGGATAATCTTTATAATGCCCTTGCCCCAAACACTGGTAATGATGACAGTCAGGATGGCAACAAGTGCCAGTGTCCAGTTGGTGGTACAGTTGTGTATGGCACTACCCGACAGAACGAGTCCGATGGCAATAATCATAGGACCTGTCACAACTGGCGGGAAGTAGCGTATAATCTTATCAATACCGAAAGTCTTGATCAAACCTGCTATGATAAAATAGCACATACCGGCAAAGAAAACACCTATGCACGCATAACTTAATGCCAAAGTCTCTGTCATACCTTGCTCGACACCCAGTGTCTTGACCGAGAGATAGCCTCCGATGAATGCGAACGAGGAACCTAAGAATGCGGGTACCTTCAACTTGGTGATGCTGTGGAAAACCAAGGTTCCTATACCGGCAAACAGCAGGGTGGTTGACACTGAGAGACCTGTGAGCACAGGTACCAGGATGGTGGCGCCAAACATGGCGAAAAGGTGTTGTATGCCTAAGATCGTGTACTTAGGTATGCCTAATTGTCTGGCATCTGTGATGCCTTCTTTGGGCGTATTTGTTTTCATGCAGTATTATTTTTTTGCTTATTCTTTATCCTACTTGACTTCCTGGTTTCACATCCTTAGTGGTAGTCACCACACTGAGGCTTTCGTCGAAATCGACGGCAGAGAGAATCATACCCTGACTCTCGATGCCCATCATCTTGCGAGGGGCAAAGTTGGCAACGAAGAGGATGCGCTTGCCGATCAGTTCTTCTGGGTTCTCATAGAAAGCGGCTATACCGGAACAGATGGTACGATCCTGACCAGAACCGTCATCAATGGTAAACTGCAGGAGTTTCTTCGACTTGGGTACGCGCTGGCAGTTCTTTACCAGTCCTACGCGGATGTCGAGTTTCTCGAATTCTTCAAATGAAACGGTATCCTTGATAGGTGCTGCTTTGTATTGAGCAGCCTCGTTAGCCTTCTTCGTGGCTTCCAATTTGTCGAGCTGCTTCTGAATGACATCGTCCTCAATCTTCTCGAAGAGCAGGGCGGGTTCGCCTAACTGGTGACCGGCTTTCAAAAGGTCGGTGTTGCCTAACTGGTCCCACTCGAAACTTTCCATGTTCAGCATCTCGCGCAACTTCTTGCTGCTGAATGGCAGGAAAGGTTCGAAGGCAATGGCGAGGTTAGCAACCAACTGCAGACAGATATAAAGAATGGTCTCGCAGCGCTTGGGGTCCTGTTTCCAAACCTTCCAAGGCTCGCACTCGGTGATGTAGCGGTTGCCGATACGAGCGAGGTTCATAGCCTCAAACTGGGCGTCGCGGAACTTAAACTGGTCGAGCAGGGCCTCTACCTTCTGTTTCACGTCCTTAAACTCCTCCAGTGCCTGGCGGTCAACATCCTGCAGTTCTCCACAGGCAGGCACAATGCCGTTCCAGTATTTCTTGGTGAGCTGGAGGGCACGGTTTACGAAGTTGCCATATACGGCTACCAGCTCGTTGTTATTGCGGTCTTGGAAGTCTTTCCAAGTGAAATTATTGTCCTTGGTTTCAGGCGCATTGGCAGTCAGCACGTAGCGAAGTACGTCTTGTTTGCCAGGCATGTCAACTAAGTATTCGTGCAGCCATACTGCCCAGTTGCGTGAAGTCGAAATCTTGTCGTTCTCCAAGTTCAGGAACTCGTTGGCAGGCACGTTGTCGGGCATGATATACTTGCCGTGCGCCTTCATCATCACAGGGAAGATGATGCAGTGGAACACGATGTTGTCCTTACCGATGAAATGTACCAGACGGGTGTCCTCGTCCTGCCACCATTTCTCCCAATTTCCCCAGCGCTCAGGATTCTTCTCGCAGAGCTCCTTCGTGTTGGATACGTAACCAATAGGTGCGTCGAACCATACATAGAGTACTTTGCCGTCGGCTCCTTCAACAGGAACGGGAATACCCCAATCCAGATCGCGTGTCATGGCACGGGGCTGTAAATCCATGTCGAGCCACGATTTACACTGACCATAGACGTTAGGACGCCACTCTTTGTGCTCTTCCAAAATCCACTGCTTCAGCCACTCCTGATATTCGTTCAGGGGCAGATACCAGTTCTTGGTTTTCTTCATCACAGGAGTAGAACCTGAGATTGTCGATTTGGGGTTGATAAGCTCCGTTGGCGACAGGTCGCGTCCGCACTTCTCACACTGGTCACCGTAGGCTCCCTGATTGTGGCAATATGGGCATTCGCCCGTTACGTAGCGGTCAGCGAGGAATTGCTTAGCCTCCTCATCGTAAAGCTGTTCGGTGGTTTCCTCTACCAGTTTTCCTTCATCATAGAGTTTGCGGAACCATTCTGCAGCAAACTTGTGATGCGTCTCGCTGGTAGTACGGCTATAAATATCGAACGAAATACCGAATTCTTTGAATGAATCCTTAATCATCTTATGATAGCGGTCCACCACATCCTGCGGGGTGATGCCTTCCTTACGGGCACGAACTGTGATGGGCACACCGTGCTCGTCGCTTCCGCCGATAAACAACACATCCTCCTTCTTCAGTCTCAAATAACGTACGTAGATGTCGGCAGGTACATATACACCTGCCAGATGACCGATGTGTACGCCACCATTGGCGTAGGGCAAAGCCGAGGTCACCGTAGTCCGCTTAAATTTCTTTTCTGCCATTATTCCTTGTTTTTTTCAATTTGGTTGCAAAATTACAAAATAATTATGAACTTATCACTATGAACAATGAACTTTTTTTCGTACCTTTGCACACATGAATAAAGAAGAGAATTACAAATTGCTTTTCGAGCAGGTGAAGGCGCTGATTGCTGGCGAGACGGATGAAGTGGCTATCATGGCTAATGTGTGTGCTGCTATCCATGAGGCAATGGGCTTTTTCTGGACAGGGTTTTATATAGTAAAAGGTGAGAAACTGGTGTTGGGACCCTTCCAAGGTCCAGTGGCTTGTATGCATATAGCCTATGGGCGTGGCGTCTGCGGTACGGCTTGGCAACGAGCTGAGTCGGTGGTTGTGCCTGATGTCGAGCAGTTTCCTGGTCACATAGCCTGTAGCAGTCTCTCCCGTTCGGAAATTGTCGTCCCCGTTTTCAACACTGAAGGCAAAGTCAAAGCCGTTTTGGATATAGACTCTAAGGAACTTGGCACTTTCGATGCGACAGACCAGCAATGGTTAGAGAAAATCGTTAAGATGCTATAAACGAAAGAAAGAGACTCGCAAGTCTCTTTCTTTGTTTTCAGTGATCCGTTTGGGGCTCGAACCCAAGACCCCAACATTAAAAGTGTTGTGCTCTACCAACTGAGCTAACGGATCTACCTTTTTTCGCTTAAAAGCGGGTGCAAAGGTACAACGTTTTTTTCAATCTGCCAAATTTATTCGAATGTTTTTTTCTATTAATGCTCATGAAGATGCCAAACCGAGAGCACTTTTCGACGTATGGCAACGTAATTGAGCACCATGACTAAAAGATAAAGCGCTAATCCCGTCAGCAGGGTAGGGGTGAGGTTGGCTGCACTGTATCTGGGATAGAGTTCGCCAAACAGGGGCAAATAGTAACCCCGCATCAGTAATACGATTACAATAGATGCAATCAACACGAGCGTGTTAAGACTGATGGTCAGCAGGTGATAGGGACGTGCAACGGCCTGTGGCGAATAACCAATAAGCAGCAGCGTGTCCATTTTCTCGGTATTCTTCTGAAGGAGCAAGAAAATGCTGAGTAACAGTACATAGAAAGCTAAAGCACTGATGACGAGACCTACTGCCAATACAATACTGATGATGATGCGCAGGAAGTGGGCTGTGCGGGCAGCTTCGGCATCGCTGGCCTCTGTCTCGTAGTTGTTTTCTTTTAAATAGGTGGCTATACGCTCGTCAGCAGGGTTGCTTACTGTGAGAATGAGTCGTGAGGGCTCTGCCTTACGGTCAGGTGAAAGGGTGGCGTTCATCTCGTCCATGAATACCTGTGGCACGAGGATGGTGTTGAGCTTTTTGGAGAAAGCGACCACACGGCCTGACAATTCGCGATAACCTGATGTTCCTCGCAAACGGAAGTGTATCTTTACCATCGAGACCAAACCTTCGGAGAGTGCAGGCAATCCCTGACTGCTGGCAAATCCGAAATTGTAAAGGTCCAGATAGTTGCGAGGCAGAATGATAGGTACCTCGTTGCTGTCTTTATTCCACGTCCATCGGCTGAGATCTACATCTATGAAGGCATCAGGCACTGATTCGAAAAACATCTCCGTAGAGAACTCCACGCTCAGTTTTCTGCTTCCCAGAGTGGCAACTACACCGAATAAGGAAGGTGTAAAAGTGCCTACCTCGCTCACAAAGGGTTGTTGCCGCACATCAGCTATTTCTTCCGAGGAGAAAGTGGGTGCCTTACCGGTTAGGGTGCGGAAGGTATTTACATGTTTCGCCATGACCATCTGCCCAGGTTTCAGAAAACTGTCGTTGCCCGTAAACATGGGGATGATATCAGAAGCAAACTGGACAGCGGCCAGCACAATCGTCATACCAAAGAGGTTGGCGAGCACGAAGCCCGCCAACTGTCCTCTATGAAGATGTCGGCTGAGTAGCCGATATAAGAGTCCGTTTACCTTCATCCGATTATTGTTTCATCAGAGCCTGTATCAGTACCTCGATAGGATCCTTCTCCTTATCGCTCATGGTGAGTTTCAGTTCGCAGGCAGTATCACTGGTGTCGTAAATCTCGGCATTCGTTACAAAATTGGCAGCCTGCTTAGCCATATTCTGATATTCAGAATTAACACTACCGACGAGCGAGGAAAGTTGCTGAATGTCGCAAGCCAGATAGATACGACGCCCCTTCACTAGAGCAGTGTCATAGCCGTCCTTAGCCTCTGTGAACGGGGCTGTTTTGCCGACAATACAGAAGGTAGCACCATCCTTGAAACCAATGCTAACGCCGTCTCCGCTTGAAAAACCTGCCTCTTTGGCCATGTCACTGAGACTGGCATCCTTGGTCTTGATGTAAGAAGTAATCTCAGGATAGCTGTTTTCAACACCTTTGGCACCTAATACGAAGTCGCCATCAATAGCATTCAGCACAGCCTTGACAATCTCTTTCTGATTGTCTGCATTAATTTGTTTGAGGATATCAGCCTTCTCCAGTTCCTCGTAAATCTTAGCACCTTTCAGGTTGGCATAGAGCACAAAAGCACCCTTCTGAACGTATTTCATATAGTCACCGCTAATATTGCCGAAATAGTCTGTAGATTCCTCAATCTTCTTTTTCCATGCTTCAGACTTAGGAAGAGCCTCGGCAGTGAAGGTAGCAACACCCTTGTCTGTTTTAATACTGACAATAGCACTGATGTCCTTTACGTTCAGACCTTCGGGCAGCGCCTTTGTTTGCTCACTGAAGACCGCACTGACCATTTCGCCAGGAACGAGCATTTTGATGACACCCTGGGTTGCCACCAATTTCTCAAAATCGGCATTCTCTGCCATCGTTTCCTTCGTGTCTTCGTTCTTGAACAGGGCGATAATGTCGTCCACTTTCTTGCTGGAACCGACGAAAATAGCATCATCGAAAACTATATTGTAGTCACCGCTGGTCAGATATTGAACACCGTCCTTTTCCTTCACGGCTTCGAAACCGTATTCCTTAGCCAAGCCATTGAGCAGTTCGGTGAAGTCGCCCTTGTCGAGAATTGTTCCAACAATCGACTGTGCATCGTTAGAACCATACAGATAAATAGGTTCACGGAGGTCTATACCAGCTTTAGCCGGATCCTCGGCAATCTTCTTAATAAGGTCTTTGGTTTCCTGTTTGCTTACTCCATCCTGAGCCGCCGACAGCCACATGGCTTTCGAAGCCTCGCTATTGCCCATCTTGCTCTTCTCGAAGAGTTGTTGCACGTCAATGCTTGCCACTAACTGGTCGTCGGGGATGAATTTGGCTACAGCCGATTTCTTTGAGCACGAACTCAGTACGAATACTGCCATCAGCAGCAGGTACATCAGGTTAAGTTTCCTCTGTTTCATAATTATCATGTTTAAAGGGTTAAAGATTGATATAAATTCAAATCATGGCACAAAGATATAAAAATAATCTTAATACTTCGCCATTTATTACTATTTTTTTGTATTTTTGCAGCCAACATGGGCATATTATATATTGTACCCACACCTGTGGGAAACATGGAGGATATGACTCTTCGCGCTATCCGGATACTAAAGGAGGCCGATTTGGTCTTGGCGGAGGATACGCGCACATCGGGCATTCTGCTGAAGCATTTCCAGATTCAGCAGCATTTGTTGTCTCACCATAAATTCAACGAGCATGGAACCAGTTCGGGCATTGTGGAACGTCTGCAGGCAGGGCAAACCATTGCCCTTATTAGCGACGCAGGCACCCCTGGCATCAGCGACCCAGGGTTCTATCTGGTTCGTGAGGCGGTGCGTGCAGGTATTGAGGTACAGACATTGCCAGGAGCTACAGCCTTTGTTCCTGCTTTGGTAAGTAGTGGACTGCCTTGTGACCGCTTTTGTTTTGAAGGTTTCCTGCCTCAGAAGAAAGGTCGTCAGACCAAGATTCAGAGTTTGGCTGACGAGGAACGTACGATGATATTCTACGAATCGCCTTATCGTGTTCTGAAGACGCTCCAGCAGTTTGCCGAGGTGATGGGTTCCGACCGTCAGGTAAGTGTCTGTCGCGAAATCAGCAAGGTACATGAGGAGAGTGTCCGTGGTACGCTGCAGGAAGTGATAGCTCACTTTACGGAACATGAACCGCGAGGTGAGTTTGTTATCGTCCTTGCAGGGAAAGATTGAAGAATTGAAGGATTGAAGAATTGAAATATTTAATGATATGAAGAAATTATTGATTTTGGCACTTGGTGCCGTAGCAATGGTAGCCTGCAAGCAGCAGGGACCAAAGACGGAAGAGTTAATGATGGCCCAGCAGACCGATTCTCTGAACCGTATTATCCAGCAGAAGGATAATGAAATCAACGACATGATGGCTACCTTCAACGAGATTGAAGAGGGCTTCCGTGCTATCAATGCCGCTCAAGACCGAGTGACACTGGCTAAGGATGGCGAAGGCGCCAACCGCAATCAGCGTATTCGTGATAACATTGCCCAGATTCAGGAGACAATGCAGCACAATCGTGAGCTCATTAACAAGTTGAAGAGCCAGTTGCGTCAGAGTTCTGTGAAGGGTGACGAGTTGCGTAAGACGATTGAGAACTTGGTTGCTCAGATGGAGGCAAAGGATCAGGAGATTAACCAGCTGAAGCTCGATTTGAAATCACGCGATATCCGTCTGGCAGAGTTAGGTACCGAAGTGGCAGACCTCACCGTTGAGACCTCTCAGCAGAAGGCTGAAATCTCTCAGAAGGCAGAGACCATCTCGGCTCAGGATAAGCAGCTGAACACCGCTTGGTTCGTATTCGGCACGAAGAAGGAACTCAAGGAGCAGCATATCATTGAGAATGGCAAGGTGCTTCAGTCCAACTTCAATCGTGAATACTTCACCAAGATTGACATTCGTGTCGATAAGGAGATTAAGCTCTATTCTCGTTCAGCCAAGTTGTTGACCAATCACCCTGCTTCCAGCTATGTCTTGGAGCGTGATGCCAATAAGCAGTACATTCTGCGCATTACCAATCCACAGTTGTTCTGGTCAACCAGCAAATATCTGGTCATTCTGGTTTAAAGCGGATAGCTGATGAGAAAATTCTGGGCTTTGATAGGCTTCTCGTTGTTGCTCTGTGGCTGTGGGGGTGACGATGCTACCGACGTGAAAGTAATTGTAGAACAACCATCGGGTGGCAATTCAGGCAATACCGATGCACATTCCGTCTCTTACGTCTGGGATTCGTCTGTGACCTCACAGGTCATACGTCTGTCGGCATCAGCCTCATGGTCGGTCAAAAGCGATGATCATTGCAAAAACTGGTGTTATCCAGTCAAGTCGAGTGGTACAAGCGACAAGATTGTGTTGTGGGTCAGTCCCAATATCACCAATAAGGCGCGTTCTGGTACAGTCACCGTCTCCATTGGCAACAGTTCGCTGCAGGTTAATGTGTCACAACCGGCATTCAGCGGTGATGTGGATACCTACGAATATCATCTGCCTGTGGTTTTCCATGTGTTGTATAAGAACAAGTCCGACAAGACCCAGAATGCCGATGCGGGTCAGTTTACGAAAATTCTGAAGGCCGTCAATCAGTTGTATGCTGATAACGATATGCATATAGTTTTTGAAATGGGCAAGTATGATAGGAAAGGCGAGGAACTCTCAGAGCCGGGCATCATACGCAAGCAGGTTGACTTCGATGAAATGTCTCCTGATGATTTTCTGAAAGACAAGACCTTTTCAGATGATGTGCTTAACCTGAAAAAGTATATCAATATCTTTGTATTCCCATTTGCCAAAGATGGCGGCGATAAAATAACCCTTGGAATGACTACTATGCCGCTTCTACCTTCTGCCCATCCGTTAGATTCCCTACGGACCTCTGACAATGTCATTGATTATGCCTATCTCACCACACCATTCGGTGTCTGCATCAATAGTGATTATATCAATGAGTGGCAAGAAGAAAACATGATTAAATCAACGTATATTGTAACTACCGTTGCTCATGAGTTAGGTCACTATTTGGGGTTGCTTCATACATTTTCGGAGCATGAGTGTGAAGATGATGACGCATGTGATGATACGCCTATCAGTGACTATGAAAATTATATAAGCTATATTCTGAAATATCAGGAAGACGAAAAGGCAAAGGGGAGAGACTCCTTTACATTTAAGGAACTGGGTACTCGCAAGGATTGCAAAACAGGTGAAGAGTTCTTGGCGACGAACATACTGGATTATGCCTATACGTCGGCAGAGAAGTTTAGTCCTCAGCAGAAAAATCGCACGCGCCACGTATTGAAATATGGAGTTCTGATGCCTGGTCCCAAACTGGTAGAGTACAATACCACAGGCTATGTCACCAAGAGCGCAGCCAATCGTGCATTTGCTCCAGCACCGGGATTTGTAAAGACAACTCACTGTCCGGAAGTTCCCTTCCGACAGCTACCTGTCGTAGATGCAAAATAAAACAATAGGGTTAGGATGTTCTCCTAACCCTATTAATATATAATAAGGTGTAGTGCTTTAGCGCACTACGACCTTCTTTACCTCATTGCCCTGTTTGCGAATCAGCAATCCCTTGGTAGAGCCATTCACCTCACGGCCCTGCAGGTCGAAGTAGCGAGGAGTTTTTCCTGATGGCATAACTACATGATTAATACCAGTTACTGCACTCTGAGCTTCAGAAACTGTTATCACCCCATTGGCGTCCTTTGTGATATTGTAATAGATTGGGCCACCTGTACTCCTAACTATGCTATAGCCAAGTTCCTTTTCGGCTTTCGAGGCTAAATATGCTTTGTAAGTACCTGCAGGAAGATCCTCAACCTTAATGGTTCCACTGCTATACGATGTGTATCCATAACCAGGATTCATTGATTCCTCTTCTTTGACAGGATATGCTTTGACGATATCACCGTTTTCACTCGCAAAACAAAGATTTAGAGTTCCAGTAAAACAAAGTGGAGAATAATTTGCTATCTTATCGGCTTTAACTATAATCCAATTCCTAATATTCTGATAGCTGACAGTATAATCGGCTACCCATTGAGAACCATAGGTTGCCCCCGGAGCCGGTTCTTTAGAGGGATTCAGTCCACAGATGATGTTCTTGTTTTGGTTATATGAATAACCCAGAGGACTCCATGTGTCAATAGCATAGAATCCGTCACCTTGTCCGTCCCATCCCCAGTTAACATATATCAAACCGTCTTCGTCTATACCGCTGAATACAAAAGCATGACCGCTATCGTCTGTGAATCCTGCAGCGAGAATCGGTCGACGGGCAGCCAACTCAGAGTATATAATTTTCTGCCATTCTTCCTGACCACAATAATCCTTAAAGTATATTTTGATAGATAGTGAATCATAGCCAAAGTTATGAGCTAATCCAAATCCGGCATCAAACAGGTCGGAGCCACTACCTCCGTCTTCAAAGTTCATACTACATGAAATGGCTGCATCAAAAAGCAGGGTGGAAATAGGTTCACGCAACTCATCCGTTAAGGTAACACTCTTGTAGCTTTCTTTCATTTGATCCCAATGGTAAACACCATTGACAGGCATCGGAATACTGCTTCCCTGACTTTTTCTATAGGTTCCCTCGCCTTCTCCTTGGGCTGGATATTTGAAATAATACATAATCTGTGACATTGCTGTTGCCACACATCCTGACGGGGCTTTTTTCCCACCAATCACAGGGCTTTTAAAATTGAATGGATCACCTTGTCCCCATGTCGTAGTAAGGAAATTTTCCGTTGGTGTATATGGTACATCTGCACTTTGCACAGTTCCGTTGAGAGCTAAGGCAGCCTCCATTGATGTTTCCATATTATTTAGCCATTCATCAAAAGCCTCTGGCATGTTACCCTTTTCAAATGGGCTCGTCGAATAGCCCAGAACAGGTTTGAAAGCATCATCTTTGGCTATAACCACAAAACCGCCTTGGTCGCTTTCATAGATATGCAACAAGGGGGAATCAGAAACTTTTTGAATAGCAGCAGCATCAATAGCCCCTGCCCTCCTATAAAACTTCCCACTCAATTGACGGAATGCAATATTCCGCATTTCTTGTTCTGTCCGTTCTTTTGCATCAGAATAAGTTGAAACAAACAGCACTCCCAATAGGATTAGTAATAATTTTCTCTTCATAGCGATAATAGTTTAAGTCTAAAAACGGATTCAAGAAAAAAAATCTCAAATCCGTTTTTTTTACTTAGTTATTTTAACTAATTACTCATCATCATGTGACAAAGAAGTTGCACAAACATCCCTGAAATAGATGTCCATCACTCTTAATCCCCAAATGAAAGTATCAATCTTTCCACCCAGAGACGTGAATTTCAGTTTAACTTCGTCTGTAAAAGAGCCTTCATTAAGATTGACGCCTGTTAAGGTAACTGGTCCGTAACTCTCATGATTCATTACTAACTGTCCTGCAGGAATTACAATCTCTCCTGTTTCCGGATCGTATGAGGCTGTTAAAGTCTCATCCTTGTTATACAAATTAGTAATATTAATCTCTGTAGTACTTCCTTCTACATATGAAATGGTCACTTTATTCGTATAACCCGGTTCGAATTCGCCAGTGTCAAAGTTCAAGAGTTGTGTAGTTGCAGAATATGTGCCCTCAATCTCGTAAATGGGCGACTTGGGAGTTGTAAACGACGTTGCCTCGCCATAAACAGCAATACCAGTCTTAGTGAAGGCGTAACTGCGTACATAATATGTTGTTTGTTCTTCCAAGCCCTCAAAAGACGTTGAGAATGACTCGGAAACCTCTTCGCAGACAATAGACTCATAACTGCTAAATGAAGCATCTGTTGAGATTTGGAATCCTACTTCTTGAACATTCTCCAAGCTTCCCACAGAAGCAGTTGCCGTTCCTGTTTCAAATGTAGTTGCTGAGGCTATCGTTGAATTCATAACAGGATTAGCATATTGAGCAAATTGAGCATCAATACTTGCTTTATCATCCATTGTTGAATAGCAGCTCGTCATCATAAATGCTACTGCCAGACAAGGAATCACATATTTAAATAATTTCTTCATAATCTATTCCTCCTATTTTATGGGTTCTGTTCATCTTCAGAAATATTAAAGTTCTCTTGGATCTCTGTAAGAGGAATCTGATAAGTCCAACGTACATCGTGAGCAGGAACTGTGAGTTTCCAACCAGCAGGATAGTTATTACCCTCATAGCTACGATCAATACCCTTATTCAGACGCTTCAAATCAAAGTAGGTGAAGCCTTCACCCCAGAGTTCAATACGACGCTGCAAATATACATCCTCAACAGTTACAGAAGATTTATTCCAGTCAGGCTGACGATTCTTCATCAACTCCTTAAGAACTTCTGCAGCCTTGTTTCCTTGATTTTGATGAGCATAAGCCTCAGCCTCAATCAGAACCATCTCTGATGCACGCATATAAAGATAGTCACTCAGCCAACTTGCCTTACCGATAAACTTCAAGTTTGCATATGCAGCAAGTTTGCCTTCACCCTTTGGTCCTACAAAAAGACTCTTACGATAGTCGGTATCGGCAATCTGATCATACAATTTCTTGTCGATCGTGACAGCACCCCAAAGGCCACCATATCCAGAACCTTTTGAATCCATCCAAGAGAAGAATGAGGCATAGGAAGTCTGGGTTTCCGTAGTATGCTTAAAGCCCCACATCCATTCTCCATTACTAATATCGTTAAATCCAGCATGCAAATCTTCATTGCCCATGATAGAATATCCCTGACGAGCATCGTTGGCAGCCTTGGCAGCCTTATCCCATTGCTGAGTCAGCAAATAATAACGAGCGAGTAATCCACTTGCTACGCTGAAATCTATATAGTTCTTTGAAGGACGCTCGTAACCAGCACTAAGCAATTCCACAGACTTCTCCAAATCCTTACCTGCCTGCTCCAAAACAAATCCGACAGTGTTACGTCCTTTAGCTGCGTCAATTTCCTCAGCAGACTTTCCATCAGCAGCATTGAAGTACACAGGAACACCAGGAGCCTCCGTTTTGAAGGTTCCGTCTTCGTTCAAATAATCCTGATATACCTGAATAAGGTATGTGTAAGACATACCACGGATAGCAAATGCCTGACCAAGCAGACCTTTCTCATTCGCATTGCTTCCACCTTCTGGATAAAGGCTAATGATGGCATTTGCCTTGTCAATGAGAGAATAGAATCCCTGCCAGATTAATCTAGTACGAACCCAGTGTTCCTCACGATAATCCAATTGATAGTCATAAAGATAATTGGTCTGACCATTTTCGTGAGCCATATCTTCACCCATGACCTGCAAGAACATCAGCCATGAGAGGTAGCCATAGCGGTCGTGTTCTCCTTCATAAGCCACCATTTGCGACCAGATACCATTCAAGAACACGTCTGGATTGCTGGCAGCAGCTGCAGCTGCTTCCTTCTCACCAAGGTAGGTGGTGTATTCTGTATCCAGATAGTCGCTGCTACACGAGTTGAATCCCACTAAAGCGACTAAACTGGCTGCTATATATTTTAAAACTTTCATATTTCTTTCTTATTATTAGTTGTTAAATGCCCTTAGAATGAAAGGTTAATTCCAAAAGAGTATGAACTCAAAGCTGAGTATACAGAACTGGTGGTACCGTTAATGCTCTGACGAGGATCAAGACCTCTACGCTTAGACTTCAACCAGATATTGTCACCAACAATGTACACACGCAGATTTTCAATACCCCACTTCGAAGTAATCTTCTTTGGAATAGTATAGCCGAGAGTAATATTCTTCAGACTGAAATAGCTAGCCTTTGTCAGGTAGAAATCAGAGTTACCACTGATACCTTCGTTAGAGCCCATATAGAACAGTCTTGGGATATTTGTGTCAGTGTGATTGGGTGTCCAACGATTGAACATGTCCTTATGGAAGTTAGACCCCATGCCACCAGATGTCATCAATGTGTTGTAGAATGAGTCGAAGACATAACCACCGAACTGGAAGGCAGTCTGGATAGAAAGATCAAATCCGTAAGCCTCTACAGTAGTGCTGAAACCACCAGTGAGGTCAGGAATAGCGGACTTGCCTGTCTGACGCTGGGTGGCATCGGTAATCGTATTCACTAATTCAATAGTTTCATTGCCATCCTCATCAGTCACATATTTATTGTACTGGGGTAATCCATTGGTTGGATCTACACCTGCATACTCATAGAGATACCAGTCATACAGTGAGCCTCCGATTTTTCTCCAATAATCACCTGCCTGATAACCATCAGGATAAAGTTCTGCAGGCTTTGACACCGGCAACCTGGTCAACTGGTTCTTGTAATGAGTCAAGTTAAGAGCTGCATTCCAACGTACATTCTTTGTCTTGATAATGTCACCACTGATTTCAATTTCGAAACCAGTATTCTTCATATCCATCTCGTTACGATAGATAGTGGATGGTTTACCCTCTGAGGGAGCCAACGGACTGGCATAAAGCATGTCAGAAGTCTTCTTCACAAAGAAGTCGAAACTTACATTCAATCGGTTCCAGAATCCTGCCTCAAAACCTACGTTAAAGTTCTTACTCTTTTCCCAAGTCAAGTCGGGATTACCACGATTAACCTTTGAAAGAGCTGCACTTCCATCAACACGATCTACGTTATAAAGATCAGTATAGTTGTGAGCATAACCCACATTGTCATTACCCTGAGTACCATAGCTAGCCTTCAGTTTCAAAGCACTCAGCCAGTTCACATTCTTCAGCCAAGGCTCCTCTTTCAGACGCCAAGAACCTCCGATTGACCAGAAAGTACCCCAACGCTTATCCTTGTGGAAACGTGAGCTACCGTCACGACGAATACTTGTGGTGAAGTAGTAACGATCCAGATAATTGTATTCACCCTTTGCGAAGTAACCTTCCAGTGCATACTCTGAAGTATAGCTGGTCAACTCCTGATAAACTGTAGCATTAGCAAACTCAGGATTGGTTGGATCAGCGAAGTTGGTCATATGACCATACATATACTTTGACTTGTCCTTCTTTGTCTCATGACCTAACAGAACGTGAACACTGTGATCACCGAACTGATGATTCCAATCCAACAACTGGTTCAGGTTGATAGCTGCATAGCGAGTAGTTTCCTTCTCACCACGGCCGCCTACCTTCTTGGCATCACCACCGACAGGAGTTTGGAACTCAGAACCATAGGTGTTGAACAAGTCATAAGCAACATTAGCAGTAAACTTGAAGTCCTTTAAGAAAGTCCACTCGAAATAACCACGGGTACTGAGGTTGTCTCTCTCTGTCTGGTTATTATTGAGCTTAGCCTGAGCAATTGAGTTAGAGTTCAAGCTTGTAGGACGACCTGTTATATCACCATAGTCATAAACCCTGTCACCATTATCATCCAAAACGGGATTTCCATCCTGATCATACAAGTAGATAGAATAGATAGGAGCAATTGTCTGAGCTGTCAGGAAGATGTTCTGAGCATAGTTACCTGTCAGTCCAAAAGTGCGCTGATCCGTATGAGAATAGAAGATGTTTCCACCCAAACGGATATTCTTATTAATCTGATGGTCAACCTTCAAACGAGCATTGTAACGCTTGAAACCTGAACCTACAACATAACCGTCATCTCCTAAGTAACCTAATGACAAATAAGCCTTGGTACTCTCAGAACCTCCACTAATGTTGGCATTATATTCATGACGGAAACCATTCTCAAATGGATCTTTCTGCCAGTCATCTCCCCACTTATAAGTTTTGGCGAGAGGATTCAGACGACCTGTAGCCGGATCAATAATCGCATTATCAGCAATACCCTTGAACTTATTATATTTCAGAACTTTACCAATCAGGTTCTCTGCTGCATAATTACTTGCTTCAGCCCAACCCATCTCTTCAATCAGACTATTACGATAAGCCTCATACATCATTTCGTAATACTCACCGGCATCTGAAATAATATCATAGTTCTTCACACCACGAGTGTTGAAACCCCAACGTGCTTCAAAGTTCACTTTCGCACGTCCTGTCTTGCTACCCTTAGTGGTAACCATAATAACACCGTTAGCACCACGAGCACCATACATAGAGTTGGCTGCAGCATCCTTCAGAATGGTGATATTCTCAATGTCCTGAGTAGGAATAGAGTTCAGAGAACCCTCATAAGGCACACCATCAACAACGATCAATGGAGTCTGAGTTCCACTGATTGAACCGATACCACGAATCAAAATAGTAGAACCGCTACCAGGAGTACCGCTTGAAGAGAAACTCTGAACACCAGCTACCTGGCCTTCAAAAGCATTCGACAAGTTAGAAACCTGTAACTTCTCAATCTTGTCTGACTTAATCGTCGAAGCAGCTCCAGTAAACGAAGCCTTCTTTTGGGTACCATAGGCCACCACAATTACTTCGTCCAAAGCTTTCTGATCGCTGGTTAACAAAATTCTCATATTAGGACGGGCACTAACTTCAATAGGCTCCATTCCCACATAAGTGATGCGAAGGGTGCTCTTACCAGCAGGAACTGTCAGCGAGAACTGTCCATTTGCATCGGTTACGGTACCAACTTGTGTTCCTACAACAAGGACACTTGCGCCAATAACTGGCTCATTGTCGTCTTGAGAAATCACGGTACCATTAACTTTTGTCTGTGCCAACGCTGTTCCTATCATGAGGAAGAACGCAGCAATAAACAACATTAATCTTTTTTCCATAAACACTCTCTTGTTATTAATTTATAATGATTTTATTAACCTTTTACCTGTATTTACTAACTATTTTCCATACCTCCCCCGCAGAGGTGGCTTGTAAGATTTTGCAAAAATACAACAATTATTCACAATCAGCAAATAATTTTTATGAAAAAACACTTTTTCCCGCCAATTTTTAACATATAACCCCCTTTTTCCTCCTTTTTAGTGCGATTTTGGGGTAAAAAACTTCCGATTTGATAATTGATATAAATCAATTCGTGACATTTTGATAGTTACAACCTTGTCCCTTATATAATATTAATGTACGCGCGTGAACTATCATTTATTCTTGTGTCAACCAGATACCTAAGAATATTCATTTGAAGAAAATGACTCACCATACTCACCTAATATGCCTCAAATGCCGATGTATAGGGCATTTGACGATGGTGAGGTTAGGCCTGTAACCTCAAGTTAACCTCAAGCTAACCTCACCATCAAGAAGTCAAAACAACAAAGGCGAGCATAAAATGTAAAGAAATTTGGTGCCAAAGTCGGGTTTTCGTCGAAATATGCGCCAAATTACTGAAAATGAGGGTGTTTTTCCTACCAAGCCTACAAAAATTTTTTCTCTCGCCTGCCAGAAAAATTTTCTATTAATGCCAGCAATTTTTTCTCTTAATAGTAGCAATGTTTTGAGTTAATAGCTGAGGCCCTTTTTGCGTGTTTTGTAAAGGTATTTCGTGGATTTGGATTTTGTGCTTGTTCGCGAAATGTTAAAAAGCACGCTTAAAAGCACAAAAATGCAAACTTTGGAGGGGGAAAATTCGTAAACCGCAATTTTTTTTATTATCTTTGCACCTCGAAATCTTGACCATCACAAAGAAGGCTATGAAAAACCCCTCTGGCCAGGAAAACACGAACGTGATTATTCACACATTATTAATTCATTAACAACTTATTTTTCAAACATGAAGAAGGATTTTACTATTCATGGCGAGACATTTTGTGCCTCACAGGAGAGAGCCCTCATGACCGAGCTGTATCTCCAAGATCATTTTGAATTTCGCAACAACGTGCTGAACGGGAAGGTGGAGTTCCGCCCTAAAGGCGATGCGGATTACCGTCCTCTGACGGAGCGTGCCCAGAACAGCATCGTGCTCGACATGCTGCGCGAGGGATTGGACAATGAGGGTAACCCCAAGACCCTCTGCCAGCTCTACCTGCATTCGGAGGCGGTGCCTGTGTATGACCCTATCCGCCATTATCTGGAGCACCTGCCCCAGTGGGACGGTCACAACCACGTGGCAGACCTCTTCAACCGCCTGCCTGGTATCACTTCCGAGCAGGCAGGCTACTTGGCTGTCTGGCTGCGTTCGGCTGTGGCTCATTGGATGCAGATGGACACGCTGCACGGCAATGAATGTGTGCCTACGCTGATAGGCAGTCAGGGCTGTGGCAAGACAACCTTCCTGCGCCGTATGCTGCCCCAGCATCTGCGCCAGTACTATTTGGATCACCTGAACCTCTCGAACAAGTTCGACAAGGAGATGGCGCTGACGAACAACCTGCTGGTGAACCTCGATGAACTGGATGCCATCCGTCCCTCACAACATGCTGCCCTGAAGCAGACACTTTCGAAGAGTAAGGTGAACGGACGTCCCATCTATGGTGCGAGCCAGGAGGACAGAGCCCGCTATGCGTCGTTCGTAGCCACCACGAACAATCCGCACCCATTGACAGATGCCACAGGTAGCCGTCGGTATATCTGCCTACAGATACCCGATGGGCAATATATTAATAATGTGGGTGAGATTGACTATGACCAGCTCTATGCTCAGGTGCTGCATGAAGTGCAGAACGAAAAAGCACCCTATTGGTTTACCAATGAAGAGGTGGCGCGCATTCAGGAGTTGAACCAGAACTACATGGAGCAGAAGGATATGGCAGAAATCGTGAAAGCCTGCTTCCGTAAGCCCAAGGAGGGTGAGAAGGCGCAATCGATGAACAGCACGCAGATGCTGAACGTTCTGCATACAGCCTATCCGTCGCTGAAAATCAATCATAGCGCCAAACTTTTTCTGAGTGAGACGATGAAGGATATGGGCTATGAGATTTGTAGTCATGGGCACGTAAACTATTACAAAGTAGTGCCTTGTCAGTCGGCTTAACCGGCATATTGGTGAGGTTAGCTTGAGGTTAACTTGAGGTTACAAGGCTAACCTCACCATCGTCAAACGCCCTGTACATCTGCATTTGAGGCATATTGGGTGAGTATGGTGAGTGGTTAGGTAAAATGTAGATTTCGCCTTGAAACTATACCTTTTCGGGCGAAATCGCTACGTAATCTGATTCAATAGTAGATGGTTGGCCTGATCAATGCGCTGGTCGTCAATCTCACGGATATAGGTCAGTGTGGTGTTGGGCGACGTATGCCCTAATGCTTTGCTGATGACACTGAGGTCGATGTTGGCATGATAGGCCATGCTTGCCCACGAATGGCGCGCTACATACGAGGTAAGGCGATGCGCCAAACCTGCCATCTCGCCAATCTTACGCAGATGGCGATTGTAGCGCGAACGCGCATTCTCGTAATCTCTGAACACATCAGCATGAGTCCCTGTAGACAGGATGGGAAACACATAGGGGCTATCCTTCCTGATGTAGCGATGAATAATCTGCTCGATGGGCGATTCCAACTTGATACAGATGCGTTGCCCCGTCTTATGGCGATAATAGATGATGTGGTCATTATGTATCTGGCTCTTCAGCAAGAAGGCTATATCCACAAAAGGCATACCCAAAGCATAGAAACTGAACAGGAAGAGGTCGCGCGAGAACGCCAACGGACTGGCAGGCGAAAGGCTCAGCCCTCTGATGCGCACTATATCCGCAAAAGGAATGGAGCGTTTGTCGGTGTGTGCCTTGCCTGTATAAACGGTGTCGAACAACGATTGTTGCTTCAACGAGGGTTTCAACCGATACAGTAGCGAACGGAGCGAGCGCATGTAGCACGAAACAGTGTTCGGAGTGACGTGCTGTTCGTGCAGCCACTGCTGATAGTGCTCCATAAGAGGGACATCAATTTGCTCCATCAGCACCCCTGTTCCTGCGAAATGGCAGAACGAGCGAAGAGCCGTCCGATAATTATCAACCGTGCTTTTCGATTTGCCTGTTTCCAGTTGGCTAATAAGTTGGGTAGCCACATCGTTGAAAGTAAGTTTCGTCATCGTGTTTTTGTGTGTTTTAGGTTGAAAAGACTTGAGCCAGTCGCAGCTGAATTGAATAGAAATTTTAAACATACGCTTTTGGTTTTAAAGATTAATAAGGACAAAAATAGTGAAAATAGTGTCCACCTCTGCGGGGGAGGTATGGAAAATAGTTAGTAAATACAGGCAAAAAGGTTAATAAAATCATTATAAAATTAATTAAGAGAGTGTTTATGGAAAAAAGATTAATGTTGTTTATTGCTGCGTTCTTCCTCATGATAGGAACAGCGTTGGCACAGACAAAAGTTAATGGTACCGTTGTTACCCAGTTGGATAATGAGCCCGTTATCGGAGCTTCTATCATGGTAGTGGGTACGAACGAAGGTACAGTGACTGATGCAAATGGTCGATTCGAATTGGTTATGCCCGAGGGTAAAAAGACTCTTCGCATCACTTATGTCGGAATGGAACCACTGGAAGTAAGTGCACGTCCTAACATGCGCATTGTTTTGGCTGACGATGAGAATGCACTCAGCGAAATCGTTGTTACCGGTTATGGCGTGACTCGTAAGGCTGCCTTCACAGGTGCAGCCTCTACTGTTAGCTCCAAGACGATTGCCAACAAGACCGATGCCAACCCCATTAAGGCTTTGGATGGTTCTGTCTCTGGTTTGCAGTTGACCATGGAGTCAGGTCAACCTGGTGCTCCTGCTACTATCTTCATTCGTGGTCGTAACTCACTGAACTCAGGCACACAGCCTCTGTATGTTGTTGATGGTGTTACCTATTCTTCTGATGTTGTGGGTATCCGTGCTGACGAAGGTCAGGAGATTTCTCCTCTTGCCAACTTGAATGCCAACGACATTGAGACCATCACCGTATTGAAGGATGCTACTGCAACCTCTATCTATGGTGCTCGTGCTGCTAATGGTGTCATCGTTATTACCACAAAGAAAGGTAAGAGCGGTAAGCCAAAGGTAAACTTCAATGCTAAGATCGGTTGGCAGTTTATGCCTGCCTACAAGCACTTCAAGTACTACCCCGCAGGAGCTGATCAGTACAATGAATTGTGGGCTGAAGCTTGTGCTAACGAGAAAGCCGACCTGGGTGCAGATAGTGGTGTTCAGTACTATATGGATGGTTTGGGCTTGAATTATGATGCTCAGGGTTACAAGGACTTCATGATTTGGGGTACAGAAATCTATACTCAAGAAGGCAAGACTACCAACTGGCTTGACGAGGTGACCCGTACAGGATTTACTCAGAATTACTCTGTTGATGTTCAGGGTGGTGGTGCGGTAGCAGGAACTCCTTCTTACTATTTATCTTTGGACTACCTGAAAGACCAAGCCATCGTTATTGGCAAGGATTTGCAGCGTTATTCATTCCGCTTCAACTTCGAACATGAACCTTCTAAGGTTGTGAAGTTCGGTTTCAACACCAACTTTGTCTATTCAGAGACCAATATGGGTGCTGGTGGTGGTTACTTCACCGATCCTATTACTCAGGCCTTCATGCAGAGTCCTCTATCTCCAGTTTATACAGAAGAGGGCGCTTGGAACTTCAAGACTGTAAATGGCTACAACCCTGTAGCTATTCGCAGCGGCAAGGGCGACCAAAGTCTTGCCAAGCAGTATCGTGTGCTGTTCTCTCCTTGGGTTCAGATTAACTTCATGAAAGACTTGCACTTCTTGTCACGTGCCAGCATTGATGCTCACGTTGTTGACGAGTTCGGTTTCTGGTCGTTCATGCAGCCTCAGGGTAAGGAGATGCGTGGTATGGGTGAAGACTCTAACAACTACAACATTCACCTGTCTATCACCAACACCTTGAACTACATTAAGACCTTCAACAAGGTACACAATTTGAATGTGATGTTAGGTCAGGAGGCTCAGAAAACCATCTTGAAGCAGGCTTATCTTGCAGGTTCTAACTACCCTGTTGAAGATATGCCCCAAGTGCAGCTTGCTGCTACACCAAGTTCCGCCAGGACTACAATGGATCGTATGACTCTGGCTTCGTTCTTTGGAAATGTAGAGTATGACTATGCTAACAAATACTATCTCTCAGCAAGTCTGCGTGCAGATGGTTCTTCTCGCTTCTCTAAGGACAACCGTTGGGGTGTGTTTGCCTCTGTAGGTGCAAAGTATCGTATCTCAGCTGAGAAGTTCATGGAGGGTACTAAGAACTGGTTGCAAAACCTGACACTCCGTGCTTCTTATGGTTCGTCAGGTAACTCTGAAGTTGGTGGTTCATGGTATGCATCCAGAGACCTTTATGGATTCGGCTGGAATTATAACAGTCAGCCAGGTATGGCCTATGAGCAGATGGGTAACAACGACTTGAAATGGGAGCGCACCAAGAAGTTCAACATCGGTTTGGACGCAACGCTCTTCGGTCGCTTCAACCTGGAGTTTGACTACTATGTTCACAACACTACCGATATGGTGTTTGCCGTTCCTGCTTCTTACGCTATGGGGCTTACCTCTTATTATAAGAACATCGGTGAGTTGCAAAATAAAGGTATTGAGTTCACCCTCGGTGTCAACATTCTGAAGAATAAGGACTGGAACTGGAATGTTACTTTGACTGGTTCACACAACAAGAACGTTGTGAAGAAGCTTTCTACCGATATGCCTATTGAGGGAACCTATCAGACAACTGAGGTCGGTTATCCTATCTATCAGTTCAAGATGAAGGAATATGCAGGCGTTGATCCTGAGACAGGTGACGCTATGTGGTATCTGAATGAGACAGGCTCTGAGACTACCAAAGATTACAATGCAGCAGCTAAGCGTTATGTAGGTGATGCCAACCCAAGTTTCTTGGGTTCATTCACTAACAACCTGAACTGGAAGGGTATCGACTTCTCATTCCAACTGAACTATTCGTTCGGTCGTAAGATTTATGGTAACAGTTTGCGCTATGACGAGCAGATTGGTGGTTCGTTTGGTGAGAACTTCACCCAGTATGTTTACGATAACCGTTGGAAGCAACCTGGTGACATTACAGATGTTCCTCGCCTGAACGCAGGCTATGGTCTCGGAACTGAGAGCACATTGGCAAATTCTCACTCATCTCGTTTCCTGATGGATGGCAATTATGTAAAACTGCGTAATATTACATTGGGCTATACCTTCCCATCTGAGTGGACAGAGAAGTTCTATGTAAGTCGCCTGAGAGTTTACGTACAGGCAGACAACCTTTACACATGGGGATGCAAGAACTACCGTGGTTTCGATCCTTCAAGTGTTGGAGCCAACGGCGTACAGTGGTGGAACTTCCCACAGTCACGTAATGTCGTATTTGGTGTAAATGTAAGCTTTTAATGAAACCAGAAAAAATAGAAGACAATGAAAAATATTAAGATATTTGCGATAGGTGCTGTTTTGACTTTAGGCCTGGCTTCTTGCAGTGATAACTACTTCGATGTAGATATGGATCAAAACAAGACCTCAGAAACAGCCTATACTTCAGCACAAGATGTGAAGAACGGTATGATTGGTGCTTACTATGCATTGGGTAACTACCGTTTCTATGGAAACTATGTGGTAGCTTTGGGTGATATGGCATCTGATATTGCTACTGCCAGCTCTTCAACAGGTCACTTCTTTGCCATTAATTCGTACGGTATTACTGATACAAATGGTGAATTGGATGATATTTGGAATTATGGTTATAAGGTGATAGACCGTTCAACACGTGCTATCATCGGTGCTGGAAAGATTCTTGAAGGTGGCGTTACAGAGGCCGAAGAGTATGCTATCAATTCATACCTGTCGCAGTGCTATGCACTTCGCGCTCTTGCCACATTTACGATGACCAACATCTTCGGTTTGCCTTATCAGGCTGGTCAGTCAAACAGCCAGTTGGGTATCATTCTTATCAAAGACAAGATTTATACTATCAATGACGAGGTTCATCGTTCTACTGTAGAGGAATGCTACGCTCAGGTACTCGAAGACATTGCTAATGCCAAGAAGTACTATACTGATGAGATGGAAATGAATGGTAATCCACAGTTCTACTTTAATTTGGCAGCCATTTATGCTTTGGAGGCTCGCGTCAATCTCTTCATGGGTAAATATACCGAGGCTAAAACTGCAGCTCAAAACGCTATTGACGAGCGCGGGTCTGATGGTGCAACAGCAGCTAACTATGTTTCGATGTGGTCGTCGAATGCTGTTTCGCCCGAAGATATCTTTACCATCAACAAGACCAACGATGATAACTTGTCTGCCAATGCATTGAACACACTCTATGGCTCGTATAAAGGCGGTTTGACAAACTTTACTAAGGGCTTGTTTGGAGCAAACGACTATCGTGCAGGTGTTTTGAACAACTATGCTTTCAAATTCTGTGGTTTGCCCACTGCTCAGGCAGTAAGCAATATTCCAGTATTCCGAGTTTCAGAGATGTATCTGATTCTTGCAGAGTGTGAGGCTCAGTTGGGCAATACAGCTGATGCTCAAAATGCACTGTTCTTCACGGCTCAGCGTGATGCAGACATTACCAGCGCAACCGACCTGCCTTCTACCAAGGATGCGTTAATGGATTTTATCAATGACGAACGTGTTCGTGAACTCTATCAAGAGGGCTTCCGTTGGTACGATGCTCGTCGTCAGGGCTTGAAGATTACTGTGGCTACAACAAGTCAGAACTTCGACATTGCTAAGTTCGTTTATCCTATTCCTGCATCAGAGATCAATGCAGGTTATGGAACGGAACAGAACGAAGGCTGGTCAAGTAATCTGCCTAAGTAACATAATACCTATTCAAAACAGTGGTGTGTCGGCAATATAGGAACCGGCACACCCTTTTACTTTTTAAATTTAAATGCCTATGCGCAAGAATGTACTTTTATTATTAACTATCTTATGGAGTATCCATACAACCGTATATGCTCAACATCGGTCGTTCAGTAGCATGAAGCGTATTGCACAGGAAAAACTTTCTGAAAGCGAGGTCAACCTTTTAGATAATCTGCGCAACCTTTACATTTATGGCAATGACAAGGGATTCGTTATTATGAATCGCGACGGAGAGAGTAAGGCTATCATTGGCTACTCTCACACCAAATACGACAAAAGCTGCCTGCCTGAAGGATTGAAATGGTGGTTAGGAGTAGCGGGAAAAGCCACGCAAGTACAAGGTATCATCCATGAATCTACAACTAAAAGAGCTCCGTTCACTGCTGTTGAGCCCTTTATCAAGTCAACATGGAATCAAGGGAAACCATATTACTATCTTTGTCCGAAAAATCAAAGTGGAGAAAACTGCATGACGGGTTGTGTGGCTACTGCCCTGTCGCAAGTGCTTTACTACTACAAGTACCCTACAACATCAGAAGGCAGCGGATCGTACACCGTTGGAGATAAAGAATATGAAAAGTCCATCAATACCACCTACGACTGGGAAAATATGAAGGACAACTATAAGCAGACGGAACTGCGTTCCTCTGCTCCTGTGCAGGCTGTTGCTGCCTTGATGCGCGATTGTGGTTATGCAACCGGGATGAACTACTCCGCTGAAAGTAGTGGCGCTGGAGATTATAGTACGGCATTGGCTTTAAGATACAACTTTAAATATGACTCTTTGGCTATCAGATATTATGATCGCAGTAACTACTCCGATGAGGAATGGAAAGGAATGGTTTACGCTGCACTCGAAAAGAAAATGCCTGTTATGTATGCTGGTACTGATGAAGCGGGACAGTCAGGGCATGAATTCCTGCTCTGTGGCATTGACAATGAAGGATTGGTCTATGTTAACTGGGGCTGGGGAGGCGATGGTGATGGCTTCTTCGATTTAGATGCACTGAAATACTTCGGAAATGAGTTCAACAGCTATCAGACAATGGTAATAGGTACGAGGCCTCAACAGACACCAGACGCTCAGGATAAATTTGAATCAACATGGGTGGCTGACAACATTAATTATTCTGTAGTGGATGAAGATGTTTTACAGATGGAACTGAGCTATCTGCTCAACTATTCGATTTTGGATTTTAACGGCACTATTGATTTGGCTCTGGAAAACAAGAGTAAGTCAAGTGAAGTGACTTATTTAAATATAGTGGATACCAAGGATAAAAATGTAGGTAGGGTTCAGCCTCTCTGGGGTTTCGACTTCGTTGACAAAGAAACAGACAAAATTAACCCTGTGCAAATGGAAGGCTTCAAAGAGCTGGCTCCTGGTATCTATCGTATGTATCTCACCTGTAAGGAAAAGCGCGACAGTCAGCGACAGTTGATTAGAAGTTTGGGGGGAGTACAGTATGCAACGCTAAAGAAACTCAATGATGGTACTTTACTTGTATCCAACAATGATGTTGATGATATTGATACTGGTATCCAGACCGTTCACAGCGCTAAAACATCCTATGCCTCAAATACACTTTACAACCTGAAAGGTCAAATGATTTCGCCTAACGCCAAGATACAGAAGGGTATTTATGTGGTGAATGGCAAGAAAGTAATCAGATAATCAACTCAAAAACAGATACGATCGTATCTAAGTCTCAAAATGATAGTTATCGGGAGCCCCTCGTGAGAAGGTCTCCCGATGTTTGTTTGATGTCTGTTTGGAAAATGCCGCCAAAAAGGACATGATGACATAAATCAAGAAAAAATGAACGTTTTGTGCAAAAATTAATTAAAATTTATTGCGGTTTAAAAATTTTGCCCTATCTTTGCGGTGTAATTCAAAAATTATTTATTCACTAAATTAGAATAGGATTATGAAAAAGATTATGATGATTGCTGCCATGATGGTAGCTGCAATGAGTGCAAACGCACAGAATGAGGTTGGCCAGTTCACACTGCAGCCCAAGGTTGGTATCAACCTCGCTAATCTGACTGATCTGAATGACAACAAGATGCGAGTTGGTGTTGTAGCCGGTGTTGAGGCTGAGTATGGTGTAGCAGAGAGCTTCGGTGTTACTGCAGGTCTTTTCTATTCTATGCAGGGATGCAAGTTTAAGGATGCAGAGACTGAGAAGCATGACTATATCAATATCCCCATCATGGCTCAGTACTATGTGATTCCTGGATTAGCTCTTAAAGCAGGTATACAGCCAGGTTTCTTGGTATCAGGAAAATATGGTAGTGAGAATATCAAGGACGAGTTGAAGAAATTTGATATGTCTATTCCTGTTGGTGTTTCTTACGAGTACCAGAGCTTCGTCTTCGATGCCCGCTATCTCATTGGTCTGACCAAGCATAACAAGGAAGGCGACCGTTCCAACAAGAACAGTGTATTCCAGTTCACCATTGGTTACAAGTTCGCTCTCTAATATTATTTATTAATAAGGTATAAGGGGTACATCTGTCGTAGGGTGTACCCTTTATTTGTGATATAAATCAAGATAATTTGGAAACTGAATGATTTTTTAACATAAATTTATTGCTGTTTCAGAAAAAAGTCTTAATATTGCAGTCGAAATCAAATATTTTAAGTTTTTATTCACTAAGTTAAAAAAGAAATTATTCACTAAATTTGAATAGGATTATGAAAAAGATTATGATGATTGCTGCCATGATGGTAGCTGCAATTAGTGCAAAAGCACAGAATGAGGTTGGTCAGGTAACTTTGAAGCCAACAGCTGGTATCAATATCTCTACTGTTACTAACAGCAATGGTAACAAGTCTAAAGTAGGTTTTATTGGTGGCTTTGATTTCGAGTATGGCGTAGCTGAGAACTTCGGTTTGACTGCTGGTGTTTTCTACTCTATGCAGGGTGATAAGGCTGACGTTGCTCTTGATGGAGGTACAACATCAACCGTTACCGAGAAACTTGAGTATATCAATATCCCCATTTTGGCTCAGTACTATGTAATTCCTGGTTTAGCTATTAAGGCTGGTGTTCAGCCTGGTTTCCTTGTAAAGGCAAAAGATGGCGATACAGACATCAAGAGTGGTTGCAACAAGGTTAATTTAGCAATTCCTGTTGGTATCTCTTATGAATACCAGAGTTTCGTTTTGGATGCTCGTTATAACATTGGTCTTACCAAAGTTTACAAGTCTGACTTCGTAGGTGATCGCTCTTGCCGTAACAGTGTATTCTCCATTACTCTGGGTTACAAGTTCGCCCTCTAAGACGGGAACTCCATTAGTTTAAGAAATGAAAGAAATAGATGGTGCGCTCCTCGCTTGAGGGGCGCACTTTTTTTGAGTGCAAAACCTGAGCTTGTGGAGTTGAGTTAAAATTATTTAAATTATTGATTATTTCAGAATAAATGTTTATCTTTGCATCATTAGAATTAAATTACATTTGTTATATTCACTAAAAAATCACTAATATGAAAAAAATGATGATGATTGCCGCTTTGATGCTCATGAGCGTCGGCGCATTTGCACAGCGTCCCGTAGGTGGATTAACTATTAAGCCCATGGTTGGTATGACACTTGCTACCATTACTGGTGGTAATGCTGACATGAAGGTTGGTCTGGCTGCTGGTGCTGAAGTTGAGTATGTTCTGGCAAACCAGTTTGCACTGACCGGTGGTTTGATTTACTCTATGCAGGGTTGCAAGAATTCTTCTAACAACGTTGATGCTACAACGAACCTTGACTACATCAATGTTCCCATTCTGGCTAACTACTACATTATTCCTGGTTTGGCCATCAAGGCAGGTCTGCAGCCAGGATTCAAAGTTCGTGGCAAGTATAAGGAGGAAACTGCAGGTCAGACTGTAGAAGGTGACATCAAGGGTGGTAAGACCGTCGACTTTGCTATTCCTTTCGGAATTTCTTATGAGTTCTCAGACTTCGTGATTGACGCTCGTTATCAGCTGGGTCTCACAAATGTTTATGAGGGAGGTTCAAGCAAGAACAGTGTGTTCATGATTTCAGTTGGTTACAAGTTTGACCTCTAATTGGTTTTTGAATAGTTAGACAAGGGTGCGCTCCTCGTTTGAGGGGCGCACTTTTTTTGACTGCACTCGAGGAAAAAATGGAGCGTACTCAAAAAAAATTCGAGTGCACTCAAAAAAGTTTTGTAGAATCAAAGAAATATTGTACCTTTGCCAAACGATGAGAAGAATTTGGTTGATAACCATAATGTTAATCTGGCTGGTTGGGACATCGGCAGCACGTGATGTGTTGGTCGAGCATTATCAGATGGCGCATCTCGATCTGGCAGCAGGACTTCCCAACAACAATGTCAACCAATTCTTTGTAGATAGTCAGGGCTTTGTGTGGATTTCAACCTATGGAGGTGGTGCTGTTCGCTACGACGGTTTCTCGTTTATGTCAGTGGGCCTGGCTAATCCCCAAGGTTGGAGCAGTAATTCCTGCAAGAGTATAGCGGAAGATAAGTTCCATCGACTTTGGATAGCCTACGATGAGCGCACTGATGTGATCGATATGCGCACCATGAGTAGCACTACACCTCGTACGAAAACGGGCGATATCAGCTCTTTGCTCGATCATGCCTCTGTGGATGTCTATTGCGACTCCAAAGGAGCCATTTGGCATGTCATGGGCGACTCCATTTTGCGCTATACCTTCAGTGAATCGGGCGACATCAGTCACATCAGTCGATATCACTATGTGGGGAATACCCCCGATGTGTGCATCAAGGACATAGAGCAGGACGGAACGGTGTGGATATGTATTGACGGCGGACTTTTCCGTTTGGCTGAGCGTAATGGCAAACTGGTGCGCGAAGAAATTTCTTCGAGTATGTCTGCCTTTCGCGGCCTTTATGTGACGGATATGCTGAAGCGAGGCAGCAAGGTTTGGATTACTACCAACGAAGGCCTTTTTGCTTATGACCAGTATTCGCACGAAATACAGACCTTCCGACAGCAACCCGGACAGGAGAACTCGGATCATAGCCTTTCTCATAACTTCACCACGTCGTTGGCAGAATCGCCCGACGGACGGCTGATGATAGGTTCCTTGCGGGGCATCAATATCCTGTCTGAGCAGCTGAACACCTTCCAACACTGGGATAACGGCAGTAGTGAGAACCCACTCCCAAGCGATTTTATCCATTGTATGATGGTGCACGATGGTCAGGTTTGGATTGGCACAGAGACAGCAGGCGTGGTGAAGTTGACACCCCGTCCGCTCCTTTTGCGCAATTATATTCATCAAGCAGATGACGCCAGCAGTATCTCTGCCCACCCCGTGAATGCCATGTATGTTGAGCCTGACGGTACGCTGTGGGTCGGCACCGTAGAAGGAGGTCTGAATTGCAAGGCAGTGGGCAGTCATGCTTTTGAACATTTCACCACACAGAACTCTGCCCTTTCCCATAATTCCGTATCAGCGTTGGAAGCCGATATCCACGGACAGCTCTGGGTAGCCACATGGGGTGGGGGACTGAACAAGGTGAACCTGGGCAGTAAGAAAGTGGAGCATGTGGAACTGCCGGCAGATATGACGCCGATTACCAACTATATCGGTGCGTTGGCATACGACAAATACAATGATGCGCTGTGGATAGGATCTAACGATGGCGTGTTCTATTATGACCTGAAAACGGGCGCTGTTACCGATCCGTTTGACGGCAACCGGTTGACGCGCGGCTGTATTGGTTCTTTGATAGACACTGAGGGGCAGCTGTGGATGGGTTGTATCACCGGTCTGCGTGTTATCGACTTGCACTCTAAAAAAACTGGGGACAAATTCCGTGTGAGGAGCCTTTACACCAAACTCGACCATCCTGAACTTCGCATTGTCGATAAACTCTGTTGTTTCTGTCAGGCGGAGGATGGCACGCTTTGGCTGGGCTCCAATGGCTACGGACTTTATCAGCGCACCATCGACGAAAAGGGCAAAGAAACATTCGTGAACTTGACTACCAACGACGGACTTGCCAATAATACCGTTCATGGTATTGTGGAAGACAAGCAAGGCCGGTTGTGGATTACCACCGCCAATGGTCTTTCAGTTTATGACCCTCGCGCGCGTACATTTATTAATTATAAAGAGAGCGACGGATTGCTTTGTCAGCGGTTCTACTGGAATTCGGCTGTTAAAGCTGCCGATGGTACCATCTATCTTGGTAGTATGAAGGGGCTGATCGAGGTGGTGGACGAAAACAAAGAGGCAGTTTTCCCTGTCCACCTCACCTTGACACAGCTCTTGGTGGATAATCAGATAGCTACCCCCGTCAATAGCGACTATATTGATGAGGATATCTCGCAGGTGAAGGTCATTCGTCTGCACGAATCTAACAAATCATTCGAAATACAATTCTCGTCACTCACCTACGCGGGCGAAGGTGTAGGGCACTATAGTTATCGTCTGCGAGGCTTCGAAGAAGAATGGATCAGTCTTCCGTCGGGTGCCCATTCGGTGCGCTATACTGCGCTGAAGCCGGGCAACTACACCTTTGAGGTGAAATACAATGCGGAAATCAATGCCGATGAAGAGCATAAGATCTACGTGCAAGTCCATGTGGCTCCCTATTTCTGGAAGAGCTGGTGGTTCAACCTGTTGTTGGTGGTTGGCCTGATAGCATTTGTGGTTTGGTTCTACCGCTATAAGGAAAAGGAATGGCGACGTGAAGAGGCAGAGCGCTTGCTTATGCCCATCCGCAAGGTATTGGAGGAGGCAGACCAGCCCCAGCAGCTGCAGTCGCGCATACAGAATATCCTCGACAATCACGAAAAACATAAAGTCAGTGTCCACAAAAGTGTGGAGGCTGATAAGAAAGAGGTATTGCGTACCAATGTCCCCTTTATGGACCAAGCCATGGAAATCATGGAGAAGAATTATTCAAACAGTGAGTTCGGTATCCAGGAGTTTGCCGATGCACTGGGCATGAGCAAGAGTTTGGTGAGCAAGCGCCTCAATGCTGAAACGGGTCAGAGTACTGGCCAATTTATCCGTAACTACCGTCTTACTATTGCAAAACGCCTGATATTGGAGAATATCAGCAACCGCAACATCGCTGAGATAGCCTATGCGGTGGGTTTCAACGACCCTAAATATTTTACCCGCTGTTTCACACGTGAGTATGGAACCAGCCCCAGCACATATATGGGTGATGAGGAAAAAAGTGGTCTTGATTTAAATCAAAACGAGGGAAAAGAGTAGTTTTTACACCAAAATACACTTTTGTCCACCTTAAATATCATTTTGTCCACCTCCTCCACGTGCTTATTATATATCTTTGCGCTCGAATCGTAACTACAAACGACTGAAAACAATATTTTTTAATTCAAATAATTTTCTAACCTAAATGCAAAAGCAATGAGAAAAGAACTATTATTCTCTTTGATGCTGACATTCGGAATCACGGGTGGACTTACAGTCTGTCCTGTTTCTGCCAATGCAGCAGTGACTCAGCAGACCATCAAGGTCAAGGGTCAGGTTGTGGATCAAGACGGGGAACCCCTGATTGGTGCTACAGTAAGGGTTAAAGGTGCTTCTTCAGGAAGTGTGACCGACATTGACGGTAACTTCCAGATTGACGCAGCTTCTGACGCCGTTCTCTTAGTGAGCTATGTTGGTTACAAAGACCGTGAAATTGCCGTTCGCGGTCGTGCAGTGATTGACCAAATTCAAATGGAAGCCGACTCCCACATGCTGGAACAGGTGGTTGTCGTAGGTTACGGTACACAGAAGAAAGCCGACTTGACAGGTTCTGTTTCTATCGTTAATGCTGATGAATTGAAGCGTGTATCTAACTCTAACATTTCTACGATGTTGGAAGGTAAGGTCGCTGGTGTGCAGATTACGTCTGATGGTCAGCCTGGTGCCGACCCTGCCGTACGTATCCGTGGTATCGGTTCTTTCGGTAGTACAGCACCTCTGTACGTTGTTGACGGTGTGCCTATGGGTACAACTATCCGTGACTTCTCTCCTAACGACATTGAGACCATCCAGGTGTTGAAGGACGCTTCTGCAGGTGCCATCTACGGTTCTCGTGCTGCTAACGGTGTGGTAATTATCACCACAAAGAGTGGTAAGAAGGATCAGCCTCTGAAGGTTGACTATAAAGGATATTTCGGTGTCGACTGGATTTCAAAGGGTGTTTATGACACTATGAATGCCGACCAGTACAGTCAATATGTGGCTCAGGCTGCCAATAACTCTGGTACTGCTATTCCTAAGGGCTATAAGATTGGAACTGATGGTCTTTATCATTTCCAGGACAATACCAATACCAATTGGGTAGATGAGGTGTTCAAGACTGGTATTCGTCAGAACCACAATATCAACCTGAGTGGTGGTGGTGCACATAACACCTACAATATCGGTCTCGACTACTTCCAGCAGAAGGGTACCCTTCGTGGTGCAGGTCCTAACTATCAGCGTTTCACAGCCCGTATTAACAACACAATGGAAACCAAGTTCATCAAGTTCCGTACCAGTGTTGTATATGCCCACTCCAGTCAAGACGGTTTCGGCTTTGGTGTAGGCGACTATGTACAGGGTATGTACGGCGATGTTACTAACGTTCTTCGTGGTTCTTTGTTGATGCAGCCTACTATTAAGGCATACGATCCCACCACATGGGTTTTGGACGACAAGGTTCCTGCCGCAGCTAACTATAGTTATGATGCATACGGATATGGTGTTTACTACACAGATATTCATGGTGATATTTCTGCCTCCAACCCATTGCTTATTAACAATCTGTTGACGCGTAATGAGTTGGTTGACCGTGTGTTGGCTACCGGTTCTGCCGACGTGGATATTCTGAAGATGATTGGCTTGGAGAGCAAGAACCACAAGCTGACCTACAAGCTCAACCTTTCTTATAACAAGACTATTGTTCAGAACAAGCGTTGGGTATCCGCATGGATTCAGAGTAACCGTGTTTATCTCGACAAGAGTAACGAGCGTCTGGATGAAAACAAGAATACTTACACAGACTTCTTGGTTGAGAACACCATCAATTGGGATGGAACCTTTGGACTGCATCATATTAACCTCCTTGGTGGTATCACTTATGAGGAAGAAAACTGGCACAATATGGGTGCTTGGGGTATCAACTTCCCAGAGCCTTATTATCTTCAGGTTGGTAATGGTGATGAGCGTGATGCTCAGACTAATGAGGCTAAACATGCTCTGACTTCTTTCATCGGTCGTTTGAACTATGACTACGATGGAAAATATCTGCTTTCTTTCGTTATCCGTCGTGACGGTAGCTCTCGTCTGACTAAGGACATCCGTTGGGGTACATTCCCATCAATCTCTGTAGGTTGGCGTTTCGATAAGGAAAAGTTCTTCCCATTCAACCACAATCTCATTAATATGTTCAAGGTTCGTGCCAGCTATGGTGAGCTTGGTAACGAGAACATCGGTGAATATCAGTTCCTGTCAACTATGCGTCGTGGTTATATGACTTATAGCTTTGGCAATAGCGCTGTTGCTGGTTCTTCTATTGAAGAATTCAACAACCCCAACATCGCATGGGAGAAGAAAAAGACCACTAACATCGGTATCGATATTGCAATGTGGAACAACCGTTTGGAGTTCACTGCCGAGTGGTATCTCAACAAGTCAACAGACCTGCTGACCCCAGTAGCCGTTCCTGCCAATGCTGGTGTGTCTAACACCACTGTTACCATGAATGCTGCTTCGATGGAGAACAGCGGTTTCGAATTCTCTGCAACTTATCGTAACAACGATCATCCACTGAAATGGCAGGTAAGTGCTAACCTGAGCACATTGAAGAACAAAGTTACTGCTTTGAGTGCAGGCTTGACTCAGCGTATCGATGGTACTTACATCACCAAGGTAGGTGAGGAGATTGGTCAGTTCTATGGATATATCTATGAAGGTATTGCACGTACACAGAGTGACTTGGACGACCATGCTACTCAGGTAGGTGCTCAGGTAGGTGACTGCCTTTATAAAGATGTAAACGGTGATGGGCAAATCACAGCAGACGACCGTGTAGTTCTTGGAAGCGGTCTGCCAAAGGTTAACTTCGGTATCAGTGCTCGTCTGGAGTACAAGAACTTTGATTTAGCTATCTCTACCTTCGGTGCTTTGAAGTATCATGTAGCTGATGATATCTACAACAGTTTGAACTCTTGCTACGGTTGGGGTAACAAGGATGTCGCCATCCTCGGTGCCAATAAGTGGTCAGCTGACGGTATGACATATCTCTCGAACATTCCTCGTACTTATATCACAGCCAATGGTGAGTGGTGGAACGACTACTTCAGCGATCGTAAGATTCAGAATGCTGCTTACTGGAAAATTGCCAACATCGAGTTGGGTTACAACTTCCCTGACAAATGGTTCAAGGGTGTTGTTTCTGGTGTCCGTGCATACGTTTCTCTTCAGAATCTCTACACCTTCACGAAGTATAAAGGTTACAATGTTGACTTCGCAGGTGGTACCTATACTCCTGGCTACAACTTCTGCTCTTATCCAAGTGCAAGGAGCTTCATGGCTGGTGTTCTATTCTCGTTCTAAAGAATTGAAAGATTTAAAAACTAAAAAATTGAAGTTTAGTTATGAAACTATATAAAATTTCACTTGCCCTTTTGATGGGCATCGGCACGCTGACATCGTGCAGCGACAAGTTGGATGTTTCCAACCCTAATCAGCCGATTGCAGAGAATTTCGGCCAAACAGCCAAAGACTTGGAGGAAGCCGTGATAGCCTGCTACCACCATACTCGTATGGAGGGTACTTTCGCTCGTGTCGGTTTTGCACACGACATTGTTCGTGGTGACGAGGTCTGGAATGCTTCTCAGGTATGGTATCTTCCTATTGATAATTTCAATGAGGCTGTTACCGATGAAATCGGTGCCTTGTGGATTTGGCGTGACTGGTACTATGTAATCAATATCAGTAACTTCGTGATAACCCGTTGCGAAGAGTATGCTGCAGAACACGAACTCAATGACCAGTGGAAGCGTATCAAGGGACAGGCCCTGTTTACCCGTGCCTTAGGCTACTATAATCTGGCAGGATATTATCAGAATCCTACATTGATTTTGGACTACAATCAATATCAGACACTTGAAGGACTTCAGTCTGCAAACTGGGAGGAAGGTGATACTGACGGCAATGCTCAGTATGATCGTGTAATGGATCAGGTGGAGAAGGACTTTGCTGAGGCTATGACATTGCTCCCAAGCCGTGACGAAGGTGGAGAATGGGCAAATGGCCGTGCCACCAGCGGTGCTGCTGCAGGTTTTTATGCTCGTGCGCTGATGATGCGTCATAAGTATAGCGAGGCTTTAGCTGTTCTTAAGGATATTCTGAATAGCAGTGAAGGTGGTAATAAGAAGTATGGTTCTTACAAACTGATGGAGAACTATGGTGACAACTTCCAGCAAGGAACAAAGTATGAGAACAATGAAGAGAGCCTGTACGAGGTGCAGTTCTTGGACTATGGTTCTCAGGGTACTGATGACGAGTGGACTCCTGTTAACATCAGTAAGAATGCTTCTCAGGGACATGCTATCGAAAGTAACTTTGGTCCTGGTGCTTCTGGTGGCTGGGCTGACCTTTCTGCTGCTCCTTGGCTCTATCATCTCTTTGTTGATGGTGAGAAGACTACAAAGGGCGGACTTGATCCACGTCTCTATTGGACTATTGGTACTTATGAGTCAGATTGGGATGTATTGCCAAACTCAAATGGTAATGTCTGCTACACCGAGGATATGTCTGCTGACAAGGTGATTCCTACTAACAATGATAATGGTGGTCTGCCTATCGCAAAGTGGACCAATTTCCGTACCAGCCTTTATAAGACTGTAGTTGTGGGCTTGAAGTGTGGTATCAATCTGCGTATTATGCGCTATTCTGATGTGCTGCTTCGTGCTGCTGAGTGTGAAAACGAAGTGAATGGTCCAACCGATCAAGCTATCGAATGGATTAACGTGGTACGTCGTCGCGCTGGTCTCACAGACTTGAAAAAGGCTGATTTCCCAACAGCTGATGCTCTTTTCGAACAGATTGCAAACGTTGAGCGTCCAAAGGAATTCGGTTGTGAGTGGGGACGTGGCTTCGACCTGCTGCGTTGGGGCTTCTTCTATCAGGACGACCGTATCCAGCAAATGAAGGAGCATACTACCTATCGCTTGATGTCTGAAGCTGCTCGTGATGCTAAGGATTATAGCATGCTGAAACAGACTGTCAGCTATTCAGAAATTAGCGATGAGAAGGTGAAGTCTTCTTTCGATACTTATAAGCCGGGACACGAGTTCTTGCCTATTTTCCAGAATACGTTGAACGACAATCCTAATCTGAGAGGAAACTCTGCTAACAACAACACAGACAACTCTTCTTGGTTCAAGGGTAAGGGTTGGACGATTCATCCTGTTGTGAAGTGATTAAGAACTTAAATAATGAATAAGATTATGAAATATCTCAATAAAATAACTTCCGTCTTTATGGTGGCACTCCTAGCAGTGTTGACTTTGACGGGTTGTGAGGGAGCTGACCTTTATAAAGTAGGTTCTCCCAGCTGGCTGAACGATACAGTTGACTCAATCGCTAATTCGAAGAAGACGACAATCGTTCCTGTTACTCCTAATCCTACTGAATTGGGAACCAAAGAACTTACTCAGGAATGGTGGTCAGTCTTTACTGACGATGTAAAGATTGAGCCAGGAACCTCTGCTCAGGTGAAATTCATTAACTATGGTGGTGGTAGCAACTGGAATAACTTTGTTATTATCCTTCGTAACGAGGCTAAAGATTATGAGTATGGTGTTTTCCGTGCTGATAACTGGTGCTGGGCTACTGGCTTTACTGGGGAAGAGAGTGATTTCTTCTGTTCAAAGAAGATGGAGACTACCGATAGAGATTGGGGAGCTTGGTTGCAGTCGATGAGTATGGCTAAATGTACCGCTACTATCTCTAACCCAGGCGATGGTACTGCCTCTATTCAGATAGTCATGATGGGTTCGGATGGTTCTAACTATACTCAAGAGTATAAGGACATCATCAATGTTCAGCCCGATAACTGCTATTTCTCATTCACAGTTGACCACAGTTATATTGAGTTTGGCGATATCGACATTGTGGATAGCGAGCCTGTTTCAATGGAGCTGAAAGCTGTTCCTAGTGAAGTGCTCGTTGATACTCCTATTGAGGAAGCTATGGCTAATGTGACAGCTACAGTTACTTTTGCTAATGGTGCAACCAAGGATGTGGAAAATAAGGACTTGCAGTTCGAAGCTATTCCTGATTATGGTTCATTAGGTAAGAAGACTCTGGTTGTTATCTACAACAAGACTTATCTGGGCAAGGCTCCTGAGAAATCAATTATTGCTTCTAAGAATTTCGAAGTTGTGAAAGAATTGTCATCTTATACTGCGACTTATGTGGTTCCAACACCGCTTGTTCTCGGTAAGGAAGACAACACTTCTGCCCCTTGGAATGAAACCCATACAGATCACATTAAAGTTGCTCCAAAGGAAACAAAGATTATTTCATTTACTAACTACACTGCAGGTGTAAACAACTGGGATAATTTCCTCATCAGACTTACTAATACGGTCTGGTCTCCATACTGTACGGTTCGTGCAGATGATTATGGATGGGATCCTGGCTATGCAGCATGTACTCACGGTTTCGAGGTTGGTCGTGACTGGGTAGCATGGCTTCAAGATATGAATGGCGCTAAGGTGACCGCATATATCACCAATAATGGTGATGGAACAGCTGACATCAATTTTGATATGGTAGGTAAAAATGGTACATATACTCAGTACTATAAGGGTATTAATACCATCAATCCTGACGATATGTGGTTCGATGTATGTATTGAGCATGCTCATGCCGTATTTGATAATGTTACCGGTGCCTTGGATAATACAACTCCATGGAGTGACAATCCTGTTGCAACATCGAGCTTCAAGGTGAAAGAAAAGCAGGTATGTACCTTTAATTTCACTAACTACACTGGTGGCGGGGGCTGGTACCAGAACTTTATGGTTATCCTTAATAAGAAGTCACTTGCTCAGTATGCAGTTCTCCGTGCTGATAACTGGGGCTGGGGAGATAGCTATCTCAAAGCCACTCGTTACCCAGAAGAGGGTCGTGTATGGGAGGAATGGTATGCTGCAATGAATGGTGCTAAGGTTACGCTTACCATCAATAATAAGGGTGATGGTACTGCTGATGTTAAAGCAATCATGAAGGGTACTGATGGCAAGACCTATACACAGGATTATATCGGTCTTACTGGTATTGATGCAGACGATTTCTATGTCCGTCTCTCTGTTGACCATAGTCATTCTATATTTGAATAATCTTAAAATGAATAAATAGTATGAAGTACTTATCTAAAATATTTAGCATTTTAGGCGTGGGACTCTTGATGGTTGCCTGTACAGACAAAATCGAAGAGGTGAACATTCCATTGAATGTAACAGCGCCTACGGTATCTTCTGTTTCTGCTAATGCTGCCTATTTGCAGGCAACAGCAGTGGGCACAGGTATCACAACCCGTGGTTTCTGCTACGGAACTCAGGCCGATCCGACGGTTGATGGCCAAAAGGTAATCTCTGTTTCTAAGGATATGGCAGTGACCATTTCTTCACTGCAGGCAGGTACAACATACCATGTTCGTGCATATGCACAGACCAATACTTCTATAGTATATTCTAACGATGTTACTTTCACCACCGCAACGGAGAATACTTCTTCTGCACTGGATGAGTGGAAGGCTCCAACTTACGCTGACGATTATCGTGATGTATCTATTTGGAACATGCGTGAGCACTGGAATCTTGGTAATGTACACGACCCAACGGTGGTGAAGGCTGCTGATGGTTACTATTACATGTACACTACAGATGCTGGCTTCGGTAATCCTACCAATGGACATGGTCATTTCCATGGTCGCCGTTCTTTGGATTTGGTAAACTGGGAGTATGTAGGTGCAGCATTGCCTGAGTTCCCAGAATGGGTTCGCACTAAATTGAATGAGATCCGCGCAAATATGGGACTTGAAGCCTCTGAGGCTGATATGAGTAAGTGCGGCTATTGGGCTCCATGTGTACGTAAGGTGAACGATAATCTCTATCGTATGTATTACGTCGTTACTATAGATGGCAACATCAATGGTAAGAAATCTTGGGCAGAACGTGCCTTCATCGGCTTGCTGGAGACTGCCGATCCTGCAGCCAATAATTGGGAAGACAAGGGTTTTGTTCTTACAAACTATTCTGATAAGGAGTTAAACTTTAATGTGGCTCCTAATGACTATGCAAACTGCTACTTCAAGTACAATGCTATCGACCCATCGTTTATCATTACTCCTGAGGGACAGCATTGGTTGATCTATGGCTCTTGGCACTCAGGCTTCGCAGCTGTACAGTTGAATCCTGAGACTGGTAAGACAATCGTTGATCCTCTGCCAAACCCATGGGGAGCAGAGAATGAGGCAGCTTACGGTAAGCAGATATGGACACGTGAAGCAGGTAATCGTTGGCAGGCTTCTGAGGCTCCTGAAGTCATTTATCACGATGGTTATTATTACCTGTTCGTAGCATATGATGCTTTGGGAACCGTAAGAAATGCTTCTAATAAGGTGACAGCAGAGGCTCCTTATAACACACGTGTTTTCCGTTCATCTACCATTGACGGATGGTACACAGGAACTGAGAGAATACTGACTCACCCATACCACTTCATCACGCCTAATCCTGATGCTGAAACTGAAGAGGCTCAGAAGGATGATAAGAAGAAAGGTTGGACGGGTATCAGTCACTGTGCTATCTTTGATGATGGAGCTGGCAACTACTACTATGTATCTCAGCAGCGTTATCCGACAACTGCAGGCGGTTCCAACCCCGATGCTTTGATGTTAGGTGGTGTTCGTAGCGTGAAATGGTTGTCAGACGGATGGCCTACCGTTATGCCGGAGCGTTATGCAGCAGTTCCTCAGGTGGCTATTACGAAGGATGAAATTGTTGGAACATGGGAACATATCGACCTCGCTTATATCTATGGTAAGATGGATATGGCTTACGAGGTTACCTTCAATGCCGATGGTACTGCCAAATTTGGTGATTTGTCCCTTGTATGGAGCTTCGATGCTTCTTCTAACACGATGACCCTTGACGGTATAGAACTGAAGGTTCAGCGCGAATGTGATTGGGAAGCAAGTCCTCGCAAACATACCATTGTTTACTCTGGTTCTAATGGCTACAGAACTTACTGGGGTAAGAAAAAGTAAACCGAACAATAACATGAATCCTCTATATAGAGTGGTGCTCCCAAATGGGCACCACTTTATGTTTTTTGGAGTTGAATCTACGGCCTTTGCTGGTAGTGAACGACATTTGTTGGAAGATATTTTCAATGATCCGATACGACCTTTCTACAACAGTGTAGTATTCATGCAACTGCTACCAATTGAAAAACAAGAGTATATCGCATTCTGCCATCGCATGTTTGCACTGCATCATAATACATTTGAGGATCGATTTGCATCACTGACAGAGAAACAAAAGGCTGTGATGCTGGCTATAGCAGCAGAATATCCCAACAACTATTTATTGACAAGCCAGGATTTTATAGCCAAATACAATTTGAAATCTGCCAGCAGTATCCAGACTGCTGTCAAAGGGCTGACGGATAAAGGTATACTCAGTAGTTATCACGGAATGAAACGACCTTCTGATTTGCTATTTGTATTATGGCTGAAGAATTTCTAAACAATTCCAAACCAACGACTTCGGCTTTAGGCTGCTTTCAGCCTGCTTACTGCCTTACTCAAGAGTATGCCTATAAGGAGCCTGAAAGGAGCCTGAAAGCAGGCTAAAGCATCTTTGTGCGTTTGCAAATTTAGCATAACCAAGGAAAAGCATATAGTATCAGTGACGCGTCTCTGTTAATTATACCTAACAAATATAAGTTTTTCAGAGAAACTGTTCAGTATAAGTGACAAATTCGCTATATTTGCGAAAACTTTTAAGTATATGCAACATGAAGTGTAACTAGTATAAAACTATAAAAACTTGAATTTTTACAAACCTAAGCAAATGAGACGAATTTTATTGATTTTAGTGGTACTCACGGTGAGTTACTCATTAAATGCTCAGTCTTCTAAACGGTACAGATTGCGCAAGGCGTTCCAAACGGAGACACCAATGACACACGACCCCGTGATGGCATACGAGGATAGTACCTATTATCTGTTTGCAACAGGGATGGGTATCCAACAGATGACATCCAAAGACTGCAAGACATGGACGGTATTGCATGAACCGGTAATGACGGTAATACCGGAGTGGACTCGCGATTCCGTTCCCGGTTTTACTCATCATGTGTGGGCTCCTGATGTCATCAAATGGCATGGGCGCTGGTGGCTTGCCTACAGTTGCTCGACTTTTGGTAAGAACGGCTCGGCCATAGGTCTGCTCAGTAAGCCTTCACTCGCGTTCCCTATATGGAAAGATGAGGGCTGTATCGTGACATCAAAAGACAAACGAGACAATTGGAATGCCATTGATCCCAATTTTGTGATTGACGAGAATGATGAACCTTGGCTCGTGTGGGGCTCGTTTTGGGATGGCATACAGTTGGCTAAACTGGACACGACAATGCATATTGCAAAGGGAGAGAAACCTCGCACAATCGCTCGTCGCTATTCACCCAAGAACCAGAAACGTATGGCGAATTCTACCAGTAAGTATGCTGGCACAAATGCTATCGAGGCTCCGTTTATCATGAAGCATGGGGGCTATTATTATCTGTTTGTATCTTGGGATTACTGTTGTATGGGCAGCAAGAGTACCTATCGCGTAGTAGTGGGTCGTAGCAAGACGGTGGATGGCCCCTATGTTGACCGCAACGGTGAGGACATGCGCGAGGGTGGTGGTACACCGGTGATAGAGGGCGATAAAAAGGTTTTTGAAGCCATCGGGCACTGTGCTGCTTACAACATGAATGGTGAGGACATCTATATCAGTCATGGTTATAGCGTGGAGCATAAAGGTGCTGCGATATTGGTACAGCGTCCTATCAAGTGGACCAGTGACGGATGGCCGGAATTAGTTGATAGTTTATAGTTGATAGTTTAAAGTTGAGAGTTATGCGAAGGTTTCTCCTATTATTACTTACCTCTTACCTCTTACCTCTAACCTCTTCCGCTCAGTCGTGGACGGCAGATAATGGGAATGGAACGTTTACGAATCCGTTGTTTTATGATGAATTCTCCGATCCTGATATTCTGAGAGTGGGCGATGACTATTATCTGGCTGGTACTACGATGCATACTGTGCCAGGACTGGTTATCCTGCACTCGAAAGACTTGGTGAACTGGGAGAATATCTCCTATTGTTTCGACCGTTTTGACTTTGATGATGATGCTTTCTCGTTGAAGAATCATAAGGAGATATACGGTCAGGGCATCTGGGCTCCTGCTATCCGCTATGCTAACGGACAATTCTATGTGTTTACGAATATCAATGGCAAGGGCTTGCAGTGCTATACTTCCAAGGATATCCGTGGACCGTGGAAGCATCATAATATGAAGGGACGTATCTACGATTTGAGTGTACTTTTCGATGATGACGGCAAGATATATGCTATCCATGGCTATGGCGAGGTGAAATGCACAGAGTTGAAGCCGGATATGAGTGGTCCTATCGAAGAGACGGAGCGTACCATCATACCTGAGGGTAATGCTGTCGGTGAGGGACACCACATGTATAAAATCAATGGGATGTATTACCTCATCTCCACAGACTATCGTCCTAACGGGCGTACGCTCTGCTCCCGTTCAAAAAGTATCTGGGGACCCTATGAGACCATTACCATCACTGCCGATGAGACTTTCGGTTACCATCAGGCACCTTTGACGCAGATACCCAAAGATGTCAAGTATCGTATTGGTGAGGATGGCACGAAGTTTGGCATTCCAGAGGTTGACGTAGATGCCACAGCTTGTACGAACATCCATCAAGGTGGTATCGTAGAGGATCAGAGTGGCCAGTGGTGGGCGCTATTGATGATGGACTTCCACTCTATAGGGCGAACCGTGACGCTGGCTCCCATTACTTGGAAAGACGGCTGGCCTATGCTGGGCTTGGAGGGTAACTTAGGGCGTGCGCCACGTACGTGGTTCAAGCCTAATGTCCCGTTTGTTGCTGTGGCACAGCAACAGACAGTTCCCCACGCTCCCTATCAGCGTAGCGAGGATTTTAATGGCAAACAGTTGGGACGTATCTGGCAGTGGAACCACAACCCTGACGATTCGAAATGGGCACTGAAAGATGGACGCCTGCGCTTGCAGTCTATGCCTGCCGAACAGCTGATGTGGGCACGCAACTCACTGACACAGCGTGTAATCGGTCCGACCAGTATTGCTACGGTAGAGCTTTATGCCAAAGGTTTGAAGGATGGCGATGTGGCAGGTCTGGGTAATATCAATGTGCCTTGCTCGTGGATAGGTGTGGTAAAGGACGGCAACAAGCTGACTCTTCGCTGCTTCGAGCAAGCCATCAATGATACTATTAGTGTTCCCATCGATTTAGTCGATGGGAAAATATGGCTCCGCATGATAGGTGATTACGACAAGGACAGTGCCCAATATGCCTATAGCACCGATGGCAACAGCTATCAGCCACTTGGCAGGAAGATGCCGCTGTCGTATCAGCTTATTTCTTTCCAAGGCTCTCGCCATGCCCTCTTCTGCTTTAATCATAAAGACAAGAAAGGCGGCTATGCGGAGTTTGACAACTTTACGATGGTAGAACCAATGGCCGATCGCAGCAAGAATATTCCATACGGCAAAACATTCCGTATCATCAATCTTGCCACCGGCAAGCCTGCCATTGCCTTGGAACATGGCATGCTGCACGATACCGATGGTTTCCGACCAGCACCCTCGTCGGATAAGAATGCAGAGGTTACGAGCGACCTGACGCGCTTCCGCATCATAGACAAGGGGCAGGGTAAGGTGGTACTGCAGTGTGAGGACGGACGCTACATCTACTGTGCAGGCTTTGGCATCGCCGGCGATGTGCGACTGACCACCGATGAATCCAAGGCAGAAGTTTTCCTCTGGCAGGACTATCTCAACCAGGAATTCATGCTGATGTCTATGCGTACGCATAAGTATATTGGAAAAAGTCCGACAACTGGCAGCCCCTATTCAATGGATTTTGTAGGTGCTGATCCTGCCCGTCGGAATGGTGCTGTACTAAGGTGGGAATAAAAAGGTGGTTAATTCAATAGAAAAGGAGTAACCCAGCAACGGCACAATAGCAGATCATTCGAATTGGGTTAATTTTCATTACACCTGTTCCGAAAGCAGTGGCTGCAAACAGTGCACAACTGATGTAGAACTGCCAGGGATTATCTGAGGGAGTAGAAAAGTTATCGGGTGTACATAATAATAATGTAGCTGCGGCGAGTAGTCCAACGACTGCTGGCCGCAGTCCTTTAAATACGGATTGAACGGGGCGGGTGTTCATATACTTCATGAACATCTTGCTAATCAGTATCATCAGAATCAGTGAAGGCAATACCAGGGCAAAGGTGGCTGTGGCAGAACCAAGTATAGCCATGGGTACACCAAAGCCGGCATTCTTCACGGCGGTATAGCCTGCGTATGTGGCTGAGTTGATGCCGATAGGTCCTGGGGTCATCTGAGATATGGCAACGATATCAGTAAATTCAGCTGATGTCATCCAATGCCAATGTTCCACCGTCTCGTGTTGTATCAACGACAGCATACCATAACCGCCACCGAATCCGAAGAGTCCTATCTCAAAGAATGTAATAAATAAATATAGAAATATCATATACTCTCAACTTTCAACTCTCAACTTTCAACTTTCCACAGACATAGCCACCGATGCCAGCGGCAATGATAATCCAAATAGGCGATACTCCTAACAGCCAGATGAGCAGTGCCGAAACGATGGGTATCCAAATGGTAAACCAATTGAGCTCGGCACGGCGAGCCAGATTGAAGGTCGGTACGGCAATCAGCGCAACCACAGCCGGACGGATGCCCTTAAACATGGCGGCAATCACCTTGTTATCTTCAAACTGATGGAAGAAGATGGCAATAGCCAGAATAATCAGAAAGGAGGGTAGGGCTGTGCCTAATGCTGTAGCTACGGCACCACGTACCTTATTTAATTTATACCCTACGAAAATACTGATATTAATGGCAAATACACCAGGACAGCTTTGAGCAATAGCTATCAGATCGAGCATTTCTTCTTTCCCTATCCATTTGTGTTTGTTGACCACTTCTTCTTCAATCAAAGGAATCATGGCATATCCACCACCGAGGGTGAACATGCCAATCTTAAAGAAAGTTTTAAATGATTCTAAATAGATATTCAATTCTTCAATCCTTCAATCCTTTAATTTTTCAATTCTTCAATTTTTCCTCCACCCACTTGCGGGCATTCACGAAGGCTTCAATCCATGGGGTTACCTCGTCCATACGGCGCTCTTCTGGATACCATGCACACTGCCATGGGAATACGGCACGCTCCAAGTGTGGCATCATGCAGAGATGACGGCCATCCTCTGAGCAGATACCTGCTACGTTATAGTCAGAACCGTTAGGATTAGCAGGATAACCGGCGTAGTTGTATTTGGCAATTACATGGTAAGCACTCTCAGCTTCAGGCAGTGAGAACTTACCTTCTCCATGGGCTACCCACAATCCCAGCTTATTGCCGCTGAGTGAACCGAACATCACGCTGTTGTTCTGTGGAATGTCCAAAGAGATAAACTCGCTCTCAAATTTGTGAGAATCGTTGTGCAACATCTTGGCGCCTTTCGCACCTGTCAGCCCGAGTTCTACCATCAACTGACATCCGTTGCAGATACCCAGTGAGAGGGTGTCCTTACGGGCATAGAACTTATCAAGGGCTTCCTTGGCCTTGGGATTGTAGAGGAAAGCACCAGCCCATCCCTTTGCTGAACCCAGCACGTCAGAGTTGGAGAAACCACCACAGAACACAATCATATTGATGTCTTCCAGGGTTTCGCGACCACTGATCAGGTCGGTCATCATCACGTCTTTCACATCAAAGCCAGCCAGATACAAGCAGTAAGCCATCTCGCGCTCACCGTTGGTACCCTTCTCACGAATGATAGCGGCTTTTGGAAGTGGAGAGTTGGAAGTGGAGAGTTGAGAGTTTCTCCAGCGATCAGGATTCAGGCCATATTGAGCAAGAGTGCCAGTGAAGTCCTTATTGAACTTCATCTCCAGCGGTTGCTGCTTATAGTTCTCATAGCGTTCCTTTGCCTTGCCGTTGAAGCTCTGGCGACGGTCAAGCAGATAACTGGTCTTGTACCATACATCGCGCAGATGGTCAATGTCAAAGTTAAGTTCCTTATCATCAGCAGCCACAACCAAATGGCGTCCTTCTTCCACAGGATAACCGATCTTGGCATAGCCCACACCGGCTTCTTCCATGAATTCCTTGAACGCAGCCTTATGTTCGTCGCTCACCTGAACTATAACACCAGGATTCTCTGCAAACAGTGTTTTTACTATATCGCCGTCTTTGCATACATCATGCAGATTGATGTGCATGCCGCCTTCGGTATTGGCGAAACACATTTCCAACAGGGTGGTAATCAATCCGCCAGCTGATATATCATGACCAGCCAAAATCCAGCCTTTCTCAATCATTTGCTGAACAGCCATGAAGGCATCAGCAAAGTATTCGGCATTCTTGACGGTAGGTACGTCTGAACCTACCTTGCCCAGACTCTGTGCGAAGGCAGAGCCACCAAGGTGCTGCTCGTCGAACGAGAAGTCAATGTGATACAAAGAAGTGCGTTTGTCGTTTCTGACAACAGGAGAAACAACCTTTCTGATATCCGATACCTCACCGCCGGCTGATACTATCACGGTTCCTGGAGAAATAATCTTCTCTCCATTAGGATACTGCTGGGTCAGCGACAGGGAGTCTTTACCTGTAGGAACATTGATTTGCAATTCGCAGCAGAAATCGCTCAGCGCCTTCACACCGGCATAGAGACGAGCATCCTCACCTTCCTGTGAACGGCAGGGCCACATCCAGTTGGCTGAGAGCGAAATAGACTCCATACCGTCGGCTAATGGTGCCCATACGATATTGGTCAGAGCCTCGGCAACAGAGAGTACAGAACCCGCTGCAGGGTCTGCAAGACCAGCCTGTGGAGCATGACCGATGGCGGTGGCTATACCCTTGCGACCACGATAGTCGAGGGCTACCACACCACAGTCGCTCAGTGGCAACTGAATCTTACCCTGACACTGCTGACGGGCAATCTTACCCGTTACGGAACGATCAACCTTGTTAGTCAGCCAGTCTTTGCAGGCAACAGCCTCCAACTGGAGCACGCGCTCCAAATATTCTTCTATCTTGTCTTGATGGTAAGTGACATTCTCATATTGGTGTTCTACCGTGTTGTCGCGCATGATGGTCTTGGGCGAGTGGCCAAACATCTGGGCGACATCTAGGTCGAAAGGCTTTACCCCATCGCCTTGTTTAAACGAGAAGTGGGCATCGCCAGTGGTCTCACCGACAACGTATAGTGGGGCGCGTTCACGCTCAGCTATCTTCTGTACGTGCTCAATATGTTTCTCGTCAATCAGCAAGCCCATACGCTCCTGACTTTCGTTGGCAATGATTTCTTTGCTCGACAGCGTTTTGTCACCGATAGGCAGTTTCGTCATGTCTATTTCACCGCCACACTCCTCTACCAATTCGGAGAGACAGTTCAAGTGACCTGCCGATCCGTGGTCGTGGATAGAAACCACTGGGTTGGTGTCTTCTTCGCAGAGGGCACGTACCAGATTGTAGGCACGCTTCTGCATTTCCGGATTGGCACGCTGGATGGCATTCAGTTCGATACCATTTGAATAGCGACCCGTATCAACCGATGATACAGAACCGCCACCGAGTCCGATGCGATAATTGTCACCACCGACAACCACTACCTTATTGCCCTTCTGGGGCTCTTTCTTCAGACAGTCACGCTTAGTGCCGTAACCGACACCGCCAGCCAACATAATCACCTTGTCGTAGGCATATTTAGTAGGTGCGGTAGGTTCTTGATGTTCGAAGGTCAATACAGAACCGCAAATCAGTGGCTGACCGAACTTGTTACCAAAGTCACTGGCACCGTTCGAAGCCTTGATCAGAATCTGCTCAGGTGTCTGATAGAGCCATTGACGAACAGGAAGAATATCTTCCCAGTCACGGTCAGCATCTTCAATGCGAGGATACGCCGTCATATAAACTGCTGTACCGGCAATAGGCCATGAACCGACACCGCCGCCCATACGGTCGCGAATCTCACCACCAGTTCCTGTTGCAGCACCGTTGAAGGGTTCTACCGTAGTGGGGAAGTTGTGAGTCTCTGCCTTCAGCGAAATCACACTCTCAATGTCCTTCACGCGGAAATAATCGCTGGTTGACTGGTCGGCTGGGGCAAATTGCTCAACTACCGGTCCTTGTGCAAAGGCAACATTATCCTTATAGGCTGAGAGAATCTTGTTGGGATTCTCCTGCGTGGTCTTCTTAATCATGGCAAAAAGACTCGATTCCATCTCCTTGCCGTCGATGATGAACGTGCCACCGAAAATCTTATGGCGACAATGCTCTGAGTTAATCTGGGCAAAACCGAAAATCTCAGAGTCAGTCAGTGGGCGACCATTCTCTTTCTCAATCTTATGCAGGTATTCTATCTCCTCAGGACTTAGGGCCAGGCCTTCCTGCTCGTTATATTCCTCCAGATTGTCAACATACTTAATGGGCTCCGGCTGGATGTTAATCGTGAAGATGTCCTGGTTCAGCCCCTTGTACATACGCTGCAGCATGGGGTCGTGTTCCGCATCCTCAGAGTCAACGGGGAAATATTCTTCTATGCGCTGAATACCTTTCAGTCCCATGTTCTGAGTAATCTCAACGGCATTCGTTGACCAGGGAGTCACCATCTCTCGACGTGGACCTACAAAATGTCCTTCGAGCGTCTCATCACTAAGCAGTTCGGCTTCGCCATAAAGCCAACAGAGTTCCTTTACTTCGTCTTGATTGAGTGCGTGGTCTGCCTGCGTGGCAATCACACTCTTCTGCGGGGTCTTAAAAAAGAGAATCATGTCTTTTACCTTATTATTTTTTAATTTGGATGCAAAGGTACTTAAATTTATCTAAATCGTGGCAAGTTTGGTATAAAATAATAGTTAAATCATTATCTTTGCAGCCGTAATCATGTTTAATTAAAAGAATAAAAGGATGAAAAAGACATTTTTAGTGATGACTATTGCAGCAGCTGCCATGATGGTTTCAAGCTGCTCGTCAAAGAAAGAATTGTTAGCTTGTCAGGAAGAGAATAAGGCGCTGCAGACGAATTTTACGGATACCAAGGAGAAACTGGCTGCGGCAACGGCTCGTGTGGCCAGTCTCGAACAACAACTGGCGGCTGAGGAGAAGGCTAATCAGGCACTACAGAACGCACTCGATAAGAGTCTGACTAATGCTAATCAGAATAATATCAGCATCGAAAAGTTGGTGGACCAGATCAACGAGTCGAATAAGTACATCCGCCACTTGGTAGAGGTAAAATCGAAGAGTGACTCGCTGAACATGGTGCTGACCAACAATCTGACCCGTTCTCTTTCTAAGGAGGAACTGAAGGATGTGGATGTCCAGGTACTGAAGGGCGTAGTGTATATCTCATTGGCTGATAACATGCTTTATAAGAGTGGTTCGTATGAAATCAGCGACCGCGCCTCTGAGACTCTCTCGAAGATTGCCAAGATTATTAAGGATTACAAGGATTATGACGTGCTCATTGAGGGTAATACGGACAATGTACCCATCAAGCGCGAGAACATCCGCAACAACTGGGACCTCTCTTGTCTGCGTGCTTCGTCAGTAGTTCAGGCTCTGCAAAATCAGTATGGTGTTGACCCCAAGCGTCTGACAGCTGGCGGTCGCGGCGAGTACAATCCTCTGCAGCCTAATTCTACCGAAGTAGGCAAACAGCGCAACCGTCGCACCCAGATTATCATCACTCCAAAGCTCGACGAGTTTATGGAGCTGATTGGCCAGGCTCCTGAGGAGGATTAAAAAGAGCCCCTTGTCCATTTGGCTCGAGCCAAATCATGAATTAGCTCGAGCCAATGCCCATTTTGGCTCGAGACCCCCTTTTTGGGGTCTTTTCCGATGTGACCCCCTGAAGAAGACCAAATTTTAATTACAAATAGATAAAACGACTGGTTGGGCAAGAGTTCTGCCGGTCGTTATTGATCTATATCCCCTTTATTTCAAAGGCAAAAACTTCTCCGTATTCGGAATTTATAGTAATTTGGTATAGAATAAGCCTTTAATGAGGAAGGCGAAACTGGTTCATAGACTATTTTTTAGTGAAAAAGAGCAAATTTTTGCTACTTTTTTTTGTTTTTGTTTTTTTTTTATTTATCTTTGCCCCGACTATGCCAGTCCATAAGAGGACGGGGCGGGTCAAAAAACATCGATGGATGAGAGGCCACCATGCCATTTGTAGGGCAGGTCTCGAAAAGGCGTTTACGATACGCTGTTATCTGTGTCCTTCAAACTTCGCAAATTTGAATCTGTATCACAGAGATAGTGCAACGAGACGTCTGCGTGGGTGATTTATTACTATCAATTTCTGTATGTATATAATATGTACATATGCGTTGAAATTGTTTAGATAGTTTTCACTCGGCGTGGGCTGGCTGCGTTGCTTATCCTTGATACAGGGGCAATGCGAAGGCCTGAAGGACTGGGATAAGCGATATGTAGATACTCCCATGCCTTTTTTAGTTCCACCACTAAAATATAAGAATTAACCTATGCTTCTTATTTGGGAGATTGAGGCGCGACAGGGACATGATATGTTCTGTTGTTAAAAATGATTGAGTAACAGTAAGTTGATGGGCAGCCATATCCAGAAATATATATGGATGTGTATAATGTTCTTCCCACTTGTTGCGATGGCACAGGTTGTTGAGACACGTCAGCACGTAGACACTCTTTCTACCGCAGAAAGGTTGTCGCTGCGCACTAATGCAGTTGATTGGCTACTGTTAGTGCCAAATGTTGGTGTGGAGTTTGACGTGGGTCAATACAATTGGAATCGCTGGAGTGCAGGCTTGAACGTGCGATTCCGTCCTGGTTCCAGTCACACTTTCAAGCCAGGCATTGTCTATAATGTCACAGAGGTTCGTGCGGAAGTGCGTAACTATTATCGAATACGTCCTTTCGACGGTCGAAACGTTAGGCGCCAAAAGCATTTCTGGGATCGTTTGGTTTCTGCACGTCGTCCAGAATCGCGCCATCCTAATACTGTATATTATCGTGGTGCCTTTGTAGGTTATAATACGTATTCCCTTAAGTTGGGAAAAGAGGGAAAGCAAGGTAATGCTATTCTCGGTGGAGTTATGTGGGGAATGGTTAAGCCTCTATATGAGTTTGCTAGTGGGAATTCGTTAGATTTAGAATTTGCGGCAGCAGTAGGTGTTGCTTATGCCAAGTACGACACCTATACTCACAATCGTGAAGATGATTGCTATCCTAAGACAGGGAATAAGACTACGATAATGCCAATTATCAATGATTTGCGTGTAGGTTTTGTTTATCGCTTTGGCAAGTATCCAATTAGCAAAAAGTATCGGTGGCGTTATGATGTTGATCAGCGTTATCAAGATGTTGTGGATAGCGTGATTTCTGCCCGCCAAAAGTCACGAAACGATAAACTTTTTATGGATTCGCTTGATGGATTGGCCCGTAAGATGTTCTGGTCGAAATACGACTCGCTTGCTACTAAGAATAAAGCTAAAAATGACAGCATAAGGTTAAAGGATGCTGCCCAGAAAGCTAAGCAGAAGAAAGACGAGAAAGCCGCTAAAGAGGCAGAAAAACAGGCGAAGAAAGCTGCTAAGGAAGAGGAGAAGAAACAGAAGAAAGAGGCCCTCAAACCAGAGGAGCAGCCTCAGGTGACGACAGAGCCCAAGGTGCAGGAACAATCCTCTGTTACAGCGACAGAAAACAACGTAAAAGGAAAGGAGGGAGGACAATGAAGGAACTTTTCTTACATCTGATGCTCTTGTTCTGTCTCCTTGTATTGGGTGCTTGTACGGCAGTGGAACTCTGTGACGAACCAGAGCACCCTCACCGAACCGGTGTGCGATTCAACTATGATTGGAGTAATACGCGTAACGGAAAGTTTGCTCATGAGGAACCCGATTCTATGTATATCATTGCCAAACGAATCGTTGGATCGTGGAAGTGCGAGGTGAAAGTCAATTCGCAAGACGGTTCAGGTTGGTATGTGTGGAATGCCCCCGACCGCCGCATTACGACTTACGAGGAACCCAGTGAAACTGAAGAGAATAATGATAGTACAATAACGGCAGAAGTCGATACAACAGGCATAGAGGAGGATGTCTCCGAGCCAAAGACACACACTGTCGAAGTGGAAGAAGAACTGCCAGGTGTAGACATGGCTACGGGTGAGTTCCAACTTCGCCCGGGAACATTTAAGTTCGTCACTTTCAATCGCGATACTACCGAACTTATCTATCGGGAAGTAGATAGCTATGTTCGTGCAGCGGAAACCGACACCACCCTTCGCGACCTAAATGTCGAATATAAGAGGTATGCATATAGTGATCCGAAACTGCGAGGAACTGTTGACTATTGGAAAGACTATAATACTTATGGTGATAACAAAAATTATATCCAGCCTGATATTACACCTATTTATTATGATACTATAGCACCGTGCGACATCAAAAAGAATGCGGCAGAGCAGTTTACTTTTAAGCCTCATCTGTTATCGCAGAATATTGATATACGGTTCCATATCCGCAAGAAAGTTGACGTAGAACCTTTCATTATAGATTCCATTTATGCAGACATCGCTGGTATACCTTATAAGGTGAATCTTTCCAATGACTTCATCGACATCAGCACTACTTGCAAGATGATGTTCCAAGCTCATTTGGAAAATGAAAACGGTTCTCAGGTGCAGGATACAGAGACCAATACCTATCTGCTCTGTCATGGAAATATTGACGTGCTCAGTATTGTTAATGCTCCTGACAGTATCGTAGGGCGCGGTCCAGGTATTATGCAGGTAATGGTGTTCATCCATGACCGCCAGCCTATTCGTGGTAAGATTAATCTCTATCATACCATTTACCGAGCCAATCTCTATGATATTACGGAAGATGGCTTATATGCACGCCGGCGTAAAGAATATGGTGTATTGGAAATAGACTCAAATCTAGTTATTGACGAGAATTTCATCATCTCGTCCGACGACGACGGACTTGAGCGTTGGCAGGCAGCGGATGAGGGTGATATTGTTATTGATGTGTGAAAATAAAACAAGCTATTATATGAAATTGAAAATAAAGACAGGATTAGTTGCCATAGCGGTTGCGATAGGACTGGGAGCTTGCTCGGAGTCTTATCCTGGCATGTACTATGAGACGGAGAATCCGCTCATCAATGGTGAGACACCAGATTCCTCCACGCTCGTACCTCTCTATGTCTACGTTAATAAGCAGAGTTTCTTCTCTGTGTCATCTGTCCGAAATAGTGGTATGCGTGGAATAGGAGCCTTCAACCCTATCACGGCAACTAAAGACAAAGATGGAAATCCTATACAATTAACCCACAAGGATTCAGTGCTCTATTACAATACGGTTTTTCATATTTTCTCATTCCGTGACGGGAAGTATTCCAGTACAGGAGCCTCTTATCCAGGAGAGCTGGCCAACGAGCCAAACATGACTTGGACGCTGATGGCTTCCAGTGGTGGTACAAAGGATGAAAGCAAGATGAACTGTCTGGTAGATGGTTATGACTATAATGCTGGTATGCCTACACATCTCGACGAGAAAACGGGTCTTTTCCCAACCGACAAGACTCCGCTTTATTATGGCTCATATCAGGATGTGGGCTACAATTTCTTTGCCTATAATATTGATGATATCTCTACAGCATCCTGTCATCGTGACCGTGACAGTATCTACTACGATTTAGAGATTGACGGAACACAGGACGTGATGTGTGGCTTTGCTCCCCGACTTACCGAAGAGGTGTTGAACGAGCGTTACAGTGAACTAACAATGACTGATTCTGAGCGGCAGCGTGTGCTTAACATTGGAAATTACAGTACCTATGCTGCGCACCGCAATATTGACCCTTATGTGGATGTTTATCATGAGATGTCAAGGTTATTGTTCCGTGCTTATCCTGGCGATACAACAGCTAACTATGTTACTGTTGACTCTATTTATGTCACCTGTCCAGCCTCTGGCAAGTTGGTGGTGGCTCATAAAGACCCAACCAGAGTGGGCTTTTATGTCAATCCCGACAGAGAAAAACGCCTTTATCTGCATGAAAATCCGGAATTAGAAGAGGTAACGTTGGAAGATGGAACTATTGAGGAGCGTCTGAAACCATGTGAACTCATTGATTCGGGTTATTATCATGTAGAATGGAAGAAAGGTTATGCAAATACTACACTTAACCAGCGTGAGTATGTTGATATAGGAGGAAGTATTATATTGCCCTCGCGTCAGGAATATGTAATAACTATTGTTGCGACACAGAATCGTGAAGGCGAAATCAAACGCATTGTGTCTACTTATCGTGTTGCTGCTCCCGAAAAGGAGGAAAACCGTGACGCAGACGGCAATTACGTTTTCAAGACGGGCCGCTATTATACTATCAATCTGGTAGTTTATGGACTACAGCCTATCAAGGTGTTTGCCAATATTGAAGGTTGGCAGGAGGGTGAGACTATTATAGTAGACCCTGACGATGCAGAGACAGAACAAGTTTACGAATAACTAATATTATAAAAAAAGAACATTAAACAATTTTATTAATCATTTAAATTTAACGATTATGAGAAAAAGTTTTATTTTCGCAACAATGGCAGCAGCAGCGCTGTTTGCTGGTTGTTCAAGTAGTGATGATCTCGCCAGCAATCCTGGTGAGGAGGGTATTCCAACCGAAGCTGAAAATGTAGCTATTGAGATTGGTGTAGGTTCTCCAACTTCAACTATGCGTGGTACTGGTGCTGTTGGAGGCGTTTCTGAGTATGACGAAAATACAGGTTTTGGTGCAGCTGTTACTGCTACATATTGGGCTGGACAGAAGATAAATGTCTATATGCTGAATAAGGGTACGATGGATATTGCGCAGTTTGTAAAAGCAGACCAAACTACAGAGGATATCTATAACAATGCTGTACTGACTACTCCCACATATGATGGTGATGATGCATCTGATGCAGGTTCTCATGCAACCGCAACGGGTGTAGCAAAGTATATTGACGAAGCAGCAGGAACTTATCAGGGACTTCCGTTTATCAAGTACTATCCTCCAACGGGTCAGTTTGATTTTTGGGGTTATCGCATTGATGATGCTGTAAAAGACGGTGATCCTGTTGTCGGTGAAAATGATATTAAGGTAACTTTCACAGTAGATGGTACACAGGATGTGTTAGCTGCTCAGACAATAGAGACCTTTGCAAATTTGTCTGATGCCCGTAAAAATGCAATTGATGGAGCGAATGCAACGGAAAAGGAAGCTACATTTGTTGCAACGACAACAGCAGGCACCCGTTATTCTGCTTCTGCTGCTCGTAAGGGTATTCAGCCAGAGTTGCTGTTCAAACACATGATGACTCGTCTTACTTTCCAAGCAAAGGCAGGAACACAAACTATAGCATATGATGATGAAACAGGTACAGCTTCTCCAAATCCAGTTTATGTAACAGGAATTTCTGTACGTCCAGTTAAGACTGTAGGCGCTACAATTGCTGAAAATGAGTACGTCTCTACTAAGGGTACTTTGACTATTGCATGGAAACCGGGTAATGAACCGACTGCTCAGAATCCACAGATGGCTTGGGGGGATGCAGAAGCTAATGAGACCGCTTTGGTATTAAAGAAACGTCCTGTTGCTGCAGATGCTAATGAAAAGATAGAGAATTCCAAATTAGTTGATATTGTTGATCCGACTAACGACGATTACGCAACTAATGGTGCAGTGGATTTGCATTATAATTCTTCAACTTCAGAATTTGTGAATACACCCATAGGAGAGTCTATTATTGCTCCGGATGCACAGGCATACGAAGTAACGATTAATTTGGCACAGAAATTACCACAGCATGATACTACAGGCTCAAGCCTTTCTCAGGATGAAATTGACGCAGACATGACAGAAATGGCATATAATACTGTAAAGGTTGTTGTTAGACCTTCTACAACAGAAGAACATCCTGCTTTCTTGCCAGGTTATTCATACAATCTGCTCTGCACAGTTTATGGCTTGGAGCGTATTGAAATCACTGCAACTCTCGAGCCTTGGAAACAGGGTGAGGAAATTGAAGTTATCGGAGAATAATTCATCCCTTGAAGAAGTTGGGCTTGTCCCAACAAAAAATGAAGTGATAATAACGAAATCGTGTAATGAAGTTGAAGTTATACATTCAGTTGATAGCTACGCTGGGATTATTTCTCATGGGCTGTTCAGAAGAGGATAGAGACCATACTCTACCCTTAGAAGAGCGTACTGTTGAGATTAAGTTATCCTTGGGCGGAGCCATGCCGATGCGGGCGGCTATCGAATCGGATGTTAACTCCAACTTCGTTATAGATGGTGCTGATGGTAACTATCTTGGCGTGTTCTGTCTTGCTTATGATAAGAGAACTCCTGAGGTGTCATCCATAGACTGGACTTCATCTGCGATGAATGCTCCAATGATTAATGTGGCAGCATCGGTGAAGAGGGAATACAGTGGAAAGATGACTACTGATAGTGAGGGAAACAGAATTGCAGAAGTTGTTTCTAACATTCTATGGAATGGCTCTTACTATTATCCTCAAGGGGGGTGGTATAAGTATAGGTTCTATGGATATTATCCCCGTGTAGAAGAGAATAGTGTGAATATGACAGAAAATACATTGTCAGCTGACATGACGCTGACAGGTTATGATGATGTCGTCTATGGGAGTACTCGCAGTGGGGAAAGTGGTGAGGCCTTTTGTGCAGCCTATTTCTATGAGCACAGCGGAGAGACGCCATCGTTAGTATTGAATCATGCTTTGGCACGACTCCGTTTCCGGGCGTATGCAGGTGAGACTTATACTGGTAGTACCTCAGCTTCTCAGATTCGTGTGACAGGCGTAACCGTCCATCAAGTTCCAACTGATTATCGCTTGACTATCGCAGATATAGAGAACCCTTCTAACGAGGGGAAGATGACACGTATAGGTACAGGCATGACAGATGTGAATCTTTGTGATGGCTTAAGCAACTCAGGATTGGGAGCCAATTATTATCTTAGAACAGACCACACTCAAAGCAACCCACTTGTGATAGGCAACGAGGTAATGGTTCCTACGGATGAAACGGCATACTATATCAGTGTAACGCTCATAAATGGTAAAGGCGAGGACTGTTCTCCTCAAGGTTATTGGAAAATAGCACCTGTGGGAGGCTTCCTGCCAGGTCTTACCTATTGGGTGGAAATGAAAATAAGTAACAATCCTGGGGAAGCCACAGGAGAAGTGACCATTAATTAAAAACATTTCGTTATGATAATAAAATGTGATAGAACCGACAAAATGAAGAAACTTTTTTTCTATGGTTTTGCAATCATCGCTATGTTCTCTGCATGTTCTGGAGAAGAAGCATTAGTAGGTGGCAATGAGGTCGTGGACCCTATCGATCCAACTAATAGTATCGTAGTCCAGAATAGCGATGTGGAAATCAGACTCTCGCCGAATGCAAATTCAAGTTCTGGCGGTGGGTCAATGCGTAGCGCAATTTTGTCAGATCCCACAGATTCTACGTTCGCTATAGACGGATTAGGAGTTTACGGACTTGCTTATGCGAAGCAAAGCGAGAGTAGTATCGCTGAAGCGGTGAACTGGACGACATCAGGTAATGCTTACAACATTTGCCTGAACAATGTGGAGTCCAATGCTGTAAAAGTCGATAAAAAGAAACTATCTCGTGATGGAGAGGGAAATATTGTCTATGAAAATGGAGTTCCTGTCTATGAAACTGTCTATAAAGAAGATGGCGTAACACCAGAAAAGGTAACTGAGATTCATTGGGCAGATGGGCTAACCCGTTATTATCCCATGGGTGGTTGGTATAAATATAATTTTTATGCTTATTACCCTCAGGTAGCTAATGCTAGAATTGAAAGATCCAACGGGCAGTTAAATGCAACGATGGAGATTGATGGCACTACAGATATTCTTTGGGGTAGAACGCGACCTAATGCTGCGGAACAGACTCAGAATGCGTATAGTGCCAGTTATTTCCGTAATGAAGACAATGCGGATACAATTCCTATATTGAGAATGAAGCACGTGTTGACGCGTTTCCGTTTCAAAGCATATGCTGGCGAGCCATTCCCTACAGGTGAGAACGTAGAGAGTCAAGGGATTAAGATTGTTGATATCAAAGTACATAATGTCCCTCAAAGTGTAACATTAGCAATAGCTCGACAGAATGAGGCCACTCATGGTTGGGATGTTGATGCTTCGGCCGATACAGAAGGTACCCTCTCACAGATGTCATCTACCTTGCAGGAGCTGCATTTGAAAGAAGAAGGTGTTACCCAAACACAATATGGAGGTTATTTAACAAATCCATACGCTTTGCTGAATAGTCATAATACGACAACGCCTCTGTATATTAATACAGGAAATACAGCAGAGGATACAGTTGGAGACGGCATCATGCTTCCAGCAGGTAATATGAGCTATGCTTTGACTGTAACGATGATTGATAATACCTATGACGGGACAGAAAATACTTTGTTCAAGAATGATGAGCCATTCACACTGGTAATACCAGAAGGAGGCTATCTGCCAGGCCGTACCTATTGGATTGAATTGACAATTAATCCTCGTAAGGAGATTACAGCTCGAGCTACATTGATACCGTGGCAAGAGGCAGATACACCTATTGGTTTGGAATTCTAACCTATACTAATCAATGTGTTTGTACACCCAGTAGAGGTGTACGAACACATTTAAAACAGAAAAGTGAATTTAAGACTGGGAATGAAGAAAATATTCTTGACGATAGTTTGGGCTGTATTGAGCATCATGGAAGCAAATGCACAGATGTTGTCGGCAAATGTTGATGCACTGTGGTTGGCTACCCTGTCGCCCAACCTAGGTTTTGAGTTAGTGGTGGGTGAACGTTCAACTATCAGTCTGAACGGGATGATGATGTCGAAGCCACTGGGCAAGGATGTAAAACTCTATGCCCTACAACCAGAATATCGTTACTATTTCTCTGGGCGTCCGATGTACCATGAGTTTATTGGATTTGGAGCCATTGGTGGTACATACGATATCACATGGAGCGGCAAGGTGTATGATGGAACAGCTATTGGTGGAGGGTTGACCTTCGGCTATGTATTGCCCCTTACACGTCGTCTGAATATTGATTTCCATGCAGGTTTTGGATTCGTACATTACAGTCAAAAGGAGTATTTCGTGGGTGACCAGTATGATGCTGACTACTCGGTCGATAATGCCCAAAGGACTAATGCAAAAGGCTTTTACTTTATACCGACTCGCATTGGTGTCAGCCTAACGTATATCATCAGGTGAAACGAACAATTCGACATATCATTTTGGGGCTTGTTTGCCTATGGATGCCATTGAATATGGTAGCCCAGGACGTTGAGAGTGTAACCATTAAGGGAAAGGTTACAATTCATAACAAAGACAACGGAAAGGATATCAACGAACGTGTTTGGTATGCTATGTTTGCCAATCGCGAAGCTGCCCAAGAAGCCAAGAATGCTTTTGACCGCTTGTCTGGTGACAAGGGAGGAGGGGACGGTAATGTCGATCTTGCATTGGAAGACCAGGCTATACGCTTGAAGAAGAAATACGGTTTTGCCGACAAGAACACTACTAAGCGCACAGGGCGTTTTGAAATTAACACTGCTACGACACTTTGTTTCTTGTTCCTGACAGGTAACGAGTTTAAGGTGTCTGACATTATTGAAGTGGAAGCAGGGAAAACCGAATATAATATTGTGATTAACGTTCAGCGTCTGGAAGGTGCCGAAGTCTTAGGTAAAATGGCAGAACGACCTGTCATTGGAGGAGGAACAGGTGACCCTGACGATGGGAACGAATACTTCCGGATTAAGTTGGAGTTGCCTGCTAAGTGGGCGAAGGATAATGCAAGACTGATAGTGCAGACTTATGCCGTAAACTGTCAGACGGACGATACCTTGGCCAATTGCATGCCATTGGTGTATGAGGGAGCAAAGTATCATGAGCTGCAAGACAAGCGAATGAATTTTGACTATTTCACATACGATTCCCTCAAGAATGCCTATCAGGCCAGTACTCCATTGGAGGAGGGAGAGTGGATTCGTATTGATACTACCCTTGTTTTTAAGAAGGAAGATAAAAACAGTAGCTTCCGAGGTCCTTTTTCTTATGCCTTGGAAGATTTCCATCATGTTTATTTGAAAGATTCATGGAGTGGCACATGCCTGAGAGAACGACCATTTAAGTTCCTCGATTTCACTCCTGCCCTACAGGAAATAGAACTGACAGAAGAATTCAGGGAGGAGGCCCAGTCGCAGTTTGGACAAGAGAATCGGGATTTACAACTCCGTTTCGTGTTGGGTAAAGATATCTTGGAAGACGACTCTATGAACACGGTCAACCTCAGAAAGTTGGTTGACGAATTACGCTCGTATGGCAATAAGTTGGTTTCGCCAAAGATTCAAGGTATGGCATCACCTGATGGTGGTATGAAGGTTAACCAAGCTCTGGCACTGCGTCGTGCCCAGAAGGCCGCTTCCATGATACAGCCTTACCTGCCCAGTGGCGTTCATGTGAATAGTTCTTCCAGTGTGTACACTTGGATGGACGTGGCCGATGCGTTAGGCAAGAAGGGAAAAATAGAAGAAGCTAATCAGGTGAGAGAGATCGCAGGGCGAACGGAAGTGCCGGATAGGGAGTTGCGTCAATTGCCGTTCTATGAAACAGAAGTGGTCCCTGTGTTGGAGAATATGCGTGCCATGAGAGCGTCGTATCAGTATATTCGTGCCAAGGTAATGACAGCAGATGAGGCTGTAGATGAATACTTGACGAACAGAGAACTCTATAGAACAGGGAAGAAACACTTCTCGAATGGTGACTATTGGAACATTTTCAATAATCTGACCGATAGCGCAGAAATTGACACACTGACAATGATTGCCTATCGCCATATTACTCAGGATCCTGAATACGCAACGGAAAACATCATAGCGCCATATGTCTGCAATCGTGTTGCTTTAATGAATCTAAAGAATGGTATTCCGAATGCTCGCGTGCTGGAGCCATTTATAGACCTCTCAAAAGGACAGGTCAATGCCAAGAAAGCTATCGATGACATGCTGACCATCACTGTCAATCGTAAGGAAATGCTCATGAATCAGGCAGTGACTTATTATCAAGAGATGAAAATGGATTCAGCTATGTATTTTATTAACTGGTTAAAGAAGGCCAATGTCAAAGATCCTAGTATTGAGAATTTGGAACGGTATATGGACTTGAAGCGCCTTCATTATATTACAGGTCGGAATTATGAACAAGAAAGGGCTTATGAAGATGCCAAGAAATATGTGTTGAGTACCAGCGACGAGAACAAAGCCATACTCTATTCAGAGATTCCGGACTGGGGTATGACGGACGAGGCAATGAAGTATGTTGATGCTTTGCCCGACGATTTACCTAAGAAGTGGTATTTGAAAGCGTTGCTTTGGGTTGATAAAGCAGGCAAAGAGAATCGGGACGACTTGGAGGACATGGACGAAGATACTCCTTCTGAGGGAAGAGTGGATTTTGGAGACGGCTTCCATCAGTTGACGGCCAGTGAAGAGGAAGAGTTACAATATGGCGATAATTATGAACGCTATATTGATTATATAAAGCATAAAGAAGCCTACATGAAGAGTCATGATGGCGTGTTGCCGGAAATCAAAGAGGTTCCTAAAGTCCAGAAGCCTAAAGCGGAAGATGAAGATATTGATACAGATAAGATACCTTTCTATTTAGCTTATTTCAATCATGCTTTTGAAATGGAACCTAAATATAAGCGGATGTATTTTAACGAAGGACATGTATCTGAGTCTTTACGTAAGACGTATAAATATAAGAAAAATGATATTCCTGCCTATCGAAAACTGTTTCGGTTGCTTTATGAATATGAGGCACGAGAAAAGGCTAAGAAAGCTAACAAAGCGAATCCAAGCACAGAGGATGATGGCGAGGATGATAATGAACAAGAAATGGTGAATAACAATGACGAAAAAACTACTGATACTGCTACTTTGTAGCCTGACTTGGAATGTTGCAACTGCGCGCATCGTCTTATTACCAGACTATACAATAGTTCCCCGAGATACGACGGTATTTGGTGAAGATGATGACGAAAGTGCTAATGACACTATCACTCGTACCAAACGTAATTTGGCTTCTGGTATGGATGCGATGGACTATATCATGGAGAAGCGCTATCGCTCCAATGGTGAGATATTTACCCGTAAATGGGATGACCACCTGTTCCTGCAAGTAGGTTTAGGAGTGGAACAGATGGTACCACCAGGGAAGGGCTATAGTTTCAATACTTTGTCAGCAGTGAATATTGGTATTGGTAAACAATTCAATAAATTCAACTCCTTCCGTTTGTCGCTCAAAGGAGCTTGGGGATATCAACAATCAAAAGACCGCTTGTTTACTAAATACGGAGTGCAATTAGATCATATGTTCAGTCTGTCGTCTTATTTCAGCGGTTTCCGCCCGTCAAGACTGATGGACGTGTCGACGATCTTCGGTCTGGGTATTCACTACAGCAAACTGAGCTTTAAGAACATTCTTTATGAGGAGGAGGCTCAGAAGCGCATTCAGGAGTTTGAGGAGATGGGCGAACAGGAAGAGGCTGACCGCCTGCGACTGAATCTGCCAAAAGACAAGAGTGGGTTGGCTTTTGAGGGACACCTCGGAGCACAGTTCCGTTTCTTTACCGGTCCGCAGGGATATATCAACCTGGAACCGTATATTGGGCTGGCTACCGATAAATATGATCTGAGCGAGAATCAGAACTGGAGGAAGATAGATGTATTCTATGGAGTTAACCTGAGTTATATATACTATATTCATAACAACTTGTCGCCGCAAGAGAGATTGCGCTTCGTGAAGAATCGTCGAGAGCAGCAGCGGTTGCTCTCCGATTCCACGACACTACAAGAATGGCAACAGCCTTGGATTTTTGAATATTCGAATGGTATTAATTTCCTTACTGGAACACAATTGGGTACGGGCGAGACAATGGGCCATGATTTCTCGATAAGTGTCGGTAAGTGGTTCTCACCAGTCATCGGTTTGCGATTGACAGGCTCTGTAAGGCAGATGACATGGAACAAGGGCTTCGTACCAGTGGATGCCGAAGATGCCGATAGTAAAAGCTATATAACCAATTTGCACAATATCTATAAAGGTGTGAGATTAGAGGCTATGCTCAATCCTTTTGGCTTCTTTAAGAATTTCAGTTGGAGCAATAAGTATGGAGCCTACATAGTTGGTGGTGTGGAATATGGATGGGTGGACAAGTATCAGACAGAGCGCTTGAGTACGCGTAGTGAGGCATATACAGGTGGTATTCATTTATGGTATCAACTGAGTGATGGACTTCATTTCTTCATTGAACCCCGTTTTATGCACTACGTATATAAGATACCCTATACCAATGTTGATTGGAACAGACTTTATTCGGATAATAGTTTCTCTGTTAGTTTTGGATTACAGGTGGCAACTCGTTCTGCCCGATTTAGAAATGTTATAGATGGGGGTGATGGGCAGCCGCACAAATTGGTTGTTGGCGTAGGAGGTGGCTTCAATTTGATACATACCAAAACGAGCTATGCTGATGGTAGTTCTATGGCATATAATGCAAAAGGCTTTGTTGAGTATCGTCCGCATAAGATTCATGGACTGAGGGCATCATTTGACTTCATTTCTATGTCACGCTCAGGGGTAGAGAATTATTACGACTATAATATGGATGAGGATGTGACACCAGACCCTGCAAAAACTCAGGTCTTACGTCGTGGGTTATGGAAACATAACTATCGCTTGGGATTAGCTTCGATAGGTTATATGATTAATCTAAGTAATGCTTTGTGTGGGACGAATCCTAATAGGCGTGTGGATTTCAGTGCCTTCCTCGGTCCGACAGCCATCATCCCTATTGGCGATAAAGCTGAACCTTCACCAGATGAGCCTATCTTGGTGAATCATAAGGTGGAATTGGAGGAACCCTTCCAGGGCGGGGGAGTTAAGTTTGGTGGGCATCTTGGTGTGAAGATGCAAGTAAAGGCCTCGAAGCACTTGGGGCTATTCGTAGAGCCGACATTATATCTGTTGAATGGCATCAATATGCCATGTATAGATTTCCTTAGTGTAAAATATATGCAGACGCTGAATGTGGGTGTGCAGTATGCGTTTTAAGTTTGATAATAAAGATAGTGATATGCGAAGAATATTCTCTTTTTTGGTGGTAATGATACTGGCACATTTGCCTTTGTCGGCACAGAACGATCCTGATGCTTCTGTCAAGGCATTGAATTATGTCATTCGAAATATGAATCCTATCAAAGGTGCCGATAGGCTGGTAGAGGAAATCTGTAAGAAGTTTAAGAACGACCCTAAAGTGCTGGTGGGTATCGCTGAGTCGTACTATCAGGCGGGAGACAGCTCTTATGCTCATAAATTTTTTAACAGGGCTATTGCAAGTGACGCTAATTATCTGCCTACTTATATCGCTGCAGGCGACTGGGCTAAAGACCGATATGGAAGAAATGGTTATGAAGAGGCAATAGAATGGTATGGAAAGGCAATAAAGGTCAACCCGAAGGACTCGACAGGCTATATTCGTTATGCGAATATTCTGGCTCGACAAGGTAAACTGGATGCTGCAGCTAATAAAATTAAAGATATTTTACCATATGCACCAGATTTTCCTGTAAACCTTCAGATTGCCCGCATCTACTCTAATGCGGGAAAAGTTAACGAGGCAATGGAGTTCTATGGCAAGGAGAAACTTGATAATCTTCCGCCATCAGATCTGAGAGAATATGCTACACTCTGTTATCTATTGGGCAAAAATGATGTGGCTATAGAAGCAGTAAAATTTGGACGACAGAAGTTTCCTCAGGCACACCCAATTTACCGTGTCGGTTTACTTGCCTTTAGGAAGGCTGAGAATCATAAAGAAGCGGTTGAATGGGGTAATCAGTTGATTACTCAGTTTGACGAATCAAACCTAATTATTGAAGATTTGTACAATTTGGCAAATTCATACTATAAATTGAAAAAGACCAATAAGGCCATTGAATTATATCAAAGAGTCATTGATTTTCCTCTTAAGGATGCTAGTGAAGAAGCAAAGAAAAATAAACAGGTTATGTGTAATAATGCCTATCAGGACATCGCCCAACTATATGTAGATGACGGAGAGTGGGATAAGGCTTATACAACTTATAAAAATTATTGTGATATGCGAGAAAAGGAAGGACGCCCTTCGGCTTATGTCTACAGTTTATGGGCTAGAGCTTACATGTACCAGGCAGCCGAAGAAAATGGACCTAAGAAAGAGGAATGTTATAATCAGGCTAATCGAATCTATGAGAAAATTGTACAGGATTTTCCAGAGCAAGCCAATGTGGCATTGGAAAATATTATCAATAACTGTAATCGTATAGACCCGAGAGCGGAAAGAGCACTGGCAAAACCATATGCAGAGCGGTTGTTAGCACTTTTGAATGCTAAAGAGAAGCCTTTGTCTGAGAACGATACTGCACGCTATAAGCTCTGTAATCGCTATCTAGGGTATTACTATTATGTGTCACAAAACGACAAAAAGACTTCTATCCCTTATTGGCGTAAGGTCTATGAGATTGATCCTAATGACAAAACAGCTCGTATCGTGTTAGGAGTTAAAGGATAGTAAGCGGACATATGTTCATAGATCCACGAACATATTCTTAATATAATAAGGTGTCCCCCGTTTTGTGTATTGATTTAGGTCAAGAGCAGTGACAAATTTCTCATTTTTCTGAAAAAAAGTCGCAAAAATATTTGCCGGTTCGAAAAATAGTCGTACCTTTGCATCCGCTTTCGGGGAAGCCCGTCAGTTTTAAAGAATGAGATCTTTGAGAAGTTTACATAAAACAGAGAAGAAAGTAGTACAAGAAGCGAGAATGCCCTTCTGGGTATTCTTGGGTATAAAGAACAACCGTCAATAGAATTGCTTCAATAGATACTACCGGATAGAGCGTTCTGTATGTCAGAGACAATCCTTTATTGGATGAAAGATATTTTATACAGTGGAGAGTTTGATCCTGGCTCAGGATGAACGCTAGCTACAGGCTTAACACATGCAAGTCGAGGGGCATCATTATCGAAGCTTGCTTTGATAGATGGCGACCGGCGCACGGGTGAGTAACGCGTATCCAACCTTCCCCTTAGTAGGGCACAGCCCGGCGAAAGTCGGATTAATTCCCTATGTTGTTTGATGCTGACATCAAAATC
>Ga0256405_10001358_pt1 | contig 67358 bp, 52 predicted proteins | sample RumenRJG_02DNA_FD_189096 | JGI IMG/M metagenome (GOLD analysis project Ga0256405, IMG submission 189096) | Bovine rumen microbial communities from Lethbridge, Alberta, Canada - RJG_02 | ecosystem: Host-associated > Mammals > Digestive system > Stomach > Rumen | place: Canada: Alberta... | reverse complement strand
AAGGTTATCAAATTGCTACTTGTGAACCAGTTATTCAATCACGTAGACCAAATAATCGAATAGATAAAGTACGCCATATGTTTAATAAAAAAGAAAATTAAGTTACTATTCGCTAAATTACAATTTAACGATTAGATGCAAGAGAGCCGAAAGGCTCTTTTTTTATGCTCTTAAATTCTATTCACTTACAAAACTTTTCTTATTATATAAGATAAATTGTGTTCACTCTAAAAGGTTTGTTGTATTAAGAATAGTGTCGTAATAGAACATGCACATACATGATGGCAACAACATTCAACTGCCAGAAGCCTAAGACCGACCGAACCAATTTTTGCTTAAAAAGCTACAAAAAGCCGTAGAAAAAATCTTTCAAAAAAAATAGACTACTACATTTGCGTAACCTTAACTTTAATTTTTGCTTTTACCCCTTTAAACAATTTAAGTACACATTCATACGTGCCAAAAGTTTTTATATCTTCTGGCATTGAAATTTTACGTTTTTCCAGCACTAAGGAAAAATCGTTCTTTATTTTTTCGGCAATCTCTTTACTGGTGACACTACCAAAAAGTTTTCCGTTTTCGCCCGCCTTAGCGGTAATCAAAACTGTCTTGCCATCTAATTTTTTTGCTAAGTCTTTCGCGTCCTCTTCTTCCTTTTTTTCCCTGTACAAAAGAGCGTCATTTTTCGTTTTCATTTCATTTAGACCCATATTGTCTGCAATTTTAGCAAGCCCCTTTGGTAGCAAAAAATTCTTTGCAAAACCGTCTTTAACATTCACAAGGTCGCCTGATTTCCCACAACCTTTTAAATCTTTTGTTAAAATTACTTTCAAAGTTTACATCTCCCAAAAAATATATTTTTTACATTATAAACCATCAGGACCTTATTTTAAAATAATAAATAAAAATCTACAATATGGAACAAAAACAAAAATTTTAAGGTTTGCGAAAAACCTTTATTAAAAAAATTTCAACATTTAAAATAAATAAACTTAGTTATATAAAAAATTTAAATTAACTAAAAAACATGTCCAAAAACAGCAAGCAACAAGTCTTGCGTACAATATAATACAAAATCTTTAGAGTACGTTAACTCTGGTATCATCTTCCAGGGTATTAAAACCCACAACCACTCTGCCCGACTAAATTTGCTTGCCGTCAATATTTTAATAAAAATTCTGCTAGCAAAATTAAAAAATATTAAAACTTATGCAAAATAACCTTTAAGCCCATCTTTCAAAACTAATAATCATCGTCCTCATCTGGGCCAGAGTCCACATTGCTGCGCAATTTACGATTATTTTTAAACAAAAAAAGTGTAAAAAATGCGAGGCCTATTATAGAAAACACTATTAGGCCAACGCCACTATAAAATAGCCACTTAGAATTATCTGAGCTTTTATCTTCAGCGGAACTATTTTGTATAGCAGAGAAATTTCCCTCGCTACTAACAGGCTCTTCTGCCCTATTTTCTACGCTCCAAGACTCTGGTGCTGCATCTTCATCTTCTAATTTTGCTTCACCTGTTTTGGTGCCTGCTTTTAGCGCACCTTTGCTAGTATTACTAGGTTTAACCTTCAATCCGTTTTTTTGAGCAGATTTATTTACACCACTCTTGCTTCCAGGCGCAGAGTTTTTAGCGGAGGTACCAAGTGAATCCTTCCCATTGTTTTTACCGTTCTGATCAATAGTCCCACTTTCCTTAACCTTCGATGATTTCCCACTCTGGTCCGGGTCAGTTATATTTGTGGATGCAGCTTTAGATTGGTCACCCTTTCCATTTGAAGAAGCATCACTACTAGTACTGTTTTTAGTATTGCGGTTGGTATCTTTAGAGCCCGAACCTGAATTTTTGGCAGACGAACCTTTTTTTTCAATGCTACTAGCTGCCGGCGCAGGACCTAAATTGCTAGATTTTGCACTAGCAGGTAAAAAAACATTTGCTGCCACTGCTCCAAAAACAAAAGACGAACAGACAAAAAAACGTAAAAAAGGCTTCATAAATAGCACCTCTAAGGAAATAAAAGTCATGCAAAAAACTAACCCTTAAGTAAAGGCTATCAAATATATTTTTTTTTGCAAGAAAAATAAAAATAAGACTAAACAATTGTATAGTATATAGTTACAAAAATTTGTGATACATTTTATATTTTAGCATTTTTCTTTGTAAAAAGACTTTAAAAAATAAATTTACAAATATTATTTTTAATAATATATGAATTTTAACAATTAAAAAACTATACAAACAATCTTAAACGCTAGATAGAAAAAAGTTAAATTAATATCCAAATTTTAAAAAAATAACTAGTTTTAAGCCTAACTAGAAAAATAAAATTGATGCAGGCATAACATATAGTAGTACTGTCCAAAAACCTCAATTTCTTGGTTTTAAGGAATTTTGATTTCAAAAAATATTTTTACTATTTAAATTTATATATTTTTGTGTTAAAATGTAGAGAGTTAGTTAAAATTAAAAATTGAGGGTGCTTTATATGCTAAAAAATAAACACAGCTTGCAAATTACTTCAGGAATTTTGTCAGCTTCAGGAGTTTGCACTACTTTAGTTAGTGCAGAATTACAAAACGAGCAAAAAATAAGGGAGGTAAACAACGCTAGTGATTTAAAAGATTCAAAAGCTGAAAAAATTTTAAAAGGAGCGCTGGTCACTGCAATTGCAGCTACAGGATTGGGTTTACTTGGCTTAATCGTATGGGCATTTGTTCATAAATATATAGCGATTAAGGATTTAAATTCTATTTTATCAGAATATGAAGTCCTGCAAGAAAAAGATATTAACGAGACGAAGCAAATAGAGAAAAGTGAAAAAAAGATTGAGGAATGTGAAAGAAATATTGAGGAATGTAAAAAAGAAGTAAATGAAGAACTTGTTTTTTACATTGATGGCGAAACAGTAAAACTAAGCGACGTGGTAGTAGACCTAAGCAATATGACTTATGAGCAAATACACAAAATATCTGATGAGTCCCCTTGCTACGGAAAGAATACGATAGAGCAAATTGCGTCGATGGAGAAAATTAAAAGTAATTTTTTGGAGTTGCTTGAAAAAAATAAAGAGTCACTAAGAGAGATGGGAGAAATTTATGAAATATCTTTTGACTTAGATCTAATTAAAAATATGGGTTTTTATGGCTCAAAAGCAGATAAGCCTAAGGATTTTGAAGTTACAAGGATTTTGGACATATTTGAGAAAGAGGAGCTTTATAAAAAAAATTCTGACAATTTTGATATTGAAATTGCGTTTTCTGATTACCAAATCCGTATTAACGATATTCTTCTTCGCAGAAACGTTGCCAAATATGTGGGGGAGGAGGAAGTCTTGCAGGAAAAAGAAAAAACTTTAAAAACTACAAGAGAAATTTTTGAGATATGGGGTAAAGTAATTTTACCAGCGTTTAAGAAGGCAAAGGAAAAAGAAAAAGCCCTAAAAAAATTATTGGAAAGCCCTAAGGTTAAGGAAGAGAAGAGTATAACAGACAAAATTAAACAGAACCTATGGGATAAATGGGTGGCTTTAAGACAGAGGGCTGAACATAAAAAAGAGAGTAACGAAATAAAAGAAAGTTTAAATAAAATGGAAGAAAATATGAAAGAGGCCAAAAGGCGAAAAGAGTCACTGCAAAATAATTTTTGGGACTTTGGAAATAACTTTTTTAAGCTTCACGGAAATGACAACCTGCTTACTGAGTTTAATAAGATAAAATAGCCACGTTTGCACGCATTAGGCCTTGCGGACGCGGAACGTTTAATTTACAAAAATTCAAGCACAGATTTTGTGGGTACGTTACACGTTGTTACATTGACCTTGTCTTTATTAGCTTTACAAAACATTTAATAGTAAAAACCTAAGCTTATAATAAGTCGAATAAGAAGAAGCTAAGCGTCGTCCCGCCATTCGACGCGTTTTTATTTGAAAATTTTCTTCCAGCAAAAAGTATAAATTTTATAAATGATTAAATTTTTTTATTAATTGCAACTATCCTGTTTTACCTATTTTGAAAGTTGCCTAACAAGCCAGCAGTAATGAGCCCAAATAAAATTAAGCTCAATTTTATAGTTTCTTTTTTTCATCTTACATATTTCACATACCAGTATAACTACTAGGCTTTATCGCAACCTATAAAACTCAAGTATAGAAAAATTTTAAAAAATCAAGTATCATCCTAGTTGGGAGAAGTATTTATGCTAGGCAATATTTTTGATACACACGCACATTACGACGACTCGGCTTTTGATAGCGACAGAAGTCAGGTCATAGAGAGTTTAAAAAATAATGGCGTGTGCGGGGTCGTTAACGCAGGTGCTGATATTTTTTCTTCTAAAAAAAGTATAGAACTTGCAGAAAAATACGACTTTTTTTATGCAGCGGTGGGGGTTCATCCTCTAAATTTAGAAGATTTAGAAAAAAACTATTTAGAAAAGCTTTCCGATTTAATCAATAGTAACAAAAAGGTAGTTGCCGTAGGTGAAGTAGGGCTCGATTACCATACAAAGCCTTTTTTTGAAGACAAACAAAAAGAGGTCTTTTCTTCCCAAATAGATTTAGCAAAAAATTATAATTTGCCGGTTATAATCCACAGCAGAGATGCCGATAGAGACTCCTTTGATATAATAAAAAAATTTAGGCCAAAAGGTATAGTACATTGCTTTTCAGGCCACTTAGATTTGGCTAAAGAATTGATTAAACTGGGGCTTTACATTGGAGTTGGTGGCGTGCTAACTTTTAAAAATGCAAAGAAATTAGTAGAGGTTGTAAGTAACATTTCTTTAGACAACATTGTTCTAGAAACAGATTGCCCTTATATGGCGCCAGTCCCGTTTAGGGGAAAGCGGTGCGATTCTTCAATGATCATATATGTTGCAGAGAAGATTTCTCAGTTAAGAAAAATTCCGGTGGAAGATGTTCTAAAGAAAACTCGTGAAAATGCAGAAAAGGTTTTTAATCTATTTTAATTATTGTTATTTAGGCAATAAAATCCCTGTCACTAATTGCGCAAAAAAGTTAACTATCGTAAAAACTAAAGTGGCCAAACAAACTAAAACTTTAATCGGAGTGCAAACCCTGAATATTTTCACAACCGTAGTTTTTAGCTTCACGTATTTTATCTAAAATAATACCGCGATTAAGTGCTTCACTATCATCTTTATAGAAAACATGCACTTTATTTTCATCGTCTACGTAGCCAAACAGCTTCCAACCACAAACCTCTGTATGAAACTCTGAACCAAATACATCAAACATTTCTACAAAGGCTCTGTCTTTATTATTCCTACGTATTTTAAATAGCCGTTCAGACTCTTCTAAAAACTTTTTAGACTGCTCTAAGTAAAATGCAAATACATGACAATCCCATCTCCAATCTCCGTTTTCTCCACAGCTTTCCGACAATTTCTTAACTAAAAACCTTACTTTACTACTTTTAGTTGTTTTTATAAAATTACTGAACTCCCGCTCCTCTGGAGTCATTCCACTTGAATCAGCCTTACTGATTAACTCTTCTTTTGTTGTATTAATTAGCAAGTCGTATAACTTTGAATCTTTTTTATCATGAATAATATTATTATTTTCAGAATTACTTTTTTTCTCCACAACCGTTCCTTCTACCCCACCATTATTCTCGTCGAAACCTTCTGCTTTGTTTTCTTTCTTTGACTTTTCAAGACTTTTTAACCCTGAATCTTTTTTATCATGAATAATATTATTATTTTCAGAATTACTTTTTTTCTTCACAACCTTTCCTTCTACCCCACCACCGTTTTTGTCTAAAACTTATACTTTGTTTTCTCCCTTTGACTTTTCAAAAAGAACAAAAGCGGCAATCAAAACAAGCACTCCAACAGTCAAAACACCTGCTTTTCCCAATTTACTTTGCCAAACTTTTCCAAGTAGTGATTGCGCAGCTGTCTGATCTACATAACCGCCTGGGGCTGTACCAACAACACCTTGCTGTGCTAAACTCATAGCTGCTGGCACTGCAAATGCTCCGGTTAAAATTGCGCAACTGCCTCTTCTATTTTTAATAAAACCCACAACCAAGAACTCCTTAAACTAAAAAGTTAAAACCCGACTTTGACCGCAGACAAACAGACTAAACGTCTTAGTCTTAGTCTTAGTCTTAATCTCAGTCTTAATCTTAGTCTTAACTATAATTGTAAACCACTTTTTTGGCTTTGTCAACAATTATTTTGAAAAATTTGTTCATAAAATTCATCTGCATAGATTTTGGATTTTTTTGTGTTGTAGTTGTGCTGTTTTTCAAGTATGATTATGGATTATACTGGGTTTAGCCCTTGGCTTTGTGCCCGCGGCACAGCTACAAAGCATCGCCAGCAAAATTAGCCACTTAAAAAAACTGCTGGCGATGCCGTAGCGCTTAGCCGCGGGCACAAAACATAAAAATTTAGGGAATCTAAAATCTTATATAATTTGTTATTTGCTTTACTTTAGGGGGGCTGTGGGGAAGTAAAAATATTTTTAGTTATAATACTTGATTAATTAATTTTTATGTAGTAAAATATGTGCACACTGTTTAAAAAGCATGGAAAGGGGAGTTTAAAATAAAGTGGAAAAATTCACAACATATAGCATAACAGATGGAGTGAACTTTAATGTTATAAAAGACAGTAGATTTAAGACAGGAAGAGCATCAATAGCAATATTTTGGCCTTTAGAAGAAGAGGATGTTTCTTCAAACGCAGTTTTACCTTTTTTAATAAGTAAGTCGTGCAGCAAATATAAAGATTTCACTTCACTCAAGAGGTATTTAGATGAACTTTACGGCTCTTCAATTTCAGCAGACGTTGATAAATTAGGAGAATCACAAGTTTTAAGTATATCGGCTTCTTTTTTGGCAGATGAGTATTCTCTGGAAAAAGAGTCAATATCACAGAAAGTTACAAAGCTTCTTTGTGACATGCTTTTTTCGCCCCTCTTAACTGACGGTACTTTCCCCCAGGATTTAGTAGATCAGGAAAAAAGGCAGCTAATAGAATATATAGAATCTGAATTTAACGAAAAGAGAATATACTCTAAAAACAGATGCAGAGAAATAATGTGCAAAAATGAAAAATTTGGAATAAATAAACTGGGCACGAAAAATCAAGTAGCTGCACTTAAATCCCGTGATGTTTACTCTGCTTGGCAAAAAATTCTAAACTCCGCCAAAATAGAGCTTACTGTTCTTGGCAATGTGAAAGAGCCAAAATTCGCTTTAGATACATTTAAAGAAGAGTTTTTAAAAATTAAAAGAGGTAACATCGCTGACTGCTCTACAAAAATAGTAAGGGAGTGCAAAAGCCCAAGGGAATGTTCAGAAAGCATGAAGCTTTCGCAAAGCAAATTAGTTATGGGCTTTAGAACTGGCAGTGCAGGTGACGACCCTGACACTATGGCCATGCGTCTAGCAATTTCTATTTTTGGGGCTACTCCTCATTGTAAGCTGTTCTTAAATGTTAGAGAAAAATACAGTCTTTGCTATTACTGCTCTGCTAATTACGACAGAACTAAAGGTCTTATGTTTGTTCAAAGTGGTGTAGAAAGAAAAAATATAAAAAAAGCAAAAGAAGAGATTTTAAACCAGTTAGAGGAAGTAAAGAAGGGAAACTTTACAGAAGAAGATATGAACAATATAAAAAGGAGCCTGAATAATAGTTACAGAACCATAGGTGATAATTTAAGTAGTATAGAATCGTTTTATCTTTCACAAATGTTTTATAAAGAAAAGCTTTCTAATTTACAGTATATTGAGAAGTTAAGTAGCATAACCAAAGAAGATGTTATAAAAGCGGCTAATAAAATTACTTTAGACACAACATTTATCCTGGAAGGCACAGAATAGGGGGTATAAAATATGCTAAATTTAAAAGAAGTAAAAAGTGAAAGATTAGGGGATTCTTATTATATTTTGAATCACAAAAGTGGACTTAAGGTTTTTCTTTACCCCAAAAAAGGGCATAATTCTACTTACGCTATTTTTGGAACAAAGTTTGGGTCCATAAATACTAAGTTTAAATATAAAAATAAAGACGAGATAATCACCGTCCCGGATGGTATAGCTCATTACTTAGAGCACAAACTTTTTGAAAGTGAAGACGGAGACGCTTTCACTAAATACGCAAAGACAGGTGCTTCTGCTAACGCATACACTTCTTTTGACGTAACCGGATACCTATTTTCCTGCACTGAAAAATTTCCAGAATCTTTAAAAATACTGATGGATCTTGTTCAGGACCCATACTTTACAGATGAAACTGTAAAAAAAGAGCAGGGAATAATAGCGCAGGAAATAAAGATGTATCAGGATGATCCTTCTTGGAGGGTTATGTTTAATCTTTATAGAGCTATGTTTCATAACCATCCTGTTAAGGTGGAAATAGCAGGCTCTGTGGAATCAATTGAAAAAATTAACCCTGAAAATCTTTATGAATGCTACAAAAATTTTTATAACCTTAATAACATGGTCCTTTGCATTGCAGGAAAAATAGATTTAGAAGAGACAGTAAAATTGGTTGATTCTTTAATTAAACCCAATGAAAATGCACCTTTGCCAGAGTGCATTTTCCCAGATGAGCCTTATGAAATTGTAAAAAATAGAGTGGTTGAAAAATTACCAGTTTCTATACCGAATTTTCAAATAGGATTTAAAGAAAAAGCTAGCAAAGAAAGACTAACGGACGAAGAAATAGCTCAAACAGGAATCATACTGTACACCCTAGCAGCTGAATCTTCCCTGCTTTACAAAGAGCTTTTAGACAAAAAACTTATAAACGAGACTTTTGGCTACGAATATTTTGAAGGACCAATGTATAACGCCGTTATATTTTCCGGTGAGGCAAATGAGCCAGATAAAATTAACGAAATTTTAATAAAACATGTGAAAGAACTAAAAGCTAATGGTGTTCGCAAGGAAGATTTTGATCGGGCAAAAAAGGCTTTATATGGCAAAGCTGTTAAAATGTTTAATAGTGCTAAAAATATTTCTGAGTCTATTATGTCTTCAGACTTTGCTGGCAGAGAATTATTTAAAAGTATAGAGTGTTTAGCGAAAACGTCTTTAGAGGATGTAAACAAAAGACTTAAGTCCCAGCTGGATACCAACAATTCTGCTATTTCTATTATTTTGCCGGAGGATAATTAAAATCAGAGGCTATACTAACTTTGTTTTGTCTGTGTAAGCAACAGTTTGGTAATAAGAAGAATGCCTCCGGTATTATTACCTAAAAATGAGTTTCTAACATAAAAAGCTAGATGCGCGTTTTTAATCTTCGCTGCCAATATCACTCATAATTTTCCTCATAATCTTGAATATTATCTTCTCCCTCGAAATTATGGTGATCATTGTCATATCCTTTATTGTATTGGTCTCCTAAGGTCAAGTCAAGATCTCCATCCATATAGTATTTGCCATGCGGAACTCCGTTATTAAAGTCGGTTTCGCTTCCAAAGTAACAGTAAAAACAACCATTTTTGCTCGTAGAAAACCAAAGACTTTTATTTGATACGTGAAAATATGCATTAAAAAAATCCAAAAGTTCAGATGCTTTTTCGTATGAATCAATTTTTAAAGTGTATTTTTTTGGCTCGCCGTCTGCAACGAAATTAAAGTCGTCGCCTTTGCATTTACCAGTAGTGACTGATAATGTTAAACTTCCTTCTGCTATTTCCAAAATTTTCGAACGGATCACCTTGTTATCTTGTATATTTTTCAAATCACTGTCATCTTGTATATTTTCCAAATCACTGTCTACTATAAGATCTTTAAAGTAGTATTTAAAATCATTGACCTCCATATCAACCTGTACGTCTTCTTTGAAATAATTTTTATTTTTCTCAAGAAACTCTAAAAAATTTTTCAAAATAGTACTCTTAATTGACTCTTTTCTTTCTTGCATTGCATGTTTAACATCAAGACTGCCACTTATCTCGTATAAATCACTACCAAAACCCGCATTTTCTTCCTCCTCGCTTCCAAAGACACACCAAAACACGCCGTTTTCTTCACCAATACGGAGCCTAATATTTACTTCAAAGAGTTCAAACCAAATATTAAAAAAATCCAAAAGCTGTTTTGCTTTTTCGTATGAATCAAATTTTAAAGTGTATTCTCCTATTTCTTCTCCCATTTCTGAGGTTCCTAGTAATTTTATTGAATCTTTTGTTATTTCCAAAATTTGCAAATTCATTTCCTCTTCTTTTATGTCTTCTAGACCACTTCCACTTATAAGCTCCAAAAGTTCTTCTTTTAAAGACTTAACGCTGAAATTTAACGGTTTGTGGCATAGTGTTTCGTTAAAAAAACTTTTATTTTTCTCTAAAAATTCATGCAGATTTTCTAAGTTAGTTTCAGGGGGAACTATAGCCTCCTCATAGTTGTTGTTATTATTATCGTCATTGTCAATATTCACACTATCGTTGATAATATTATTGTCGTCTTCTTCATTAATACTATTATTATATTCATCCTCTTCTTCGATAATCTCTTCCATTTCACCTTTATAATCTTTGGCTTTCTCCTCCATCATTTTCTTATCTTTTTTAAAATCTCCTGAATTAACAAAATATAGAAAATCGGGACCTGTCTTTATTTCTAAGAAGGAACTTTCGTATTTATCCTTAGAAGATGAGTCACACTTTTTAAAAAATACAGGGTTCGTAAGTTTTCGTCCTTGCCGTAAGAGCTCTTTTGTTTTTTCAATCATAAGCATATTAATAAAGTTAACATTTACTGGCTTTTGAGAAATAAAGGGACTTTTATCTTCTTCGTTCAAAGAAAAAGCAATACGTCCGTCTTTACAAAAACCAAGTATCCAAACTTCAACAAGACCGGGCTCATCCTTATTTTTATTTATGTCTTCATTAGTTAAGGCGCTTACGTAGTTCCCATTTTTTTCTTTGAAAGTAAAAAGCGTTCGTGCTTCGCTAGCTTTTAACTTAATTTTCAACTTGAATTTTAAGTTTCCTGTTGATCGGTCACTAAAACCAGTATGGTGCTCATCAAATATATTATGTATGTTAATTTTGGTAAAATCTAATTGGTAATTAATAATTGCTCTTTTCAATTCTTGGAATTCTTCATTATCGATTTTATTTGATTCATTTTTCTTCATTTGGGCACCATTATCAATTTTTTCCTCACTAGTTCCAATTGAACCCTCAGGTTTTTTCTTATTTTTTGCCCACCACCACTGTGCTACCACTACTGCTGCCACAACGAGTAATGTAACGCCAATACTCGGCAGAACCCTTTTTGCAAAAGACTCTGCAATACTATAATTACTGGGAAAAAAGAAGTTTTTAACAGACGGAAAGATTGTGTCTGTTAAAATATTTGCACTTACCGCGTTTTGCTGCACAGCGCCCATAGCGGCTGGCACTGTAAAAGCTCCTGCTAAAATTGTTCCGCTTACTTTTCTTTTTTTACCACTTTCCACAACTAAACCCCCAATACTAAAACACAAACCTAACAGACTAAAATTTCAACTATAGTCATAGTCATAGTCATAGTCATAGTCATAGTCATAGTCATAGTCATAGTCATAGTCATAGTCATAGTCATAGTCATAGTATAACACAAAAAATAAAAAAAGTATAGTAGTTATTACAAAAATTCACTTAATATTTTGAATTCAATAAAAATAAATTTTTATAGGCTTTAAGATTAAATAAAAATAGGCGGAAACGACAAAACAAACCAAGCTTAGTTATTATTTCAAACTTAGTTATTATTTGCCACAAAAAATAGACGCACAGAAATACTGGTCACCTTATAAAAACTGCAAAGTAGCAAAAGATACATTAAATTTTCTTTAGTTTACAAGTTAAGAAAATAGATTGTGCTATAATATTTTTATGCATACTGTAATTTTAAACCCTAATGTAATAGAAGACTTAAATAAAGCGAGTGACATTTTAAAATCAGGTGGATTGGTTGTTTTACCTACAGAAACAGTTTACGGTTTAGCAGCCGATATGTTTAGTCAGGAAGCTTTTAAGTCTATATTTTTAGTAAAGGAAAGGTCTTCTTCTAAAGTATTGACTGTACATATTTCCGAGTTTAGCCAAATAAAAACTTTAACCGATAACCTCTGTATTAATACAAAAAAGCTTATAAAAAACTTTTGGCCAGGACCTTTAACAATAATCGTAAAATCATCTTCAAAAGTGCCAGAGTATGTTACTTCAGGTGCTGGCTATGTAGGAATTAGATTCCCTAAAAATAATACTTTTAAGGATGTTACAGACCTTGTGGGCAACCCTTTAGTGGCTACGTCAGCAAATAGGTCTGGCAGTTTTAGTGCAACAAAATTTGAACAGGTTTTTGGAGAGTTTAATGGTAAAGTCGATGCCATATTTAAGGAACAAAAAGGGAAAATCTTAGGACTAGAGTCCACTATAGTTTCCTTTAAGGAAGAAGTTCCAAAAATTTTACGTTTAGGCTCAATTTCCCATGAAGAAATAAAGTCTGTGATAGGTAACATTAAATTAGAGACAAAAAATAGTTCAAAAAAATGTAATAAAAAAGTAGTTGCTGTTGATGCTACGCCAGAAGACTTTTCAGACTATATAAACAGCAGACAAAATTTAAATATTGCCCTTCTTTGTTTTAATGAAGATGCTAATTTATTACTAGAACGTAGAGGACTAAAAGTTGTTACTATGGGAACAGAAAATGATTTAAGAGGCCTGGTTTATAATTTTTATGAATCTTTAAGAAAATTAGACAATGTAATTTCTAAAGAAGATATAATTTACATTCATTTACCTAAAAAAGAAGGTTTGGGGCTTAGCCTTTATAAAAAACTTTTAGAGCTTTTCAGTTTTAGGGAAATTAATCTACAGGACTAAAGTTTTTTATTAAGTACTAGACACATTAATACAACAAAAATGTAGTAGACATATGTATGCTATTTAAAAAGGGCAACGCAATATAGAGATTTTTTACAAAAATTGTAAATACTTTTTGAAATGTGGAAGAGTACAGCAAATATTCGCGTAAATTCTTTGTATGGCCTACTCAAAGTATGCTTTAATTTAAAAGTGAAAACTTTAACAAAGTAAGTATTTTTTAGCAGTTTTATTATTGTTGATTTATTTTTTATTAGTACTTTAAATGTTGATTAATTTTTAAATATATTATATAATTAAGATAGTTTTTTACTTAGGTGTGGTGCTGCTTGAATGAAGTTAGATTCTAAAAAGTATTTTGCAGGTGCGCTGCTCGCGACACAGTTGGGAGCAGCGGTAAATAGTGCTACCAATACCTCTGCACTGAACATTAATCTATCGAATTCGAAAAATTTTTTCAAGAACTTTTTTCTAAAAAATGCAAAATTTCTTGCTATAACGGGCGCAGTTATTTTCGCTCTTCTTCTTGGAGTTTATGCTTATTTTAGCCGAAAAAATTTGTCTATAAGTCAAAATGAAAGTGGAGAGAGGGTCTTTAGTCTAAATTATTCTGGTGAAAAAGGGCAATTAGAAGAGCTAAAGAAAAAAAAATTAAAGAGTGGAGATATTTTAGAGGTTACTTTTAGAGTTAAAGACGGATATATGAATAGTGATAAATTAAAGAATTTAATAAAAAGCTTTTCAGAACAACTACAGTTAGAGCAAGATTCTGTCTTGTTGTTTAACAGTGAAGACGATGCGCAAAAATATAGTAATGCGGAAGATTTAGAGCAAAGCGAAGAAACAGAAATAACTTTAAATTTTAGGTACTACAAAAATCAATATTTGTTAGAAAAATACAACAAAATGGAAAAAATAAAAGATTTTTTTGATATTCAAAATATTTTGAAAAAATTAGATTTTATGCACCACATATGTGTAGAATTTGACAAGCAGGACACTTCTAGCATTTTTCATAACTTTATTCTTGGGACAGGTGTCTTAGATTGTTACATTACAAGAAATACAACTGATAAAAACAAAAAAATTTTTGAAAACGTAGAAAAGTGGTCTAAAAAAGATGGACCTTTTAGGAAAGAATTTTCTAAGCTAGTAAAAGTTTTAAATTTTTATGAAATGCTCATAAACAAAAGTTTAGGAAAGGAAGGCAAGAAAAAGCTGAAATTATTAGACAGGGATGAATCCGGAGAACACTACAAGTACGATGTATCAAATAATCCTACAGCAGCAGATTTAATAAAAGATATACTGTGTGCAGAGAGTTTAAGGAAAGAAAACAGTAAGGATTTTAATGACGAAGTGTATCGCCAACTTCTTTGCAAGTTTATAGAATATATTATTGTTTCTCGCGAAAATATGCCTAAGGAAGAGAAATATGAAAAGAGTTTATTTGAACTAATTTCACTTCTTAGAAATAAAAATGCCGAAACTACAGAAATAGCAAAAATTTTAGTTAAATTTTTAAAGAAATATGTTGAAGAAGAAGATAAAAAAATAATAGTAAAAAAATTTTTAGAAAGTTCAGGTGAGGATTTTGCTTCTATTTTTAATAAAAACAGCGAAGAATCTCCCTTCTTTTAAATTTTTACAAGTGCAGGTAAAAACGGGGAAAAAGTTTTTTATGTTCCAATTTTCACCGGAAGTGATGAAGAAATAAAAAGATTAAAAGAAAAAATACATGAAAGGGACATTTTAAAGGTTAACACTAAATTCGCAAAGAAATGGCCAGTGAACGATTTAGATAAATTGATCAAAATTTTAGATGATAAAGTTTTGTTTCCTGTTGATGGCGAATCAATATTAGATTACAAAAAAGAAGATCTTGAATTTGAATGTAAGGGTGCAAGTGCAGTTCTTACTCATTATTTGAATGAATATAAAAAAATTAATACTATAAATGATTTATGTAATTTTGATAGAGATTTAACGTATAAGGGAGTAGGTTTTGGTTTTTGTCCAAGAAGTGTAGTTTTTATGGATTTTTTGACTAAAGTCTGTGGCTATGGTTTAGCAGATCAGTCCTACACGCGTAATCCCGTAGAAGGAGAAGATGATACCCTAAAGGATACTTTAGAATGGGTTAGGGAAAAAACTCCAAATTTTGAAGAAAATTTTTCTCAACACTGCGAGGCCGCTAAACTGTTAAAACAGGTAATTATAAATTCTTTGCAAAAAAATGAGTGCAATTTATGTGCTCAAATTAAATTTGCGGTAAGAAATGACCCAGACGCTTTCGACATAATACAATATATACTTTGTGCTGAAGAATTAAGGGCAAAGAAGAACGATAATATTATTAACAGCAAAGAAAATATAAACAATAAAGAAGAATTTATTCTCCCGAATGACGAAGTTTATGTACAGCATTTTCTTTGTAAATTTGCACAGTATGCGTTAATATCGCAAAAGAATTGCTTTGATAATAAACTGTCTGAGAAAGATAAGCAAAAATTATTTGATTTATTTTTAAAACTAAGAGATAAGAAAGGCAACGCTACTGAATTAGCCTTGGAATTTGTTGATTTACTAAAGAATTATATAACACCTGAAAATTTAAAACTACTTAAGGAAAAAGGGTTTTTAGAAAAAGTAGACGCAGGGTTTGCCAAAGTTCTGGGTTTAGAAAATAAAATAGTAGATAATACGGAATTAATCAATCTGGGTGAAGGAAACATAAATAATTAGAATTAATGATAAAAGAATAGTAAAAAAGGGTTGGTAGCACTAAGACTGAGTGGATGCAGCGCATGAAATGATTACAAGTCTTAAAATTTAAGGGACGGGGTATTACTAGAAAAGATTTCTATTTTCAAATACGTTTTGCTTTAAAGAATAAAATTTGCTTCTTAAAGATACCCATTTTTTGCTCTGCCTAAAAAATCTATTAAAAGTAAAACGCAAACTAAGACTATTTATTGTTAAGCTTTACTGGGATACTAAAAACAACAAAAACTCAAAATACCTAATATTTTTTAAGACACAAAAACAACAGAGTTTAATTAACTCATAAATCCTAATCGCTGTTGATTCATAAAACGTGTACCTATACACCGTTACTCCTCTTTACCTATTTTACCCTAATACGTCCAATTAAAAGACTACCCGTCACTTCTTAACGTTTTAAAATTGCACAAAACTTCATAATTTATTGTTCCGCAAAGCTCAGCAATGTCGTCAATACTTATAATGTTTTTTCCGTCTTCGCCAACTACAGTAACAACATCGCCTTCTCGGACATCGCCTCTTATGTCTGTAACATCTAGCATACATTGGTCCATACAAATATTCCCAACAATAGGAGCAAACTGCCCATTAACAAGCATTTTCCCTCTATTTGAAAGGTTTCTGAAAAGACCATCAGCATAACCTATTGGAACAGTCGCAATTTTACTTCTTCTTTTTGTTACAAAAGTTCCACCGTAACTAATTTTCGTCCCTTCAGATACCTCTTTTATTTGCACAACAGCAGTACTAATTTTCAAAACTTCTCTAAGCGAAACTTTATTTTTAGCAAGCTTAGATGGGTAATAGCCATAAAGAATTATTCCAGCTCTAACATAGTTATTATTTGCTTTTGGGTAAAAAAGAATAGCCCCGCTATTACTGCAATGAACAAGATCAAGACTTTTGAATATTTTTTTAGAAAAATCTACTACATAATTAAAGTTATTTATTTGATTATTAGTTGTATCTTCACAAAAATGTTGATCATCATCAGAGGATGAAAAATGAGTAAAAATGCCTGTTATATTAATATTTTTCATTAAACTTAGGCTTTTTATTTCTTCTAAAGTTTTAATATCTCTAGTTTTATTTTGAAAGAAAAAACCGAGGCGGCTCATACCAGTGTCTATTTTTAAATGAACATCTACTTTAACGCCTTTTTTTTCTGCACAATCACTAATTTTTTTTGCATAACTACTAGAAAAAAGAGTTTGAGTAATTTTAAAATCGTGTAAATCAACTACTCTGCAAGGCGGTGTATACCCTAAAATTAAAATAGGGAGCCCTACTCCATTTTTTCGTAAAGATAACGCTTCGTCAATATTAGCAACAGCAAGAGCACCTGCTCCAAATTTTTCATATATTTTAGAAATTTTAATCGCACCAAGCCCGTATGCATCGGCTTTTACAACGCACATTATTTTGACTTTTTCTGGCAAAAAAGATTTTATTTTTAAAAAATTGTATTCTAAATTTTCGTAATTAATCTCTTTCTTTATTCTAAAATCGTTGCCCATTAGCACAAAAACACACCTTAAAAAAATAAATTAAGCAAAAAACAAAAATAGGCCAAGCCATTTATGGCACGTTATTCATCTTTAAATATATCCGAAGGAACAAAACTTTTTATGTAGTCAGTGTTCACTTCGACATTAACTCTTTTCTTTGAGTCATCTATAATTTCTTTAAAATCATTAGACTTCATATTTTTTAAAATACTCTTTCTTATTTCGTTATTACTAAAATCCGGCAAGTTACTGTTAATATCGTTCTTGAATATTAAAATAAACGAGTCACCAATCTCAACAAAATCAGCTTTCCTTACTTCTAATTTTTTTAATTTGTCCAGAACCTCTTCCAGTGCATCTGTGTTGTTGGGATCTATAGTCTCAGTTTGAACAACCTCCGACTGCAAATTTTCACGAGATTTAAAAATCTCTACTACTTCAGAAAAAGATTTTTCCCCAGAATTTATTAACCTCACATACTCTTTTACCTGATTTCTTGCATCTTCCAACTGAGCCGCTGAACTCGAATTTTCCTGAGTCTCTTCCTCTTTTGAAGATACAAACGCATATTTTGTAAACGCCGAATAATTAATATATTCACTTTTATAGTAGTTTAGAAGATCTTCATTTGTTACTTTTTTGGTACCATTTTCTTCAAAATAAAAGTCGAAAAGCTTATTATACTTAGCCTCGTACTCTAAATAGGCTTTTTTAACATCATCTTTGCTTATAGAAGCTTTTTCAAAATTGGAGGACAGAGTTTTCCATATTTCGTCCGCGGTGTCATCTATCTCTTTGTTTTCTTTCTCTGTTAAGGTTAGGTTGTTTTCATTAAAAAGGTGCTCCACTCCCAATAAATCTTTACATGACTCTAAAGCGTCATCTCTCACCCAGTCGTTGAAACTAACACCGGAAATCTTTCTTTCATGCAAAGGCTTTGGACTCTCTGAACCGTCCTCTAAATTTACAGAATCCGACTGCAAAATTTCTTCAGCTTTTTTGTAAGACTCCCTCAAATAGTACCTGTAAACTCCTTCAGGTAAATTTGCTCCATTGCCTTTGACTACCCAAGATTTATCTATGCTTCCTTTACAAGCAGTAAACAACAAAATCACAAGGAAAATTAAGAAAAAACCTAAACTTTTTTTTAAAATACTAAAAATATCCATTATGTACCAACTCTTTACACAATACAAAATCTAGGCTAATTATAAAATTTAAAAGCTTACTTTGTCAACGTTGTATAGAAAAAAGCTTACAAATCTTTACCGGCTTCCTAGATAGACCGTAGGAAATCTTTTTTATTTTAAATATTGAGTTTTATATGAAAGTGCAAAAACATTTTATGAATATTTAATATTTTTAAAAAATGGTATAGTATGTTAAAATAGGAGAATGTTGTTTTATAGTAAAAAGTTATTAAATGGTGTTGTACTACCTGCTTTTTTAGCTACAAGTGTCAACCTTGGCGGGGCCGAAGAGGTGCTGGCAAAAAGCGAGGTGCTGGAAAATCATTTCGCGAAAGACGGCCCCACAGTAGTCAAAGATTTAGGCAAGAAAAAGTCTAATTTTTATAAATTAGGAAAAAATGTAAAAGATAAAATTCGTGAGAATAAAAAGGCTAATAAGACTAATAACTCCTGGGAAAAGGTGAAAAAATTTTTTAATAAAAATGGGCTGTATTTAACTTTAGCGGGAACTTCCAGTTTAATTTCTCCTTTTTTAATAAAAGCTTTAGTTTGGGGTATTAAAGATGACGATAGTAAGCAAGAACTGGAAATAAAGAACAAGCACTCTGGGCTATCTTCAGAAAATGAAGAAAATAAAAATTCTTATTCAGAAGAAAATGCTAAACCAGAGCAAAAAATAACCAAAACACCATCGGTACAGAACAATCCAGAAAGTAACAGCAGCAATAGCTCTTCTGAAAATATAGAAGATAAGAAAGTAAAGCAAGAGGCAAAAGAAACTTTTACCAAAAATAAATATGCTGTTTACGGTGTTTTTGCGTTTTTATTGGTGGTGGGATTTGTAGCTGTTTACTTAGTTTGTAATAAAGTGAAGAATAAAATTACCATAAAACCAGGTTTATATAATTACGATCCGGAACGTATCGCAAAGGAGCTACAATATAATATTTTTACTGAAAAAGTTATAAAAAAAGGTGTTTATTTACCCGAGTATGAGGGAGGCAACATTTACGGAGCTGAAAGCGTAGACTTTAATTTTTGCACATACGAAGAATTACTGTTTTCAATTTATAAACTATATACTACTCATAAAAGTTATAAAAGCAATGTGGATTTTAAATCGAGAATAGAAAAATTATTTTTACTAAAATTTCCAGAAAATTACGAAAAAATAAAAATAGGAATTAATCTTCTACTTCCAGGGAACATCCTTGAGAATAGCTACACCAGAACCGCTCCAGATGTATTAGCATCTGCTTTGGAATTTTTGAGCGGACTTTCTAATTTAAAAAATTTATCTGAAGAGGTAAGAAGTTGGTTAAAACATAGAATAGCTGGTATTAAACTTTATGATAAAATTTTGAAGAAAATTTTCCAGAATACAGAAAATAAAAAAGGCAAATCGATAGTTTTTTTAAATAGTGACAATACGGCCACTTTATTTAATGAAAACTACAAATACGACCAGAATATTTCCCAAAAGTTTTTAGGAACTATTCTTAATACTTTAAAGTCTGAATTTAAAACTGACAGCAAAGACGCCAAAAAATTGCCGATTTATCATGCGCTTGTTGAGGATATTATATTTTTCATATTAGAAAAAAAACAATTAATAGACTTTTTAAAGAAAAAACGCGGTGAAAATTTTAAAGACAATATATTTATTAAAGGAGATTGTGGGATTCCAAATATATATTTGTTTAGAGACAACCACCAATATCTATGTGAAAAAAAAGACATTGAAGCCAAGCTGAAAATTCTCTGTGAAATATTTAATGAAGAAAATAAGAAAGAAAATCTAATAAATGGCGGTATGAAAGAGTATAACATCCAATGATATTTGAACTACTGGCGCTAATAATTCTTTGTATAATTCAATGCAGATTTTTATTTTTTGCGTCTTTTATTTTTAAGCTTTTTGTGTTACAATGAAAGTCGTTACAATAAAGCAGTGAGCGTTTATTAAGTGGGGGTTGGGCTATGAATATTTTAAAGAGTATTGGTGAGGCTGTAAATAATGCTGTAGATTATATCTCAGAGAAAAAAAGAAAGTTCGACAAAATTAATAGAATTAAGAAGTGCATTAAGCAGGAAACTAGTGCAATGGTAAAAAATTATATAACTTTGGGCAAGCATTACTACTCCGAGCTGAGAAATGTTCCAAACAAAGATATGCAAAGGATTTGCTCGGCCATAGATAGCAGTAAAAATGAAATAAAAAGGCTTAAGTATAAGCTAGAGGATATTAACAATGGCTGTGATATAAAATGTTACTGCGACACAATTGACGATGAAGACTTTTGCTCGGAACCCTACTGTAGCAGTTGTGATTTACACTACAGGGACTCTTACAGTGAAACAGGTGGAGGGTGTTCTTGCGAGCCTGTTTGTGATTGCTCTGGTAAAAGTTGTGAAGAATGCTGTGATGATGAGAACTGTGAAAGCTACGCAACTAACCGCTGTTATGATAATAAAGACTGCGAAAGCAGTAAGAGTAGCGAGCGCGGCGACAGTAGCGCTAGTACGAGCGACATGAGCAGCGAAAAGAAATAATTTTTTAACGGTAGTGTTTTGCCATTAATTTTAGCGTTGGTGGCGCGGCTGTCGTCGTCAAAGGCAGGGGCGCGTGAAAAATTAATGCTTCGGGCAATGGGCCCAAAAAGTATTGGGTGCGGTGACGATGGTGCTAGTACGGGTGGCATAGTTGGCGAAAAGAAGTAGTTTTTTTAACAGCTATATTTTGCCCGTTGATTTTAGCGTTAACCTGTATTTTTGATTTTAACTAGAATTGAGGCGCCGATTTTTCGCATAAGATTTTGTGATATCTGGTGGGGTGTTTTTTATTTGAACGCTTGAGAACACATTTTTTGCATATTCTTAGTTTTGCTATTATTTTAGTGCTGTTTGAGCATCGTGAAAAGTGGGCAGACAGAATTTATTTTGCATTTTATTTTTGAAAAATTTGTGTTCAGTTTACTGTTGGTTTTATTTTTTAAATGTGCTATTGTGAATTAACGTGTGGTTATGTATTTACTTAAACCGCTAGAAAGTTTTCGAAACCATAGTATTTTAGTTAACGAGAGAAAATTTAGCGAACAAAAATGTTTATTTTGTTTGCCGGGTGTCAACCTATGAACCGGTCAAATTGATTATGTATTTAAGCTAATGAAAAATAAAGTTTTTTAGCCTCAGATTCATTTAGATTGCTACAAGGCTAAGAAAAAAATTTTAAAATGTGAGGTTCCATTTTGCTTGGAATATAAACTTAGCCAAAAAGTTTAAGGCTTTTGCGCGGAAGATACATTTTATATGCAATACTAAAAAGCAATAGATGTATTAGACAATTTAAATGCGGGTTTTAAAATTTAGAAGATCATAGTCTAGAAGTAGGCAAATTTTGAAGAATTACTTTTTTTAAAAAAGTAAATTAAATTTATCGCTTTTCTTCTGTGTAATGCAAAAACTAATTAAGATTGTGCTATGAGCTAATGCAAGGTGGATTCATATTATTTACCTATTCTGGGGTTAAAACTTTTTAAATTTTTATAAAACCTAAATAGTTGTTTACCCGTCTTTGCACTGTTCAATGTATGCATTTATTTTTTGGCATTATATATTGATGCTATAAAACTTTAACTATGTGGTTACTGTATTTTTATATACCTGCTTTTCGTGCTATCGCTTCCTTTTACTTTCACTTGTAAAAACTTCAATTATGTGTTAACCTGGAAGCGTACTGGGTGTTTGTGGGGTATATCTTTTGTTTAAAGTCGCGGATGTGGCGGAATTGGCAGACGCGCAAGGTTTAGGTCCTTGTTGGAGAAATTCAGTGCAGGTTCAAGTCCTGTCATCCGCACCATTTTTTGTATTGTACACAGAACTATTTTGAGTTTAGTTTTAAAAATTAACTTGTAAATCTACCTTTTAGAATTTAGTGGGAGGGTGGTGTGTGTCTGTTAAGATAAATATAAACCTTTTAAGAAGCAAGGTTTCTGACATTTTTCGATTTTAGTAAAACTCGCCGCGGCATCGGTAAAATCGGGGATACTTGATTAGAAAAATTCATTTTTTAAGTTAAAGTTAAAGTAGACTTTCAAAGTACGTTTTTCCTGAACTATGGCCATTTAAATTTTAAAATTCTTAATTATTTTGCCTGACGTGTTTAATAGCTTTTAACATTGCTCCTATTTATCAAGGGTTTAGGATTTTATTATATTTATACATAGTGTATTTAATTTGAAGAAATTTTTAATAATATAGTTCCATTTTCACCTAACTTTTAAAGATTACACTTAATAAAAAATAAAGAATTTTTACTACGGTGCTTACGAAAAACAGACTATTGATTTATAGATTCAGCTCTAAATAAATCAGCTGAAGTTACCATAGTGTAAATTTTTCTTATAATTCTGCTTATTTTAGTCTTTGGATTTAGTTTACTAAAAATTATTACTACTTTGCTTGAAAAAACTTGCTGCTAAAAAACTTTTTGCAATATTCTTAATTAGGCTCGTTTGTTTGTTTTTTTATGTCAATACGTTTTTTTGAATTTTTTAAATTTTTTAAATTTTTTGAATTTTTTGAATTTTTTGAATTTTTTGAATTTTTTGAATTTTTTAAATTTTTATTTCTATCGCTAAATTACAAACAATTATTTTTAGGAGAAACACTCTGTGAAAAAATTAATTTTTAGTTTAATTTTTATTTTTTCCTTTTCAGTTAGGGCTTTTCCATGTTCAAGTGAATTTAATAATTGTTTTGACGTCTATTATTGGGATGGGAATAATTTTGGAGATAGTTTAAATAAAGATCTACTAAATTATTTAAACATAAACTATAGGTGGAAAACTACCAGTGAAGCTAGGAATATTTTTATTGGCAGTATTTTAGGTTGGGGCTACAAAGAAAAAGTCAATGTTTTTGGGCCAGGGATTCAATACCCAAGAGGTAAACATTCTAAATTTTTAAACGATATGAATTTTTACTGTTTGCGTGGGGAGGAAACAAAAAAATATATAGAGAATTTAACAGGAAAAGATCTGTCTAAATGTTTACTGGGCGATCCAGGTCTTTTAGTCAGTGAGATTTTTCCACAAAAACGAGAGAAAATATACGATGTTGGAATAGTTTGCCATTACCTAGATGTAGATAGTCCTTACTTAAAAAATATACAACTTTCTAATAAAACTTATACTTTTATTGATGTAATGAGCCCTACAAGAGATTTTTGTGAAAAAATAAATCAGTGCAAATTTATACTATCTTCTGCAATGCACCCTCTAATCGCCTCCGACAGTTACGGTATACCAAATAGAAGAATTTTTCTTTTGAAGGACTCTACTTTACAGGATGTTATAGATAGTTTTAATTTTAAGGTGGGGGACTATTATTCTATATATAAAGGAATAGACATTCCAAAGACTATTGACCTAAGACATGAAAAAATTACAGATAAAGACATAGATATTTTTACTGAAGAATACAATATCCCCCAGAGTATAATAAAAGATTTTTGTAAAAAATATAAAAAACTAATTAAAAATTATTTTCAAAAAGCTTGCCCTTTGCAAGATGGCATTTATACTGTATCTAGCAAAATTAATAAAAATATGGTTTTAGACGTAAGCGGGTATGATACTCTAAATGAAGCTAATGTACAGATATGGGAAAAACACGGTGGTAATAACCAAAAATTTTACATTAAGTCTGTAGGAAATGGATTTTATACAATTAAGGCTTTACACTCAGGAAAAATGTTAGACGTAGCTTTTCGAAATAAAGAAAGTGGGACCAATGTTTGGCAGTATGAAAAAAATAATACAGATGCTCAAAAATGGGAAATACAGAGGACTGAAGACGGATTTTTTAATATAATTTCTGCTTGTAATAATCTTTACCTTAGTACTAACAACCAAGACTTAAGCTGTGGAACTAACATATGCGTGAAATCTAAAGATTGCACAGATGCGCAAAAGTTTGTTTTTTATTAAATATAGATTATTTTAAGAAAATTTTTCTAATACATTTCCTGCTTATAGTGATCTTTATCCTAGCACTGGTAGCCAAGATTTATGCTGCGGAATTAATGTATATGTAAATAATAAAGACGAAACGGACGCCCAAAAGTTTGTTTTTTATTAGAGTAAATTCTTCTATGAATACTTTTAAAATAATGGACTAAAAAGATAAATTATACTAGTCATAAAAATAATAACTTTTTATAAAAATTTCTAATATATATTTTTTAACTTAATATACTTAGCGGCAATATGATATAATATATTAAAATAACGATGCGGGGTAATTGCTATGTGTTCAAGAAGGATTTTTGCTTACCTTTTTTCATTTGCAGTCTTCTTTGGCGTATTTATAAGTCCTTTTTACTCTTTTGCCGAAAACCTTGACCCAAAAATTTCAAATACATCAAGTGCCGCGGCCGCTGATTCACAAAAAGGTGGAAGCCCTGCTCCAAATAAGTCCGATATTTCTAAGAAAGTGGAAATTAAGGCAGAAAATAAAAGTAACGAGCTTTCTTCTAGTAGCTCAAGTACAAAAAAAGAAAGCAGTAGTAGCAAAAATAAATACTCTAAACCTGTTAGCGAAGAGTCGCTAGAAATTAGCGGTAAAAAAGCGAAAGAATCAGAAAAAAAAGAGATAAAAAAAGAAGAAAAGGCTAAAGCTTCTTTTAGTGTGGAAAAACCAAAAGGGAATATAGAAAATAAACTTCAAGAAAAAAAAGAAGACAATACAGAAAATTCTAAGTTTACTTATAGTAAGCAGGGGCCTGCTGAGGGCAAGAAGGAAGAAGAAAAAACGGATGCAAAGGAAGAAAGTGCTCCAGGTGATTTACCTGAAGTAGATGCAGATGAAGTTGCTTTACCGCAGATAGTTGCAAAAGAGGAAGAAAAAAATCCGGCTAATCTTTTGCTAGTAATAGCAGCTTGGAGCCTTATAGTAATTGGTGTGCTTATAGTAATTTTTGTTATTTTAAAAGGTAGATTAAAAAATTCACAAGACTTAATTGCTGCAGGTGAGGAAAATAGCAAAGAAAAAAAAGGAAAGAAAAAATTATTAGATGAAAAGTACTATAAGTAATAGCTAGGTAAAAATTTTAAGTGTTAAGATAAAAAAGATTTCTAAAGAATAAAAATACTGGGTTTTATGCACAAATTTTAAAGCTTTTACTGAATTTTAGATATTTTAGAGCTTGTGTTTGTTTTTTTAAAAATTTTAATTTAACTAAATACAACTTTTTCCGAATAAATTTTCACACTCACTAAAACCGTTTGAACTTTTTAAACATAAAATTATATAGATTTTTCGTTACGCTCCATAGCTAATAAAATAAATAAAGTTGACAGTTTTTGAAAAACTTTTAAATAAAACTATTGACACAGTAAAAATAAACTGCTAAAATAGTACACAAGACACAAGACACAAGACACAAGACACAAGACACAAGACACAAGACACAAGGGCCGGTCTGTGTAGTTTTGGTGTCGGATGTATTTTGTTTTGTAGGAGGATGTTTTGTATGGAAAATAAAGGTTTTAAGTTTTTTAAAAAAGGGAGCGCCTTTTTAATTGCACCTGCTCTTTTTAGTAATTTTTTGCCTGGAGTGAATACTAGTGCTGCAGGAGAAACTGTTTTTTCTAAAGCTGCGAGTGAGAGCTTGCTAGCTAAACCTAATTCAGGTGCTTTAAGTTTTTTTAAGAACAGGTGGGTTTGGTTTCTAGTAGGTGGTGCAGTCGCTGCTTGTTTGCTTGTTTACTGGCTTTTGCATAGTAAAGATGATGAATCTCCTAATTTAGGGGAGCAGATTAATCAACACAATGATAACAACGATAACAACGACGGAAATAATATTAACAATAACCATAATTCAAATAATAACAATACAAACGTGGCAAATTATGATTTACAAAATTTATATAGGCAAGAACTTGATAAATATAAAAGTACTTGGGAAGTAGACACTATTAACCGCAAAATAAAGAATTCTTCGGGACATTTTTTTAGATATGAGTGGGTTATTGAAAAAGGTCGTTATCTAATTAAATTGAGTGACCTTTTTAATAGTCAGCCATTGTATATCTTTCCAGCCGGTGATAGGCGCGTTTTTGGATTTCTGGATGCCAGCGATAAGAGAGATTTGTCATCTATACGACAGTCCCGTGACCTAATTAATTTTATTAATTTAAGAGGTTTCTTGGGTAAAACTTTTGACGGATCATTGTTTTCGTCTGAAAGTGTTGAAAAATGTTCGAATAAAGAATTTTTATTTGAGCAAAATATATTTAAGGAGGAAAAAAAGTTTTTAGGTGCGAACAACGAAGACAAACTGCTTGCTTTCTACGAGCTCATTCGGGATAACGACCAAGATTTCTGGAACATGAGGAACAACCCAAAGTCAATACTGCAAGATATACAAGACCACCAGCAACTAAAACAACAGCAAAACATGATGCCTCTGAATAATAATAATAATAATAATATGTTTAACATGGGTAATGTGCAACAGCAAATGATTCCGGATATGAATATGAATATGAATATGAATATGTTTAATAATATGCAGCCGAATAATAACGTGGTCAACAACAATAATCAGAATATGGGTAACCCACAAGGGATGGATAATGGATTTCAAGGAAATAATAATAACGGTTTCCCACAGCAGATGTATATGAATAATCCACAATTCCCTCAGGAACAGCAAGGTCAGAATAATTTTTTTAATAACGACGGTAACGGCAACAATATCTTTCCGCAGCAGTAAATTTACGGTAATAATAATTTTAATAATAATCAATAGCTAGAGTGGTAGAGGCAGTGTTAAATTTGCGTGAGAGGAGCGTCTTGCGTAAAAAGTTTTGCTTTCTGAAATATTCTTAAGCAGGCGGGTGCTGCTCGTGTTTGCAAAAAGCATCGCACTCTACGCTTAGTTTTTTTTAAAATTGATGAGCATGTCGTCTGACTTCAACACATTCTTTTCTATAGGAGTGTGTTTATTGTTTTTTCAATTTTTCTTTGTTCAGTACGTGGCGCAGACATTGCTTGTACCCAAAAGTTATCTAATTCTTAAAAACATTATTCTTTACAAACAGTACCTATTTATTTTGCGGTATATAGAATCTTTAAACCTTTTTAGTTACTGTGTAATATTTATATAATTTTTTGAAAGTAATAATATTTCTCTATAAAAAATATTACTACTTGTCCTGTTGGTATATATTTTGTGCACTTTTTTATTTTCCATACTTTAATTTGAACACATACGTCCAATTTTTACATTGCCTTTAAACATGTAAGGTTTCATTTTACTATTGATTTAAAAAAGGCCTCGACTGATTTTTGGTGCAGCAATATTTTATTGTTGATTTTTTTTTGTACAATTGTTAAAATTACAGTCGTTGTTTTGTTCGGGGCTTTGTCCCTTATAGTTTATTGTTATTTTTGGAGGAATTTTGATGGCAAAAGAAAAGTTTGAAAGAAATAAACCGCATATAAATATTGGCACTATTGGTCACGTTGACCACGGAAAGACCACACTTACCGCTGCTATAACGAAAGTTTTAGGTCTTAAGGGCGAAGCGGAATTTGTAGATTACGCTAACATAGATAAAGCACCGGAAGAAAGAGAACGTGGTATTACAATTAACACGGCGCATGTTGAGTACCAAACTGAGGCACGTCACTATGCACACGTTGACTGCCCCGGACACGCAGACTATGTTAAGAACATGATCACGGGTGCTGCGCAAATGGACGGCGCTATACTGGTTGTTTCTGCTGCAGACGGTCCTATGCCGCAGACTCGGGAGCACATATTGCTGGCAAGACAGGTTGGAGTGCCTAAGATGGTTGTGTTTCTTAATAAGGTTGACCAAGTTGATGATGCTGAGCTTTTGGATCTAGTTGAGATGGAAGTGCGTGATCTTTTAACCAGCTATGATTTTGATGGAGATAATACCCCAATAATAAAGGGGTCTGCCCTTAAGGTCCTAGAAAGTTCTTCTACTGATCCGAATGCTGAGGAGTACAAGCCTATACTAGAGCTTATGGATGCGGTTGACTCTTATATTCCAACTCCTGAAAGAAAATCAGACCTTCCTTTCATGATGCCAGTAGAAGATACTATGACCATCACTGGTCGTGGAACTGTTGCTACAGGCCTTGTGGAAAGGGGCACGCTTAAGCTCAATGAGGAAGTTGAACTGGTGGGACTTAGCGAAGAAAAGCGTAAGGTCGTTGTTACAGGCATTGAAATGTTCCGTAAAACACTTGACAGTGCACAAGCTGGGGATAATGTGGGCTTGCTTTTACGTGGTGTTCAAAGAGATGAGATCAAGCGCGGGCAAGTTTTAGCGAAACCTGGTACTATTCACCCACATACCAAGTTTTCTGGTCAAGTTTATATTCTCAAAAAAGAGGAAGGTGGTCGTCATACTCCGTTCTTCAACAATTACAGGCCTCAATTTTACTTTAGAACTACTGACGTTACTGGCGTTGTTAAGTTGCCGGACGGTGTTGAAATGGCGATGCCAGGTGACAATGTAGATATGTCTGTGGAGCTCATTACTCCTATTGCTATTGAAGAAGGTTTGCGTTTTGCAATTCGTGAAGGTGGACGTACTGTAGGATCGGGCGTTGTTACTAAAATTAACGGTTAATTTTACTGTTTATTTTTGTTGGGTATTTTGTTAATTACTTGCCGCACAGTTAGTTTTTACTGTCGGCAATTTTTTTGTAGACAGAATCAACCGCATAGAATATTTAAATATTTTGCAAAGTTAGCCATTTATTATTTGTTAAAATTAAATCAGTAATTTCAGAAAATTAGCCTATCTTAGATTTTTTAGAATGAAGCAAACTATCAAGATGTTATACCAAAATAGTTTTTATATTTCTGTCTAAATTTCTTGGAATTCTATTTCTTAGCCCGTTTTTTTACAAATATTTAAAAATTATTTATAAAAAATAGTACTAACTTATGTTTTAACTAAATAGTTATATTTAACTAAAATCACAGCTGCACGGCTGTGTCTTGGTTTACTTTGCTATTTTACGGGCTCCAAACATTAAAATTTACTCTGTAAAGTATTTTTAAAAATATCGGGTAGCATCCACCCACCCAACCGTTGCAAATAAAAAGACTAAAATTTTTCTACCAACACTCTGTATTTTTTATTTTCAAATCCTCTGCTTTAAATTCTAAATCTTCTATATTCTTATTCTTTCTAATTTTTCTAACATAATCCTTCAAAGCTAAAATTGCCATTTTACCTATTCTTAAAATTACCAAAATATTCAGTATAGCCATTAAAGACATAAATAAATCCGCAGTTGCCCATGCTAAAGTTGAACCAACCAAAGAGCCAATAAATACAACGGCTATACAAGTTACTCTAAATATATTTAAAACTTTTTTGTTGTTTTTTATGTATAAGACATTAGTTTCTGCATAGCTATAATTCCCAATAATAGAAGTGAAAGCAAAAGACAATATAGCAAAAATTATTATATGGACTCCAAACTCTCCAACTTGCGATTTCACAGCATTTTGAACTAAAGAGATCTGACTTACTTTTTGTCTAAAATCAACCCCTGAAAAAAGTACAATTAATGCCGTGGAAGTACAAATAAGAAAAGTATCTATAAAAACAGAAATAAGTTGTACCAGTCCTTGTACTACCGGGTGTGGAACATCCGCAGTAGCTGCCGAATTTGGTGAGCTCCCCATTCCAGCCTCGTTAGAAAAAAGACCTCTTTTTATTCCATGAATTAAAGGCGACAAATAAGCCATAGAAAAAGGTGCTGTCGCAATAGCTCTTATACTGAAAGCGTCATCTAGGATCATTTTAAAAACGCTTGGTATTTTTCCGAAGTTTTTTAATGTAACTGTTAAAGCCAGAATAATATAAGCTACAGACATAAAAGGAACTACATAAGCCGAGACAAACGAAACCTTTTTAGTGCCACCGAATATAACAAGAGCAGTAATCAAAGAAAGAACTAAACCAATTACTACTGGGAAAATACTGTCTCTAAAGCCGGGAATATAATAAGAGAAAGACGAAGTAAGCTGAAAAGCTTGCAACATGTTAAACCCATATGCATAAGTACAAATCAAAAGTACAGTATAAAGCAAGGCAAGCCAACGTTTACCTAAGGTTTTGGTAATATAATAAGCCGGCCCCCCTCTAAAACCAGAACTCTCCTTGTCTTCAACTTTATATATCTGAGCCAGAGTGCTTTCTATAAATGCAGAAGTGCTTCCAAGAATAGCCATAATCCACATCCAGAAAACGGAACCCGGTCCTCCAACAGATATTGCAAAAGCAATGCCTGCAATCTGCCCCACACCTATCCTTGAGGCCATTGAAATCATCAACGAGCGAAAAGGTGACGAACCTTTTTTGCCATCTTTATTTTTTGGTTTATATAAAAGAGCCCTAAAAGAATTTTTAAACAATCTAAACTGTGCAAATTTAGTTCTGAAAGTAAAGTAAATTCCAGCAAATATTAGAAGTGGGATCAATATAACTGAGAGCAAGTTGTTTATATTGTCTAAAAAAATAAGCAAACCCCGCATACGTTTCAACTCCCCTAGTAATTTATCACAAAGAGAAAACAATCCGCAAAACTCGAATACTCCACACCATTTTATCATAACAAAAAATTCATTTCAACTAAAACCTAAGCCTTTTTCAACTAATCGCACATAGACTACATTTTTTCTAAAAATTGTTGGATATAAATAAAAATACTGTTTAAAAATTTGTTTTTAGCTAATTTATCTTGCTAAGTCAGCGAAGATCTCTTAAATGTAAAAAACACCTAGAATAGTTTTTTACTGTATTTTATAAACAAATTAGGTCATTATATACATAAAATTTTTCGTTAAAAAGGAAATTTTGCATTTTCCCCGCCTAATTTCTCATAGGTCTTGTTTTCAGAACTAGCCTAGATTTAGCGTAAAAGGAATAAACTGCAGAAAAACTTCAGGAAAAACCTTGGAACAACAAAACTTTACATTGGAAGAATAATTATAAAAAACCAAGAATTATAACTAAATTTTTTCTTGAAGTGCCAAAACTGAATAAACTGCATTAAATTATTGCTTATACACAAAAAACAAGAATCAAAGCACCCACTTCGTAAGTTCGTACAAACTAACTAACTCCCCGAGCGACCCGCAACCTATATTTCAGAAAAGCTTATTGTTTTACGTAAAACCACTATATGCCTATTCTCTTTTAGTATCGCTTTTTCTGGCATATAAACTTACATCTACTAAATAGCCTTTATCAGGTGCCTTTGCTGCTGTCTAGTTTTTCACTTCCGCCATTTTTTTCACTTTTAAATCCAAGTAATTGTGCAATCCAAGACCAAAGGCTAAAATTGGACGCTTTTCTCTTTTTTTCCTCTTCTTCTTCCAGTTTAATTTTGTATTTGTAAAGACTGTCCAAATAAAGCTTAACTTCTTCCTCTAATTTATTTAAATCTTTACCTATATGTTCCCTAAAACGCCTATTATTTCTATTTCTCTCTTTAAGCATTCCAAAAAAATAGGTGACAGTCAACTGTGTTCTAGCATCTTTTGCACCCAACTGCAAACAATTTTTATTTTTCAGCAAAGACCTAACAAATTTCTCCTTTTCTTCAAACTCACCAATTTCTTCATTAGTTAACTTTGCTGAACTGTCTTTTTTTACAGTTCCTTTTAAATTTTCTTCTTTATCTGCAAAAGCTGAGCTTGAAGTACCTATGCCAGCAACTACAAAGTTTGCAGCCAACACCGCGGAAATATTCTTATTTATTTTTCTTAAGGGCATCTAAAACTTTCTCCTAAAAATTACTTCTACCAAAAAGCATGCCAAAAGGCAACCGCATACATTCTACCACAATTAATGTTGTATGTACAGTAAATTTTTAAAAATTTGCTACCTTTTAGAAATTTTATATTATCTTTAACAACGCAAAACATGCGAACAATAAATGAGTTCACCTTATATTTGTATGCTTTTAGTTAAAATTAGCAAAGTTTGTTGACACAATCGTTATTTTATGATAAAATGTTGTACGTTATGCAAGCGGCTCGTATGGCAGCAGCGAATAAAGGAAGCGTTTTTAGAGGTAGCTTTATGAAAAATAAAATGGTACCAGCTATTATGTGTTTAGCGTTTACAGCACAAACTGTTAATTTCTCTGCAGCAGCTGCAGACGAAGATAGTAGCTCTTCAGATTATGAAAAATATTATGATAGAGCCCGTAAAAGAGATGCTGATAGACGAAAAAAAGCGCGAAAAAATAGTAAATCTGGCTTTTTTTCTTTTATGCAAGGAAAGACTTTTGAAAAAATAAAAAAAGCGTTCCTTGGAGTAGGCGGATTTGTTTTGTCGGTTGCAGCACTGTTTAAGGTGGATTCTTTATTTACAAAGTATAGTAACATGAAGAGCAGTTTTACTCCGGAGGATTTTCCAAAAACTGTTGGGCAGGACGTTGTAAGCCTTTGGACAAATTCTGGTGCAGCGTTTTCTTCCCAAAAAGAAAACAAAAAAGGCTCCGCACTTGCTGCTGAATTCATTGACTCTTTAAAAAATAGCTACAACGAAAGTGAAGGTTCGTTCTCTCTTTTGAATTTTTCTAGTGGTGTTGACTATGAAGACTCTAGCGAGGAGTACCTTAAAGCTCTAGGAAGTTTGCCGGTTAATTACATTGCTGATTCTGGAATTTTTTCTAACACAAGTGAGCAAACTAAAAGGCTTTTGGAAGATGCTATCTCTATGGAAAAAGCACGCGTAGCAATAGATGCAGCTTTACCTGAAGGAAAGAAAAAAGTTGGCAAAACCTGGGCTGACTATAAAGACGATATTGGCCAAATGTTAAGTGGCGCGAAGCTTCCTGGAAAGAAAGCATTCTCCTCAGCACTTGATATGGGGGGAAGGATCGCTTCTGGCTCTAATAGTTGGGGTGGGCAGGCCTTTGCTGTCCTGTGTAGTATTTTAAAAGGTTTCCTTGACGATAACATCAAAAATCAAGAAAAAGAAGAAAACGGCGGTAGGCAATAGCTGTCTTTGGAATTTTAATGTTTAGTTTATTTATTGTTATGGCGTCTGAGTTTTGTTGGTGTTTTTATAACATTATGCAAAATAAAAAAATTGGTGTATATCGCCAAATACGTCAATTTAATTTTAACTTTACAGAATCAAAAACAAACATTAGGAGCGATTTATTCCTAGAAAATCTTAGACTGTATATTTCTTATCATAGTGCGATATAAAATATAGTTTTCATACAAAAAAATAAGCAGTGTTGACGTTAACAAAATGTTTAGAACTATTTTATTTAACATTTCATGGTATAATTAAAGTATAAAAATTATTAAAAAGTTTGTATAGTCTTTATTGTTTATATAGTTTATTATATATTAGACTTTTTAAAATTCATTAAAGTTGGGGCTGTGTTAAAATCGAGCAAATTAATGGCTTTTTGTGTGTAGTAAATAAAAATGTTTGTAGCTAGACTAATTAATTCGTTGGCCTAGAGTTAATGCTCTAAGTGTGTGGTTTTTTAGTTTTTAAGTCCTTTTATAATCAGCAAAAAATAATTCAAAAAACAGGATTCTTTTACTATGAAAATTTGGAATTTGTTGGAATATTCAAAAGAAGCATTTAATATTTTTGTAAATAAATTTCACTTACCAGAAGTTTTTGCAAAAATTTTAGCCAGTAGACCCTATTTTTCTGATTTGATTCTTAAAGGAAATTTTTGTAAAGACCTTTCTAAAAATTTTGAAAAAAATTTACTTATAGATATAGACAAAGCATCAGAAAGAATAGAACAGGCTTTAAAAAATAAAGAAAAAATATGCATTTTCGGGGACTATGATGCTGACGGAGTAAGCTCTACTGCTATGCTGTATTTATATTTAAAAGAGCGTGGGGGAGATGTACATTATTACATACCAGACAGAAATAAAGAGGGCTACGGGCTTAACGTAGAAGCAATAAAAAAAATTTATTCAAGTGGTGCAAAACTTATTATTACCGTAGACAACGGCGTAACTGCTCTTGAAGAAATAGATTTTGCTAAAACTCTTTCTTTAGATGTTGTAGTAACGGATCACCATAAAGTCCCTGAAGTCTTGCCAGAAGCTGTTGCAGTAGTGGACCCTCACCGTAAAGATTGTCCTTCAAATTTTAAGGATCTAGCCGGTGTAGGAGTTGTTTTTTCTTTAATTTTATTTATGGAAAAAGGAAAAACTAGTACTGAAGATTTACTAAAAAAATATTCTTTATTTGCTATGATCGGTACTATTGGTGATGTTGTACCTTTAGTTTCGCTGAATCGAAGCTTAGTGTCTTTTGGGCTAAAAGCTTTAAACAGTAGTTCAAATCTTGGAATAGAGGCTTTACTTAAAAAGAATAGCAAACCTAGATCTTATAGCTCTAAAAAAGAACTTAATTCTTTAGATGTTTCTTTCAAAATAGTTCCTAAAATTAATGCTGTTGGAAGAATAGACGTTTCTAGCAAAGCTGTTGACCTCTTAGTTGCCGAAAACAAAGAAACAGCAGAAAAATTAGCAACAGAATTAGATAATATAAATAAAAAAAGGAGAGAGATAGTAGAGACTGTATTTTCTTATATAGAAACAGTAATGTGCACTGACGTTAGTAGGATGTACCAAAAAATTCTGATTTTTTATGGTGAAGACTGGCCAGCAGGTGTAATAGGTATTATAGCTGCAAGACTTTTAGAAATTTATAATAAGCCCGTTATAATAATTACGAAAATGGGCGATATTGCCCGGGGTTCTGCACGCAGTGTACCGGGCTATTCAATTTATGACGCTCTTTTGAAGTCTTGCTCTAGTTACCTTTTACGGTTTGGGGGTCACCCTTTGGCAGCGGGATTTGATATTGATATTTCCAATATAGCAAGGCTTAAAAAAGACATTTTAAATTATGCAGATGAGTCAGCTGTACCCGCGCTTACTTTAAATATAGACGCTACTGTTGATGCACAAGAAATTAATTGCACCTTAGCAGAACACTTAGAAAAACTAGAGCCATTTGGGAAAAGCAACGAAGAACCTCTTTTAAAAATAGAAAATGCAAAGTTAAAAAATATAACTGTGGTTGGCAGTGGAAAGCATCTAAAACTTAGTTTTTGTAGTAAAAGTGGAAAGAGTTTTTATGCTTTAAAATTTTTTACTGATATTAAAAATTTTGGATTTAAAAAAGAAGATACTTTAGACTTAGCGGTTAATATTCAAAATAGTGTTTATAATGGAAAAACTGAAACAACTATTATATTAGTGGAAGCAAAATTTAGCGATTTAGACGAAAAGAATATTTTAAAACAAAGACGAATATATGAAGATATAATTCTAGAAAAATGCGATGTACTTGAAAATTTTAAAAAGGAAAATGTCCCCTTAAAAAGGGAAGACTTTATTTTGGTTTATAGATATTTAAAATGTTTTAATAACACGCTATTTCCCGGTAGTGCTATTAGTACAGAAGCTCATATTCTTTACTATAGATTAAATAACCCTTCTATTAGTTACAGCAGCTTTCTTTTAATTTTAGAAATTTTTAGCGAACTGGAACTTATAGATTTTTCTTTGAAGGCAGATTTTTGCTACATAAAAATAAATGAAAAATCCTCCAAAGTGGATCTTAAAAGTTCTAAGATTCTGCAAAAAATTTCATCGGTATAAAGTTTTTTAAAAAAATTAGGAGGGAAATCAGACGGGTAAAGCAAATAAAATAATCTTAAAATTAAAAGCTTATTAAGTCAGACACATACTGCGTACTTAACTTGCATTACACGGCATGGTTTACCAATTAGTTAAAGGTATCTATTTTTAGTATTGCGAAATAAGATATACTTATACATCGGGTAAATTAAATACAGATCTTAAAATTAGAGAATTATAGCCTATGGACAGTGGCACATTACGCGTATTGTATACTTAACTTGCATTACATGGCATGGTTTACCAACTAGTTAAAGGTATCTATTTCTAGTATTGCAAAATAAGATAGACTTGCTCATTGGGTAAATCAAATGTGGTTCTTAAATTTAGAAAGTAATAGCCTGAGAATAGAGACACATTTTGAAAATTTACCTTTGCTCAGAAAATACTTTTTTATGGAAGCAAAATATTATTGGGTAAATATAAAAAGTACGCTGTGTAGGTCAGTGAAAAAATTTTAAAGCATCAGTTAGGGAAAGAATAGAAAGCTACAAACTACTATAAATCATGAAATTCATTTGACGGTTATATTAGTTTTACTCTTAAGAATATTAATTTGAGCATAAGCAAAATCTTTATGTATAAAGATTTTAGCAATAACTTTTTTACTTAAATCTATATGATGGTTGCACAGCTGCATTATTAAAGTAAAGTAATTAATATAGTGCTAATTTTATAGATAGATTCAAGCAGATATAAAAATTTCTAACCTTAAAATTTGAAGAAGTATAGTGTATAAAAGAGCAAACTTTTTTTAAAAACGGTTTTATTTTAAAAACAAACTTTGCGACTTAAAGCAGCCTTTTATTATGGGTAGCATCAACCAAAATCTATCTTTATTATAAGCAGTTTTTTTAATTACTCACTTAATAAAATCACAAAGCTAACATTGCATCGCCAAAACTAAAAAATCTGTATTTTTGGTCTACAGCAATTTTGTAAGCATTTAAGACATTTTCTTTTCCAGCAAAAGCACAAACAAGCATAATCAAAGTACTTTTTGGAAGGTGAAAATTTGTTATTAATGCATCCATAACTTTAAACTTAAAACCAGGGTATATGAATATATCTGTTTCGCCACAGCATTCTACTATTTGGCCGTACTTTGCAAAAACAGATTCTAAAGTCCTGCAGCTAGTAGTACCAACACATACAACTTTTTTACCAATCTTTTTAGTGATGTTAATTATTTTAGCACTTTCTTTTGGTACACTATACCACTCTGTGTGCATTTTATGATCTTTAATGTCTTCACATTTAACAGGCCGAAACGTACCAAGCCCTACATGCAAGGTTACTTTAGCAATGTTAATCCCATTTTCCTCTATTTTGCTTAAAAGTGATTCTGTAAAGTGTAATCCCGCCGTGGGAGCAGCACAAGACCCTATTTCTTTAGCATAAACAGTCTGGTATCTATCTTTTTCCTCTAAATTTTTCTTTATATAGTGCGGAACGGGCATAGCACCTATTTCATCTAAAATATTATAAAAGTTACCATTAAAATAAAATTTTATAATTCTACTTCCGCTTGGTAAAATATCTAAAATTTCCCCATAAATAACATCCTTTTTAAATTCCAATTTAGCCCCAATTTTAGCTTTCTTTCCTGGTTTTACTAAAGTTTCCCAAGTGCCATTACCCATATCTTTTAAAAGCAAAAACTCCACTATGGATTCGTTACTTTCTAAACGTCCAAAGATTCGCGCCGGTATAACTTTAGTGTCATTTAAAACTAAGCAGTCTCCGGCTTCTAAATAATCAACAACATCTGTAAAGACCTTATGTAATAGTTCCCCAGTGCTCTTATTTAACACCAAAAGCCGAGATTGGTCCCTATCTTTTAGTGGAACTTGCGCTATAAGTTCTTTAGGTAAATAATAATCAAAATCAATAGTTTTCATAAAATACAAAGATCAGAATTGACCAAGCAAGCAAAAAACAAAGACATTCACCAAACCAGCCAATGGATTTATGCAACAAATTTGCTGTTTAGCGTGGTAACATCCGTACTTAACTTTACTCCATTTATTTTTCGTACCTTTAATTTAATTTTATTTTTTTATATGCTAATGTCAATAAGTTTAAGTAATAGGTGGCACTAAATCTGGGGAGACGTGTAAAAAATTGCTAAATATGGCAATAAAAATTAAAAAAATATAAGTTATAAAATGTGGAAAGAATTGATAAAGTTGTATGAATTCTTGCCATTTATTTAAAGTCCGAGTTCCTTGCTTTTATTTTTACCTATAAAAGCAACTATTCAGTATCACTCACCCTATTTTAGAATTACCAAATACCTGAGCACGCTAAAAAGCAAAATATTAAAAACTAAAGAAGAGTCATAAAAGCAATATGGAGGAAGATAAAAGTAGTTCTATAGAAAAAGCTAATGCGATATAAGCAAAATCAAACGCTGGGAAATTAAATTAACAAGAGATGAAATCTAGCGGAGTCAGTATCGGATGGCACGAAATCTTGAGGGTCTTTTTTGGAAGATAAATTACCAAGATAAGTGATCTATCTCATGGACCATCATATTAAAAATAAACTCACAATAGCCCTAAACCACCACAAGCAGCCAGCCATAAAAAAGAATGGCTCAACTTCGCGCCTGCCCAAATCCCAGAAGGTAAAACCCACCCTTTTTACACTCTTTAATTTCTAACTTTTCTTATTGCAGGCACATGTAAAAAATTAAATTTGCCAAAAAACCACAGAGTATAAAACTATTCTAAATTTAAAACTGTGCTATTGTTATCCGCTTGCTCTTCATCCTTTTTAACGCCGTAAGCCAATTCAGGAAAGACCCTCTTCAATTCATTAATCTCACACCCAATAAGAACAATTGAACTTATAGGGCACGCCACACGCAAACACGATATTGCAGAGAAAAAAATGAAATCATATAAACACACACCAGGACCTTGTTTTCTGTTGAAATAGCATTTTAATATTTTAGCATAATTATAGAGTAATAAAAATAAAAGTAGGCAATACCTAATGCCCAATACTATAGCAAACCCTTCCTTGGCAGCTTTATATGGATCACCTTGCGCAATCCGAAACAGTTTTTCCCAACTCTCGTGAAATCCAAACTTCCTTAAAAGCCAATTTATAAGCAAATCTGTTTTTCCACCAAAAAATAAAGTTACCACCTCATCAATGTCTTTACCAGTTTTTCTTTCGCTCATAGCTTCAGTCGGGGAAATCTTCTCTCCAAAAGTCACAACTGACTTATCCTGTAAATCGCTTTGCACACCACATACACTTTGGCAATACAAACTACCAATAATACCTGAAAGCAAAGCCAAACTACTAACTTTTTTAACCATACACAAATCCTCCAAATCAAATTATAAATTTACTGTAATTATAGCAGAATAAAACCTAGCTATCAAGGGGTAAACTAAAGTTGAGAAACTTTTTAACATAAAAACGAACAAAAATGTAAATTACACCCTTTTAGATTATAATACCAGCAAATGACTCCTAAAAATGGATGTTACTAAAGCCGGTAAAGCTAGTAAAAATTTTTTATTTTTTGTTGCACAAGGGCATGTAGCCAAGTAAAGCCTGTAAATAAGCTTTGTAATTATTTATTCTTAAGTTTTTAAAAAACTTTATTCACCTGGCTGTGGCTAAAGCCCATAATTGTCTTTTTTCTTTACTTTTATTATACTGTTGATATACAACGTTTTCTAGAGAGATTTTGCTATGTTAAGCAAGAAAGTTTTGTGTGGTGTTGTGGCATACACGACTTTAGCTAGTGGAAGTATTGGTTCTTATGCTGCGAAGTGGATAAAACAAAAGAATATACCTTCAAAAATTATAAGTAATCCATTACCTATTGCAGGAGCGCTTACGGCAGTAGCTGCCGCTATTTTAACTTACAAAATTTTAACTAAAAATTATGGTGAAGATATTTCTTCAGAAAACTCTAAAGATGAAAATGTTAATAGCGATGAACTTTTGCATCAGACTTTACCGGAGACTGAGAAAGGATCTGAAGAAGAAAATAAAAAAGAGGAGCCTAAAGGCAGTATAGAGAACGTAGACACTGTACATAAAGGTGAGAATAATATAAATGGACAAAGCAAGGAGCTACCAGCTAACAGTATGGAAAAACGGCATGTTGCTTATTTGGCTATAGGAATTATATCCGCTGCTGTTATTGTTTATTTAGCTTATAAACAATATAAAGAGTATCTTATTTATCAAGCGGCTTTTGCAAAATTAGAGAAAGCATGGAAAGGTAAATGTGGAGTTTTAAAACATTGTCGTATTAAATTTGGTAACGAACAAGTTAATGGTATGACGGTTTTTAGGGCATTAGTAGACTTAAGAGAAGACGAACAAGGCAACCCGGTATTTGTGTTCGGAAGGAAAAAAATAGAATTAAAATTAAGTGGCGGGAAAATTATTGAGATTGACAAAAACATTTACAGTAATAAAGAGGAACAAAGAGTTTATGATTTTAATTTGAAAGATTTGTATTATTATATCGATATTTTTGATATAATATACTATTTTGACATCGAGAAGAAAAATATTTTCTTACCTCATTTAGTAGATGAACAGTTAGAAGAAGCTAAAAATGGGAAAATAATTGTAGAAGACCAAGAGCTGTTAGAACTGGTTCATCAGTTGAAAGAATATGATCGCCAAAAATATGAAAACGATTTGAAAAATTTGAGAAACTTTTGCAATAGCATTAGTGTAGAAATTGGTACTAAATTTGCTGCATGCCGGAAAGTTTTTTCAGCAGTATATTTCGGACTTAGAACGAAATTGGGCAACATAGAAGCTAATTTTGAAGGTGAATTTAAGTTGGGTCAAAAGATTTTTGACGATTTACTTGACCATGAATTGTTTTTTGAAGAAACGAAGTCTAAATTTAACGAAGGTAAGGATATCGATTGTATATGTGAATTTACTTCAAATGAAGTAAAAAAAGCAATTGATTTGTACGACAGAATTTTAGACGATAATATTACAGCTGAATACATAAAAGAGCTTAGAAGTAAAGAACTCACCCAAGATGTTGTAAAAAATAAGAATAAGAAGATGGATGTGTTTCAATATTTGCCTGAAGCAGGCGGCGATTTAGATAGTCTTTATGGTGATTAAAACGTCTAGTTCTGATAATAAATTTTTATTGTACTAAATTGGTGCTGAAATTATGTTGGTTATTAAGAAAGAGTTTGTTTTTTAAATTAATTAAAGTTTTAGTTACCAACTTTGTATTTCGTGATTTTTGCCCTGAGCTTTAGTTGAATTTTTTCTGCTACTTAATATATTTTCTTCCTTTTTATGCTACTCTAAACTTAATTTAATTTTGGTTTTAATAAAGCACTGAAACTTCTTCTTTTGTTTTGATCTTACGATTTTTAACATTTACAGTCAAAATTTTTACAATAAAATAAAAGTTTTAAGAGTATAATAAAATTTGAAAGTTACAGTTGGAAAGGCAATTCTTAGTATGTATAGCGAAAAAGTTATGGATCACTTTAAAAATCCAAGAAATGTTGGGGAGATTGAAAATGCAGATGGCATTGGGCAGGTTGGCAACCCAAAGTGTGGAGACATAATGAAGATGTATATTGAAGTTGAGAACGGCGTAATAAAAGACGTTAAATTTAAAACTTTTGGGTGTGGCGCTGCTATAGCTACAAGCTCTATGGCTACAGAGATGATCAAAGGCAAAACATTAAAAGAAGCTTTAGCGCTCAGCAATAAAGATGTTGTAGAAAATTTAGAGGGTCTTCCGCCACAAAAAATACATTGCTCAGTTTTAGCGAAGGAAGCTATAGAGGCAGCTGTAAAAGATTATTGCGAAAGAAATAACATTAAGTTTCCTCCCGAATAGAAATAGGTTTATTTTTACTGTTAAAATTGTAATTAAATGAACTATGTATTTTAAAATTTAGGTAGCTAATGCTCCAAGGCAAGAAGTGAAAAATCAGCTTAAATAAAGCTGATAGCAAACTTCTAAATAAGCGACTAATTTTGGCTGGATTATTATAATTTTAGTTTAGCCAGGGCTTGTTTTAAGAACGTCACACTTTACGTTGCCCAAAAACAGGAATATAGCATGTAAAAAAATGAGAGGGCAATTAATTGCTTTGTTTATAGACCTATTCAGAAAAGAACCGTTTGTTATAAATTTAGTTTTTTATTCCTGAGATGGTTGTTGTTTTTAGGGCGCCCTTAATTTTTGTACTCTATTTTAATTTTGTGCTATTTAATACTTTTGTTTGTAAATTTGTTTTTTAAAGGAAAACCATGCGGCTTTTTGGTAAAAAATACAAAGTGTTCGTTAAAAAGCGAATAGGCTTTGCCAACACTAATTTTTATTAGTTCTGAGCATTTACTTTTTTTATTAGGTACAAAGCATATTCACAGAATTTTTAAAGTTCTTAAATTTTACTTGATTTTTGTGTAGTTTATGTTTACAATAAAATGTATAGATTTTGTTTCTGTGTAGGGGTGTTTTTATGAATAAGAAAAGTTTGTTTAGAAGAGCAGGGAAATTTGCAAGTGCTACTGCTGGTTTAAGTGGTGCTTTGTTGCCATCTTTAACGGCTAAAGCGGGTTATTTTATTGTCAGCAAAGATAATAACATCAATGAGGCTTTTAACAAAAGTTGGCTTAGTAACGTTTACTGGTTTCTTAGGTTTGACTTTGTTAAGAACTTTATTATACGTAGAGTGTCCGAAGAGGTAAATAATAGAGAAAGAGTACAAAAAAACGTTGAAGAAATAAAAAAGTTGATTAGTGAAAATAATGTTTTTAGTAGTTTGGGGCTTAAATATGCTTTTAGTTATAGAAAAGGGTATATAGAGGATAGTTCTGAGTTGATGAATAAAATAGCGATTTTTTCAAATTTTATAGGTTTAGGTCAATCACTCATACAAACAGAAGATCTGGTGTTTAGTGATACTGATTACCAGAGGAGTAGAGAAGTGCTTAACAAAATTAAGTGTACTATCCTTTACTGTGACTTCTTTAATTTTTTAATCGGCAAGTTTAAAAAACCGACCCTTAGACAATTTGGCCCCGACGTCGAGACTTTCTCTTTTGTATTTGAGACTCCTATAGACTTAGGCAACAAAGAGAAATGTACTACTATTAACTTTTTTTTACGAAAAGGTTACCCTTCACTTTCTATTCAGTGCTCAGGGCAAGGGGGCTTCGCGAATAATGAAGGTAAGGTTTTTGGCCTTAGAGAGCAGCCAGTGGTTTACTCTTGTGAAATGAGAGATCCAACGTCTTTAGAAGAAATGGAAGGTATAGTTAAGGCTATAAAAGAAGAGATAGAGAAAGGTAATGTAAGTTTAGAAATTTACAATGAAAATTATTTAGAAGCGGTCAAACGTGTTAACCGGGGGGAAGACGTAGACCTGATTAAATTAAATTTGAATGACTGAGTATATGTTGGACTAAAAAGAAATAGTACCGCTGGGTTAAAGAGGGTGCTGAAAGTTAGCAGTGTAAGAGGTGACTGTTTATATTTTAGAGTGTATATTAAATTTGGTGGGTAATCCTGGGGTAAGTCGTAAATCTGCTAAAGTTAAATTCTTGAAGCTGAGTGCGTATTGGACTAGAAAGAAATAGTACCGCTGGGTTAAAGAAGGTACCGAAAATTTGCAGTGTAAGAGCTGACTGTTTATATTTTGGAGTGTGTATTTAGATTTGGTGAGTAGTTCTGAGGCAAGTTGTGGCACTTTTGCCGCTAAGTCGTTAGAAGTTAAGTTGTTTATAATACGCTCTAAACAAAAAAACAATAGCCACTTGGATTTTTAAGCAACGTTTGACCTAGCAAATTTTGGGTCTTTTCCTTTTTTCTGAAACTATTAGGTAACTTAGGTCTATTAGTTTAAAAGTATCTTCTAAGGGTACTGTGCCGTCTAAAATAACAGTGACCCAGTTATTTTTATTCATATGGTAAGCTCTAAAGAACCCTTTTTTTCTAATTAAAAAATTTAAATAAACAGGGTCGTCAATTTTTGTATTCAGTATGTACGTGCTGCCTGTGTCTTTTAACCCCAGTTTTTCTTTTTTTACAGTCATAATAATGCCGTACCACTTTTTATTTTTTGCGCATCTAAAAATGCAGCAATCTGGGGACTTTTTCCACAAAAATTCAGGGGCGGTATTGTATTTGTCTTTTACATATTCGTAAATTTTTTCTACCATAGGCAAAATATGCAGCATAGTGAATTTCCTAAAATTTTTGTATAACGCGTATATTATAATCCACATTTTGCATAAATCCATAGCAATAAATGTAAACCAGCTAAAGCAAGCCGAGAACTAGCTCAAAGGTGTATTTTTTACATAGAAATCGTTCTGACTTGTTTATGATGGTTCTAAAACTAGTGAATGTGTAAAAAATTGCTACATAAGGCAATAAGTGGCATCTAAATATAGGTTACAAAGTAAGTAAAAAATTAACAGCTTTATGTGAGTACATTTAGAGGATGCGCTCCATATAAAGTCTAAATTGTAGCAATTTGTTTGGCTTTAGCATTACCTTAAAATAGGAAACTTTATTTTGCACAGTTATTTACTTTAAAAAACTTCAATTTCATTTACTGCGATGTGACCACGTAGCGAACAAATCCTTTTATGTTTAAATAACTATATACATAATTTTGGCGCTGAATACCATCCGCTGATATGCACGATAAAAAAATAAACAAGTTGATAATTTTTTCAGCGTAAACAAATTTTGCAATATGAACTAATTTGTACCACTATACCTTATAATTTATTAATGAAATTTGTGAAATATTCAGGTAAATTAGATTCAAATTCCAAAAATTTTTTGCTCCTAGGGTGACAGATTCCTATATACTTGGCGTGTAAACACTGCCCTTTTAAAGCTTTTTCTAATGAATCCATCTTTTTACAGCCATACACCATGTCTCCAGCTAATGGATGGTTAAGGTAAGACATATGTACTCTTATTTGGTGAGTTCTTCCAGTTTTTAAAGTTAGCTTTAGGTGGGAAAAATTTTTATAGTTAGTTAGTACTTCATAAAAAGTTAAGGCTGTTTTAGAATTTTTTAATGTTACTGCAAATTTTTTTCTGTCTTTGTTGTCTCTTCCTATTGGTAAATTTATTTCTCCGCTCTGTTTTTTGAAAAAACCGTGTGCAATAGCTTCGTATATCCTTTTAAAAGAGTGGTCTTTTATTTGTTGGGCTAAATACAAGTGAGCAAAATTATTTTTTGCTGCAACTAAGAGGCCACTTGTGTCTTTATCTATTCTATGAACTATTCCCGGTCGAATTACGCCATTAATGTCGGAAAGACCGCCCTTGCAATGGTAAAGTAAAGCGTTCACCAAAGTACCTGAAAAATTGCCGATTGCAGGGTGCACTACCATACCTTTTTTCTTATTGACTATTATAATATCTTGGTCTTCATATAAAATATCTATGGGTATATTTTCTGGCTGTGAATTTCCTAGTATTACTGCTTCCGGAATTTTAATATTTATAACATCGTTTAGCCTTACTAGGTAATTTTTATTCTTTAAAATTCCATTTATATGTACGTTGCCATCTGAAATAAGACTTTGAACTCTAGACCTTGTAAGTCCTTCATTAGACTCGCAAATAAACTTATCAAGTCTAGTACCAACTTGATTTTCTTTTACCTTTAAAGAATAATTTTCAATTACCATATCATACAGTAGTCCCTCGCTTATATTTTATCATATAAGTTTTAAGTAAGTAAAAAATAGATTAATGCCAAACCCAAATATATCTTGTGGAATTATTGCTTATATATGGCAAATTAAAAAGCAAAACAGCCTTCAAATAAATTACATAAATTTATATAAACCTATTAAATTTCAACGTATTTTATTACCCGTACTTTAGAAGTTTTTATTTCCTACACAGCAATTTTTTCGCACTCCCACTGGTCAACTCTGCTAAAATAAAGAAATGCTAAAAAAGTGGGATTATTTATTATTTTAAGAAAACGTAAATTTATTTTCTTCGTGATTCATTTTAAAGAGAGGGTAATTAAAATTTTTAAAGTAAATTTTCCCTATAATATTTCGTTAATATTATTTTAAGCAATTACCGCTTTATACGCTTATACCTTTATTTTTTCAATGAACTTTGTTAAAATTAATGAGGTATGGTTAAGGTAACTAACTATTATAAACTTTTTGAAAACATTCTTGAGGAAAACAGAAAAAAATTCATTAGAAGGAAACCAAGTATTCTGCTTCACAGTTGTTGTGCACCTTGCAGCAGCTATGTTGTTGGCTGCCTTTTGAACTTTTTTGATGTCTATGTTTTTTATTACAACCCAAATATTTACCCTGAGGAAGAATACATAAAGAGAAAAAGGGAGCAATTAAAGTTATTAACTTTTGATGAATTTAAAAGCGCAAGATTTATAGACTCTAGTTATAACCATAAAGATTTTTTAGATAAAATAGTTGGTTATGAAAAAGACTTTGAGGGTGGTGCAAGATGCAATATTTGCTTTAGGATGAGACTAGAAGCAACTGCAAAAATGGCTAAAAAACTAAATTTAGATTATTTTTCGACAACTTTAACGGTTAGTCCACATAAAAATTCAGAACAAATTAATGCTATTGGTGAATGTTTAAGCCAAAAGCACTCTTTGGAATTTTTGTTTTCAGATTTCAAGAAAAAAGATGGCTACAAAAAGTCTATTGAGCTTTCAAAAAAATATGATTTATACAGACAAAATTACTGCGGATGTGAGTTTAGCTTAAAAAATAATAGTAAATTGTATAAAAAATATTAGTTTCCATTTAATATTTTTGCTTTTGTGCTGATTTTTAATATTTTCTTGTATTTTATCTTGACATTTACACAGTTTTTGTTGTATAATACGTATTAAAGGTTTATGGTTTTTGCTCCTGGCCTTTAATGGCATTGGATGGGAGGGTAGTATTGATGGCTGAAGTTCTAGTTAAAGATAATGAGTCTTTAGATAGTGCGCTAAGAAGATTTAAGAAGCAGTGCTCGCGTGATGGCATTGTTGCAGAAGTGCGAAAAAGAGAAGCATACAAAAAGCCTTCTGTTAAGCGGAAAGAAAAATCTGAGGCTGCCAGAAGAAAGAAGAAGAAATAGTTGTCTTCTATTCTTTAATCTTTTAGCTTACGGGATTTTTCCACTGTTGACCGCCCTCTTCGCTGGAGGACGGTCTTTTATTAGGTTTTGTGGTTCTATTTTTGTTTGAAACTTTGAAATTTGGACTTTTAAAAATAACTAGTTAAAGGTATAAAAAATATTCAGAATAAAAATGTTGGATGTTTTGCACTTTTTTTATAAAAATGCTTAGTCTTGTTATGTGTATTAAATATAAAAATCAATGTGCCTATTTTTTACGTTGTTATTAAAAAAATAGAGTTGATTTTTTAGTGTATTTCTACCTAAAAATAATATTTTAGGTAATTAATACTGAAATATAGCGTAATATTTTGTGCGGAAATATAGAACCACCGAAATTTTGCTGTTTAATATCAAAAATCACTTGAATTTTAATTTTTATTTGTCTAAAATTGGGCTACATTTTTTTATTTTAGATGTTTGGGGGTTTTTATGAAAAAAGTTTTCGGTAGTATTTTCTTTGCAGTTTTTTCGGCTTTTTCTTTGTTGTTTTTTGGGGAAAAAATTGGGAGTAACTTAAAACACAGTTCATACTCAGCTTCAGCCTGTTTTTTTAATAAATATTCTTCAAACGGGGCAGAGTATAACGCTAAAGATATAGACAGCATAGACATAAGCTGGATTGGTGGAGAAGTTAATATTTTGGAGTCAGAGAAAGACGTGCTATTTTTCAAGGAGGATTCTCATGGTAAGGAGTTAAGTGAGAACCAAAAATTGCATTGGTGTATAGAAAAAGGTAAAAGCGGTAAAGGCAAGTTGATTATAGAGCCAGAGGATCCATCTATTTCGAATAAGTGGAGTTGGTGGAAGAAGAGTTTGCCAAAAAAGGATTTAACAGTTTATGTGCCAAAGAACTTAGAAAGGGTGTCTTTGAATATTGTAGGTTCAGTTTGTGATTTCAAAGAGAGTACAGCTAAGAAGATTTGCCTAAGTGGTGTTGGTGGAAGTTTAAACTTAGCTCCTTTAAATTGTGATAAGGTTAGTGTTAACGGAACCAGCCTGGATTTAAACATTAAATTGAATGATACCGCGGGATATACGGTATGTAGAGATGGTGTTTTTGATGGGTTAATTGGCAAAGACGAAAAAGTCTACGGCGATGGGAAGATTAAAATAAGTTTAGAAGGTGTAAAATGTAGATTAAAAACGCTGTAGTCTGGTTTATTTTTTTATTGGTGCGCGGTAGCTTAAAAGCTGCCGCGTTTTTTATTGCAAAAAAATGTAACTTTTGAATTTATCAAAATGAATTCAAATAGACCAATTTTTTACCAATCTTTTTTATTTTTTTAGTTATTTATACAAATCTATATTTAAAAAATATTTATTTATTGAAAATAGCTATTATTATGGTTTATTATATATTTGTTAATATTTATATTTTTTATATAAATATTAGTTTTTATATTTAAATAAAAAAGAGGTGTAGAAATGTTAAATAAAAAGTGGACAGGTGTAGTAGCAGCGAGTATTGTAGTCAGCGGAGCAGTACAAAGTTGTGTGGGGTGTGCGGATATTTACAGCATATTGTCTAATCTTAAAGGAGTAAGACATTATTTTTTAGGCGAATTCGTGAAATACATTTTACGCATAACAAGAGATTTTTCAGTTGCAGAAAGCTTGGCTAAACGTATGTTTACTATTTTAAAAAGTAGAAATAAAGGAGAAGAAGAAAGGATAATTAAGGCTTTAAAAATATTTTCAAATATTGACGAGGATTTAGACTTTAGTGAAAAAACAATAGTGTATTTAATAGAAAAAATAAAGAAACCAGGTATTAATTTTGCTGAGGAAGGAAAAGGTTTAGAGCTTATAAATTACCTTATAAGTGTGCCGGTAATTGACAAAGGTTCTGAGGAGAGTTCAGCGAATAAATTTTCTTCATTTCTAAATGAGAAAGATTTATTGCGTAAACTTTTGAGTTATAGAGATAATAATTTTTCTGAAGATTATGAAGATTATTCAAAAAAAATGGAGGAAATAGAAAAGAAAGTAAAAAAATATGCTACGTATCTTAACGCGCTAGAAAAAGTAAAATATAGCGATAAAACAGGAAGCAACACTATAATATTAAAAAAACTAAGAAAATTATTAAAAGAGACAAATGAAAATATTTCTGATGAGGCGATTGTAGAAAAAGTAGTCAACCTTACAGAAAAAGAACTTATGCACTACATAATAAACGGACTAGCTTACATAAAAAATTACTATGCCAATCCAAACGGCTGGGTAAGATATTTAGCAACTTTAGGCTTTTTCATAGATAAAAATTCATTCCCAACAGAAGAAAATGATTATCATGATATTTTGTTAAAATATTACTTCGGCAGTGCAATCCCAGGTGCTATGTTGAACACTTTTTTTGATTTATTAACTAGTCCATTTGGCATTGGTAAAATAAATCCTGTAAACATACTTGCTGCTCCTTATATGGACAAAACCAGAAAAAAAATTACAGATTATAAAAGATATGATTATTTAAACCACGACAAACATCTTAGATCTCTTTCAACAATGAGCGCATTCGATAACAGTTCTATATTGGACGTAAGTACAAAGGACTATTTTCTTGGTTACATAAAAGAAATTTTCTTCCAAGGAGCCAAAGTAGTAGCAGGAAATTTTTTTCACCAATTGTTTCAACAATAAGCTATTTTTCTTAGAAAAGATTACTTGCTAACAAAAATAAAAAGTTATAAACACGAATGGTTTCTGCTTTAAGCCGCTTAGTTTAGTGAGACATAATAAGTTTAGCTAACGTTAGAAAATTTACCTTTTGGTGTGATTTAATTAAAATATCTGTTTATAGATACACGTGAAGAATTAATAATAAAAAATTTTTGTTCTCAGTAATTTTAACAGTAATAATTCAGAGTAAATTTCTTTCAGGCAAAACCGCTCTTACGTTTATTTTTTCTCATGCTTTTTTTGTAAATAAAATCGCTTTTTATGCACCTAGAAATACTTCTAAACAAAGAAGCTGGCCGTTTTTATATATCTTTTTTACGTGTTTTTTGATGCAAAAAATGGTTTTATTGAGCTAATTTTTGTTGTATTATGTTGGGCGTTTTAATTTTTAGAAAGGCTGATTTTTTGGAATGTTTAATTGAGCTTTATAATGAAGACAAGATTTCCGACTTGACAGCAATTTTAGCTTTTAAACCTAAAAAGGTTGTTGTACTTTGTAATAATGCGAAAGAAAAAAAGATTAATAGAATAAAAGACTTGAAAAAAGCTTGTTTAACTCGGTTACCAGACTTAGTTTTTGAGTACAAATTTTTTAACAGTATAAATTTAAACGGTATAGTAAATATTTTTTCTAATGTAATACATGAGAACCCGGAAAGTTATTTAAATATTACTGGTGCGAGTGAACTGGGGGCTATTGGTGCTTATTTAGCTTGTTCAAAAAGTTTTGTGCCTATATTCAAGTTAGATTTAAGAAAAAATAAAATAGTAAATATAAAGGGTTGTAATTCTTTAGAAAATAAAGACATTCCCGGTACTTTAGACTCTGAAGTTTTATTTTTGGCAAATGGCGCTAACGTCAGTGGAAATAATCATCCAACGCCTTCCACTATAATGCACAGTAATATATTAAAATTCTGCTCTTTTATATTTAATGATATTGAAAGTTGGAAAAATCTTTGCTATTACTTGCAAATTGGAAAAAATCATTACCCGCAAACAGAAAAAATCGACCTCTTTTGGGCACCGAAGGTAATCAACAATGTAACAAAAGAGGCAAAATTTAATAATGAATATTTTCTAGTAGAAGCAGAAAAATTAAATTTAATTTACGATTTAGACATTTGTGATGAAACAGTTTCTTTTAACTTTAGTAACGATATTTCTAAATATTATTTTACAGATTTTGGTGGATGGCTTGAGCTCTACTGCTATATAAAATTAATAGAAAGCCAAAAATTTCGTGATGTTAAAATAAGCGTTAAAATAAACTGGGACCAAAAAGTTTATGATTTTGTAAATGTAGTAAATGAAGTGGATATAACATTTTTTTATAAGAATATACCTTGTTTTCTATCCTGTAAAATTGCAGAACCCAGTTCTTCAGCGTTACAAGAACTTTTAATATATTCTTCATTTTTCGGTGGGAAGTACTCAAAGACTATATTAGTAACTTTGGCTAGGCTAGAAAAAAAATATTCTAAATTTTGTAAGCGTGCTAAAAATATGGGTATTTTAGTAATAGACAAGAATGACTTAGAAAACTATGACTTAGCAGGTTTAATAGAACAGTCGTTAAAAGGTGACATCTAACTTCTAATTTTTTAAAAAATGTGTTAAAAACGCCGGTTTTATCCAACTTGTAACACTAATCCACATTTTTCTTTACAAAAAAGAAAAATTTCAATTACTGTTTTCACTCTAGAAGTTTTTTCTAACGGTGCTTTAAAAAATTTATGAGAGCTACTAAAACTTTGCAAAAAGTATAAGTGCAGGTAACTTACAATTACAGCTCTAATTTTTCTGTGCCATAGAAAGCATAAGTTTGATTCTGTTTTCCTGGTTAGTTTTTGAAGCTCCAGGGTCATAGTCTAAAGAAACTATGTTAGAATCTGGGAATATACCTCTTATTTTCCTTAGCATTCCTTTACCACTTATGTGATTAGGTAAGCACCCAAACGGCTGAGCACAAATAATATTTTTAAACCCAGACTTTATTAGGTCTACAATTTCAGCGGTCAAAAGCCAGCCCTCACCCATTTTGTTGCCAAAACCGATGATTCCACTTATAGCTTGTTTTTTTAAACTATAACTTTTTAAATGAATAAGACTGGGGATTTTCCTTAAGTTTTTTAGAATTACGCTTTCAACTTTTTGTAAATAATTCATAAGCACAGATAAAACCACTTTTTTTAGAGAACTTCCACCATATAGTTTTATATCTTCTAATCTTGCATCTACTTTAAAGAGTATGAAACTCAATATTCCTGGCACACACACTTCACAATTATTACTTTTAAGAAAATTTACTAGTTTGTTATTACCTAGTTCAGAATATTTTATATATATTTCACCAACCACTCCAACTTTTAAAGCTTTCTTATCTTCCAAATCTATTCCTGAAAAATCTTTAACTATCGACCCGACTCTATTTTTAAATCTTTCAAAGTTCACGTTATTTTTTAGAGCAAACTCATTAAAAATTACTTTTTCCCACTTTTCAATTTTGCTTTTGCACTCGTTTTTATTTTTTTCGTATGGAGACACAGCATCATTTAAAGCCATTAAAACATCCCCATAGCAAAGTGCAAAAATCATATTTTTTAGCATTTTAAAAGTTATTCTAAAGCCAGGGTTTTTTTCAAAGCCTGAAAGATTTAGCGAAACAACAGGAACTTTACCAAGATCAGCTTTTTTTAAAGCCTTTCTTAAAAGGTATATATAATTTGATGCTCTGCACCCTCCACCTGTTTGAGTTATCAAAAGTGCAGTAGTGTTTAGATCGTATTTTCCGCTCTTTAAAGCGCTTATGAATTGACCGATTACTAAAAGGGCTGGGTAACATACATCATTGTTGACGTATTTAAGACCTTCTTCAACAACTTTCTCGTTACCATTTTCAAGAAGCTCTGTCTTGTATCCGCAACCATTTAGAACACCGCTTAAAAACTTAAAATGCAAGGGAAGCATAGAAGGAAGCAAAATGGTATGGGTCTTTTTCATGTCTTTTGTAAATACTAATCTTTTTTCGCTTCTCAAAGTATGTACAGTCTCCCCTTTTAATTTTTATCTATGCGAATACTTTATTAATAAGTATTTCAAAATGCTTAAACTATAAAAACAAAAATACCTACACTTTGAGATTTAACACTAAAATGCAAACTAAATCTAAAGAATATTAATCTTTTTTATTAACTTTGAAAACCAAATCTTCTTTTTATTAAACAAAATTTTAAAGTTTTTCACAATTTTCGCCATTTAAATTTTTTATCTCTATCCACCTAAAATATACAATAAAAAAGACTAATATTATGATTTTCTAAAACATACTTTAATAAAGATTCTATTAAAATCAAAGCTGTATGTTTTTTTCCACATTGTCTTATCATTTTTCTGCTGTACTAAAATTTAATAATTGTGTGAAAAATTACTGAAACGAACAATAAAAATTTCCCAAATACAGGTTAATAAAATCTAAAAACTATAAAATTTATATAAATTTATTATTATTTATTTAGAGTGTTATCTATCTTTTTTATATATAAGCAATAACCTAGCGCCACGTACTCAGTTTTAGTATTATTAATTTTAAAATACACAAATATTTTATTTGAAATTATCCATCTTTTTGCTGGTGGTGTTCTAGCACTAAATTAATTTTTGCTATTTCACTTTTAAACTTTTAGCACAATCTTGATATTGCAAAATTTATTAACAATAGTACATTTTATTTTGTAAATGCAAATGCCAAACAAATAAAATATTTCTAAAGTTTTGTTTATGAAAAATTTTAGGGTAAATGGCTCTATTTATTAATAAACTTTGTAAAAAAATAAACCAGTGCGATTAAAAAGTTAGTACTGCTTTATTTTTAAAGCATTAAGTACAGAAATTAAAGTAACACCGACATCGGCAAAAACAGCAATCCACATTGGCAAATAAAAAAACAAGGAAAAAAACAGCACCAAAAATTTTAAAGCAATAGAAAAGTAAATATTAAACTTAACAGTATTCATTACTTTTTTAGAGAATTTTATTGCCTTTGGAATAAGAGAAATATTATCGTTAAGTAAAATTACCCCAGACGACTCTACAGCAGCAGTACTTCCCAGCCCCATTGAAATTCCGCAATCGGCAAAAGCCAAAGATGGGGCATCGTTTATACCATCACCCACAAAAGCAATAACTGAACCCTTAAATTTATACTTTCTCAAAATTTCTAGTTTATCTTGTGGAAGAAGATCGCCAAAAAAAGTTTTTATGTTGCAATTTTTTGCAACTTTTTCTACAAGTTTTTTTTTATCTCCGCTTAAAATTATGCTACTTATATTAATTTTAGATAAATCTCTTACCACAGCTTTGGCATCATCTTTTATACTATCTTTAAATTTGATACCACCTGCAACTTGGCCATTAATTACTAAGTACATTGGTAAGTCTGGCACTATATTTTTAATGTTAAACTTATACTTTTTGAGTAATAAAAAATTACCACAAATTAATTCATAGCCATTTAAAGTACCTTTTACACCAAATCCAGGAATTTCCTCAATATTTTGGGCAAAAGACCTGTTAAGGGTGACCTCATTTTTTATCGCCTTAGCAATAGGGTGACTGGAATAAAACTCTATGTTGGCGCAAAGTTCAAGTACTTGCTCTTCTTTTAGTTTACTAAAACTGTATACCTTTTCTACCTCTAAGATGTTTTTAGTTATTGTTCCTGTTTTGTCTAAAAAAACAGTATCTATTTTAGCTAAAGACTCTATATACTTGCTACCTTTAAACAAAACTTTTGATTTTGCCGATTTTCCTATAGCATGGAAAAAAGCCAAAGGTATAGATATTACCATAGAGCAAGGGCAAGAAGCTACTAAAAAAATCAGGGATCTTCTTAGAATAATGGGAATATCTCCCAGTTTTAAAACTAAAGAAACAAAAAATAAAGCAACAGACAAAAAAATTACAGCAGCAGTATATTTATGAGAAAATCTAGATATAAAACTTTCTGTATTCGCTTTATTTTTTAAACTATTTTCTATAAGATTTAAAATCTTCCCTGCAAAAGATTCCTTCGCTATTTTTGTAACTTTAACCTTTAGTGTGCCAGAATTATTTAAACTGCCAGAAAATACTTCGTTGCCGGGAAAAACAGTTTGCGGCAGACTTTCCCCATTAATATTGCTTAAGTTTACACTCGATTCTCCTTCTAAAATTACGCCGTCACAAGGAATTTTCTGAAAAGGGTGAACACAAAAAATATCCCCAACTTTTAGTGAAGTTGCTAAAACTGATTTTTCTTCGCCCTCCACTAATAGATTTGCAGTGTCTGGCATTATTTCAGAAATTTTATTTATACTTTGGCGGGATTTACTTTTTGCAATACTTTCTAAAGTTTCACCTACTTTAAAAAGGAATAAAAGCATGAAGGCTTCTTCGGTTTCACCAATGAAAATTGACGCCAACGAAGCTATAGATATTAAAGTTTTTTCTGAAAATTTTAATTTTAAAGTACTAAAAAAACCATCTAAAAAAATCTTGTACCCGCATACACAAACAGAAAAAAGAGAAAAAACAATAGAAAAACTGTACCCCAGCGCTTTAAAAAATAAACCCAGCGCCTCTAAAATTAACGCCAAAATCACTTCTGGATTTTGCTTAAAAAATAAGTAAAAAAATTTACCTCTGTTACCTATTTTGAGCACCTAGCCTTACTTTTTAGTTTTATGAAGAATGTTACATAAGCAACTTATGCTAACATTATTATAGCAAATTAACAAATTATTGCTCTTTGTTATTTTAAAAAAATTATTTTTTTACTTTACTTTTTTTAAAAAATATTGTACAATAGAAACAACAACAACAGAGGTATTTTTATGTTTAATAAAAAGTTTATTAGTTTTACGGTTATTTCAGGAGTTTTGGCTAGCACTATTTCGCAATTAGGTTTTGCAGAAAATGGTAATGTTGACAGCTTAGAAACTCTAAGTAATTTAGAGGATTTGTCTGTTAAGGACGAAACAGAAAAAGTTGAGGATTTAAATAAGAACGAAAATAGTGATGATGATTCTTCTACAGACGTTGAAGATCTGGAAGACGGGGAAGATAATGAAGACCATGAAAACACTGAAGGCACTGAGGATAAGGCAAGAGCAGTAGTAAATTTATACCAGCGGGGGAAAGAAGCGCTTATAAATAAGTTTTTAGATGTAAAGCCTTATTTACAAAAGGGCAAAGATGTTTTAAAAAAAGTAGTAAACCATGATGCATTTCTTCCAACTACGGTAGCGCTTACTTCTGCAGCTGGTGCTTACAAATTGTTGGAAAAGTTAAATAATAGAAACACAAAAAATGAACACTTAACACCAGTGCAAGGCCCAGAGCAACCGCAAAAGGGTGGTGATATTACGCCGAACTCAACTACACAGCAAAGCACTAGTAGCGAGGAAGAGATTAATAAAAAAAGTGATATTAAGAACAGTGATTCAGATGTAACTAACACTTCTGATTTGCCCCAAAGCGACCAAGTTGTGGATGATAAGAGACATTTACATTTTGCGCTAACTTTGGCTTTTGTTTTTTTAGTTTTTGGCGGTCCACTTTTATACTACCTAAAAGAAACATACGTGCCAGAAAGAAACAAAAAATATTCAGGTTTGATTGAAGACCTTGAGAACATGAGTTATGAATTATACTGTACGATGCCACCCCTAAGTACCGGCAAATTATTTGAAAAAAAAGTAGAACAGGGTGATGATATTTATAGTTACTTAAAAAAAGTTGGCCTTATAAAAGGAAATGAAGAATCTGTTAAGTTTGCTATTTTTCCATACTTTAAACTTGACTTAGAAAATTTTTACGATATTTCTAGTCCAAAAGTTGATGTTTTTCTCTTTAATGTATTCATAGATGATAAAGAGATAGGAGCAGACAGAGAAGAAACTATGCAGTTCACGAGAAGAGATAAATTTGGACTTAGACTTTCAGGCAAGAAATTAACTTTTAACTTGGAAGACAAGGATGACTACAATGCTTTTATTTCACTATTTTATTTATTAAACCTTTTTTTGGAACAACAATCAAGGAACAGCGTGTATAATGATGTTCGTGCTATTTTGTTTGAATTAATTCAAGAAAGACATATTTTAGATGTAAAAGGAGGAGGTATGGGTATGTTCTTTGAGCTTTTGGAAAAAAGAAATAAAAGAAATATACCTTTAGATGAAAAAGATCTATATTCTGTTTTAGAGAATAATGTATTGGATAAAAAGTTTATGAAAGAAGAAAAATCTAATAAAATTTTAAGGATTCTGAACGAGTTAAAAGTTATTAAAATGTGTGAGTATGGAATTTTAAAAGTATTGAATTTAGAAGAAAAAGATTTGCTTAATATACTTAGTGAAAGACTGCTAGGACATGGTAACGGTTTGCGAGAATTGTTAGAAAAAGGAAGAGTTGTATTGCAGGAACAGGAAAAACTTAACCCACAATTCGGGGCTGCTTATAATTTATTGAATAAAAATTAGGTGGTGGTAATGTAGTTAATATTAATAATGATATTAGTGAAAGCAAATAAAGACAAAAAAGTTATAACTTCGCTGTTGAAAATTGATAGTTGAGCGATTATTGTGGCTCGAAACAAAATTTATGTTTCCTTGTGGTAGTAGGAGCTAACTAAATAGTTGCAAGGTTTTGCAGGTAAAGTTGGCGCTACTTTTTAGTTGTTGGAGTTTTGGACGTAAAATGGGTATATTGAAGTTGCATACGCAGGTTAGAGGTAGATTTATTGACGATCTTAGTTTAAACTTAGGGTTTAGTTTTTTATTGTTATTTGTAAGTAAGAATCCTTTCCAGTTTGTTAGTCTGATTCTATTCGTAGTGCAAAAATATTTGGTTGTTTTAAGGTACGCTTTTCGTGACACTTTCAAATAAACTTACAATTTTTAGAATGGTCTTGGCTCCTGTTTTTTTTGTTGGACTGATTCATGGCAAGTTTTTGGTCGCTTTAATTTTGTTTGTTTTAGCTATGTTAACAGATTTTTTAGACGGTAAAATAGCAAGACTAAATAACCAAGTTACAGACTTTGGAAAATTTTTGGACCCAATAGCAGACAAAATATTAACAACTTTTGCGTACCTTTATTTAGTTAAAGCAAACGTATTTAATGTTGTTCCCGTGTCTTTAATATTTTCTAGGGAATTTATTGTTTCGGCAATAAGACTTATTGCTTGCCAAAAAGGGACCGTTATAGCGGCAAATCTTTTAGGGAAAATAAAAACTTTTTTTCAAACTTTTTCTATTATTTTAGCAATTCTGTACCTGTACTTAACTTTAAATTTAAACATGAAATTTTCCTTTTTGAATATATTACTTTGGTTTGTTGATTTTCTGGTTTGGATTTCTGCTCTATTTTCGGTGATATCTGGGCTAAGTTATGTTAAAAAGTACTATAATACTAGCAGAATAAAGTAGAGTTTTATTTAGTCAAAGTTTTTTTATATTTTTAGGTTTTTTATATGTTAAGTAAATATGAATATTTTATGCTAAAAGCAATAGAATTAGCGAACGAAGCCAAAAAAATTGGTGAAATCCCCGTTGGTGCTTTAATAGTAAAAAACAACAAAATTGTTTCGACGGGTTTTAACAAAAAAGAAATAAAAAAAAATTCTTTTTTTCATGCAGAAATGGAATGCATATTTAAAGCTAGCAAAAAACTAGAAAGTTGGAGACTTTTAAATTGTGAGATTTATACAACTTTAGAACCCTGCATAATGTGTATGGGAGCAATAATAAACTCCAGAATAGAAAAAGTAATTTTCGGTGCAAAAGACTATTTAAACGGAGCTTGCATTTCAAATAAACTAAATTTAAAGTATAGCTATTTTCCAAAAATTCATGGTGGAGTTTTAGAAACAAAGTGTTCAAATTTAATAAAAATTTTTTTTAAAGAGCTAAGATCTAAAAATATAAAAAATAAAGGAACTTAAATTTATTTTCTCTCCCGAACTATTTCTACTGCCACATAATTAAAAATTGCATCGATTGGTGGGGATGTTTTTTTCAAAGTTAGCTCCACTTTAAATATTTTAGGAAAACTTTTTAAAATTGAATCGCACAAGTAGGAAGCTGCAGATTCTATTAAATTAAAATTTCTTTCTGTAAATTTTTTCTTAACGTGCTTAATAATCTTAACGTAATCCACAGTATTTTCTATTTCTTCACCATCTAAATAGGTAAAATCTCTTAAAGAAAAAACAAAATCCAATAAAAAAAACTGACCTAAAGTCTTTTCCTCCGAAAGGTCACCATGATATGCATAAATTTTTAAATCTTTTATTATTAATTTATTTGTATTTGCCAAATAATTAACCCCTCGGCAGTTCTTCCTTTGCTAAATTTAACATTTTTTTTAGCAACTTTACATTGTGAACTCTTATAAAATTAGCGCCATTATTAATTGAAATTGCACTAAGTACCCCAGTCAAAAAATCTTTATTATCTATGCTTTTGAGTTCTTTCTCTGAAAGTCTAACACAGAAGTAGTTTACCATATTTCTAATTTTTTTTAAATATTTCCCTAAAATGGCATTAGAAAAAATACTTTCGTTCAGGTAGTCTTCGTGTTTTTTAAAAAATTCAAAAGCTTTATACCCGTTGCTTTTTTTATTTTTTAGCAATAAATAAGAAACTACTTTTATTACTCTCTTTCTAGAAATTCCTAAGTATATTGGGTAACCCGGTACTATATATTTAGCTGGATTCATTATAATATCTATATCTTCTAAAAATGTTTTCCCAAAACCAATCCCTGGGTCAAAAATCACTTTGTTTTTTTTTATACCATACTTTTCTACTAGTTTTATTCTTTCTTTTACAAAAGTTTCATACAAGTAAATCGGCCCCAAAAAATTAAAAATGCAGCACATACCGTTCTTTTTTACTGTTTTTAGCATCTTTTCATCGTCAGAACTATAAGTGTAGTTTACTGTATTTACTCCATAACTAAATGACTTTTCGGCTACTTCCGGATAGTATGTATCTACAGATAGGTCCCCTAAAAAGTTCATCTTCTGCAATTTTTTTAAAACGGGCTCAATGCGGGAGAGTTCCTCTTTTGCACTTATTCTAGTGTACCCTGGACGCGTGCTCTGCCCACCAATATCTATAATATCGCTGCCGTCTTTATGCAGCTTTTGCGCAAACGCTACAGCAGCTTCCATGCTAAAATGAGCGCCACCGTCTGAAAAAGAGTCGGGCGTAACATTAAGAATACCCACTATTTGGCATTTATTTTGGCCCATCATAAATCTCCAAACAATAAGTCAAAAAAATTTTTACAAAAATCAAACAAACGTGCATAAGAAAAACAATAAAAAATTCTAAAATTTAAAAAACTACAACTTAAAAAAGAACACACCTCTTAATTCTACCTTAGAGGTCAAATTTTTCAATTCAAAACCATTTAACTGTTTGAGATGCACAAAATACTATTTTGTAAACAACAAAAATTGTATATAAAAAATGTGTTGAATCGGCCGAAAAAACTCTAAACCACCAGTCAAGACAGAAGTATAAAAAACAACTTATATAAACTTGTGGAATTTATTTGATGATTATGTTGAACTTGCTCTTATTGTATACCAACTTTAGTACCGCCACTTTCTGGAATAATCTTGAAAACATTAAGCGTTGTCATAAAAAACAAGGTTAATATTTCTAAAATTTTTCAAAAAATTAAAAACTAAATTCCAAAACTCCCTAAAAAAGCAATTTTAAAAGTGGATGGTCGTGCCAAGCAAATTAAGCATAGGCATCAAAATCCAAAGACATATAGTCAAAGGCACGAAAACGTTTTTAAAATTTGCTTTTATTTGAAAAATAATTTTCTTATTAAATTTGCCCTAGTTTTATCACTGCCTAGAGAAGTTAAATACACCGAAATTCAATACCACTAAAATTTAAAAGCACAAAAATCATAGTAATACATAAAAATTTTTCTATAAGCCAGCTTTTATTTCAAAAAAGAAAAAAGCCAAAGGTACAAACCTACCATCAGCCGATTATACCCAGTCAACGCAAAAAACTTTTTGTAAAGTTTTTAAATAACTAAGGTACCTCGACAACCAAAAAAGCCATAAATTAGTTTAAAGGGCTCTGATTAAAATCAGACTATAGACCACTTCAGTTATCTATGTCCGGCTGTAAAATATAATAATCCCCATTCCTAAAATCTTTTTCTGCTAACTTTATTGGCTTTTTCCCTTTAACGCTCTCGTAAATTTCCTCCTGCTGCTCCACAGTAATTTCCCTTGCTCTTTTAGCAACACCCATAGCAAGAGCATACCTACTTTTTCTTCCCATAAACATATCTTCTACTGACGGCTTTAACATCTTTACTTCTCTATCTGTATTCATTCAAAAGAAACCTCCTTCTAAAAAATAATCTTTCATTCTGGAAAATTTTAATTTTTGCGACTTAATAATCGTTAGCACATCGCTGGCACAACTAGAGACATCTTTGTTAACGACTAAATAATCATAAAAAGTCGACTCCTTGAGCTCCTCTTTTGCTCTTTCAGTCCTAACTTTAAGACTCTCTGGGCTTTCAGTTCCACGAGACTCAAGTCTATTATACAGCTCTTCGAAAGAAGGAGGCAACAAAAATATACAAACGCAGTCTTTGCTCTTTTCTTTTATTTGCTTAGCTCCTTTTACTTCTATTTCAAGCAAAACATCAAAGCCTTTATTGAGCCACTCCTCAATTGGCTTTTTTGGTGTACCATAAAAATTGTTGCAGTATTTAGCATATTCAAAAAAGCCTCCTTTACCTGCTAACTCTAAAAAATCTTTTTCTTTATAAAAATAGTAGTTTTCACCGTCTACTTCATCTTCTCTTTTTTTTCTAGTAGTAGCAGAAATAGAAAGTTTTATAGATTTATCTATTTCTAAAATCTTTTTAACAACAGTCCCTTTGCCTGCACCAGAAGGACCGGAAATTACCACTAATAAACCTCTTTTTACTGGCAAAATCTAAACTCCCAAAAAAATTTTACAATAAATTTTAAAAAATATATTCACCTAGAAAACACTCAATTTTACAACTTTAATTATACTTTTTTTTACAATAAATGGTACCTTTATAAAGATGTTTTACGTAGATTATATAAACAGGCCAAATTTATATATTTTTTAATAGAAAATTTGTCGTTTTAGTGGTGCTTGTTTTTAACTGTTTACTACAAACATTTTTTAGATAAATATTTTTTTAATTAACAAATTTTATATTGAATTTATTATTTTTTTGTTTTAAAATCTAAGTTAGAAGTTTAATTAAGTTAGATGAGTTTTATGAATAAGAATTTTAGTATTTTAGTTTCGTGTGGAGTGTTGGCGTCTTTTGTTTCAGGTAGTCAAGCCATTGTAGCGCAAGGCCTAAAATCCTGGCCTGTAGAAAATTTGACGCATATAGAGCAAAAAACTGATAAAGTAGTTTCACAAAATTTAAGTGAGGAAAGTAAAACTATACCATCATCTATTAAGTACTTATGCGTGGGTGCCGTGGGTGTTGCAGTTTTGATTTTTTACTATATACTGGTTTACCGCTTGAGGAACTATGTAATTCTTAAATGCGGAGAAATCGATAAAAAGATTTATTCTCTTTATAAAGAATATACAGCCAAAAGGTCTGGCTTTTGTAATGGCGAAGACCCTACTGGCTTCTTGTGGCACATGCCACTTAATGAGAAAACCGAACCTTTATTGTATAATCTCGCTGTGATTTTTCATGAAACCCATTCTATGTGGGATGAAATGACGGATCTGAGGAACAAAAATGTTGTAGCATGGAATAGGTTGCCGCCCCCAGGAATATGGAAGGATGGCAGTCCGCAGTGGGATGAAATGTCGCTGTGGAATAAAATGTTATTATGGAAAAAAATGATGCAGCGATATTTTAATATTTTATATTTAATTAAATGTATACGCAGACAGAATGAAATTTTAACAATTCTGGATGATGAAATATATTTGGAGAATAACAAAATTAAGTCCAATTTTGATTATTAAAGCTATAATCTATGATCTGGGCTCACGTAAGGATTGTCTTGAGATTTTATTAGTCAACACGAAGTTTAGGTTTAGTGGTTACTATTGGATTACTTTCTTTATACAAAGTTTGGGCAAGAATCAATATATAGGTCTTCTAAAAGTCTATAAATTTTTTTAAATAAGTTTTTTGCTAATATTTAATGTGGGAATTATAAAAATTTAGGCATTGGGTAAATTAATGAAAGATTTTTTTGGTTTACTGTGTACATGCAGCAAAGGTTTAGTTTACCAAAACAACTCGAAAAAATCTAATATTAATAGCTAAGTTTTTTGTGTGAGATGCACTAATTAGCAGTAAAGATTGTTGATTACACCTCCAATTTAAAGATTCGTTAAATTTTTAGAGGTCAACCCAACAAATTAAACGAAATATTGAAAGAAGAATCCCAATACAATAGTTGCTGGTGACTGGTAAGTAAGAAATCAGCTCCTTTTATACTTAAAATTGTAGAATAAATTAGTGATAAGATCTCTAAAAAATAAGAGTGCTAAAACTAATAAATAACCGTATCAAATTATCCCTCTTACAAGCTAAAATAAGAGCAGCCACAAACTCCAGATAAAAGATATAAATTTTTATATAAGTGTGTTAATTTTTTGCCTATTTTATAATCTATATTTTTACAAAACTTAATGGTTTATGTAAAATTTTCTTAAACTTTTCCCGAAATTTAACATTATCCAATAAAAATCCAGTACTCTTATTTTTCATTTTTATATTTCTTAACAATTTTAAGCCGGGAAAATTCTTCTCTGTCTTTTTCTTCAAGTGAATCTCCTATATACTTTATAAGGCTGTTAAACTTAGGAATCATTACATTTCGTAGTGAGTTAGCTCTTTTTTGAGTTTTTTCTATAGCATTCGCTAGCCTGTAAGCACTTACCTCCAGTTCAGCGAGCTTTGCAGTCAAAGATTTTACTCTAGTAAATTTTTTAAAAGTTTCGTCAAAAACAGAGTTAGAATTATAAAATCCGTATTTCAGGTTTTTCTCTTGTTCCTCTTTAATAGAAACTACTGGAATCTCTACCCCCATAACACTTCTGTACGAAACTTTGACAGTATTATCTATGGGTACGGTTGCAGCCAAAGCTTTTAGCTTAGCTACTCCTAAAGTGACGCTAGCCAGCTGAAAACTTTTGTAGGCCGATGCGTACGTTTCTTGTATTTCTTTATAAGTTTCTTTTATACGCTTAATAATGAGCATTAGCTCTCTTGCCAGAATACTTCGCTTCTTGTCCATTAAATCAAAGCCAAGCTTTGCGAGGCTGCTTGAATTTTTTACGGCTTTAAGGTTGCCTTTAGTCGGCACAACAGTTTCCATATAAAACCCTCCTGCTTAAAAAATAAAAAATTAATATTTCGTTCTAAACTTTATTACACAAAAAGTCCCAGACTCAAGCAGATTATAAACCTTAAAAAATAATCTATAAATAGCTTTTTAGAATGTAGGGTAAGATTAAAATTGCTTCAAAAACTCTACTATCCTCTCTAGTTATTAATTTTCTCTTTTAACTTTATACTCCTTAAGTGTTATATCTTCAACAACCTTTTAACTGCTTCTTTTTAATTTTACTTATTTACCTTTAAAATAATCTTAAGATTTTTATAGTTTTCAATATAATCATAAACCGTATTAAACTATATATTGCTTTTTTTGATTACTTTTGTTCTTTAAATTTTCATAAAATTTAGCAATATTAACAAAACAAGTTTTAGTATAGCAAGATTCAGGCATAAAAGTATTTTGCCTTGGATGCTGCATTTGTTGCAAAAAACCTTTTCTTTAAAATGTGCTAATAATAAAAAAAGTTACTATTAAATTTTTTTTGGAATCCAGATATTTTTACATAGAAAATTTTTTAAACTTACTTTAAAACTAGGGGCTTTAATGATTTGTTTAAGAAAATATAATAAATAAAGGCTTTACAATAAACTATTTTTATACATTTTCCACTAAAACTAATTTTAAATAGATTATTGAATTTAAGTGTATGGTAACATAATTGTTGTAACTTAGGTAAAAATAATAATATGGTTTTTTATCTTAAAAAATCATAAAATTATCTTTAAAATAAATAAAAAAGCTTGACATTTTTTTGTATTTTTGTATAATATATATATATGGTTTTATAAAAACCATATATATTTTATATTTTTTATTTATAGGAGGATTTCGGTTATGGCGAGAAGCAAAAAAAGTCTTTCATATGGTGGAGAGTACCAAAAGGCAGTCGAAGAAGCAATAGCTGGAGAAATGATTGGCGAAACATTAGAATATGCTGCAGGTGAAGTTTTTGCGTCAGGTGCAATTGCTGGCTATGAAGAGGGCTATAAGCAAGGTATGAAACATGGCATAAAAAAAGGAATGAGAAGAGGCGCAAAAAAAGGCGAAGAAGATGCATATAATGGCATGTTAGCGGCATCTTACTGTTGTGATTGCTAATGATTAAAACGGCCACCACTTTTCTGGTGACCGTTTTTCTTTGGTGTATGTAACTGGTAGGTTGTAATTAAAATTTGAAAATAATTAAGTACTAAGATTCAAAGTGGTCAAGAGAAAATTATTTAATCATTCTGTGTAAATTAGTATGACTAAATAATTTGCTGTTTGATTATTTTTTTCAACACAAAACCATTATTAACACCAGACTCAAAGGCTTTATTTGAAAAGATTATTTTTGTTACTAAAACAAAATATTTAAATAAATGTAAATATAATTTGTAAATAAAAGGTAAAGCTAATAATTTGTGTATAAAACTTTGATTTTTTATATTCGTAATTTTCAATAATGATACACTTAAAAATATACTTTTTAGACTCTTCTTCTAAGATTTTGACACAACTTAACATACTCTAATTTCTAGCTTGTGTTATTTATAAGGTTAGTAATTTATCAAAAATTTATGCATAACAAGTAGGTTATTACTCAGTAAACACTAAAATTAGTTACATTTAATTAAAAAAATTTATTTTCGGAGTAAAAGCAGTTCTTCACGAAGTGCCTATTTCTGGACTGTAACGTTACAAATTTTAAGATCTGAACTTAAATTGTACTAAAAGTCTGTCCCCTAATTTTAGCATCTTTCATACGTCCGATTAAAAAACTTAAATAAAATTTATTTTTTATAAATTAATAAAGTCCTTTAAATATAAGTTTATGTTAGTATAGAATTTAAATAATATCTTAGGTTGTAGCAAATTTCCTAAATTTTGTACAACATAACTATAGCAGTTTGTAATAATAGATTTAACCAATACTTAAAACTGCAGCATCAATGATTAAAAACAGAAAATAAAAAAACTAATTAAACTTTTTAAACTAAATATTTTTTAGCTTCCTCTGCTAAATACAAAGACCCAAAAATAAAAATCACATCGTCGTTATTTTTCACTAAGTTTTTTGTATAACTTAGTGCCGTTTTAAAATTTTTTGCACAATATATATTTTGATTATATTTTTTCACTATACTAAATAGATCCAAAAGTTTAAAACTTCTTTCGTTATTTACCCTTACTAATACCACTCCTTTAAATACAGGCAAAATTTCCTTTAATGCTGTTCCTAAAAATTTATCTTGCAAAAAACCAACTATTGCATACAGGTTCTTGTTTCTAAAATGCTTAAAAATATATTCTTTTAACGACTTTATTCCTTCCTCGTTGTGGGAACCGTCCAATATTATAGTAGGGTTTTCGCTTAAAACTTCTAATCTTGCCGGATGTTTTACTTCCTTTAGAGCTTTTTTTATTGCATTTTTTGGTATTTTGCACCCTATTTTTTTTAGTTTCTCTAAGCAAGAGAAAACAGTGCTAACATTTAAAATTTGATACGTCCCTGGTAAGCTCAATTTATAAGTGTCATTTTCTAATTCAAATAAAGTTTCTTTATAACTTTCTTTTAAAATTTTTATATTATTTTTACTAATTATAATTTCACTATTTTTATTTTCAGCTACTTTTTTTATAACATTAAAAACTTCTCCCCCAATATTATAGTTACAAATAACTGGTAACCCCTCTTTTATTATTCCTGCTTTTTCAAAAGCTATTTTTTCTAGGCTGTTACCTAAAATGTTAGTATGATCTTTAGAAATAGAAGTAATTAAAGAGACTAAAGGTCTTTTTATGACATTGGTGGCATCTAGTTTTCCACCAAGGCCAGTTTCTAAAATTACTAGATCGCATTTTTTTTCAAAAAAGTACAAAAAAGCAATAGTAGTAATTACTTCAAACTCTGTCAAAAGAATATTTTCTTCATTTTTTAGTTTTATTAATAAAAGTTTAATTCTG
>Ga0256405_10001356_pt1 | contig 67419 bp, 54 predicted proteins | sample RumenRJG_02DNA_FD_189096 | JGI IMG/M metagenome (GOLD analysis project Ga0256405, IMG submission 189096) | Bovine rumen microbial communities from Lethbridge, Alberta, Canada - RJG_02 | ecosystem: Host-associated > Mammals > Digestive system > Stomach > Rumen | place: Canada: Alberta... | reverse complement strand
TCCAGACCAAAAACATTAGGTTTATGTGTAAAAGTATGGATGCAAAAACCGTCCCGGTACAATACGGTCAAATATAGGTAGTCTTCATCAACGGAATAGTAATAACCATCGGTCCGTAATTGATTCCCGGTGTACTCAACTTTTGTAAGTGGAACGGGTATGTTGTTTTTCGAGCAGCTACCCACAGATATAGCGATTACAACAAAAAACAATATCTTTTTTACCATAATGTGTAAGGATTTGATGAGTAATAACCAAAATAGAATTTGTCAGCAATATCCTGTATTTCAAAATGAGGGTATTGAAACAAGTTATGAAACCCATTTTGTATTGGCCCCCTAATGTTTTTTTCGCTATTATATCCAATCCTTCCCTCAAAACCACTTGCACCAGTTCCTGCAGCGCTGCAAGCCGGGAAAGCGTGATATAGGTTTTGGTTTCCATTGTGTGTATCTTTAGATCTCCGGCAAGATATGCAATTTTTTTTAATAATCAAAACCGAAGAAACGAAAGAGACACGTGGCAGCGCCAGGCGACCACGCAAAAAAAGAACCGTTCAGGACGGGCTCAGACCAGCAGGGCGGCGATGTGGAAACCGATGAAGGCGGTCAGCCAGGCGACGACGATCGTGTAGGCGCAGATGCCGATGGCCCAGCTCCACTTACCCGTCTCGTTCTTGATGGCCACGAACGTGGCAATGCACGGGAAATACAGCAGCACGAAGATCATGAACGCGATGGCCGAAGGGAAGGACACCGACGCGGCCAGCGCCGCCTGCAACTGGGTATCGTTCTCGTCCACCGTCTCCGCCGGCTCGCCCGCATACATCACGCCCAGCGAACTGACGACGAGTTCCTTCGCGGCGACGCCGGTCAGCAGGCCCACGTCCAGCCGCCAGTCGAAATCCATCGGCGCCATCACCGGGGCGACGGCCTTTCCGATCTGGCCGATATAGGAGTTCTCCTGCTGCGTAGCCGGATCGTTGCTCCGCGGGAAATACCCCAGGCACCAGATCACCACCGACGCGATCAGGATCGTCGTCGCCATCTTCTGCAGGTACTGCTTTCCCTTCTCCCATGTATGCCGCCAGATGGCCTTGCCGGTCGGAATCCGGTACGGCGGCAGTTCCATCACGAAGGGAAGGTCGTCGTCCTTTACGAACTTGCTGAACAGCAATGCCGTGACAATGGCCAACAGGATGCCCAGCAGGTAGATGCACAGCAGCGCAAGGGCCGCTCCCTTGGCGAAGAAGGCGCCGCACAGGAGCACGAAGATCGGCAGACGGCCCGCACAGGACATGAAGGGCACGAGGGCGATCGTGATCAGGCGCGACTTGCGGCTCTCGATGGTGCGCGTCGCCATGATGGCCGGCACGTTGCAGCCGAAGCCCATCACCATCGGGATGAACGACTTGCCGTGCAACCCGATCCGGTGCATCAGCTTGTCGACGATGAAGGCGGACCGCGCCATGTACCCGGAATCCTCCATCAGGGAGATGAAAAAATAGAGGATGAGGATGTTCGGCAGGAAGACAAGGACGGAGCCCACGCCGGCGATCACCCCGTTCACCACCAGGTCTTTCAGCCAGCCGTCCTTCATCAGCAGGGCCACTTTGTCGCCCAGCCAGCCCACCAGGGCGTCGATCCAGTCCATCGGATACTGGCCCAGCGTGAACGTCGCCTCGAAGATCAGGAAGAGCAGGACGACGAAGATCGGGAACGCCAGCCACTTGTTCGTGACGACGGCGTCAATCCTGTCCGTGACCGTCTTCTTCCCGCGCGACTCCGCGTGCGGCTGGAAGGTTTCGGCGAGGGCGCCCTGGATGAAGGCGTACTTCGCGTCTACGATGCCCGATTCGGCGTTCGTCTTCAGCAGGGACTCGATGCGCTTCTGTTCTTCGGCGCGCGCCGCTTCGAGTTCGGCCCGGTTCGGCAATGCCGCCACGACGGCCTCGATGTCCTTGTCGCCCTCGAGGTACTTGACGGCGAGGTAACGCGATGAATAACGGCTCCGGATCTGCTCGTTCCGCCAGATGAGGTCGCGCAGCCGGACGATGCTCTTCTCCAGTTCCGCCCCGTGATTGATGTGGATATGGCGTGCCACGACGTCCTCGTGGCGCTCATAGACTTTGATGACGGTATCGAACAACGCGTCGACGCCGGTTCCGTCCCGGCCGACGGTCGGACAGACCGGCATGCCGAGCAACCGGCCCAGCTGGTCGATGTCGAGGCGGTCGCCCTTCTTCTCCAGTTCGTCGTACATGTTCAGCGCCATCACCACCCGAAGGTTCATGTCAATGAGCTGGGTGGTCAGGTAGAGGTTGCGTTCCAGGTTGGAGGCGTCCACCACGTTGACGACGACATCGGGCACCTGCTCGACGAGGTTCTTCCGCACGTACAGTTCTTCCGGGGAATAGGCTGAGAGCGAATAGGTTCCGGGCAGGTCCACCAGGATGAAGCGGTAGCCGCCGTGCTCGAAAGACCCTTCCTTGGCGTCCACCGTCACGCCGCTGTAGTTGCCCACGTGCTCGTGGCTGCCGGAAGCGATATTGAACAGGGACGTCTTGCCGCAGTTGGGATTGCCCACCAGGGCGACGCGGATCACGTTGTGGCGCTCGGTGGCGATGTGCTCCATCGCCTTTTCGAGGTAGTCCTCCTCGCGGGAGGCGTCGAAATCCACGTGGAAATCCTCATGCTGGTGGATCTGTTCCCGCGCCTCCTCTTCACTGATGACTTCGATGCGCGCGGCTTCCTCGCGGCGGAGCGACACCTTATACCCCAGGATCTCGTACTCGACCGGGTCCTTCAGCGGGGCGTTGAGCACGACGCGGACGGTCTTGCCCTGGATGAAGCCCATCTCGATCAAGCGCTTGCGGAAACTGCCGTGACCGGCCACTTTGGCGATCACGGCGCGCTCTCCTGTCTTCAGGTCAGAAAGGAACATACACGAATCTTTTAACCACTGCAAAGGTACAGCGGCCGCGAGGAAATCGCAATCCTCATTTATGGGGATTTTTCAGCGACTCAGACGCTCGCGAGGTTCTGCTCGTTGAGGAGGTTCTTCCCTTCGGGCGTGTAGGCGTAGGCGATGCGGTCGGCCCAGCGCTTCTCGACCTTGCCGCGCACGATCTTCATCGTGCTGTTGACCAGCCCGTTCTGCTCCGTGAACGCCTCGGGCAGCACCGCCACGGCGGCAGGCAGCCAGCGCTCCGGGAACATCCCTTCGTGCGTGCCTCCCTTCTTGTAGGCGTCGATCTCCGCCTGGATCTTGCGGAGCATCTCCTCCTTGCCCTCGCGGGTATCGGGATCCAGCCCCTTCGAGGCGGCATATTCACGCAGGGCGTCCTTCGCCGGCACGATCAGCACCATCGTGTACGGGTCCTGGCTGTTGTGCAGGATCACCTGCTCGATGTACTTCGACCCGTCGGTCAAGGAGTCCTCAAAGCCTTCCGGACTGTATTTCTCGCCGTCCGAAGAGATCAGCAGCGACTTGAAGCGGCCCACGACATAGAGGAACTCGTCGTCGTACATGTACCCCATGTCGCCCGTGTGGAGCCAGCCGTCGCGCAGGGCCTCGGCCGTGCCCTCGGGGTTCTTCCAGTAGCCCGCCATCACGTTCTCGCCGCGGACCACGATCTCGCCCTTCGTGCGGAGCGGGACCTCGTTGCCGTCCTCGTCACAGATCTTGATGTCCAGCGGCTTGACGACCCGTCCGGACGAGCCGAACATCGCATGCCCTTCCGAATTGGAGGAAATGACCGGGGTCGCCTCGGAGACGCCGTATCCCTGGAACATGGGGATGCCGACGGCGCACCAATAGCGCTGCATCTCGATGTCGAGCAAGGCGCCGCCGCCCACGAAGAACTTCATGCGGCCGCCCATGCCTTCCCGCACCTTCCGGAAGATCAGCCGGTCGAACAGGCTGATGAGGGGTTTCTTCCAGAGCTGGAAGAAGCCGCCGCGGTTGTAGTATTCCTTGTTGTAGGAGATCGCGAGCTTGAGCGCGAAGTCGTAGAGCCGCTCCACCTTCGGGCCCTGCTTCTTGATCGTCGCCTCCACGTTCTTCTTGAAGCTGCGGGCCAGGGCCGGCACGGACAGCATCACGTGCGGACGCACCTCCTTGATGGCAATGGGGATGTTGCGGAGCGTGGCCATCGGGTTCGCCCCCACCGGAACGGTGGCGATGCTGCCGCAGTACGACATCATCGTATAGAATCCCGCCACATGGGCGAAGCAGTGGTCGAGCGGCAGGATGATGAGCATCGTGGAATCCGGTTCGACGCTGATCACCGAATGGGCCTGCTCGACGTTCGCGGTATAATTGCGATGGGTCAGCAGGACGCCCTTCGGGTCGGCCGTCGTCCCGGACGTGTAGGTGATGGTGGCGTAGTCATCAGGGCCGATGGACGCAGCGCGTTCCTCGACCTTGCCGCGGTTGCCGAACAGGAAGCTGTCGCCGACGGCCTGCACCCACTCCATGGGGACTTCGCGCGTCTCGTAGGATGGCTGCGGGTCAAGGACGATGATCTTCTCGACTTCCGGCAGCTGCGCGGCGATCCGGCGGATCTTCGGCAGCTGCTGGCCCGAAACGATGACGAACCGCGATTCGGAATGCCGGATGCGGAAAGTCAGGTCGTTGCTCTCTTCCAGTTTGATGGAGAGCGGAACGCTCACGCCTCCGGCATACAGGATGCCCAGTTCGGCGAGGATCCACATATTGCGTCCTTCGGAGAGGAGGGACACCTTGTCCCCCTTCCGGATGCCCATCGACATCAAGCCTGCGGCGATCCGGAGGCCTTCCTTGCGGGTTTGGTCAAACGTCGTTTCCGTCCAGGTGCCGTCCACCTTCTCGCGGAGGAACACATGGGAAGCGAATTCGCGGGTGTATTTGTCCACGAATTCGATCAGGGTCGGTCTTTCATTCATGTCTTATTGGTCGATTTTTTCAACGGAAGGGAACAGGCCGAAGAGCTCGGCCTCGATGCGGTCCGTCACGGTTTGGAAATCCTCGGGGCGGTTCTCGAACTTGATCTCGTCGACGTTCACGACGAGGAGCTTCCCGTCGTAACCGGCGACCCAGTCCTCATAGCGCTTGTTCAGCCCGGTGAGGTAGTCGATCCGGATGCTCTTTTCGTACTCGCGGCCGCGTTTCTGGATCTGCGAAACCAGATTCGGGATCGAGGAGCGGAGATAGATCATCAGGTCCGGCTTGCTCACCAGCGACATCATCAGGTCGAAGAGGTCGGAGTAGTTCTCGAAGTCACGGGTGCTCATCAGGCCCATGGCGTGCAGGTTCGGCGCGAAGATCCGGGCGTCCTCGTAGATGGTCCGGTCCTGGATGATGATGTCGTCGCAGCGGGAGATATCCACCACATCCTTGAACCGCTTGTTCAGGAAGTAGATCTGGAGGTTGAAGGACCAGCGTTCCATATCTGCATAGAAATCAGACAGATAGGGGTTGAAATCGACCGATTCGAATTTCGGGGTCCAACCGAAATGGGCCGCCAGCATCTTGGTCAGCGTCGTCTTTCCGCTGCCGATATTTCCTGCTACCGCGATGTGCATATCCGTTGTTGATTTAGTAGAATTTCACAAAAATAGTCATACCGCCTTATTTTTCCAAGGGGAACAGGCCATAAAGTTCCGCGTCGATCCGGTCGGTGATCAGGGCGAAGTCCTCCGGGCGGTTCTGGAAATCGAGGGTGTCGGTCTCGACGGTGAGCACCCGGCCCTTGTAAGCGGCGATCCACTGCTCATAGCGGTCGTTAAGCCCTTTCAGGTACTCCAGGCTGATGCTCTGCTCGTAGTCGCGGCCGCGTTTCTGGATCTGCGACACCAGGTGGGGGACGCTGCTGCGCAGGTAGATCAGCAGGTCCGGTTCGCCGGCCATCTGGGCCATGACGCCGAAGAGGTCCATGTACGTCTCGTAGTCGCGCTTGGACAGGTTGCCCATCGCATAGTTGTTGGCCACGAAGATGTGCACGCCCTCGAAGAGGGTGCGGTCCTGGATGATCACGTCCTTGCTCCGGGAGATCTCCAGCAGGTCCTTGAAGCGCTGGGCCAGGAAATAGGTCTCCAGGTTGTAGGACCAGCGGGGGATGTCCTTGTAGTAATCCTCCAGGTAGGGGTTGTAGGTAACCGACTCGTATTTAGGGGTCCAGCCGTAATGCTCTGCCAGCATCCGGGTCAGCGTGGTCTTTCCACTGCCGATGTTTCCTGCGATTCCGATGTGCATACAACAAACATAACAAAAAAATCCGATTCCGTTGCGGAAATGTCACTATATTTGCCGAGAGTATGGGACTTACATCCAGGAAAAACATCTCCGACTGGTTCGCCGGCCTGAAAGGGCGTCTTTCGGACGGCACCTTCGCCCCGCGCGGGAACGGCAGCGGCCTGATGGCCGTCAGCCCGCTGCTGGTGTTCCTGCTGGTGTACCTCCTCTCGTCGGTCGCCGCCGGCGATTTCTACAAGGTGCCCATCACCGCCGCCTTCCTCATCGCGTCGGTCTATGCCGTCGCCATCGGCCCGGTCCGCGGCGGCAACCTGCCGGACCGTGTCGCCGCATTCTCCAAGGGGGCGGGCGAACGGAACGTGCTGCTGATGCTGTGGATCTTCATCCTGGCAGGCGCCTTCGCCGGATCGGCCAAGGCCATCGGGGCCGTGGACGCCACGGTGGGCATCACGCTGCGGCTGCTGCCCGGAAAGATGCTCCTCGCCGGCCTCTTCCTGGCCGCCTGCTTCATCTCGATGGCAGTGGGCACGAGTGTCGGCACCATCGTCGCCCTCGTCCCGATCGCCGCCGGCATCGCGTCCCAGACCGCGGCCGAGCCGGCGCTGCTGGTGGGCATCATCGTCGGGGGCGCCTTCTTCGGCGACAACCTGTCATTCATCTCCGACACCACCATCGCCGCCACCAAGACGCAGGGCTGCGCGATGGCGGACAAATTCAAGGCCAACCTGTGGATCGCCCTGCCCGCCGCCCTGGCCGTGACGGTGCTGTATCTCTTCCTGGGCCGGGACGGAGGGGCGCCTGTCGCAGCAGAGGCCGTCAAGCCCCTGCTCATCCTCCCCTACCTGCTCGTCATCGTGCTGGCCGTCTGCGGGATGGACGTGCTGGCCGTGCTGGTGACCGGGACCGTCGCCAACGCGCTGATCGGCATCCTGGGCGGATCCGTCGGATGGATCGGCTTCCTGAAAGCGTGCGGAGACGGAATCGCCTCGATGGGCGAACTGATCATCGTGACGATGCTGGCCGGAGGCCTGCTGGAACTCATCCGGCAGGACGGCGGACTGGAATGGATGATCCGCGGCCTGACGCGGCGCATCACCGGGAAACGGGGCGCGGAACTCTCCATCGCAGCCCTGGTGAGCCTGGTGAACGTCTGTACGGCCAACAACACCATCGCCATCATCACGAGCGGAGCATTGGCCAAGGAAATCACGGAGCGGTTCGGGCTCGACCCCCGCAAGACGGCCAGCATCCTGGACACCTTCTCGTGCCTGGTGCAGGGCATCCTGCCCTACGGGGCGCAGATGCTGATGGCTTCCGGCCTGGCCGGCATCGCCGCCACGGCCATCATCCCCCACCTGTATTATCCCTTCGCCCTGGGCGCCGTCGCCCTGCTGGCCATCCTGCTGCGCCTGCCGCGGAAATACTCCTGAGCCGCGGGCTTCACCGCATCCGGTCCACGAGAACTTTCATCCAGTACCCCCCGATGACGGAACGGGCGTACATCCCGATCATCCGCGAGGTGTTCGTGTCGTGCAAGTCGCTGATCGGCACCCGCGAAGGCGTTTCGTTGACATAGTCGTACAGCGGGTCGAGGAACGAGCGGAACATCTCCGCGTCGGAGGACATCGCCGCCGTCCACATGATCCAGTCGCTCTTGGCGAAGGTCGCCCGGCTGTCGAGCGGCAGGCCGTACCGGTTCTGGCGGGGGGCGTAGGAAGCCATTTCACGCGCCATGGCGCCGTTCGGGAAAAGATCCGTCTTCCAGAGCAGGTCCCAGACCATGTTGTATTTCTGGCTCCAGGTCCCCGGGCGGTCGTACGTCAGTTTGTAGTGGTCGCCGTCGCGGGCATCCTTCTCCCACTGCACGGCCATTTCCCGCGCCCGTGCCATGTACCTGTCCGCCGCGGCCGCATCTCCCGCGAACCGGCAGATGAACGAAAAACCGGCCACGCCCATGATGGCCTTGACGGCCAGGTTGCAGTTGTGCGCCAGGCGGCCGGCAAAGTCGTCGGTGCAGAGCTGGTCGGCCGGATCCGTACCGTGTTCCGACAGGTAGTCCGCCCAGGTCCGGAGCAGGGGCATGAAGCGCCCGGCATAGGAGGCGTCCCCATCGATCATCGTCAGCATCGCGGTCAGTGTCAGCATGTTGCCCGCTTCCTCCAGCGGCATGTCCTCACCGTACACCTGCCCGTTCGCAATCGGATAGGTTCCCAGGTCGTGCGCGGCGAAAGGCTTCGTCCAGCGGCCGCTGAGGCTGTAATCGAAGATCGACGTCATCATCCCCTTGAGGAGCTCGGGGTTGTAGAGCAGGAAGAGCGGCGCGGACGGGTACGTGAGATCCACGGTGTTCACGCAGCCGTTGGAATTGTTCTCCTTGGAGAAATAGAGCAGGTTGCCGTCCTTGTCTTCGAACAGCTTGTGGGCGGCCATCACATGGCGGTAGGCACCGGAAAGGAGTTCGGCGTATTTCTTCCCGCCGGAGGAGAAGGCGTCGTCGTAGATACGCCGGTCGAGGGCGCGGCACCGCATCATCAGGGAAGGATAGTCGCGGGCGGCATCGGCCATGGCCTCGAAAATGGTCTTCCCATCACGTGCCCAGTAGCCCTTGTACCGGTAGTACATGTACTCGATGTCGAAGATCTCGTCGTACGCCACCAGGGCGAAGCTCGCGGCCTTCTTCACCGATCCGAAGTCGTGTACGTAGCCGAGCACGGGCATCTCCCGGTGGGCGCGGGCAACGACCTCCTCCGCAGACGGAGCGGGACGGCCGGTCCGTGCGAAGGCATCGAGCATCTCCCGCTCCGGGGCGACGCTCACGGTGCCGTTCACCGCCGGCAGGTAGAAATACCCCCAGTCGATGCAGACCCCGTCGCCTTTCCGGGCCAGGACAGGCTGGTCGACCGTCCCCGTCCGGGCATACTGCACCCCGTCCCGGTCCAGGAGGGTGGACACGGTGGGCTGGTTGACGGTGTTGACCGACATCTCCGGAGAAACGCCCAAGTAGAACTGTACGTCATGCCGCTTCCCGTCCGCCGGGCGGACCTGGTAGGAGACGAAGTTGACCGGCGTGGACAGCTGGTCCAGGTCGTCGATGAGCATCGGGGCCGTGAACACCAGGTCCAGGAAGACGGGGCCGCATGCGAACGTGTAATAGGTGTTCGTCGCCATCACGTCGACGGATTGCTGGACGGCATCCTTCACTTCGTACGGTAAAGGCCCCTTCACATTCTTGGAAAGGCCGAAGTCGAGATAGGCGCCGCCTTCGGTGTTGTGGCAATGCGCCGCGATCACGTTCCGGCCGGCCTTGACCAGCCCTTTCCTTTCCCCGTCCAGGCGGAGGACACGACCGGTCTTCCAGGTATTCCCGGTATTGACCACCTGCACGCCGTTGATGTAGATTTCGCAGACATCGTCGTGGGAATAACAGAGATACAGGTCGGAGGCGGCGTCTTCCGCACTCACCTCCACCGTCCGCCGCACATAGATATCGGACCCCGTCTGCGTCCAGCGCGAACGGACATGCGGGTACTCGGGACTGGTGCCGAAGGCGGCCGTTTCCTCGGGCCATGCTGCATCGTCGAAGGCCGGCGCCTCCCAGCCGTCGCCCGGATCGGTGCGGAGCACACGCCCCTTCCAAGGGCCCGCATCCGCCGCTGGTGCCACCGCATCGAGGACGCACGCCTGTTCAGCCCCCATGAAGCGGTAGAGCGCGCCGTCGACACGGAGCAGGCCCGTGACCGTCTTCTCATTGCCGGTCCAATGGCGGACCGGGCCGTCCGTCAGGCGGTCATACGGCGACCAGACGGAGAAATACGGGTCATTGACAAAAACCGGAACGGAGGGCATGCGGAGGTCCGATGTCCGGTACGGTCGGAACAGTTCGGCGGGTTGTGCCGCAGCAGCGACGGCCGCAAGCATGGAAACCACGATGGGTAACATCTTTCTCATAGGGTCATCTTCAAGTTTTATCGTCGATTATGGATTCTCAAAACGCGTCCGAATCTTCTTCGGCTTCGCCCCAGGGCTCGAGGAAGGGATTCGCCACGCGCTCCCGCGAGATGGACGAATATACGCCGTGCCCGGGCAGGATGTCGGTATCGCCGGGCAGGCCCATCAGCTTGTCCATGATGCTGACGATCAGGCGTTCGTAGTCGCCGCCCGGCAGGTCGGTGCGACCGATGCTGCCGGCGAAGAGGGTGTCTCCCGTCAGGAGGATGCCGTCGGCCGCATCATGGTAGCAGACCCCGCCGGCCGAGTGCCCGGGCGTGGAGATGACCTGGAAGGTCGCGTCTCCGCAGCGGAGCGTTTCACCCTCGGTCAGCGGTTCCGTACGGAACGATGTATCAGGAACTTCCAGCCCGACAGCGCCGGCCATTTTGCCCGCGGCATCCAGACTCAGGCGCTCCGCCGGGTCCATCCGGACGGGGAGGTCGAAGGCACGCTGCAGGGCAGCGGCGCCGAGGATGTGGTCGGGATGCGCGTGCGTCAGCCAGATGCCGTCGAGGACGATTCCCTCCGCGCGCAGGTAGTCCAGGAACGCGCCGGTCTCCTGCGGCCCGGCAAAGCCCGGATCTACGACGACGCCGTGCCCGGTGCCGTCCCACAGCAGCCATGCGTTCTCCCGGAGAAGGTTGCAAGGAAAGACTTTGATGTTCATATACGGCAAATATACGAAAGTTCCACCTATTTGGAATCCCCGTTTTTTTTCGATAACTTGCATTGAGAAAAAGAAACGGCAATGAACCTCTCCTCCTGTCTCCGCTCCATGCGGCTGCGGACCCTGCCCCTCTCGCTGGCGGGCGTCGTCCTCGGAAGCCTGCTGGCCGCACGCAGCGGACCGCTGCACGCCCCGACGCTCGTTTTCCTGCTGCTGACCACCGTCTGCCTGCAGATCCTCTCGAACCTGTCCAACGAACTCGGCGACTTCCTCCGCGGGACCGACGGCGACGGACGGCAAGGGCCGCAGTACAGCCTGCAGAGCGGAGCGCTCACGGCGGGAGACCTCCGGGGACTGATCCGCCTTTTCGCGGGCCTGTGCCTGGTCTTCGGTGCCCTGATGATCTATTTCTCGACCGGCAGCCTCATGAAGCCGGTGTCGCTCGCGCTGATGGCGCTGGGCGCCGCTGCCATCTGGGCCGCCATGCACTATACGCTCGGCAGGAATCCTTACGGCTACCGGGGCCTGGGCGACCTGTTCGTCTTCCTGTTCTTCGGGCTGACGAGCGTCCTGGGCGGCTATTTCATCTGCCGCGGCACCCTGGATTCCGCCGCCCTGCTGCTGCCCGCCTCCGCCATCGGGGCCTTCAGCATCGGGGTCCTCAACGTCAACAACATCCGCGACATGGAAACGGACCGGACCAACCGTGTGACGGTGGCCATCCGCCTCGGGGAGAAGCGTGCCAAGGCATACCAGTTCTTCCTGATCGGCCTCGGATGGGCCTGCATGCTGGTCTTCTCGGTCCTGACCGCCCACAACGCCTGGGGGTTCTGCTATATCGTACTGATCCCACTGTATACCAAACACTTGCAGATTGTCCGGACACAGACCGGGCAGGCGCTGGACCCGGCTCTTCCGCTGCTGGTCATCGCCACTTTCCTGCTGTCCGTCACCGCCGGCATCGGCTTTTTACTGTAACATTATGAAGCGATTCTTCCTTTCCGCCGCAATCGCGGCCATCCTGCTACCGGCCCTTCCGGCCGGTGCACAGCCCGACCCGGGCGCCCCCACGGGGCTGACGACCGACCTCCTGACGCAGACCGGACTGCGGACCGACGCGGGAGAGACCCTCATCCGCTCCAGCGTTCCGTATTTCGGCTGGCTCGTTCCCGGCGAGCGTCCGCAGCGCCGGTACCGGATCCTGCTCGGCCTTTCCGAGAGCGCCCTGGAGACAGGCAGCGGCCTGCTCTGGGACAGCGGCCTCGTCCGGAGCGGGCAGTCCACCGCCGTCCCTTACGGCGGAGCGGCCCTGCAGCCTTCTACGGAGTACTGGTGGAAGGTCGGCATCGTCACCGGCGGGCGCAAGTGCACCTGGTCCGCCCCCTGCCGCTTCAAGACGGCGGAGCGGCTGGAACCCTACGCCACGCCGCATTACCCCCTCGTCAAGGACCTGACCTACCCGCCGGTGCTCCGCTTCGACGAAAAAGGGGTCCGGGCCGACTTCGGGAAGACGGCCTTCGGCTGGCTGGAGGCGGACATCCGCGGCGCCCGTGACGGCGACACGGTCATCGTCCATCTGGGCGAACGGCTCGATGCGGACGGCCATGTCCTCCGCAACCCGACGACGACGGTCCGCTACCAGCGGCAGCAGCTGGTCCTGAAAAAGGGACTGCATCACTACCGCGTGGCGGTGACGCCCGACCGGCGCAATACGGGCTCGGCTGCGATCAAGATGCCCGAGGGCGTCGGCGAGGTGATGCCGTTCCGCTATGTCGAGCTGGACGGATGCCCGCCCCTCGAGCCGCGCGACATCTACCGGCGCGACGTCCACTACCCGCAAAACACCGACGCAGCCTCCTTCCGGTGCGATGATGACCTGCTGAACGACATCTGGGACCTCTGCCTGTACTCGGTGAAGGCAACCTCCTTCACCGGCTACTTCGTCGACGGCGACCGCGAACGGATCCCCTATGAAGCGGACGCCTTGATCGGCCAGCTCTGCCACTACGCCGCAGACCGTGAGTACACCCTCTCGCGGCGCTCGCTGGAACACTTGCTGGCGCATCCCACCTGGCCCACGGAGTGGATCCTGCAGAGCGTATTGATCGCCTGGAACGACTACCTCTTCACCGGCGACAAGCGCCTCATCGCGCAGCAGTACGACCTTCTCAAAGCCCACTGCCTGGAGGCTCTGACGGAAGAGAACGGGCTCATCAGCACGCGCACCGGCCGTCAGACGCCGGAATTCCTCGCCTCCATCCGCCGGGAAGAGGCCATCCGCGACATCGTGGACTGGCCCCAGAAGGTGCCGGAAGTGGACGGGATCCAGGGCGGCACCGACGGGTTCGTGTTCACCGATTTCAACGCCGTGGTCAACGCCTTCCACTACCGCGCCCTCTGCGACATGGAACGCATCGCCCGGGCGCTTGGCAAAGAGGCGGACGCAGCGCATTTCGCCGCAGCGTCCGCGCGGGTGAAGGAAGCCTTCCTGCAGGCCTTCTTCGATGCGGGGAACGCCCGTGTCCGCGACGGCATCGGCACGGAGCACAGTTCGCTGCACGCCAACGTGTTCGCCCTCGCCTTCGGGCTCGTGCCGCAGGAGGCCGTCGGCCGGGTGACGGAGTACATCGTCTCGAAGGGCATGTCATGCGGCGTGTATGCCGCCCAGTTCCTGCTCGAGGCCCTGTACGAAGCCGGGGCGGGAGACGCCGCCCTCGCCTTGATGACCGCGCGGTCGACACCCAGCTGGTACAACATGCTGAAGGTCGGAGCGACCATCTCGCTGGAGGCCTGGGACGATTCCTTCAAGCCGAACCAGGACTGGAACCACATCTGGGGCGCCGCACCGGGCAACATCATCCCCTTCCGCCTGATGGGTGTCCGCCCGCTGGAACCCGGCTGGACGAAGGCCCGGATCGCCCCGCAGCCCGGGCGGCTGCAGACGGCGGAGGTGACCGTTCCCACCATCAAGGGAGACATCACCGTCTCGCTGCAGCCGGAAGCGATGGAAGTCACAATCCCCGCAGGGATGACCGCCGACATCTCCGTCCCGTTGCGCGATGGCGGCGAAAAACGCATTACGGCCGGGGCGGGACACCACCGTTTCCCGCGGTAATTTCGTATCTTTGCACCCTATGGGGATCAAGAAAGACTACATCGAGATTCGCGGCGCACGTGCCCACAACCTGCGCAATGTGAGCCTGGACATTCCGCGCGGGGAGTTCGTCGTCGTCACGGGGCTTTCCGGCAGCGGAAAGTCTTCGCTGGCCTTCGACACCATCTACGCGGAAGGGCAGCGCCGCTACATGGACACCCTTTCCACGTACGCCAAGCATTTCATGGGCATTCTCGAGAAGCCGGAGGTGGAGAGCATCGACGGCCTGAGCCCCATCATCGCCATCGAACAGAAGACCACCGGCAACAACCCGCGGTCGACCGTCGGCACGATCACCGAGATCTTCGACTTCCTGCGCCTGCTCTACGCACGCGCTTCAAAGGCCTACTCCCCCGCCACCGGCAAGGAGATGGTCCGCTACACCGATGAGCAGATCGTCTCGCTCATCATGAGCCGCTTCGCCGGCAAGAAATGCTACCTGCTCGCGCCGCTGGTCCGCGGCCGCAAGGGGCATTACCGCGAACTCTTCGACCAGCTCCGCCGCCGCGGATACACGGACGTGCGGATCGACGGGGAGCTCCATCCGCTCTCCGAAGTCGATGCCCTGGACCGCTACAAGGCCCACTTCATCGAGCTGGTCGTGGACAAGCTCAAGCCCTCGCCGGGCGACGAGCGGCGCGTCCGCGACTCCGTGATGACGGCCCTGAACCTCGGCAAGGGCTCCGTCGCCATGCTGGAAAACGGGCAGGACGACCTGATCCACTATTCCAAGCACCTGGTAGACCCGGACACGGGCCTCTCCTTCCAGGAGCCGGCGCCCCATACGTTCTCTTTCAACTCGCCGGAAGGCTATTGCCCGCACTGCAAGGGCCTTGGCATGATCGTGAACGTGGACATGGACGCCATCATCCCGGACCCGAAGCGCTCCATCGCCGACGGCGGCATCGTCCCGCTGGGCAAGGTGCGCGAGACCAAGAAATTCGACATCATCCGCGCCATCGCGCGCAAATACGGCTTTTCCCTGTTCGACCCGCTGGACGAAGTGCCCAAGGAAGCGGTGTCGCACATCATCTTCGGCAGCGACGAACTTTTCCGGGTCGGCGAGGGGAACCTCTCCGAAATGGTCGGCTTCAGCGGCATCGTTGACGACATCGACGACAAGATCGTATGCCCCGTCTGCCACGGAACGCGGCTCGCGGAGCAGACGAACTGCTTCAAGATCGACGGGAAGACCATCTCGGAAGTCGCCGCGATGGAGATGACCCAGCTGCGCCGCTGGCTGGAGGAACTTCCCGGCCGGCTGGAGGAACGCGAGCGCCGTATCGCCCGCGACATCGTCAAGGAGCTGGTCGACCGCGTACAATTCATGCTGGACGTCGGCCTGGACTACCTGTCGCTCAACCGCCCTACGGCCTCGCTGTCGGGCGGCGAGAGCCAGCGCATCCGCTTGGCGACCCAGATCGGGTCCAAACTCGTGAACGTGCTCTACATCCTGGACGAGCCGTCCATCGGCCTGCACCAGCGCGACAACCGCAAGCTGATCGCCTCGCTCAAGGAACTGCGCGACGAGGGCAACTCGGTGATGGTCGTCGAGCACGACCTGGAGACGATGGTCAGCTCCGACTGGCTCGTGGATGTCGGTCCCGGGGCCGGCGAGAAAGGCGGGAAGATCTGCCTGAACGCCCCTACGAAGGCCCTGATGGCCTACGACCCCGCCCGCGGCGGCATCCCCGACGGACTCGCCCCCGAGGTCGCGTCCCGCTGCATCTTCGGTCCTTCCATCACGCTGGACTACCTGCAGGGGCGCAAGCGCATTCCCGTCCCGGCCATGCGCCGGCGCGGAAACGGGCTGACGCTCGCCCTGCACGGCGCCCGCGGGAACAATCTCAAGCATGTCGACATCGAGATTCCGCTGGGCTGCTTCGTCGGCATCGCCGGCGTGAGCGGCAGCGGCAAGTCCTCGCTCATCAGCGAGACGCTGATGCCCATCCTGAAGAACAAGTTCTACCGTGCCGCCCTCAAGCCGCTTCCGTACGACGACCTGGAAGGGATCGACAACATCGACAAACTGATCGAGATCGACCAGAGCCCGATCGGCCGTTCGCCGCGTTCCAACCCGGCCACGTTCACCGGCGTGTTCGGCGACATCCGGAACCTCTTCGAGGAGACGCCGGACGCCAAGGTCCGCGGTTTCAAGGCCGGCCGCTTCTCCTTCAACGTCCCCGGCGGACGCTGCGAGGCCTGCAACGGCGCCGGCATCAAGGTCATCGAAATGAATTTCCTGCCTTCCGTGCACGTCACCTGCGACGAATGCCGCGGACGGCGCTACAAGGAAGACACGCTGGCGGTGCACTACAAGGGGAAGGACATCAGCGAAGTCCTCGAGATGCCGGTCAGCGAGGCCTACGACTTCTTCGCTCCGATCCCGAAGATCGCCCAGAAACTGAAGGCGCTCGTCGACGTCGGCCTCGGCTACGTCCACCTCGGCCAGTCGGCGGTGACCCTTTCGGGCGGCGAAAGCCAGCGCATGAAACTGGCGGCGGAACTCTTCCGCAAGGCCACGGGCAACACCCTGTACATCCTCGACGAGCCCACGACCGGCCTCCACTTCGACGATATCAAGGTGCTTCTGGATGTTCTCCAACGGCTGGTCGACCAGGGCAATACCGTCCTCATCATCGAGCACAACCTCGACATCCTCAAGAGTGTCGACTACCTCTTCGACCTCGGCCCCGACGGCGGGGAGAAAGGCGGCCGCATCGTCGCCCAGGGCACGCCCGAACAACTCGCCGCCGACCCCGCTTCCGTCACCGGTCCCTTCCTCGCCGACGTCCTGTAACCGGCCATTCCCCCCCGGGGATCCCGGCCATTCGCGGCGATTCCTGCCATCCCGGCCATTTCCTGCCTCCCGGCCTCCCGGCCCCCAGCCCCCGGCCATTCCCGGCGATTCCCGGCGACTCCCGGCGACTCCCGCACCCCCCCAGCCATTCCCTGCCTCCCGGCCCTCCGGCCATTCCCTGCCTCCCGGCCCCCCGGCCATTGGTAACACGCATCCCATTCGCAGGCCCTTCTGCTGCCGGTAACCGTGCGCAATGCCCTCAACCGGACACCGGTAAGCACACCGGGAGCCATCCCAGGCCCCTCAACTGCCGGCAAGCGGGCGCAATGCCCCCGAACGGACACCGGTAAGCACACCGGATGCCCTCCCAGGCCCCTCCGTTGCCGGCTACCGTGCGCAATGCCCCCAACCGGGCACCGGTAGGCACACCGGATGCCATCCCAGGCCCCTCAACTGCCGGCAACCGTGCGCAATACCCCCGAACGGACACTAGTAAGCACACCAGGAGCCCTCACAGGCCCCTCAACTGCCGGCAACCATGCGCAATGCCCCCAACCGGACACCAGTAAGCACACCGGGAGCCCTCTCAGGCCCCTCAACTGCCGACAACCGTGCGCAATGAATGGCAAAACGCCCGGCAGATCCGCGCAAGGGCCGCGAAGGAGCGGCCGATCGGAAGATTTTCCTATCTTTGTCATGGATGGCCATCAGCGGTCATCCCATTTCTCCATGGACAGAAGGACATTTCTGAAAACAACAGCCATCGCCTCCGGCGCCGCGATGCTGGGCGTCTGGGGGGAGACCGCCTGGGCGGCGGGGCGCGGCGACAAGGCCGTCGGACGCGCCTGGAAAGGCTGGAAGAAAGGACACTTCCAGGTGCATTTCATCTATACCGGCGTCGCGGAATCGATGTTCCTGATCTTCCCGGACGGGACCACGATGCTGCTCGACTGCGGCGACCACAACGCCATCGGGCGGGGAAAACTGGCCGTCCCGGTACTGCCCTCCCCCGACCGGCACGCCGGCGAATGGATCGCCCGGTACGTGCTGCGGGTGAACCCACACGGCAAAGAGGTCGACTACATGATGCTCTCCCATTACCATTCCGACCATGCCGGATTCCCTGGATTCAACGCGGGATATGCCGAACACGACGGAGAAAGGATCTGTCTGAGCGGTTTTTCCCACGCCGCGGAGTTCCTGACCTTCCGGAAGGCCTTCGACCGGGCCTGGCCCGGCTTCGACGACCCGATTCCCGTGAAAGACAGCAACGACAGCGGCTGCGTGGGGCACATGCGCGCCTTCTACCGGTACATGCAGGAGCACCGCGGCCTGCAGGTGGAGAAGTTCCGCGTCGGCGAGACCGGTCAGGTGGCCATGCGCCACGATCCGTCCCGGTATCCTTCCTTCTCGGTCTTCAACCTGTGCGGGAACGGAAGGATCGCCGCGCCCGACGGGCACATTACCGACCTGTATGAAGACATCGTGGCCGGCGGGGCGACGGCCCTGAACGAGAATGGGATGAGCCTCGGCATGATCCTCTCGTACGGGCCGTTCCGCTTCTTCACGGCCGGCGACTTCTCCGACCGCCTCACCCGGAAGGACGGAACCGTTTTCCAGATCGAAGACGAACTCGCGAAGGTGTGCGGTCCGGTGAACGTGGCGAAAGTCAACCACCACGGCCACTATTCGATGCCGGCCGACCTTGTTTCCGCGCTCCGCCCGCAGGTATGGGTGTCCTGCGTTTGGGACCAGCTGCACAATGTCGCGCCCGTCATGGAGCGCCTCTGCGACCGTACCCTCTACCCCGGTGACCGCGTCGTCTGCCCAGGTATCTTCCCCGCGGAACGCCGGCAGGAGGATGCCGGAAGCCCCTGGCTGGAAGATATCCAGCCGCCCTGCCTGGACGGTGCGCACATCGTCCTGGACGTCGAACGCGGCGGCGAAGCATACTCCGTCTCCTGCCTGGACGCCCGCGACGAGTCAATGACCGTCCGCAGCGTCCTGCATTTCGACGCCCGCGCCTGAGCGGCTGCCGGAACGGCAACGACACAAAAAGAAAGTGAGCCGGGCGGGTTGTCCTGGCAAACCCGTGGCCGCCCGTGGCCTCGTGAACGGGAGGGGCCCGCCGCGAAGCGGTGGGAGGGATGGAGCGAAGCGGAAGGTTTGCAGGACAACCCGCCCGCGAACTTGAAACAACATAAAGAAAGAGGATGACCTTAAGTCAATCTGACTTTTTGGTCACCCTCTTTTCATCTATGGGGGAAAACCCGATTAGTCGCTGAGGGAGAAACGCTTGAAAGCGATGACCTTCGCCTCCTTGTCGACCGCGTTGATCGCAGCCTTGACGGAGATCTTGCCGTCGCCCATCTGGTACTCCTGCTCCTCGAGGGTGTTCTCCTTGAGGAACTTCTGGACACGGCCGTTCGCGATGTTCTGGACCATCTGCTCCGGCAGGTTGGCGGCCTTCTCGGCGCCGACCTTGGCGATGATCTCGCGGGCCTGGGCCGCCTGGTCAGCGGTGATCCAGCCCTTGGCCATGTTGGACTCGATGTGCGCGTCGCTGTCGACATGGGCGGGGTTGATACCGACCTTCTTCAGCGCGGCGTCGATCGCCTTCTGCACCTGCTCGTCCTTGGTCTTCTGGATGGCCACGGTACGCTCGTTCTCGATGACCTCCTTCGGGCAGTCCGCCTCGGAGACGGAGACCGGGTTCATCGAAGCGACCTGCATCGCGATGCCCTTGCCGAGTTCAGCGGGGACCTCCTTGTTGAAAGCGACGATCGCACCGAGCTTGCCGTTGAAGTGGACATATTCGGAAACGAACGGGGCCTCCAGCTTCTCATAGGCGGCCAGCTGATGCTTCTCGCCCGTCTTGCCGGTCTGCGCGGAGATTTCCTCCTCGACCGTGTGGCCGTTGGAAGCCTTGCAGGCCTTCAGGGCCTCGGCGTCAGCGGGGAAAGCGGCGATGGCAGCGTCGGCGATCTCGCCGGCGAGGGCCTTGAACTCAGGCGTAGCGGAAACGAAGTCGGTCTCGCAGCCCAGGCAAACCAGGACGGCCTTGCCACCCTCGACGCGGACGACGACGCGGCCTTCCGTCGTTTCACGGTCGGCACGCTTCGCAGCGACGAGCTTACCCTTCTCGCGGATGATCTCGATAGCGCGGTCGAAATTGCCTTCAGCCTCTTCGAGGGCCTTCTTGCAATCCATCATACCGGCCTGCGTCATCTTGCGCAGCTTCATTACGTCTTGTGCACTAATAGCCATAACTCGTAGTCGTTTAAAAATTACTCAGCTTTCTCTTCTTCAGCCTTGGGAGCTTCGGGCTCCTCGGCGGGAGCAGCCTCGGCGGGAGCGGCTTCGGCAGCTTCGGCCTCAGCTTCCACATCCACGGGCTTGGCGTTCTTGCGGGCGCGCAGCTTCTTGCCGGCGGGCTTCACGAGGGCGTCGCCCTCAGCCTGCTCCTGCTCGCTCTCCTTCTCCTTCTCGAGCTTGCGCTCGGCGAGGCCTTCTTCGATGGCCTTGCAGAGGATATCCATGATCAGTTCGATGGACTTCGTCGCGTCGTCGTTCGCCGGAATCACATAATCAATCGGGGTGGGATCGCAACACGTGTCAACCATTGCGAAAACCGGGATGTTGAGGCGCGCAGCCTCCTTGACGGCGTTGGCTTCTTTCTGGATATCCACGATGAAGAGGGCGGAGGGAAGACGGCTCATGTCCTTGATGGAACCGAGGTTCTTCTCGAGCTTCTCGCGCTGACGGTTGACCTGGAGGCGCTCACGCTTGGCGAGTTTCTCGAAGGTTCCGTCTTCCTTCATCTTGTCGATGGTGTTCATTTTCTTGATCGCCTTGCGGATCGTGGGGAAGTTGGTAAGCATACCGCCCGCCCAGCGCTCGGTGATCGATGGCATGTTGACCGCCGTTGCCTTTTCAGAAACAATGTCTTTCGCCTGTTTCTTGGTGGCGACGAAGAGGATCTTGCGACCGGAACGCGCAAGCTCTTTCATTGCCTCGGCAGCCTCGTCTATCTTGACGATGGTCTTGTGCAGGTCGATGATGTGGATCCCGTTCTTCTGGTCGAAGATGTAGGGAGCCATCTTGGGGTTCCATTTGCGTGCCAGGTGGCCGAAATGTACGCCTGCATCAAGAAGTTCTTGGAAATTTGTACGTGGCATTGTAATGTAATCGTTTTTTTGTTTTTACTATCCCGCCAGGCGTTGCCTTTTCCTGGCCGGGCTCTTCATCAATCTCGGGGCAGCGGCACGGGGCCGGTCTCCGGGATTTCGTCGCAGTCACGGCAATCAGCGGGTAGCAGCTCCGGATTCCCATTCGGAAGGTGGTCCGCCTGATTTGGAGCACCGGACTGTGCTTTTTTCATAAATCAGCAGGTTCCTGCAGCCAAACTAACGTTTGCTGAACTGGAAGCGGCGACGTGCACCAGGCTGACCAGGCTTCTTGCGCTCGACTTCGCGGGCGTCGCGGGTGAGGAAACCTTCCGCTTTGAGCGCGGAACGGTACGCTTCCCGGTCCAGATCGCTCAGGGCGCGGGAGATGCCCAGACGGATGGCTTCCGCCTGACCTTTGATACCTCCACCAACGATGTTCACCTTCACGTCAAACTGGCCTTCGGTGTTGGTCACGGCGAAAGGCTGATTCACGATGTAACGCAGGGCGTCCTCCTTGAAGTAGTCTTCAAGAGCGCGTCCGTTGATGGTCACATTGCCCTGACCGGCCGAAAGATAAACACGAGCGACGGCTGATTTACGTCTTCCAAGGGCGTTTTTCTGTTCCATTTGCTCTGTTAGATTTCGTTCAACTTGATAACTTTAGGATTCTGCGCCTGGTGCGGATGCTCGGGACCTGCGTAAACATGGAGGTTGCCGAGGATCTTGCTGCCAAGACGGGTTTTGGGGAGCATTCCTTTGACGGATCTCCGCACGAGTTCAGCGGGACGCTTGGCGAGGATTTCCTTCGGCGTGGTGAAACGCTGGCCACCCGGATAACCGGTGTAGCGGACGTACACGCGTTCCGTCATCTTCTTTCCCTTCAGCGCCACCTTCTCAGCGTTGACGACGATGACGTTGTCACCGCAGTCCACGTGGGGGGTGAAGCCGGGCTTGTTCTTGCCGCGGAGGACAAGGGCGACCCGGGAAGCAAGACGACCGAGCGGAATATCCGTCGCATCAATGACGACCCACTCTTTCTGTACAATAGCCTTGTTCAAGGATACAGTTTTGTAGCTAAGTGTGTCCACTGTCTTGATCTTTAATGGTTTAACATAAAAAAATGCGATCCCTACACATTATAGGGGTCGCAAAGATAAGTATTTTTTTTGATTTGGTCAAAAGTTTCCTTCACAGACGCCCGTGAAGAGGACGGCACCCGTCCGCCCGTCCGCCAGGACATAGACGAAAGCATGGTCCACGTTCATCACGGCGCGCCGGATCTCGTCCGGGATGTTGGCCGCCGCATCGCCGGTGACTGCGGTCACCGAAGCGCCCTCCACACCGTATTCATCCACGGCGAAACGGTTCTTCTGCAGGACCTGTCCCACGGAAAGGGCCGTTTCCGACAGGGCGGACAGGTTCGCCCAAGGGGAGAACGCCTGCTTGATGCCCAGTTCATCAAGCGCCCGTTTCAAGTCGAAATCGTTGGAAATCGTAAACTTGGGAAGATGCAAGTCCAGTTCATCCACAAACTCCATCGCCTTCTGCTCCGCAGGAAAGCCCCCCTTCGCCAGGATGTCCAGCACATCCGCCGGCGTCTTCCCTTCCTTGGGGAGGAAAATATACAGGCCCATGTGGCCGCACAGGGAAAGGCGCGCGACGGAGAAAGCGGGCCGCTCGGCATATAACGCGGGCAAGGCCGACCGGTGCATCATCTGCACCTTCCCCTTCTTTCCGGAAGAAGCGGTGAATTCCTTCTCTTCGGTCTGACGGCTGTCAAAGGGCATTTCCGCCCACCGGGCCTTGACATACAGGGCATTGAGGATCATCAGCATCACGCTTTCCGGCAGATCGGTCATCAGTTCGGGGATAAGCCCTTCCGTATTGCGGCCGCTCCAGTCATTGACCAGCGAAAGCACCCGCTTCGGATCGGAGAAGTCAAGGGAGGCGACAGGCGCATAATAGTTGTCGGCGGCACTCTTGCAGAAAGCGTCCCGGATGCCGATCCTGTCATCGACGACGATCAGGTCGCTGCATTTCACCTGGGCGCTCTTTCCGTCCACCGAAGCTGACAGATGTCGCAGCAGGCTGGCACTCATCGCATTGATATCCTGAAGGGAAGCACCGGACAGGCCCAGCGCAGAGCGGATTTCCGAGAATGTGTCTCCTTCCGCCCCGTTCATCAGCATGGACAGCGCCAGCTGGAGGCTGAGCGGAGAAAGATTCACGTCGGCCCCGGCGTAGAGTTGCCGCAGCAGACGGAATCCGAAGATGCCCGCCTGCTCCTGCAGGGCGGCCATCTTCCCGGTGAAGAGGTCTCCGCTCCCCGCCTGGGGAATCTCGTACACCGCGATGGATTTCACCTCCGGCTGCGGATCTTCGGCGAGGCCTTCTTCTTCCGGCGAAGGATTCTCCGCAGCGGCCTGCTGCTTGTCACAGCCGGCGAAGAGGATGAGGACGGCGGCAAGGATTGACAGAAATGATAGGAAACGAGTAGTCATGGCTGCGTTCAGTTTTGAGGATGACAGTGCCTACAAATTTAATCAAACAAATTTAATCATACTACCAAACGGTCATTTACATTTAAAAGAATTCTTCGTAACTTTCGTCAAATTACCAGAACATGACCGGAAGAAGCATCATCGGCATCGGAGAAACGGTGCTGGACATCGTCCTCAAGGAAGGGAAAGCCCTGGCTGCGGTGCCGGGCGGATCGGTTTTCAACTCCATGGTATCCCTGGGACGCACGGCCGGAAAAGACTTTCCGGACGTCCCGCTGGTGATGGTCACGCAGGCAGGCGACGACCAGGTGGCCGACCTGGTGACCGCCTTCATGGAAGAGAACCATCTCGACACGCGGGGCGTGATCCATGCCGCCTGCCAGAGCAACATCTCGATCGCCATGCTGGATGCGGAGAACAACGCCAGCTACGAATTCTACCGCGACGCGAAAGCCCCCCTCTTCCAGGCACTCGAGATGACCTACGGTCCCGGCGACATCCTGCTGTTCGGGTCGACCTTCGCCGTCGGCGCCGACACCCGCGAGCAGGTCCGCCGCATGCTGCGGCCTGCCCGGGAAGCCGGTGCGATGGTCTATTACGACATCAACTTCCGCAAGAGCCGCAGCGAAGACAAGGAGACGATCCGCCGGGAAGTCGAAGCGAACATCGCCCTGAGCGACATCGTCCGCGGCTCGGCCGAGGACATCGAAGGCCTCTACGGCACCGACGACGCCGAAGCGGTCTACCGCACGCACATCGCCCCGCACTGTCCCGTCTTCATCTGCACCCGCGGAGCCGACGCCACCGAAGTCTTCTCCCCCCGCGCCCGCGCCTCCTTCCCGGTGCAGCGGGTCGAGACCGTCACCACCATCGGGGCCGGCGACAACTTCAACGCGGGCATCCTCTACGGCCTGCTCCGCGACGGCATCTTCCGCGAAAAAGCCCGCGACCTCGGTCCGGAAGACTGGCCCGCCCTCGTGCAGACGGCCCTCCGCTTCTCCGCCGAAGTCTGCCGGAGCCTCTTCAACTACGTGTCGCCGGATTTCCAAGCATAGAAGAATCCATACATTATTATTAATATGAAAGACAACCGCTCCCTTCTGACGGCCCTGGCCGCAATCGCGTTCCTGGCCTGCGCCGCACCCGCCCTGCGGGGACAGGCGGTGGACATCGCCGCCGATCCGGCCGTACTGGCCGCCCCCTTCTCCGCCTCGGACGAGGCCGCTTTCCTCCAGCCGGACAAGGTCTTCTACCCAGAGACCTGGTTTCACTTCATCGGCGGCAACGTTTCCAAGGAAGGGATCGACGCCGACCTGGAAGCCATCGCCGGCTCCGGTCTTTCCGGTATCCAGTGGTTCCACGGCCATTTCGGCGGTCCCTGGCCCGAAACGGACCATCAGGTCCGCGCCCTCACGCCCGAATGGGAAGAACTGGTGGGATACCTCGGCAAGAAAGCCGACAGCCTCGGCCTGCGCTTCTCCCTGCAGACCTGCCCGGGGTGGGCGATGGCCGGCGGGCCGTGGATCGAGCCCGAAGACGCGATGCGGATGCTCGTCTGGTCCCGCACCGACGTGGAACAGGAAGGCGACGTAGCGGTCCGCCTGCCCAAGGGCCAGCCTTCCAATGAGGACTGGCGCAACTACCAGGACATCTGCGTCCTTGCTTTTCCGACCCCGGAAGGCGACACGGGCGCGCCGCTCGCGCTGCAGGATGTCCGGGCGGATGATCCCGCCTGGAAAGCCCTGCTGGAAGGAACGGCGTCCAAGCCCCTCCAACTCGCGGAAGGGACGACAAGCAGCGCGACCTTCACCGTCCCGGCCGGAAGCGTCATCCGCACCCTCCGGCTGCCGAACGGGATCGCCCTCACCGGACGCTGGGTGTACGACCCCGGCATCCGCGTCGTCCTCACGGCCAAGAACGCCGCGGGAGAGGAGAAGACCCTGATGGACGCCGTCCTCCCGATGGCCAACTGGCAGGACAACGACTACGACCTGGAACTTTCCTGCAACGAGGCGGCGGATGCGGTAAGCTATACTTTCACGATGACGAACGCACACCCCGCCACCCTCGCCTTCGTCCAGTTCCTCTCCTCCGCACGCAAGAACAACTGGCGGGGCGAGGCCGGCTGGACGCTGACCGCCAAGGAACCCTTCCAGGAGCATACGGAGCAGAATCCCGCCGCCTTCGTCGACCCGTCCCGGATCGTGGACCTCACTGAAATGACGGATGCGGAAGGCGTCCTGCGCGTCAAGAACCCGGGCGGCAGGTGGACGGTGCTGCGGATCGGCCACGTGAACTTCGGGATGCGCAACGGGCCCGCACCGGCCGAAGCCACCGGCTGGGAATGCAACAAGCTCGACACCCGGGGCGCCCGGAAGCAGTTCACGAACTATGTCGGGAAACTGCAGGACGGACCGCTGGGCGGAAAGGCCGGCGGCATGCTGATGGACAGCTGGGAGTGCAAGACCCAGACCTGGACCGAAACGATGGAGCGGGACTTTTCCGGCGAGGCCGGATATGACCTGCGCCCCTACCTCCCCGCCCTGATGGGCTATGTGGTCGGCAGCCAGGAGAATACAAGCCGCTTCCTCATCGACTGGCGGCGCACCCTGAACAAACTCTACTGCGAGAATTTCTTCAAGGAAATGACGGACCAGGCCCATGCGAAGGGGATGAAGGTGCAGTACGAGACGGCCGGCGGCGACGTCGTGACGATGGACCCGATGGAATACTACAAGTACGCCGACGTGCCGATGTGCGAGTTCTGGCAGCCCCTGACCGTGCCGATGCTGGGCAACCTGGACTTCAAGCCCATCAAGCCCACGGCCTCTGCCGCGCACGTCTACGGCAAGCCGCGCGTGGCGGCGGAAAGTTTCACCAGTTTCGCCCTCACCTGGGACGAGCACTGGCAGATGCTCCGCGAAGTGGCCAACGTGAACATGAGCGAAGGCGTCACGCACAACGTCTTCCACACCTATACGCACAATCCGCAGGTCGGATTCCTGCAGCCGGGCACCAGCTTCGGTTCCGGGATCGGAACCCCCTTCCTGCGCGGGCAGACCTGGTGGAAGTATATGCCTTGCTTCACCGGCTTCCTCGCCCGTACGAGCTATCTGCTGGAACGGGGGAAACCGGTTTCCGCCATCCTCTGGTACCTGGGTGACGAGGTGGGGCACCGTCCCTTCCAGTATACCGGCAACGGGAAACGCCAGTCCGGAGACCTCCGCGTCCCGGACGGGTACAAATACGACTACTGCAACCCGGACATCCTCCTGAACCGCCTGGACGTGAAGGACGGGAAGCTCGTCACGCCGGAGGGCGTCACCTATGAGGTACTCTGGATCCCCGAGAACGAGCGGATGCTGCCGGAGACGCTGGAAAAGCTCGCGGAACTGATCCGCGCGGGCGCCCGCGTCATCGCCGACGCGCCCCGCTCCCCGGCCACCCTCGGCGGGGAGCAGACGCAGTCCCGCTTTGACAAGGCCGTCGCCGCCATCTGGGGAGACGCCCGGGAAGGCAGAGTCACGAAGATCGGCGAGGGCGCCGTCGCCGCCGGAATGACGCTGGAGGAAGGACTGAAGGCCTTCGGTGTCCGACCGCATCTCGCCTGCGGATCCCCGGACCTGCTCTGGTCGGAGCGGGAAGCCGACGGGGCCCGCTGGTACTTCGTCGCAGCCCCCGTCGGGGAGCGCTTCCACGGAACGGTCCGGCTGGAAGGAAAGGGCAAGGCGCAGTGGTGGAACCCGGTGGACGGATCGGTCCGCAGCCTGAAGGCCCGCGGATGGGGCCGTTACAAGAAAGTCCGTCTGGAACTGGAGCGCGCGGAGGGTGGCTTCATCGTCTTCCGCAAGGATGCCGATGCCGGCGCCCCGCACGCGAAGGCCTTCCCGGCGATAAGCGGCCGCGGCATCACCGTCGGGAACTGGACCGTCCGCTTCCCGGAAGGCTGGGGCGCGCCCTCGGAGCCGGTTACGCTGGATTCGCTGAAGGCCTGGAAGGACCTCGACCTGGGTGAAGAGGGCCGCGCCTTCTCCGGCACCGCCACCTACGAGGCCACGTTCGAAGTGCCGGAAAACCTGGTGGGCAAAGACCTCCTGCTCGACCTGGGCAAGGTGGACTTCATCGCCGATGTGAAAGTGAACGGACAAAGCGCGGGCATCCGCTGGACCGAGCCGTACCGGCTTCCGGTCGGCGACCTCGTCCAGGCGGGCACGAACACCCTGACGGTGGACGTGACGGGCACCTGGTACAACCGGCTCGTCTTCGATGCCGGCCAGCAGGAATCCGCCCGCAAGACGTGGACCATCTCCGGCCCCGCCGCGGGCAGTCCGATGCACGATTCCGGCCTCCTTGGCCCCGTCGTCATTGTGTATTAAACCAATTATTTGCATCTTTGCAGCTGTGCCACGCTGCTTTGCGGCGCGGCAGCCCTGGCCCAGACCTACCAGGAGACCGTATACCTGAAAAACGGCAGCATCATCAAGGGGACCGTCCTTGAGCAGGAAGCCGGCGGCAACGGGCACCTCGAGTTCACCGTCGGCTACCAGAAAGGCAGCGTACTCAAGAAATTCAACGACGTCCGGTACACCCGGTCCAGCCCGGAATTCAGCGTACGGTACTACCACACGCTGGGCTTCGGAGCCAAGGCGTTCGACCGTGTCAATCTTCCGGAAATCCTGAAATAGAATCCGTTACAGCCTCTCCAGCGTAACGCGGTCCACCGGAGGCAGAGCCGCATCGGGGTTTCCCACCTCGATGCGGTTCTGTCCTTTGCGCAGCTTGACGGCGACCGTCGTCTTCTGCGGCTTTCCGCCGGCCGCGGGGATCCGCAGGGTCTGCGCAGCACCGTTCACGGTCAGGACGATCTCCGCATCCTTCTCGGGCAGGGTCGTCAGCGTCAGGTGATATTTCCCACCGGCGCTGTACACGTCGTTCCACTGCAGGCAGTTCTCCGCGGATCCGCCCAGGTTGTAGACCGCGGCGCCCATCGAAGCGGCCGGCGTCGGGACATATTTCCCCCCTTCGCTTTCGATGGCCGTGAACGCCGGGCAATAGCCCCATTCCGCTTCCAGGGCGGTCTGTTCCAGCCGGCGGCGTCCTTCCACGCGCAGGATCTTCGCGCTGTGCCCATGCAGGGTCATCTGCAGGCTGCTCCCCGTGCCCAGGTCCTTGCGGGCGCACAGGTCGCGGACCTTGATGGGCCCGGCCAGGTCGATTTCCTCCGGGCGGAGGGTGAAGGTGATGTCTTCCTCGGAAGGGTTGTAGAGGGCGACCGCCCGCACCTTTCCGAAGCGCGTGAGGATGTCCTTGGCAAAGATATAGCCTTCCCCTTCGTGCTGGACCACGTAGGCCTGGAGGCCCAGCGGATCCTGGTTGACGGCGATCAGTTCCGGATTGGTGATGATCTTCATCGTCTCCTCGGGGATGTAGCGCACGTCGCAGCCCAGCAGGAGCGGTGAGGAGAAGATGCACCACAGGCCGAAGTGCGCCTCCTCTTCCTCATACGTCAGGCCGAGCGGCAGGTTGTCATTGAACGGGGACGGCTTCTTGTTGTAGCCGAGAGCCAGCATGTCCATGTCGTTGTAGTGACCGCCGCCCGCATAAGCCGAAAGGTACATGTTCTTGGCGACGATGTTCCGGATGAACGCCCACTTCGGGCGGATGTCGCCGCTGATGCGCCACGACTCCGAAACGCCGCTGACCCAGGTGCCGGGATAGTCCCACCGGCAGATGTTCAGTTCGACGGGATGCTTGGCTACGCGGTTGATCACGTTGCGGATGTTCGTGTACATCTGCTCCTCGTCGGCCTGCATGCGGTGTCCGCCACAGTAGTCGATCTTGATGAAGTCGAAGCCCCACTCGTTGAAATAGCGCTCGGCGTCCTGCTCCTCATGGCCGTAGATGCCGACCGGCGCGGGGTTGATCTCCTTGTTGTAGTTCCGCCCGCAGGTCATTTCGCCGGCATCGGTGTAGATGCCCGCGCGCAGGCCGAGCCCATGGATGTGGTCGACCACGTGCTTGATGCCGTTCGGGAAGCGCGTCACGTGCGGAATCATGTTCCCTTCGGCATCGCGGTAGCCGAAAAAGCCGTCGTCGATGTTGACGATGGTGTATCCGGCGTCCTTCAGGCCCGTGGAGACCATCAGGTCGGCGTGGTCCATGATCACGGCGTCGGAGATCTCGAGCATGAACGCGTTCCAGGAGCTCCACCCCATCGTCGGGGGACGGACGCCGTCGGTTTTCTTCTGCGCGGCCGCACCGGGCGACACCGCCATCAGGACGGCCAGCGAAAGCAGTACAACAGTTTTTTTCATGGTGTATGTGTCAATAATCATGTGCCGGTCAAAACAGGCCGCCCATCAGCAGGCGACGCAGGCGGTTCAGGCTGAAACGTCCTACCAGCACCAGGTCGGACGCCTTGTCACGGCGGAAGTGGTACTCGATGCCGACGGACCCCAGGTAGAGCCGCGGCGACCATTCCGGATAGAAGGAGTCTTGTGCGGGCAGGTTGACATAGCTTTGGTGGAAATAGGTCGCGCCTACACCGATTCCGGCGTAGAGCGGGAAGACTTTGCCGGAAAACGGCAGGCGGAGATTGGGAAACAGCGGATAGTCCGCATACAGAAGGACCGGGACGGCGAGCCGCAGCCGCGTGTCACCCTCTGCGGGCGAAGAGAACAGCGAAGGGAATGCGGCATTGACAGACGCTTCCATCGAAAGGGAGAAAAGCTGCCCGGGGCCGAAGGGATACCACCGGTACCCGCCCTTGACGCCGAGGGTCTTCCCCGCATGCGAGGCGGGGAAAGAGAACTGGATGCCGCCGTACAGGCCTTCGGCCCGCTGCGCGCAGGCAGGGGCGCCGGCCAGGACCGCCAGGAAGAAGGCGGCGAGGAAGGGAAGGAGCAGGTGGATTCTTTTCATACCTTGACAAATATACATTTTTTTCCGATTCCCCGAACGCCCGGCCACTGGCGCCGCCATTTGGAAAGAAAGAAACGATTCGTTATCTTTACGTTTACAAAAACGATACATCCATGAAAGGGAAAGTACTGGCCATCAACACCGGATCGACTTCCACGAAAGTCGGTTACTTTGTCGATGGGCAACCCGTCTTTTCCCGTACCCTGGAGCATTCTGCTGCGGATACGGGGCATTTTGCGAACGTCCTGGAACAGGACGGCATGCGCCGCGAGGCAGTGATGGCATTCCTGCACGAAAGCGGTATCAGCCCGAAAGACATCGACATCGTCATGGCCCGCGGCGGCCTGTTCTCCCCGGTGGTCACCGGCGTGTATGAAGTCAACGCCGACATGCGTGAAGTCTTGCTTTCCGGCCGGGACGGCGTCCATGCCTGCAACCTGTCCGCCATCATTGCAGACGACATCGCTGCGACGGTCAACGCGCAGAAGGCGCCGGGCGCGCCGCGGTGCCTGGCCTGCATCGCCGACCCGCCCATGGCCGACGAAATGCTCCCGGAATGCCGCATCGGCGGGCTTCCCGAATTCCCGCGGCGGGCCTTCCTGCACGCCCTGAACGCCCGCGCCACCGTCCGCAAATACCTCCGTACCCACCATCTGGATGCCAGGGAAGTGACCGCCATCGTCGCCCACATGGGCGGTGGCATCACCGTCACCCTGCACCGTGACGGCAAGGTCATCGACACCAACAACGGGCTGGGCGGCGACGGGCCCTTCACGCCGGAACGCGCCGGCACCTGCCCCGCCTTCCCCCTGATCGAGATGTGCTTCCGCAGTGGCATGACGGAGCAGCAGGTGAAGCACCGCGTCCTGGGCGCCGGCGGCGCCATGGCGTTCTTCGGGACGAACGACATCCGCGAGATCGAACGTCGGGCCGCCGAAGGCGACACGATGTGCGACACCTGGCTCGAGGCCTTCTGCCTCAACGTCGCCAAATATATCGGCTCCCTCGCCACCACCGTGGACGGGAAAGTCGACGTAATCCTGCTGACCGGCGGCATCGCCCGTGAATCCCGCATCGTGGACGGCATCCGCCGGCGGACCGCCTTCATTGCCCCGACCGAAGTCTTCGCCGGAGAGAACGAACTGGAGTCGCTGGCCGAGAACGGCTATCGTATCCTGGAGGGGACCACCCGCATCCTTCACTACGACAAGAACCACCTGGTCGACTGACCGGTATCCCCATATTATGAACACTGCGACATGAAAAGAATCCTTGCTGCCACCCTGCTGGCGCTGACGGCCTGCGCCTGCGCGAGAAAACCCGCCGAGATGAGCGGGAATCCGCTGTTTGAAGGCTGGTATGCCGACCCCGAAGGCATCGTGTTCGGAGACGAATGCTGGATTTATCCCACCTGGTCCCAGCCCTTCGACGAACAGCTGTTCATGGATGCCTTCTCCTCCAAGGACCTCGTCCATTGGACCAAACACGAGAAGGTCATCTCCCAGGAAAACATCTCCTGGCTCCGCAGGGCCCTTTGGGCGCCGTCCGTCATTGAACGGAACGGCACTTATTACCTCTACTTCGGTGCCAACGACATGCACGAAAAAGGCGAAGGCGGCATCGGCGTCGCCACGGCCGACAATCCCGCCGGGCCGTTCAAGGACGCCCTCGGTCATCCTCTCATCGACGAAGTGATCAACGGCGCGCAGCCGATCGACCAGTTCGTCTTCAAGGACAGCGACGACACCTACTATATGTATTACGGCGGATGGCGTCACTGCAACATGGTCCGCCTGGGAGACGACCTCATGAGCATCGTGCCGTTCGACGACGGGGATCTCTTCAAGGAAATCACGCCGGAAGGCTATGTCGAAGGCCCTTTCATGCTCAAAAGGAAAGGGAAGTATTATTTCATGTGGAGCGAGGGCGGCTGGACCGGCCCCGACTATCATGTCGCCTACGCCATGTCCGACAGTCCGTTCGGGCCCTTCAAGCGGATCGGCACGATCCTCGAGTCGGATCCTGCCGTCGCCACCGGGGCCGGACACCACTCCGTCATCAAAGGGCGTGGCAGGGACACCTACTACATCATCTATCATCGTCACCCCCTCGGTGCCACGGACGGCAACGACAGGGTGACATGCATCGAGCGGCTCCACTTTGACCGCGACGGGAAGATCCTCCCGGTGAAGATCACCTTCGAGGGCGTGCCCGCCGCCCGCCTGTAAGGCTGCCCCGGCGCCGAGGCCCCAATGACTGCCGGCGCTGCCTATCTTTCAAATTCGATCACGTCTGCGGTCACCGTTGTTTTGACCCGGATGATGATACCCAGGACAATCCGCTGGGTATTGACGACGGCGACATTTGCCAGCGCCTGGTTGTCCTGCAAGTCAGCGCTTTCTTTGAGGTGCGCAAGGGCTTTTCCGGCATCGTCACCGCCGGCCAGACCGAGGATATAGACGCTGGTGGATTGTCCGACGACGGATTTCACGTAATGGAAATTTGCGGCGGAGACAGCCGTACCGGTATCAATGGCATTCAGCGAGGAAAGGGTGGCACATCCGGAGGCAGCGAACCCCAAGGCCGCTACAATGATAATGGGAATGATTCTTTTCACGATGATATACTCGTTTGGTTTGCAGGGCGCAAAATTAGCAAATTTTGCCCATTCCTGTTTTTTTTATTATCTTGCAGTCTGTATATAAAACGATAAGCGATATGAAGAAGTTATTCAGCCGCCTCAGCGACGTCTCGAAACTGACTCGCCGCGCCAATTTCTCCGACATGGAGCAGCAGATCACCAAGCACACCTACGGGTCTGATGCCTTCATGCACATCTTGGAGAGCCGTTATTCCTGCCACGCGTTCGACAACTATCCCGTATCCGCCGCCAAGTTGAAGATGATCCTGGAAGCCGGCCGCCTGGCCCCTTCCGCCGCGAACTGTCAGCCTGTGCGCATCTGGGTGGTGAAAAGCGAAGAGGCCCTTGCGAAGCTCCGGACGATCAACGACTGTTATGGTGCGCCCGTGGTCCTTATCGTAGGCTGCCGCAACGAGGAAGCCTGGATCCGCCCCAGTGATGGGGTGAATGCGGCGAAGACCGATGCTGCCATCGTCCTGACGCACCTCATGCTTACGGCCACGGACGCCGGCCTCGCGAACATGTGGATCTGGGACTTCGACCCTTCCAAGATCCGGGAAGTCCTTCCCGAGACGCGCGAGCACGGCATCTATGGCTTGCTCGCCCTCGGCTACCCTTCCGCCTCCGAAGGCAAGCCCACCGAACGCCACGCCCAGCGCAAGCCGCTCGAGGATCTCGTGATTGAGCTTTAGATCCCCTCGTCGGTCAAAGACCTTCCCCAGGACGACGGGGAACGGTCTTCCCTGATTCCTCAAATAATCAGCAAGGCCGAACCTTGATGGTCCGACCTTGCCGAGCGTCTTTCGTTCACGCAACTGGGCCTAATTCCAGTCCTCAATCTCACCACCGATCTCAATGCGGATGGACTCGGTGGAAGTGTTAAGCGTAACGCTGAAGGTGTAGTTGATGCCGGGCTTGAAGTTGAAGGAGCCTTCGACGAGATAGGATACGCCATTGGCGACCATCTCGAAAAGAGGGGTCCGGGAACTCAGGCGCTGCGGGATGACGACAGCCTCGTAGGTTTCATCGTCAACCTTGCGGCAGGTGATGGTCCTGGCGGTCCCGTAAGGATCCTTGGTCACCGAACCGGTTGTCAGGTCTACCGTTGCGTCCGGAACGGTGCTATGGACATAGAACACCGCATCGGAAGGCAGGTCTCCGACGTAGCTTTCACTCTTGACAAGCTTCAGGGTAATCTTGGACAGTTTGTGGTTGAACTGAACCGGAATCGCATTCGTTGTGTAAGCCACAGAAGCCGCCTTGCCCCACAGGAAATCACAAGCACCAAAGCCATCCGACTGATCCTCCAGCACGGAGAAAGGCGCTGCAGTAATCGTGCTTACCTCCATATAAGGATAGTAGGCATAGATGTCGCAAACACTTTCCGTTGAAGGCCAGCGAAGGCCGGAATCTCCTGTCCATTGCGAGCCGTCGAATGTCGCCTGCAGGTTATTGACATAGTTGCCGCTTACCTGCAGCGGGGCAGGAGTCTCAACCACATAAAGGCCGATCTTATCACCCGACTCAAACGCCGTCTCAGTCGCCCTCGTCACCACCGAAGGATGAATGAATTGGATGGACATCGGAGCAGGAACAGAATCAACTGCTTGCTTTTGGCAAGAACCAAGGGATAAGAGGCCTATGAAAAAAACAATACTGGTTATCTTACAACAATCCATGGTTTTCAGCTTGATATAAATTGAAGTACTTTAATTCCCATTGAGAAATGCTTAGATCCTCTTCCTCTGCTTTCTTTTTTAGAAAAGCATAAATTATTTCAGCATTTTCCCTAGTAATACTATCACGATCTAAATCTTTGATGCTATCACCTACTAGGCCTAAGACAGGTTCACTTAATGGGCATAGTGGTGGCTCTTTGTAATTCGAAGCCGTCTTTTCATCACACCAACGATACTTTAATGCTACTGAAAAACTCCTTAATGCATCATAAAAGGAAAAATGAGCAATCTTGCCTTTAGCCTTCTTTTCCATCGCTTCCTTGAGTTTTTCTACAGCATTGAAGAAATCATCCGTATTTATCTTCTCGCTACCATTGAGCAAATCATTAAGCGTTGTTGACCAAAATCGAGATATCTCCTCTTTTTCTTTCTTATCTGTATAAAAACTAGAATATCTTTTCGAATTAGTCACAATTCTCTTTCCATTTTTTGCATATGGATTATTTTTGCAAAAGCGACATTTATGATATTTTAATTCTAATCCATCCATATCTTCTTTCCTCCTATTTATGTATCGGATGATCGCCCATAATGATGGGATGTTGATGTTTGTAATTTGAGGAAGAGCTGGGGTTGGGAACCCAGGCGGGAGAGGCGGCGACGCTAGCTCGCGTGTTCAGTGCAGCGGCGTCATTGGCATAGAAGTCGTCAAGGTTGAACGGTACTCCGGCGTAGTCCATGATCCGCTCGACGATGGCCTGGCGGGAGATGGCGCTGTAGTACGGGATGTTGTTGTTCATGCAACTGTTAGGCTCGCTTCGGAAGATGCCGCGAGTGTGGAAGAAACCGCCCTCGTAGATGTCAACCGTATTTGAATAAGTCGGATGGTACATAAGGTGGCTCCATGGAACTTCATCGCGATTGGCCGTCTCGGAAAGGTTCTTGTACCAGCCGTTCGCCTTGGCGGCCCGGAATTCATTGAGGTGCTCATTTTTACAGTCACACGCATCAATGAAGGCATTGACATAGATATATTCATCAGCCAGTTTACCGAAACCGTGCCCACCGGCCTCATGCTGGACCAAGCCCCTGAAATCATAGGGATAAGGATCCGTGCTCTTGGGGCACAAGGCAACGGCTGAGCCGTCGTTCCACATGTAGGTCACACCACCGTAGTCGGAACTGTTGAGGACCATCACGACAAGTCCTTTGGTGATGTCCATATCCGGATCTGCCAAACGAGCATAGTTGAATGCCTCTGTACCACTATTTTGAAGTGCGCCTCCTGTCAAAGAATACTGCGTTCCGAACTTGGCTTCGCGGATGGTGTTGACGCTTCCGACGCCACTGTCTTCAGACTTGCCAAACACGATATAGACATCGAAATAATCCTTGTAGGACTTGTAGGGTTCAATGTCGAAGAAATAGCCCATAGCTTCCTCAGTGTCTGCAAGATAGCTGCCAGAAGCGATATCCGCGGCATCGTAACAGTCACCAAGGAATACCAGAGGAATACCAGATCCTTTGGAATGAGTCTGTTTTGTCACCACCGAACCATCGCCATAAGCATAGTCGTATTGCTCCACAGTCAAGGTACTGCGGTAGTCTTTACCATCCAAAAGGAAAACCACTTCACCTTCACGGTTACCGGAGCCTTGGACTAATGAATTGACTGTTACTGTCACATCTGTTTTCCCGGTTCCAGAAGATGGTTCTACTGTCACCCAATCAGGCTTGCTTTCAATTCTCCAAAAAGCTCCTGATTCTGCACGAAGTATAAATGACCGGCTTTCAGATGGATTTAATACCTTATATAATCGACGACTTATTGAGAAATCTCGGTAAGCGACTATTCGCTGAAAGTCTTTCCAACCAGATGTATTAGCATAATCTTGTATGCTAGCTTCTGGGACCTCAACGGCAAAGTTGTCCTTTGAGACACCCGAGAATACATTATCTCTAAGAATGGGAGGAGTAGCAGCATGGCTAACAATAGATTTGAGGCCTATACAGTCTTTAAATGCATCATGACTAACTTGCTCTATTCCAGAGCTAATAACGATTCCTTCTAACGAAGAACAGCCTTCAAAAACCCTTGCCTCAATCACAGATATACCACCTGATATGTCGAGAATACCCGATAACGATTTATTATACGCAAAAGCATACTCTTCGAGGTTTATAAGCGATAGAGGCAACTCTAAGGTCCCTGAAAAGTCGTTCTCACTGAACGCTCCATCTTTGATACTAATAATTGTAGAAGGCAAGGTTAATTCTCCTTTAAAATGACAGCCTTGGAAAGCGCCACTCCCAATTAAAGTAATCCCTTCGTTAAGAACAAGAGATGAAAAGCCATGACATCCGCTAAATGTTCTGTCATATATTTTTGAAATGGATGATGGAATTACAAGAGGTCCAGACAAAGATGCGCATTGGTAAAATGCACCACCTCCAAGTTCCTCTAATAAAGGCGGAAATGACAACTGGCCAGACAATCCTGAACAACTAGCAAAAGCTCTTGATTTAAGTTCCTTTAAATGACTAGGCAATAATAACGACCCCACAAGCAAATTACAAGAAGAAAAAGCCGATTCCTCAATGGTTATTAGTGACTCAGGTAACGAAAGTGTGGATATTTTAGTATCAATAAAGGCTCCCCAATCAATTAATTCTATTGGCTCTGGTATAATTAGAGCCCCAGATAAGATTGTACTTCTAAATGCTTCCTTTCCTATTCTGGTAATCTCATTGTCATGATTACCATCAGGAAATATAAAACTTGCAAGGTAAGATTTATATGAGAAAGCTCTGTCAGGGATTTCACATTCTACAACCTTCGTTTCTTGCATATTAACCCCCTGAAGCACCGCCATGTGGTCCCTCATATAATAGAAGTCGTCCGCATTGACGGTACCAAGAACCTTGATGTACTTTATGGCATCGGGATTCTTCCCTTCTGCAATCAGGGTCTCGCCCAGAGTGCCTGGGGTCTCAACATTCACGACGACATATTCCTTAGCGGTAAATTCATGAGAAGAGTTATCATTGGTCCAGGCGGAGATGGTGGTCTGGACGGTGACGTCGTAACCGCCGTCGGCTTTCTTGTCCACTGTCACGGCGAAGTTGTGCTGCTTGCCGGCCACATAAGTAAAGGCAGAGCCTTCGCTGTAAGTGTATGCCGTACCGCCCAGTGTGATCGAGAACAGGCTGCAAGAAGAAGATACCGTCTGTGGCACCACGATGGCCCGGAAGCCGTTCTCGTAGGCGGCCGGGACAGTGCTGCGGGCGGAAACCGCTCCTGTCGCCGTCACTTCGCCGGTAGCAAGGTTGATCAGCGCTGAACGCTTTACATTGTTGATCAGGACGGACTGGCTGAGCGCTTCAAATTCGCCGTCCGCAAAACCGGTGCCCTTCTCGAGTGTCACGACCACGCAGCTCATCTTGTGCTGGAACAACAGCTGGACTGTGCTGGGGCTGGGAGTAACGGCCTCCCTCTTCGCCCACAGGAAGTCGCTGGCCTCATAACCGCCCATTGACCCATGAGCTGATATTGCACTTTGATCTTCCTGAACCTCAAAAGGTTGGGCTTCTATCGATGAAATTGCGGAAGTGTACGGATAGATTCCGTAGATGTCCACCTTTGTATTTTTGTCCTTGTAGTAGATGTCGTAGTCCGGCGTCCACGTGGAGGACCCGTCGAACGTGAAACGGACATTCGTCGCCTGGTTGTCCTTGAGCGTCAGCGTGCCGGGAGTATCCTCATCTGCAAAATTGACTGCCCAGATTCCGACCTGGTCGCCGGTGGCGAAACCGTTGTCGGAAGCACGGGTGACGGCGAGCTGGTTGATATCTCCCCTCATCGAAATGGGAACCATCTCCTCAACGGGAACCTCAAACCCCTCGTCCATCCGGCAGCCAAAGGCCAGAGCCGTCGCAGCAACGATTGCCCCAAATAAAAATATCTTTTTGGTTTTCATTATCTTATATGATTAGTTAGCCGTCCCTGAATGGTTTTCGGTGGTCCAGCCGCCAATGCCGATAACCGTACCGGCCTTTCCCTGGTGCACCTGGACCGTATTGGTGATTTTAGATTCCGTCTCCGTGAAAGTAACCGTTCCTTCCCTGGCGCCGCCGGTATTCTCTGCCACATTGAACGTGTAAGTGGTCACTCGTCCGTCAGTAGATGAGCCAGCACTGGTGATCCAATCATTGCCTGATGCAGCCGATACTGCCACGGGATCTGTCGAATTGATCAGACTGATGGAAATGCTTCCTCCATTACTGTCCACGTCCCACTCCGCAGGGTAAACAGAAGTCTTGGCTGAGAAAAGCTTGCGGTAATTGGCAGGGCAATCAGCACCGGCAACCGCTGATAATAAAGCGGTTCCGTCAGGACACTCGAGCCGCATCCTGATTGTTTTTCCGGTAAGATTGGTCGGAGCCACCATCATCCAACAACGCAGGTTGCCGACACTCGCCATCGTGGTCTCCTCAAGATCAAGATGGATGGATTCAGACACTTCCGAAGGGTTGATCGCGATCAATGAAGCATCGTCATCCGCATTCAGATTGATGGTACCTTTCGTCACATACTTGGGCTCATCAACCGAGACAGTCAAGCCTGAGTAAGTTCCAGGAAGGACTGGCATTCTGTAACGATGGGGAGAGCCTATGTTCAAATAGGTGAAATAGAGCATCCCGGAATTTGGAGCTGAACCAATCGCAGCCGAAAAACCATAATCGCCGAGATGAGAGGTGCTATCATCGCCACTCTGGACCTGCCCAGTATAGTCAAGAGGCAATGCGGACGGATCCAGGTCATAATCAGCCACGAAGGGCGTGTAACTGGAATAACGTGAACCAGCAACCAAAGCGAAACCACGTCCGTCGAACTCAGCGTCAACTTGCCCGAAATAATCTTCCTTGATCGGGAACTTTAGCTGGCTTCCCTCGGAAGAGACAATTCCCACGGCATCGCCTTCCGCCCAAAGGAAAGTGAACTTATTCGCGGAGGCGTCGTAGGAATACGTAGTCCTGGTCTCAACATCATCTCCTTCGAATGGAGATAATCTCATGACCACGCTTGATATTCCGTTGTCATCCTCAGGCATGTCCTGCTTTGCCTCCTGGCAGGAGAAGCACAACAGAGAAATGGCCACCGCAATGATTAACGAATATAATTGTTTCATTATAAGTTGATTATTAGTGTTTAGCCTTCATCATCGATATCTCCACCACCGCCTTGGTTTCCTCCGCCGGCACTTACCATAACGATTGCACTCTCCAAAAGCATATACTCCTCCACAGCCGGAGTCACATAATCACACTTCTTGTTCATAAGATTGTATGTTTTTTATGGTTAATAATGTATTTCAAACAAACAGTGCAAGTTAGAATCAACGTCCAAACCAGTCAAGTTCACATTGGTTCAAGTTTGGGCAAATGCTTCAACCTGACTGGAGAGAACAGTGATGGGTATCGATAAAGGATAAACGAAAAGTCATGGAGGTGCGTGAAATGGAACTCATTAACTATCAGCCGATAACGAAAAACACCACGGGCTCTAAGCGTCTTCTTGCTTAAATAAAAACATTCACTTCCAGTCCTGGGACACAGAAGTGAATGCCTGTTTTATAGATAATATCTTAACTATCGTATTATCAGCGAATTGCCACTTTCACTTTTGTAATTGGTGAATATTTTTCACACTTCAACTACAAAGCAAGATGGAATGCTAAATGCTACCTGGTTGCATCTTGGGAACCTCAAAAGAACCAGCCAAGTCATTGTAGTAATAGTAATATCCTTTCTGGAAGTTGAAGTCCGTCATCCAAATACGGTTTTCCTTCCCTCCATAGTTCCATTGAACACTTCCAGTGCCTTTGAATCCCTGGGCAAAGAAATAATACCAATCCCCGTCCGGGAAGCACTTTCCCACGGGTTTGCGTATCTTTGCAGTATGAAACGCGAAGATGAAATTGCCCGGGTAACCCTGACGGGGAGCGTCGTGAACCTCCTGCTGGTCGGGCTGAAGGCCGTGGCCGGCCTCGTGGGACATTCGGCGGCGATGATTTCAGACGCCGTCCATTCGTTGTCGGATTTCGTGACGGACATCGTCGTGCTGGTGTTCGTGCGCGTGAGCGCCAGGCCGCAGGACGAGAGCCACGATTACGGACACGGGAAGTACGAGACGCTGGCGACGCTGTTCATCGGGCTGGCGCTGGCCGCGGCGGCCGTAGGCATCGTGGTGTCCGGAGCCGGCAAACTGGCCCGCTGGCTGCAGGGGGAGAACCTGCCTGCCCCCGGCAAGATCGCCCTTTGGGCCGCCCTCGTCTCCATCGCCACCAAAGAGTGTCTGTTCCATTACACCCGCATCAAGGGCAAGCACCTGGATTCCAAGGCCATGGAGGCCAATGCGTGGCACCACCGGTCGGATGCGATGAGCTCCGTCGGCACGGCCATCGGCATCGGCGGGGCCATCCTGCTGGGCAGCCGCTGGACCGTACTGGATCCGCTGGCGTCCATCGTCGTGGGCGCGATGCTGGTCAAGGTGGCCTGGGACCTGCTCGGCCCCAGCTTCGGCGAACTCACCGACAGCTCCCTGCCGGCGGACATGGAACAGGAAATGATGGACATCATCCGCGCCGTCCCGGGCGTGGCGAACCCCCACAACCTGCGCACCCGCCGCATCGGCAACCGTATCGCCGCCGAGGTCCATATCTGTCTGGACGGCACCCTGCCGCTCTCGGAGGCCCACGAAAAGGCCTCTGAGGTGGAGCGCCGCTTCAAGGAACGCTTCGGCGCGCAGTCGCACATCATCGTCCACATGGAACCCCTTTAGCTTTTGACAAGAAGGCACCGGCCGGAGCGCCGCGAAGGCCGCCATGTCCCCGGCGGGGACCGGCCGCAGGCCGAGGGGGAAAGGGATTTACGCGAAAAAAGGCAGCCGCTTCTGGCTGCCTTTTTGAGCGGAAAACGAGACTCGAACTCGCGACCCCGACCTTGGCAAGGTCGTGCTCTACCAACTGAGCTATTTCCGCAATGTTTTGTACCCCGTTTTGGTGTTTCGGGATTGCAAAGTTACGACATTTTTCTAAACCTGCAATATTTTTTTCAATTTTTTCAAGTCCGGCCCCGGGAGAAGCCCCCGCAGGACCAGACCGGGCAGGCAGGCTAGACTTCGACGGCGGTGTCGAACTCGCTCAGGAAGCGGAGGTCGTTCTCGAAGTAGTGACGGAGGTCGTTGACCTGCCACTTGAGCATCGCGATACGCTCGAGCCCCATGCCGAAAGCGAAGCCGCTGTACTTCTTGCTGTCGATGCCGCTGGCTTCCAGCACATTCGGGTCGACCATGCCGCAGCCCAAAATCTCGAGCCAGCCGGTTCCCTTGCAGATGTTGCAGCCCTTGCCGTGGCAGATGTTGCAGCTCACGTCCACCTCGGAGGAAGGCTCCGTGAACGGGAAGTAGGACGGACGCATGCGGATGGCCGTGTCCGGACCGAACATCTCGCGGGCGAAGAGGAGGATCGCCTGCTTGAGGTCGGCGAACGTGACGTCTTCGTCGATATACAGGCCCTCGACCTGGTGGAAGATGCAGTGGGCACGTGCCGAGATCGCCTCGTTGCGGAACACGCGGCCCGGGCAGATAACCCGGATCGGCAGTTTCATCGACTCCATGGAACGCACCTGCACCGAAGATGTGTGGGTCCGGAGCAGAAGCGGGTTCGGATGGCCGACAGAGACGAAGAACGTGTCCTGCATGTCACGCGCAGGGTGGTTCGGCGGGAAGTTGAGCGCCTCGAAGACATGGTAGTCGTCCTCGATCTCGGGCCCTTCGGCCACGTCGTAACCGAACTTCCGGAAGATGTCCACGATCTGCTGGCGGACGATCGAAACGGGGTGCCGCGACCCGAGCGGAAGCGGGTTGCCGGGCATCGAAAGGTCCTCGAGCGGGCCTTCCTGCACGTTTTCCGATGACGCGCCCTGACGGAGTTCGTCGATCTTGGCGATGGCGGCCTGCTTGAGTTCATTGAGCTTGCGGCCGAACTCGCGCTTCATTTCGGGCGCACAGGTCCGGAACTCGTCGAACAGGCGGGTAATCTCTCCTTTCTTGCCGAGCAGGGCGACACGCGCCTCCTCGATTTCCTTGGCAGAGCTGCACTTGAGGTCGTTCACGCGCGACAGCAGCTGTTCTATCTCTTCTTTCATATCGGTCTCAGATAAACGACGGCAAAGTTAGTTATTTTTTCGTGGCGTTCTCCGTCCGCGCCTTTCTTTTCTCCCGTGCACGGCGTTCCTTGTCGGCGCCGCCCTTCAGGTATCTCTTCCACTGCTCCTCGTCCAGGACTTTATGGATCGCCTCGTACATCCGTTCGTTCCACTTGTCCTTGACGGAAGTGTAGATGTCCACGTTCGACACCTTCGAGAGGCGGAGCTGGTTCAGCTCGTCCTGCATGGCGTCGTAGTCGTGGTGCAGGATCGAATCGACATAGAACGTCTGCCAGGGCTCCAGCTTCAGGGTATTCTCAAGGCGGCGGATCTCCCCGTCGATGAACTCCTTGTATTTCTTCTCCATCTCCGGGGTCATCCCCTCCGGCTGCTGCGGCGTCTGCGCGGATGCGGCCGGCGACATGCCCGGAAAAGTGGCGGCCGCCAACAGGAGAACGGCCATCAAAAGCAGATATTTTTTCATCTTTATCTTTTTCCTTCTTATCTTTACAAAGATAATGCAAATCTAACGAATACGCAAAATGAGAAGATTCTCCCTCCTCTGTGCCGCCATCGCCCTGCTGGTCTCCGGACCCGTCGGTGAAGCCTGCACCAACATCATCGTTACGCGCGGCGCATCCGCCGACAACGCCAGCATGGTCTCCTATGCCGCCGACTCCCATTCCCTCTACGGCGAACTGTACTTCCACCCCGCCGCATCCTGGAAGAGCGGGACGATGCTGGACGTCTACGAATGGGACACCGCCCGCTTCCTGGGGCGGATCCCGCAGGTTGCGCACACCTACAAGACGGTCGGAAACATGAATGAGCACCAGCTGATCATCGGCGAGACGACCTGGGGCGGACGGGAGGAACTGATGGACACCGCGGCGGTCATGGACTACGGATCGCTGATCTACATCGCCCTCCAGCGGGCCCGGACCGCCCGCGAAGCCATCCGTGTGATCGTCGACCTGGCCAACGAATACGGCTACGCTTCCGAAGGGGAGAGCTTCTCGATTGCCGACAAAGAGGAAGCCTGGGTGATGGACCTCATCGGCAAGGCACCGCAGAAGGGCATCGTCTGGGTGGCCCGGCGGATTCCGGACGGATACATCTGTGCGCACGCCAACCAGGCGCGGATCCAGACCTTCCCGCTGGACGATCCGGAGAACTGCCTGTATGCGCCGGATGTCATCTCCTTCGCCCGCGAGCGCGGCTATTTCTCGGGCGAGGACGCCGACTTCGACTTCAGCGCCGCCTACTGCCCGTACGACTTCGGCACCGTGCGCGGGTGCGACGCCCGCGCCTGGAGCGCCTTCAACCGGCTGACGGACGGCGTCTTCACGTATGAGGACGAGAACGGGAACACCGTCTCCGCCCCCGCGTCCGACTGGCTGGATTATGCGATGGGCAAGGACCTGGCCCACCGGATGCCCCTCTTCGTGAAACCTGCCCGGAAACTGACGGTCAAGGATGTGGCCGATGCGATGCGCGACCACTACGAAGGCACCCCGATGGACATGACCGCCGACATCGGTGCCGGCGGCAACGCCCTCCCGTACCGCTGGCGGCCGATGACATTCGAAGTGAACGGCTGGAGCTATGTCAACGAGCGGGCCATCGCCACCCAGCAGACCGGCTTCTGGTTCGTCGGCCAGGCCCGGCACGACCTGCCCGATGTGATCGGCGGCGTGCTGTGGTTCGGCACGGACGATGCCGCCACCTCCTACCTGACGCCCATCTACACCAATACGGACCGCATCCCGGAGTGCTTCCGCGTCGGGAACGGCGACCTGCTCACCTACTCGCCTACTTCGTCCTTCTGGATGAACAACCGCATCGCCAACGCCTGCTACAAGGCCTACAACATCATGGCGCCGACCGTGGTCGAAGCCATCGACCGATTCGAGCGGGAGCAGATGGAAGGCGCGCTCACCCGCATGGACGAGCAGGCCCTGGCCGCGTACAACGCCATCCTGCCGAAGGCGGAGCGGAAAGGACTTGATGCGAAGGACTGGTTCGCCCCGGTGCGCAAGCTGCTGACGGACTACTCCGTCGAAACGGCCCAGGAACAGTTCCGCGCCTGGTGCGCCCTCGAGGAACTGCTCCTCGTGAAATTCATCGACGGCAACGTCAAACCGCAGGACGAAGACGGCTCCTTCAAGCACAGCCCCTATTCGAAGGGCATTCCGGAGCGCATCCTCTGGCCCGGATACACCGAGAAGTGGAAGGAAACCGTCGTCCGGGAACACGGCGACGTCATCCGAGAGCGGTAAGGCGTATGCGCAAGCAGATGCGACAACGGCTCCGACTGCTCCTGTCCGGTCTCCTGCTCCTGGCGGGCAACCTCCTGCCCGTCCGCGCGGATGAGGGGATGTGGCCGGTCCAGGACATCGACCGGGCCCTGGAAAAGAAGATGCAGGAACGCGGGCTGCAGCTTTCCGCCGGGCAGATCTACGATGCGGACGCCCCCGGCGCCTCCCTGGCCGATGCGGTGGTCTCGCTGAACTTCGCCTGCACGGCCAGCGTCCTGTCCGAACGCGGTCTCATCCTCACCAACCACCACTGTGCGTACAACCACCTCGCCCGGCTGAGCACCCCGGAACGGAATCTGCTGGAAACGGGGTTCTGGGCGATGCACCGGCGCCAGGAAATCCGTCTCGAAGGCGAGAAGGCCTGGTTCCTCAAACAGGTCTACGACGTGACGGACGACGTGGAGGAACTGAAAGCCGCCTATGCCGCCCGCGGCGAGCAGCCCGGCAGCCGGAAGATCGCCGCGCGCATGGAAGAGCTCTACCGCGAATCCAGCGGGCTGGAAGCCGTATTCAGCACCTCCTGGGCCGGCGAAAAGGCCTGGATATGCCTGTACAAGGTGTATGACGACATCCGGCTCGTCGCCGCCCCGCCCGTGAGCATCGGCTATTTCGGCGGTGAAACCGACAACTACACCTGGCCGCGTCACAACGGCGATTTCGCCCTGTACCGGATCTATGAGAACGACGCCCCGGTGCGGGGGTTGACGCCGCTCCGGATTTCGCTGGACGGCTATGCACCCGGCTCGTTCACGATGGTGCTCGGCTACCCCGGCAGCACCGACCGCACCCGTTCGTCGGCCGGGATCGGCTTCGACGAGACGGTCTCCCTTCCGCTGGAGAACCGGCTGCGCGAACGGCAGATCTCGCTCATGCGGCAGTGGATGGACACGGATCCCGACATCCGGCGCAAATATGCGGCGACCTATTTCAACCTCACGAATCTCCAAGGCAGCGAGGCAGGGAAAGCGCTCTGCCTGAACCGCTTCCGGATCCGCAGCGAGCGGCGCGCCCAGGAGGAGGAACTGCAGGCGTGGATCGACGCCGACCCCGGGCGGAAAGCCCGCTGGGGCACGCTCGTCGCCGACCTGAAGAAAGCATACGCCCAGATGCAGGAGGGCGAGCAGGACAAGATCCTCTACCGGGCGTCCGTCTTCACGGGCACCCAGATCGGGAAATATTATTTCCGGGCCGGCAATGCGAAGACGCCCCAGGCGGCCGCGAGCGCCCTGCGGGAAGCACGGGAGGCCACGGACCCGCGGCTGGAGCGCGACCTGCTGGAAGAAACGGTGCGGACGGTCTACACCGCGATGGACAGCTATTATTTCGGCGAACAGACCAAGACGCTCGCACGCCGCTTCGGTACGAACTACGCCGCCTGCGCATCCTGGCTCTGGGAGAACAGCCTCGTCGCCGGCGAAGGCCCCGGAGATGCCGTGACGAAGGAACAGCTGCGGAAGGACCCGCTTTACCGGTTCTTCACGGACATCTCCTTCCCGCGGATCAACCAGCGCAACGGTCACCTGGACAAATGGAACGCCGTGCGGGCGCTTGAAAAGGAATACACCATCGCCATGTACCGGATGCAGCGTGAAAAGGGCCGGCCGCTGTACCCGGACGCCAACGGGACGATGCGCCTGAGCTACGGCACCGTCGGCGGCTGCCTGCCCCGGGACGGCGTGGAGTACAACTGGTTCTCCCGGCCGGAGGGCATCCTCCAGAAAGCCGACCCCGAACGGTACGAATACACGGTGGATGAACGCCAGCGGGAACTCCTGGAAAACGGCAAGTGGGGCCGCTGGGGCATCCCCGACGGGAAAGGCGGCAAAACGATGCACGTCAACTTCCTCGCCGACAACGACATAACGGGCGGGAACTCCGGCTCACCGGTCCTCAACGGACGGGGCGAACTGATCGGCGTGGCCTTCGACGGGACCGGAGAGTCGCTCTCCTGCGACGCGGCGTACAGCGAAGGATACAACAAATGCATCTGCACCGACATCCGGTACATCCTCTGGGTACTCGACCGGTATGCCGGCATGAAATGGGTGCTGCGCGAACTGGAACTGGCCAACAAGAAATGATATCATGGAAAGAACGGTAACGATCATCGGGGCCGGGATGATGGGCTCGGCGCTCGCCTTCCCCCTGCGTGAGAACGGACACGACGTCCGCCTGGTCGGCACGCCCCTCGACCGGGACATCATCGAAACCTGCCGGAAGACCGGCACCCATCCCAAATTCCAGCGGCCGTTCCCGGATGGCGTCCGGTTTTTCCCCTTCGAAGCGTGGGAGGAAGCCGTCCGGGGCGCGGACTTCGTCATCTGCGGCGTCTCGTCCTTCGGCGTGGACTGGTTCCTCGAGGCCGTCCTGGGCCGCCTGTCCCCCGATATCCCCGTCCTGTCCGTGACCAAAGGGCTGATCGGCAAAGAAGACGGAACCCTGGTTTCCTACCCCGAATACTGGCAGGAAGCCCTCTTCCGGCAAGGCATCGAAAGGAGCATCTGCGCGATCGGCGGCCCCTGCACCTCGTACGAACTGGTCTGGCACGACCAGACGGAAGTCGCCTTCTGCGGCACCGACGCCGAAGCGCTCCGCATGATGAAGGAGACGATGCAGACCGGCTACTACCACATCTCGCTGACCCGCGACGTCATCGGCCTGGAGAGCGCCGTCGCACTGAAGAACGCATACGCCCTGGGCGTGGCCCTGACCATCGGGCTGGTGAACCGCCAGGGGGGGCCGGACGCCGGGCTGCACTTCAACTCCCAGGCGGGCGCCTTCTACCAGGCCGTCCGCGAAATGACCAAGCTCGTCCGCCTGCAGGGCGGCTCCGAAGAGAGCCTGGCCATCGGTATCGGCGACCTGTACGTGACCATCTACGGCGGCAGGACACGCCGCATCGGGATCCTGCTTGGAGAAGGGAAAACCTACGAAGAGGCCATGGAGATCCTCTCCGGCGTCACGCTCGAATCGCTTGTCGTGGCCGGGCGGGTGGCCCGGGCGATCCGGAAAAAAGCGGAAGCCGGAACGCTTTCGCTTTCCGACTTCCCGCTGTTGGTCCATGCCGACCGGGTGGTCACCGAAGGGGCCGACGCATCCCTCCCCTGGGAGGCTTTCACGTTCGAGACCCTGTAGGCGCCCCTATTTCTTCCGTCCGCCCTTCGGCTTGGAAAGCGGCGCAGGCTGGTGCATGGGGTTGTTGTAATCCTTTACCCAGATCTGACGCTCGATCGACTGGTCGAGCGAGATCATCGTTTCCGTGGACTGGATATACGGAATATTCTGGATGGTGTTCAGGAGGATTTCCATCAGGTGGTCATTGTTGCTGCAGTAGACCTTGATGAGGAGCGCGGCCCGGCCCGTCACGAAATGGCACTCGACGATTTCGGAGATCTTGTTCAGGTCCGCGATCACTTCGGGATATTTGTTCGCCTCGGAAAGGGAAACGCTGATGAAGGCACATACGTTCAGGCCGAGAGCCTGCGGCTTGACGAGAAGCCGGGAGCCAGTGATGACACCGTTGCTCTCGAGACGCTTGACGCGCTGATGGATAGCCGCACCGGAAACGCCGCACTCGCGCGCGATTTCAAGGAAAGGCATTCTGGCATTGTTGACCAGGAAGGAAAGAATCTTCTGATCGATCTGATCGATGTGATATACGCCCATATCTTTCAATTTATAACTGATATGAGTACAAAAATAATAAAAATTATTTAATTATCTAACGTTTGCGGAAATTTCTTCGCCCCGTATGGCGGGTCGGTCCGTTGCTTTGAACCAGCGCCAGGCAGGCTTCTTCGGTGAGGGTCTCCACGTCCGTCCCCTTCGGGATACGGTAGTTCGCCCCGTTGTACTTGATGTAGGGTCCGTAGCGGCCGTCGATCACCTGCAATCCGCTGGTCTCGAACGCTTTCAGTACCGCGTTCGCCGATGCCTTCCCGCCGTCCTTCCGGATCAGTTCCGTGCATTCTTCCAACGTAACCTTGAGCGGGTCGGCGTTCCGCGGCAGGGAGATGTTCCGGTCGCCGTATTTGAGATAAGGGCCGAAACGTCCCTTCGTGGCGATGACATCCACGCCGTCGACCTGGCCGACCGTCCGCGGCAGGCGGAACAGCTGGATCGCTTCCTCCAGCGTGATGTTTTCAATCAGCTGGCCCCTCGCCAGGGAGGCATATTCGGCGCCCTCGCCTTCACCCCGCTGGATGTACGGACCGAATTTCCCGTATTTCGCCTGGAGCATCCTGCCTTCGGGGTCGGTACCGAGGTCGCGGCTCACATGGCTGAACCTGCCATCGTGCATCACCTCCTCCACCCGCTGGTGGAAGGGCGTGTAGAAACGGCCGATCATTTCGTTCCAGACCTGCTCGCCCGCCGCCACCTCGTCGAAGTCCTTCTCCACGTTGGCCGTGAACTCATAGTCCATGATATCCGAGAAATTCTCGGCCAGGTAGTCGACGACGATCATGCCGATCTCGTGCGGGATCAGTTTCCCGCGTTCGGCGCCTACGGTTTCCGTCTTCTCGGTCGCCGTGATCTTTCCGCCCTTCAGCTGCAGGTTCGTCACAGGCTTCTTCACGCCTTCCTTGTCGCCCTTGAACACATAGCCGCGGCCGGTGGTCAGCGTCGCGATCGTAGGGCCGTAGGTGGAAGGACGTCCGATGCCGAGTTCCTCCAGTTTCTTGACCAGGGTGCCTTCGGAGTAGCGCTGCGGCGCCTGCGAAAACTTGCAGGACGCGCTGATGCCTTTCTCCTCCATCCGGTCGCCCACCTCCAGGTTCGGAAGGAGGGTCTCCTCGGTGACGGACTCTTCGTCCGGACCGTCCATATAGAGTTTGAGGAATCCGTCGAACAGGACCTGGGTCGCCTGGACGGAGAAGCGCTCCGGGCGCTTGTCAGAGGCGATCTTCAGGGTGATGCCGAGCACCTTTGCATCGGCCATCTGGGAGGCGACGGTCCGCTTCCAGATCAGGTTGTAAAGCTTCTGCTCCTGCGCCGAGCCTTCGATCTGCACATTCTCGATGAAGGTCGGACGGATGGCCTCGTGGGCCTCCTGGGCGCCCTTCGAATGGGTCTTGTACTGGCGCGTCTTCGCGTAATCGGCGCCATAGTGCTCGGTGATGAACTTCTTTGCGGTGCCGAGCGCCAGGCCGGAGAGGTTGGTGGAGTCGGTACGCATATAGGTGATGAGACCCCGCTCGTAGAGCTGCTGCGCGATGCGCATCGTGACGCCGACGGGGAAATGCAGCTTGCGGGCTGCCTCCTGCTGGAGGGTGGACGTCGTGAACGGCGGCGCGGGGAAGCGGACGCCCTCCTTGCGGTCGAGCGATGCGATCGAGAACGACGCTCCGATGCTGTCCTCCAGGAAGGTACGGGCATCCTCCAGGGTATCGAAATGCTTGTCGAGAACGGCCTTGACCTTGACGGCGGCCGGGTGGCCCTCCGGGTGGAAAACGGCGTCCACGCGCCAGAACGGCTCGCTGTTGAAGGCCATGATCTCCTTCTCACGGTCGACGATCAGGCGCAGGGCGACGGACTGGACACGGCCGGCGGAGAGCCGCGGCTGGATCTTGCGCCAGAGGATCGGCGAAAGCTCGAAACCGACGAGGCGGTCGAGGACGCGGCGGGCCTGCTGCGCGTTGACGAGGTTCATGTCGATGTCGCGGGGATGCTCGATGGCCGAGAGGATCGCATCTTTCGTGATCTCGTGGAAGACGATCCGGCGGGTATTCTCCCGCTTGAGTCCGAGGGTCTGGAACAGGTGCCAGGAAATCGCCTCTCCTTCGCGGTCCTCATCGGATGCGAGCAGGACCGACGACGCCTTGGCTGCCGCGCTGCGGAGTTCCGCCACCAGCCGCTTCTTGTCGTCGGGGATGACATACTCCGGCGCGAACCCGTGTTCCACGTCGATGCTCAGACTCTTGTCCTGAAGATCCCGGATGTGGCCGCGGCTCGATTTCACCACGTAATCATTTCCGAGATACCGTCCGATGGTGTTCGCCTTGGTCGGAGACTCCACAATCACTAATTTGCTTCCATCCATAGCGTTCTGGTTTACAAGTTTGACATAGTGTTTTCCGGTTTCAGACTGCAAAGTAAACCATAAACCCACCAATTTTCCAAATTTTGTTATTAAATTTGTGTTTGCTATGCACTTTTGCCATGACTGAAAACACACGCAAGAAAATAACGAAATGGTTCTGGATCTTCGTCACGCTCCCGGTGGCGCTGGTCCTCTTCATCATCTTCCTGGTGTGGCTTTTCGCCGACATCCCCTCCTTCAAGGAACTGGAGAACCCCGAGAGCAACATCGCGACGCAGGTGATTGCGGAAGGCGGAGAGATCCTGGCCACGTTCCACATCGAGAACCGCACCTTCGTCACTTATGACGAACTGTCCCCGAACATCGTGCACGCCGCCGTCGCGACGGAAGACGTCCGCTTCTACAAGCACTCCGGCATCGACTTCCGCGGCCTCGCGCGCGTGCTCTTCAAGACCATCCTGATGCGGAACTCCAGCCAGGGCGGCGGCAGCACCATCACCCAGCAGCTGGCCAAGACCCTCTACCCGCGTACGGAGATGAAGCGGAAGGTGCCCGGCATCTACCATATGAAGATGGTCTGGACGAAACTGAAGGAATGGATCACCGCCGTCAAGCTCGAGAAGAACTACACCAAGGACGAGATCATGACGATGTACCTGAACTCGATCTTCTTCGGCAGCAGCGCCTATGGCATCCGTTCCGCGGCGGAGACCTTCTTCGGAAAGGCTCCCGACAACCTGACCGTCGAAGAGAGCGCGATGCTGATCGGCATGGTCAACAAGCCGACCCGCTACAACCCCGCCCTGAACCCCGACCAGGCCCTTTCGCGCCGCAACTTCGTGATCGGACAGATGGCCAAGGCGGGCTACCTGACCGAGGCGCAGCGCGACTCCATCCGTGAGATCCCCATCTATCTCGACTACCAGGTCCAGGACCACAACGCGGGGCGCGCGCCATATTTCCGCGACCTGCTCCGCCGGCGGATGACCGCCAAGAAGCCGCGCCGTTCGTCCTATTCGGTACGGGAGGACTACTCCGCCGACTCGCTCGCCTGGGTGAACGATGAACTCTACGGCTGGCTGGAGAAGAACCGCAAGGCGGACGGCAGCGCCTACGACCTCGACCGCGACGGCCTGCGGATCTACACGACCATCAACTACAAGATGCAGAAATACGCCGAGGAGGCGGTGGAGGAGCGGATCCGCGACCTCCAGAAAGACTTCCAGCGCGACCTCAAGTCGAAGAAGAACCGGCCGTTCTCGAACGATATCGACGAGGCCACGCGCAACCGCGTGATGAGCCAGGCGCGCAAGTGGAGCGACCGCTACCGGATGCTCAGCAAGGCCGGGAAGTCCGAGAGCGAGATCCTGAAGACCTTCTCGGTGCCGGTGAAGATGCGCGTGTTCGCCTACAACAAGAAGGGCTACATCGACACGACGATGACGCCGGACGATTCCATCCGCTACTACAAGTCGATGCTGCGCACCGCCTTCGTCGCGATGGAGCCGGGGACGGGCCATGTCAAAGCCTACGTCGGCGGTCCGAATTACCGCTATTTCAAATATGACAACGTGAGCCAGGGCAAGCGGCAGGTCGGTTCGACGATCAAGCCGTTCCTCTACACGCTGGCGATGCAGGAGGGCATGACCCCCTGCGACAAGGTGGTCAACCTGCCCCAGACCTTCGTGACGGGCAACGATTCCTGGACGCCCCGGAGTACCGACGCGGCCAAGTGGATCGGCCAGACCGTGACGCTCAAGTGGGGCCTGACCAACAGTTCGAACAACATCTCCGCCTACCTGATGAAGCAGTTCGGCCCGCATGCGATGGCCGACATGATGCGCAAGATGGGCATTTCCAGCCACATCGACGAGGTGCCGGCCCTGTGCGTCGGTCCCGCCGACCTCTCCCTCTTCGAGATGGTGGCGGCCTACAACACGTTCCCGTCGAAGGGCGTGTACATCACCCCGCTCATCGTGACCCGGATCGAAGACAAGCAGGGCAACCTGATCAGCGAGTTCACCTCCGCCCGCCGGCGCGAGGCGATCAGCGAGCAGACCGCCTATCTGATGGTCAACCTGATGGAGGGCGTCGTACAAGGCGGTACGGCCAGCCGGCTGCGCTACCGCTACAAGCTCAACGGCGAGATCGCCGGCAAGACGGGCACGACCAACGACAACGCCGACGGCTGGTTCATCGGCTATACGCCGACGCTGACGGCCGGTGTCTGGACGGGGGCGGAAGACCGCCAGGTACACTTCCAGTCCACCGCGCTCGGACAGGGTGCGCACATGTCCCTGCCGACATGGGGCCTCTTCATGCAGAAGGTCATCGCGGACGGCACGCTGGGCGTCTCGGCAAACGACCGGTTCATCGCGCCGCCGGGCATGGACATGAGTTTCGGCTGCGACGGCGGTGACTCCGACGCGGCGGCCATCAAGAGCCAGGAGACGATCGAAGACTATTATTTCGAATAAGACAAATGGGCAAGTACAGCAAGATTGCAGTGGTCTACGGCAGCGATTCTTCCGAATGGGAGGTTTCCTGCCGGAGCGGGGAGTTCACGGCCTCGCGCATCGACAACACGAAGTACGAAATCTACGAGATCTTCGCACGTTTCGGCCAGTGGCACCTGGTCGCTTTCCGCAAGCGGAACGCGATGCGCGTGCTCCTGCCGGAGGGCGCGCGGCCCCAGGTCGACAAGACGGATTTCTCCGTCCGCCTGTACGGCGAAAAGATCCAGTTCGATTTCGCCTACATCATGCAGCACGGCAGTCCCGGCGAGACCGGGTTGCTGCAGGGGTACTTCGAGATGATCGGCATCCCGTTCAGCAGCTGCAGCGCCTTCGTCTCGGCCGTGGCTTTCGACAAGTTCGCCTGCAAGAGCTACCTGCGTGACGTGGACTTCGTCAAGTGTGCGCCCGACGTGTTCGTCCGCGCCGGCATGGACATCGACGCCGCCTGCACGGAGATCGCATCCACCCTGCACTTCCCCGTCTTCGTGAAGCCGACGTCCGGGGGTTCCAGCTTCGGCATCACCCGCGTCACGGATCCCGCCCGCCTGGCTGATGCCATCGGTTTCGCCTTCTCGGAAGGGCCGTCGGTGATCGTGGAGCAGGGCATCACGGGCCGCGAACTCACCTGCGCCGTCTATGCCGACGACGAGGGGGTCAAGACGCTTCCGCTGATCGAGATCGTGACGGACAACGCCTACTTCGACTATGACGCGAAGTACAACGGCAACAGTGACGAGATCTGCCCCGCCCCCGTGGACGAGGACGTCCGCGACCGGGTCTGGGAAACCAGCCGCAAGATCTACCACCGGCTGGGCTGCAAGGGCGTCATCCGGATCGACTACATCCTCGCGGAAGACGGCCTGTACTTCCTGGAGGTGAACACCATTCCGGGCATGACCGGCGCTTCGCTCGTGCCGAAGATGGTGCGGACGGCCGGCGAGGACATCACCGACTTCCTGACGCGGATCATCGAACACGCTTAATCCCGGAAAGACCTTGCTGCTCAAAGATTTCCTGAAGGAAAGCACGGCGGCGCTCTCGGAATTGTACCCCGAGACGGAAGCCCGCAGCATCGTGCAGATGCTGTGTACCGACCGCATCCACACCCAGAATTACACGCACATCATCGACCCGGCTTTCGCCGTTCCGGAGAAAGCCCTGCCCGGGCTGCGCGCCGACATGGCGCGGCTTTCGGCCGGAGAGCCGGTACAGTACGTGCTGGGGACCTGCGATTTCTACGGCCGTACGTTCCGCGTCGGCCCGGAAGTCCTGGTTCCCCGGCCCGAGACCGAACTCCTCTGCCGGCACGCCATCGGGGTCGCCGGCCGGATGCGGCGGCTGCGGGAAGCGTTCGGCACGGAGGCGAGGCCCGTGCGGATCCTGGACTTGTGTACCGGATCGGGCTGCATCGCCTGGACGCTGGCGCTGGAAGTGCCGGGGTCGGAGGTCGTCGCGACGGATCTGTCGGAGGCCGCGCTGAAAACGGCGGCGGGACAGGATACCCTCCTCCGGAAGGACCGGGAGGCCCGGGCGCCCCGTTTCCTGTGCAGCGACGTGCTGGATACGGAACAGCCGTTCGATGAAGGGGTGTTCGATCTGGTGCTCAGCAACCCGCCGTATGTGCGGGAGTCCGAGAAAGCGCGGATGCGGAAGAACGTGCTGGATTACGAACCGGCTTCGGCCCTGTTCGTGCCGGATGAAGACCCGCTGCTGTATTACCGCGCGGTCGCGCGCTGGGCGGATCGGCTGCTCGCGCCGGCCGGAGAAGGGATCGTGGAGATCAACGAGACGCTGGGGGCCGAGACGGCGGCTGTCTTCCGGGCCGCGGGTTTCCGTTCCGTTTCCGTTCTCGAGGACCTTGCCGACAAGCCGCGTTTCGTCTCTTTCTCCCGTTGATTTCCTCCGGGCCACTTCCCGGTTCCTCCCTAGAACCTCCTCCCCATTCCTCCCCGGGGCCGCTCCCTTTGAAAGGTCAACTTGCGCTGCGCGCATCCCTATCCGGGCGAATTCCCTTTCAAAGGGAGCGGCCCCGGAGTGCAAATGCCTGGATCAGACCAGTTCCAGCAGGATGGCGTCGGACGTAAAGAAGTGTGATTCCGGAATGCGGATCCGGCGGTCCGGAGCCGTTCCGGCATAGGCCAGCGCACCCGAAGCGAGCAACCGGTCGACTGCCCCGGGCGCCGTCAAGGCACGCAACGATGCCTCAGGCAGGCCCGTGTCCGTCCGCAGGCCGAGCATGATGCGTTCCGTCCGCACATCCTCCTCCGAAAGGATCTCCCCTTCCCGAGCATAGTCCGTAACCTGGCAGCTGTTCCAGCAGCGGCGGCACGGGATGCCGTCCGGGGAAGCGAGCAGCGAATGGGCGCCGGGGCCGAGGCCGATGTACGGGACGCGCCGCCAATAGGCGCTGTTGTGGACGGCTTCATGGCCGGGAAGGGCGAAGTTCGACACCTCGTAATGCCGGTATCCGGCCTGTCCCAGCGCGTCGCAGAGCAGGTCATACTGGCGCCGGCACTGCTCCTCGGCCGCTTCCTGCCACTGCCCCTTCGCGGCGCGGACGCCGAGGGCACTCCCCGCTTCCAAGGTCAGCTGGTAGGCAGAGATATGCTCCGGCGGGCGGAGGCCGCCGGAAGGGTTGAGGACGCGGTCCAGCGTCTCCTTCCACAGGTCGTCGGAGCATTGCGGCAAGCCGAAGATGAGGTCCACGCTGATGTCCACCGGGAAGGAACGGAGCAGGCGGAAAGCCGCCGCAGCGCGGGCGGCGTCATGCCGGCGGTTCATCCAGCGGAGGATGCCGTCATCCAGGGACTGCACCCCCATGCTGATGCGGTTCACACCGGCCTCCACCAGCCCCTGGACATAGGCGGGGCCCTTTTCCACGATGTCCTCCGGGTTCACCTCCACCGTAAACTCGCCGGTACTGCGCGGAGCGGCTTCGCCCAGGAGGCTGCACAGCCGCCGGAAAACGGAAAGAGGAAGCACCGACGGGGTGCCTCCTCCGATATACCATGTATCTACGTTGTCCGGCGCTGCCAGACAGGCGGCGATCTCCTCCCGGCGGGAGCGGATCTCGGCGGCGATGGCATCGACAAAGGTGTCGAACCGGCCGTCATCCCGGGCGCAACGTTCCGAGTAGAAGTCGCAGTAGGTGCAGAAACTCCTGCAGAAGGGAACGTGGAGATAGATCACCGGAAATCGCCTAACGCAACAGAAGCTCGGTCTTCCCGAGGAAAGACTGGGCCGTGTACGCCTCCACCGAATAGATGCCGCTCTGGTAAGCGGGGATATCGTTCAGGTAGATGCTCAGCTCGACCTCCTTGCCTTCGTAGTCGACCTCGCGGGAAGCGGAGGCGACCATCGTCTGGCCATTGTACTTGAAGGACGTCTGCGTGCTGTTGGTCAGCAGGATGCCCTCCGGATCCTTCACGCGGATGTACACGCGGACGGGACCGCGGGGCGCCAACTCGTTCTCCACCAGGCTGAGGGTGGCGAGCAGGCGCACGACACGGCTGCTCCGGTCGGTCGTCTTGTCGGAGGCGTTGTACGCCGCGACGCTCAGCCCGCGCGCCTTGAGGACGCTGCCGGCGGCCACCTGCCCGGAGAGGCTCTCGACCTGGCCCTTGAGTTCCTCGTTGGCGGCGCGCGAGGCGGCCGCTTCCTTCCGGGCCGTAGCGGCTTCGGCCGTCAGGCGGTGGTTCAAGGTGTTCAGGGAGTCGATCTGGACGATATAGCTCTTCATGATAGACCGCAGGGTGCCGAGTTCCTTTTCGTACTGGCGCATCTTGCTGCGGTTCGTCGCTTCAGTCTTCTGGATCCGCTCGATCAGCTGGGCGACTTCCTCGCGGGAGGAGTCCAGCTGGCTGTTGATCGTGTCGTACTCCGTGGAGAGGCTGTCGTAGTCGCCCTTCAGGGCGATCATCTGCTGGGTCAGTTCCTCCTTTTCGGCATTCAGATCCTTGACCAGGGACGATTTCGAATACCATATATAGCCCAATGCCAGCGCCAGGACGCCGGCGACGCCTGCCAGCGCGAACATCGTCGTACGCAGGCTCTTGTTCTTCCTTTCCTGTTCCTCGCGCTCACGACGCTCGAGGATCGGATCAATTTCTACAGACATGTCTTACAATCTTAGGGTTATATTCGATACAAAAATAGCAAAAGTAACCGAGAAAACGAACGAATGACTGCAAATCGCGCACCAAGTGGATTTATTCCCGCCTTTTCAGTATTTTTTATACATTTGCAGAAAGAACAACATCCATCATCGTCGGAAATGAAACGAGAACCCCTATCCGGCAACCGGTACATCATCCGGGCCGTCAAATACTTCTTCTACTTCGCAGCGATCTTCGCGCTGGTCCTCGCCATCCTGCTCCTGACGGGGCTGGCGAAAGGCAGTCCGTCCGAACTGTTCCGCGACGGCTGGCGGTCCGTCGGACAGATCGCCGTGCTCTTCGCCTTCGTCGCCGCCCTGTATCCCAAACTGGGATTCGTCCGCCGGTATGTCTCCGGCAACGGGCAGGACGAGGAACAGCTGCGCCGGATCGTGCTGGATGCCATGGAAGGACGCGGCTACCGGCTGGAGCGCGAGGAGGACGGCATCCTGTCGTTCCGGCTGCGGAACACCCTGAACGCCGTCTCGCGGATGATGGAAGACCGCATCACGATGGCCGTCTCCCCCGCCGGCGTGGAACTGGAAGGGTTGACCAAGGACGTCGTCCGCGTCATCGGCTCGCTGGAGATGAGACTCCGCAAAGACAATGGTACAGACCAGTAAACGCATGAAGATATGAAAGACGGTGAACTCAAGACCGTGGCAAGGTACACGGACGAAATCAGCGCCCGTATCGCAGCGGGCATGCTCATCGAGAACGGCATTCCCGCCGCCGTGTTCGGGCAGAACTCTTCCTACGTCAGCCTGAACTACATCAATCCGGTGGAAGTCAAAGTGGCCGCCGAGGACTACGAGGACGCGTTGAGCCTCCTCGCCGCGGCGGACAAGGCCGAATAAAACTCCTCCCCGAAGACGGCCGTCAGCGGCTCGCGGAGGAACTCGTAGACCCGGATGCCCTCCCGGCGGCCTTTTTCGAAAGCATCCGCGCAGATGTGCCATCTGTGCAGGTTCAGCGCGAGCCCGCCGCCCGTCAGCCGCTTCACCCGCACCGGATAAAGCCAGCACGACTGTGGCTTCCGGAAGGCGCAAGTCCCCTGGAAAAAGCAGCGCTCGATGGCGCAGAAACATGCGCCGTCGGCATCGAATGTCGTGAAGGCGCATTCCTCGGAGCCCTCCACGACCGGTGTCACCAGGTCTCCGTCGCGGTCGACGGTGAAGAATCCGTCCTTCTCCACCTGCGCGCGGCCCTGGGGCCGCATCAGCGGGGCATAGACGGGATAATTCTCTTCCAGGCGGTCCAGTTCCGCCTCTTCGAGCGGGGCGCCGCTGTCACCGATGATGCAGCAGCAACCCTTGCAACGGGTATAATCACAGGCGAAATACGCGCAGACCACATCCTCCGAAACCAGGATGTCGCCGATCTGGATGATGACGCCGTGGGGATTCTTATTTGATGACATATTCGATCCGCATTCCTTCAGAAAGGGCCTTGTTCACACCTGCCACCTTCTCGGCGGTGACCGCGCCGATCCGCGCCGCATAGCCCGTCAGGACATCCTTTCCGTAGGCATACCGCATCAACACCGCATCGACATAGAAGGCAGGGTCGGCCAGGGACAGGGAATAGCTGTTGGTCAACAGGTTCTTCCCGGCAGCCAGCTCCGCTGCGTTCACCGGCGCGGCCAATGCCGCGTCGATCGTCTTCCGGGCGGCGGCCAAGGCCCTTCCGGGCTGGACGGCACCGCCGGAGACCCCGTACGGAAGACCGCTCTCGGGCGCCGGCGTCATCGTGAACACCACCTCCATCACGTCCGCCGGAGAAACCCGGAATTGGGCGGAAGAGGAGATGCTGTATCCGTATTCGGCGAGGGTGCCGGACAGCCGGCGCTGCAGCGTCAGGCAGGCGACGCGGAAGGCCATGTAATTCTCGGTCGTGTACGGCATCTGGGCGGCCAGGGCCACCGTGACAAGGTTGGACGACCCGGAAAGGGTGTAGGTGGTCGATCCCGTCCGGATCTTGTAAGGCACCGGGGGACGACTGGCGGAGATCCGGCTGACGCGGAAGGACCCCAGGCAAGAGGCCAGGGCCTTCTGCAGATTGTCCGCCGGCATGTCGCCGAGGATCAGCATCACGCCGTCGTTCATCCGCAGGAATACATCCGAGAAGAAGGCGTCCGCCCGGGCGGGCAGCTCGTTCGTCAGGCCTTCGGGCGTCTTCACATCGGAATACAGATACTCCGGATACATCAGCCCGTCCAGGTAATCCTGCTGCAGGCAGGCCTGGGTCGCGGTCCGGTACTGCTCATACGCAGCGGGATTCAGTTTCCGTTCGTTGGCCAGGCACAGGAGGGCCTTCAGTGTAAGGATGAAGCGCTCCGGCGGCGCCGAGGCGTCGAGCCGGATGTCGGAGACCCCGATGTGCGTACGCAGGTCCACGCCGTTGGCCAGCAGGACACGGCGGAAGTCGGAGCCTGACAGCCCGGCGACGTCGTACAGGCCCAGCATGTCGGAGAAATAGGCGCCCTCTCCTTTCTGCAGGCCCTTCGCGGAGGAATATCCGCCCTTGACCATCACCGAGCAGTAGATGCGGCCGCCGGCCGGCTGTTTCTTGTAGATGACCCGCATGCCGTTGGAGAACGTCCAGATTTCACCGCCGGACACCGGTTCCGGAGCGATGGTCTTGAGTTTGGTCTTGCCGCGCAGGGCCGGGAAAGACGTCGTGTCCGCCGCGCCCACGGACCAGCCGACGGCGGGCGACTCCTGCGCCGCCACGTTGCGCCAGGTCAGGGAGAAACGGAGCGGATCGCCCCACGGGTCGTATTCTTCCGCGTCGCCCTCGAAGTGCAGGGCGGCGTGTCCCACGGAATCGAGCAGGGCCTTCACGTAGGCGTTGAAGAGGTTCAGCTCGGTCTCAGCAGGGATGTTGCGCGATGTAAAGAAATTCACTTTCGTCTGGTTCGAAGCCAGGTCGGTGCTGTGCAGGTAATGACCGATGCACTTGCGGACAAGGGCGTCGTTGTCCTCCGCCTTGCGGAAGCTGGCGATGACTTTCTGCCGGGCCGCCTGGTACTCCGCCAGGCCCGCACCGTCCTTTCCGAGCGTCGACAGGGAAGAGGCGACAGCCAGGGACGTAGGGATGAGCCGCTCCTGCGAGGTGCCTACATGGACACGCAGGCGCTCGTCGCCGGAAGAGGCGTCGCTGCCGGAATAGGAGAAGCGCTGGGACTGCGGCGGAATGCCGCGCGCACGCAACGCCTCCTCCAGGCGCGCATACGCGATCTGTTCCAGTTCAGAGGCATACATCCGCGAGATGAAAGGCACGATCGTATTCATCTTGTCCGGCGCCGCGCGGGGCGAACGGACTTCCAGGGTCATCGAAGGCTCCGGGGAAGGACGGAACGAGGACGCCATTGAGTCGGAAGGGGCCCATACGTAGACCGGCGGCTGGTAAGAGGGAGCCCGCGCCGGGACCATCATCTGGAAGACGTTCATCTTCTGGAGGATGTTTGCGGCGTTGATATCGCCGGCAATGACGATCGCGTGCTGGAACGGCTGGTTCCCGATCAGGTCGAACAGCATCAGGAGCGTGGTGTCGGCGGCCGCCGCGTCAAAGACCGGCACCTCGTCGAAACGGAAGACCGTATGGCCTTCATCGATGGTGAAATACCCCTCAGGACGGCAACCGATGCCTTTGCGGGCCAGGAAACGGTATGGAACCGTCTTGTTGAAATGCGGCAGCGAGGAGAGCTCCTTGCGGGTGGAAAGGGTGTCGGCAGCCCCTTTGCGGACCAGGGCATAATCCGCGATGCCCTTCATGGCCGGATTCGTGACAAGGTAATAGGAAATCCCGTTCTGCAGCGCACCTACGGTAATGGCAGCATCTTTCTGGAGTGCAGGAAGATTCTGTGCTGGCATCATTCTTGAAAACACCAACAGGAGCACACATAAGACAAAACGGACAGATCCCTTCATACAAACACCTCCAAAGGCAAAATTAAGCAATAATGTGCATTTAATACAAATTTTTATTACATTTGTGCCTCGTGCACCATATATTGAAAACTGTATAATCTAATAAACAGAACGATGAAAAAAATGATTCTTGCCCTCGCGGGCGCCATCCTTTCCGCCGGCATCCTTTCGGCGCAGGACATGTCTCAAGCTACCGAACTCTACAATAATGGAGCCACGGCGATTGAGATGGAGAATTATACGGAAGCGCTTGATTACTTCCAGCAAGCGCTGGCTATGGGAAACGAGATTGGTGACGACGCCGCCGAACTGGTCGAAAACTGCAAGGGCATCATCCCCAAAGTCTCCCTGCAGATTGCGAAGAACCTGATCAAGGATGAGAAATACGAAGAGGCCGCCGCGCAGATCGAGGCGACGTCCAAACTGGCCGCCGAATTCGAGAACGATGAGATCGTGGCCGAAGCCAAGGAACTCGTTCCCCAGATGTGGCTGATGAAAGGCAAGAAGGCCGTCGAGCTGAAAGACTTTGCCGCTGCCGCCGACGCCTTCACCAAGTCTTACGATGCGGACACGACCAACGCTTCCACCGCCCTCACCCTCGCCCAGGTCCTCGGTGCCCTCGGCAAGACCGACCAGGCCGTGGATGTGCTCCAACACGCCATCTGGAACGGCAAGGAGGCTGAAGCCAAGAAGCAGATGGGCAAACTCTATGTCTCCCAGGCGAATGCCGCCCTCAAGGCGAACAAGCTTGCCGACGCCGTCGCCGCCGCGAACAAGGCCAACGACGTCGAGCCCAACGCGACCGCTTGCCTGATCGCCGGCCAGGCTTCCCAGAAACTGGGCAAGTCGAACGACGCCATCGCCAACTTCACCAAGTACCTCGAGCTGCAGCCCGACGCCAAGAACGCCAATGCGATCACCTTCACCGTCGCGGCCCTCTACCAGCAGGCCAAGAACAACGCGAAGGCCCTCGAGTTCTACAAGAAGGTCGCTGACGACCCGAAGTTCGGCGCCCAGGCCAAGCAGATGATCGCCGCCCTCGGCAAATAATGAGAGACCTCGAACTTCTTGCTCCGGCAAGGAATGCGGATATCGGCATCGCAGCCATCGACTGCGGTGCCGATGCCGTCTATATCGCCGGCCCCGCCTTCGGCGCACGGCAGGCGGCAGGCAACACGATGGACGACATCGCCCGTCTGTGCACCTACGCCCGGTGCTTCGGAGCAAGGATCTTCCTTACCCTCAACACCATCCTGTACGACCGTGAACTTCCCGAGGCGGAGCGGCTGCTCCGGGCGGCGAAGGACGCCGGCGTCGATGCCGTCATCGTGCAGGACCTCGCCCTGGCAGGGACGGACATCCTGCCGCTGCACGCCTCCACGCAATGTGCCATCCGCACCCCCGAAGAAGCGGCCTTCCACGAACGGCTCGGTTTCCGCCGGCTGGTGCTGGAACGGCAGATCTCGCTGGAGGACGTCCGCCGGATCCGCGCCGCCGTCGGTTGCGAACTGGAGTTCTTCGTACACGGCGCGCTCTGCGCCAGTTACAGCGGCCAGTGCTATCTCTCCGAACAGATCGCCAGCCGAAGCGCCAACCGGGGTGCGTGCATCCAGGCCTGCCGCTCGCTGTACGACCTCGTGGACGCACAGGGACGCGTACTGGAGCGGAGCAAGGCCCTCCTCTCGCTGAAAGACCTCAACCTCATCAGCCGGCTGGACGACCTCGCCCGCGCAGGCGTCGTTTCGTTCAAGATCGAAGGCCGTCTGAAGAACATCTCCTATGTCCGGAACACGGTCCGTGCCTATTCACTGGCCCTGGACCGCATGGTCGACGCCGCTCCGCAGACCTGGCGCCGCACCTCGTCCGGGCGGAGCGAAGGCGGTTTCACGCCGCAGCTGGAAAAGACCTTCAACCGCGGGTACACCCAGCTCTTCCTGGACGGGAAGCGGGGACCGTGGGCGGCGATGGAGATTCCCAAGTCGATGGGAGAGGAAATCGGCACCGTCACGGGAACGCGGACGCTTTCCGGCCCCGCCGCCCAGACGGAAATCACCCTGCGGCTCCGCTCGCCGCAGACCACGCTTCGCAATGGAGACGGCTTCTCCTTCGCCCTTCCGGGCGGGGGCGTGGCGGGATTCCGCGGCGATGTCTGCACCGGGCAGACGATCCGCTGCCAGTGCACGGACGTTCCGTCCGCAGGCACCCGGCTGTTTCGCAACTACTCCGCCGCCTTCGAGCGGGAGATGGAAAGCGACCTGCCGCGCCGGCTGATTCCGGTGCAGGTGGAGGTCGCCACCCAGCCCGCCGGGGATTCGGCAGGCATCCCCGATGAAGAGCAGCGCCTGAGCCTGTCCGCCGTCGCCCGCAGTGCCGACGGTCGGGTGGTACGCGCCGTCACCCCGGACGCCGCCTCCCCCGCAGCGAACACGGAGCGGATGGAAGCGATGATCCGCAGCCAGGTTTCCAAGACGGCCGGCATCTACACGTTCCATCTGGAAAAACTGGACGCAGCACCCACCGCCGGCGTCCTTCCCTACCTGCGGGCCGCGGAACTGAACGCCCTCCGCAGGGCCCTCGCCGAAGAACTGGACCGGATTCCCTGCCGGAAGCTGCCCTTCTCCACCCCGGATACGGTCCCGGCGCAGACTGCAACGCCGGGTCAAGCTGCCGTCACGTACAAGGCCAACGTCGCCAACCGCAAGGCGGAGGCGCTCCGGCGGACACTCGGAGCCGTTTCGGTCGACCCCGCCTACGAACTTGCGCATCAGGAAAAGGCCGAGCTGATGCGGATGAAATACTGCCTCCGCTACGAACTCGGCCTGTGTCCCGTGCATCAGGGAGCCCGCGAAACCGGCCCCCTCTTCCTGCTCAACAACGGCCGCCGCTACGCCCTGCGCTTCGACTGCGCGAAGTGCGAGATGACAGTCTCCGGAACCATCTGATCCTCAGCAGGAACCGTCAGGATTTGAGTCAGGAAGGAATTCAACCTGGGAATAAAGACGTCCCAACTTCCGGACGGCCTCCTGGATTTCAAGGGTTCTTTGAGGAGAAGGATGCTTGAAGCCGTTGATATAATCCCGGATCAGATTGGGATGAATGCCGGCTACGCTCGCGAAGCCGGAGATATTGATTTCTTTATGAGCAAGGAAAAATGCCTGTAAAGGCGTCGGGACGGCATCTTCATATACGAAACTTTCAAAACTCACGTCCACACCAAGGTCTGGCCAGTGGAAGCCTTCGAAACCCGTTTTGTACGCAAGTTTCTGTTCGGGAGAGGCGCTGGCCAGCGCAGGGTACCATAGCAGTGACTGCCTGTATACCCTTCCTTCGGCATCCTCCCCATAAAGATAGCGCTTGTCAAACCAAATTCTACGGATTTCCATATCATTTCTCATAAAAGTGACGTTCCCAAGCCTTCAAGACCGTCTCCGTGTTTTCCCTCAAGACCGATTCAATCCTCCTCAAATCTCCGGTTTTAATCCCGCGGGCATATCGCTGTTTGAATTCGTTCCCCTCCAGTTCATACACCGCATATCCTTCCGCACCCTCAATATGGACGTGAACCGGCTCATGCTCCCTACTGAAAAAGTAATAGGTGAAACCAAATAACCTGAATATTTCGGGCATACAAAAATAGGTGTTATTTTTTACACTTGCAATAAAAAAGGTCGGGGCGTATCCCGACCTTGCCAGCAGGAACTGCCATCAATTGAAGGTGAATGTAATGGAGACGTCGCCGTATCGGTTGGGAAGGCCGTTGTTCTTCTCGAAATAAGTCGAAGAAAGCTTGCCGCGCCACACGATGTCGTCATTCCGGTGATAGGGGAACTCGACGGCGAAGCCGTAGGATTTGGACTTGATCTTGACCTCCCCGCTCGCCTTCCAGGTCGTGATCTTCCCGCCGTCGTCCTCGTGGATGAGGAATACACACTCGGTGAGTTGGGGGGACCATTCCGGCACGAGGATGGTGTTGTACCGGAGCGTCGTCAGCACCTGCTTCCGCTTGACCTTGATCATCAGGTCGGTGATCTCCGGCGTGTACTGCGTCAGGTCGGACGCGACGGTCGCCGTGAAGGCCTTGAGCGAGCCGCACTTGACAAAGAACTCGCTGCCGCCGGACAGCCAGGAATCATAGTGCACATGGGCCTTGAACTCCTTGAGCCGCAGCGTCTTGTTGTCGGAGGCCCCGCGTGTGGCGGCCGGCTCGGGGCGGAGCCGGCCGAGCAGCTGCGGCGTCAGGAAAGCGCCGTCTTCGTTGTAATTGACGACCCAGACGGGCCTGCGGCGGGCCGTCTCTTCATTGACCGTCATGCGCGTCACCTCCCAGGAACCGTCCTCCTTCCGCCGGCCGGCATACGCGGTGTTCGACACATCGCCATCCGTCCGGGGCGACCAGGCCCGGTCCGGCAGGAAGGTGACGACCGGCATCGTCCGCCCGTCCCAGTCTTCGGAATAGGGCCAGTAAACCTGCAGGCCGGAACGCTCCAGCGCATCCAGCAAGGCCTGCGCGGAGGAGAACCCGTCCCAGCGGCGCATGTCGCTGCGGGTTTCGGACGCCTCTTCGGCCAAGCACGCCCCGGCAGCCGCCGCCAGCCGGTCGCGAAGCGGTTCCGCCCCTGGCAGAAGCGCACGCGTCCCCGCCGGATCCGGGATGCCCTGCGCCGCCAGGACGTCCGCACCGACCCCGCTCCCAGGGGCCTGCAGCAGGTTCCGGAACGGATATTCTTCATCGTAGCCGTTCTCCGAAGAAGCCGTCACGGCCGCCCAGACCTCGCGGACCTGGTCCAGGTCCATCGGCGTAGCGGCCAGTAGCAGGGCGACATTCTCGGGGACGACGCCGACCGCCGTCACGGCGGCGTTCCGGCCACTGGCTTCAGGAATCCGGTCCGTCTCGAACCGGCTGCACGACACGGCGGAGAAGAGCCCCGCCAGGCCGATCCCGCACGTCACCGCGGCGGGAATCGTTCTTTTCAAAAAGATGTTTTTCATCGTCATACGTTTTTTGGTTATCTTCCGGCAAAGTGACGAAGATTTATCCGTAGGTCAAAATGTTCCACGGATAAAAGACGGAAAACGCGATGAGGGCAGGCGGACGGCGCTTACACAAGACTATTGTTTTGACGGTTGCCGTTTTTTTCATTATCTTGCCGGAGATTAAACACCATCACGATGAAGACCAGGCATACCACGTTCATGCGAGATAATTCCTTACGCATTATGATAAAAAGCGGATTATTGTTTTTTGTAATAATCGCTCTATCTGCGGGTAGCTGCTCGAAAAACAACATCCCCGTTCCACTTACAAAAGCTGGATACACTGGTAATCAATTACGGACCGATGGTTATTACTATTCCGTTGATGAAGACTACCTATATTTGACCGTATTGTACCGGGACGGTTTTTGCATCCATACTTTTACACATAAACCTAATGATTTTGGTCTGGATGCTTTAAATTACCTTGAAAAAAGGTTGCTAAATGATGATTATATATC
>Ga0256405_10001355_pt1 | contig 67444 bp, 54 predicted proteins | sample RumenRJG_02DNA_FD_189096 | JGI IMG/M metagenome (GOLD analysis project Ga0256405, IMG submission 189096) | Bovine rumen microbial communities from Lethbridge, Alberta, Canada - RJG_02 | ecosystem: Host-associated > Mammals > Digestive system > Stomach > Rumen | place: Canada: Alberta... | reverse complement strand
GGTCTACTCCATCTCTATTGTTCCTGGTGGCTTACTTGTCAAATCGTAGAATACACGATTTATACCTTTTACTTCATTTATAATTCGACTCATTACTGTTTGTAAAACTTCGAATGGGATTTCTGCTGCTTCAGCAGTCATAAAATCGATAGTTTTAACAGCTCTAAGAGCTACTGCATAGTCATAAGTTCTTTCATCTCCCATAACACCTACTGAACGCATATTTGTAAGTGCTGCGAAATACTGATCTGGCTTCCATGATGGATTTTCTCCATTGTGTGCCTCTTTCCATTCTTTAGCAGCTTTATCTACTTCTTCCCTATAGATTGCATCTGCATCCTGTACGATACGAACTTTTTCTCCAGTTACTTCACCGATGATTCTAATTCCTAATCCAGGACCTGGGAATGGCTGACGATATACTAAATCTTCAGGAATTCCAAGCTCTAAACCAGCTTTTCTAACCTCATCTTTAAATAAATCTCTAAGTGGTTCAATAATCTCTTTGAAATCTACGAAATCAGGAAGTCCGCCTACATTATGGTGTGATTTAATTACGGCTGATTCTCCACCTAAACCTGATTCAACAACATCTGGGTAAATTGTTCCTTGCGCTAGGAAATCAACTGCACCGATTTTTTTAGCTTCTTCTTCAAATATTCTAATGAACTCTTCACCGATAATCTTTCTCTTCTTCTCTGGTTCTTCAACACCTTTTAATTTAGCATAATAACGTTCTGCTGCGTTTACTCTGACGAAATTCAAATCAAACTGACCATTTTCTCCAAAAACAGCTTCAACCTGATCTCCTTCATCTTTTCTAAGTAAACCATGATCAACGAATACACATGTTAATTGTTTTCCAATAGCTCTTGAAAGTAAACCAGCTGCTACAGATGAATCTACACCACCTGATAATGCTAAAAGGACTTTACCATCTCCAACTTTTTCTTTAATGTCTTCTATAGTTCTTTCAACAAAAGAATCCATTTTCCATGTACCATTACATCCACAGATTCCTTTCACAAAGTTTTCAAGCATCTTTGTACCTTCAACTGTGTGAAGTACTTCTGGATGGAATTGGATAGCATATAACTTTTTATCCGCATTTTCTGCTGCTGCAACAGGGCAATCTGCAGTATGTGCGATAATCTTAAACTCTGGTGCTACATTAGAAATATAGTCAAAATGACTCATCCAACAAATTGTTTTCTCTGATACATTTGCAAATAATTTGGAAGTATTATCAACAAATACTTCTGTTTTTCCATATTCACGTACTGGTGCTTTTTCTACTTTTCCGCCTAAAACGTGCTGCATAAGCTGTGCACCATAGCATAATCCAAGTACTGGTATACCTAATTCAAATAATTCTTTTGAACAAGTTGCAGAATTTTCTAAATAGCAACTATCTGGTCCACCTGTCAAAATAATTCCTTTGGGATTCATTTCTTTTATTTTTGCAAGATCTGTTTTGTAAGAATAAATCTCACAGTAAACATTGCACTCTCTGACACGACGTGCAACTAACTGATTATACTGCCCGCCAAAATCAATAACAATTACTTTTTCCTGATTCATTTCAGATATCCTTTCTAAAAATAATTACGCCTATTGCGTCTTTATCATTGAAACTATTATACTTGTCAATTCAAAGTATTACAAGATAATTTCTGACTTTTTTCTATATTTTTAATAATTCTCCATAAATCCACTCTAAACACACCTCATATTAGTTGATTTTACAAGGTTTTTTTGTTTTTTTTAACCCTTTTCTATTTACAGATTACAAGGTCTATCGTACAATTATCTTATATAATTTTTCATTTTTTAATATATTTTGAGAAACAGGGGAAATAAAATGGAAACAACACTTAACTTACAAAATGATTGTGCAAAAACAGATATGGAATGTAACACATCAACTGACAATCATGCATTTAACACTGAAGAATTCCATATCAAAAACACTTTTTCAGCTGAAACAATTTATGGGAAAATCTATATTCCAAATGGCAACTTAAAACATTATCCAACTGTAATTTTAAGTCATGGATACAATGGTTGCTGTGATAACTTTATATCCGAATGCGAGTATTTTGCCTCACACGGATATGTTGCTATCGCTTTTGATTTTTGCGGCGGTTCAACACGTAGTCAAAGTAGCATGTCTACTATTTGCATGTCACTATTTACTGAGAAAAGTGATTTGCTGTCTGTGCTTAGCTATGCGAAAGAATTAAACTACGTTGATAATTCAAAAATTTTTTTACTAGGCGGAAGTCAAGGTGGATTTGTTACAGCTCTTACAGCTGAAGAAATCGAAGAGCAAATTTGTGGAATGATTCTTTATTATCCTGCATTTTGCATTCCAGACAATTGGCGCGATAACCTAAGCGAATTAAAGCAACTTCCAAAAATAATCAATTTTTGGGACATGCCAATTGGTGAACCTTATTTCAAATGCGCACTTTCTTTAAACACTTTTGAAGAGATTGGGAAGTTTTCAAAAAATGTTTTGATTATCCATGGTGATTTAGACACTGTAGTTCCACTTTCATACTCGCAAAAAGCCGTTGAATTATATCCAAATGCTAAACTTTTTGTTCTCGAAAATGAAGAACATGGTTTTTCCGAAAAAGGTACAAATTTTTCTAAACGTATAACATTAAACTTTATGAATGATATTATTAATAATTTATAATTGTAAATCGCCGCGCATAATTGAGCATAAAGTAAAAACTAACATAATTAGGTTTTAAAGTACGTTTTAAAATGTGTATCAAAAATATAGATAAATAGATAATATAAGGAACACATATGAAAAAAAGAAATATATATTTTATTTTTTTTATTATTATACTTGTATGCTTTATAGGTTCTTCTATAAAAGTCGGTATACTTATACATGAAAAGAAATTTAATAATTATTTTGTGTCAAAGAATTATGCAAAAGGCATAGACCTCTCACACTATCAGGGTGATGTCGATATGGCTTCAATGAAGAAACAAGGTGTTGATTTTATCTACACAAAAGCAACAGAGGGTAGCTCTTGTGTAGATTCTAAATTTTTTGCTAATTACAACAACTCTCGAAAACACAATATATATACTGGCGCATACCATTTTTTTTCATTCGAAAGCGATGGTGAAACCCAGGCTAAACACTATATAGATATTGTTGGAAATTTAAAAGGCGATTTAATCCCTGCCGTAGATGTTGAGTTTTACAAAAAAGATATAAAAATTGACAAGGAAACACTACACAGGGAATTAAAAAAATTTTTAAATGTCATTGAAAAACACTATGGTGTAAAAGCAATGATATATACAACACCTCGTTTTTATTACAAATATATAAACGGATACTTCAATTCAAATCCACTTTGGATAAGAAGCGTAAATGTGCCTGCACACATTATTACAATTGGTAAATGGACTTTATGGCAATATACTGACAACGAAGTGCTTGAAGGCTACAACGGCTACGAAAAACACATAGACAAAAACGTTTTTCGCGGCGATAAAAACAAATTATCTCAACTAATTATCTCCTAACATATTTGATTAAACCTTTTTTATATTTATTATTATCATTAATAATTATATTGTCGATATTAAGGGTATGAGAGTATGCTAAGGAGGTTTTTTTTATGATAGATTGGCTTAGTACGTATAATTATGATTATGCAATTGCATCTATACCCATTCAACTCATAATTATAATTTTTTATTTTTCTAACAAAAACTTACCAATAAGAAAAACACGTGTTTTCTTCGCGGTATTATTTAGTAATTTTGTTATGACATGCACGGATATAATTTCATGCGAAATGAATGTCCTTCACAAAGAAATAAGCCTACCATTTTTGTATGGTATAAATATATTGTATTTTATAATGTTTTTTGTACGAAACTGGGCTCTATATGAATACACTGCTGAAGAATGTAAAATCAGAAAAATTTCACCTGGTTTTATGTTTTATCTTATGACAATTCCATTGATAATTACAATTTTGGTAACTTTATCAACTCCATTTACTCACTGGCTATTTTACTTTAATTCCACAGGATACCATAGCTCCGTTATATATTCTATTTTATATACCACATCCTGGTTTTATCGTATAACATCCGTTTTTGTTATTTTAGTAACGGTGAAAAGAAACCAAATGTCAACTAGTATTTCACTAATTGCAGTTAACTCTGTTTTAATGATTGGTCTTGTACTACGTAAATCATTTGCTAGCACATTAATTATGAGTTATTTTAGTGTTATCTCATTATTAATTATTTATTTAGCATCACAAAATCCAGACCTCTTCCGTGTCAGAAAAATAGATTTGTTTTCTGATGAGGCTTTTTCAAAAATTATACCTGATTTAATTCGAAAAAAAAGACCTTTTGAGTGCCTTTGTATATGTATTCAAAACTTTGCTACTGTAAACACACTGTATAATTCTTATAATGTAAACTTAGTTTTAGGACAAGTGGGCAAATGGTTATTACGCCAATTTCCACATTGCACAATTTTTTATTTTAGAGAAGGACAGTTTATTATTCTAAACGCACATAATAAATATGCTTTACAGGATAGAATTGATATCATTACAGATAGATTTTCGAAACCTTGGAAATATAAAGATTTTGAAATTTCTTTTACAATTACGTTTGCTTATATGCCAAAAGAATTAACAATGGATTCTGTTTCTACAGCATTTGAATGTCTTGAACTTGGAATGTCAGAGTGTTCTTTGCCTTTTAAAACACCAAATTCTGTAGTAATAATTAATGAATCTTATCTAGAAAAGGTACACCGCACAGAACAGGTTGCACGAGCTATAGGAAAAGCAATAAAAAATCGAAGTTTAATGATTTATCTGCAACCTCTTTATTCCTCAAAAGAGCAACGTGTAACCGCTGCTGAAGCTCTTGCTCGCCTGCATGACGATGAACTTGGTTTTATTCCACCTAATGAATTTATTGCTATTGCAGAAAATAACGGACAAATCATTGAATTAGGCAGGCAGATTTTTGATGAAACCTGCAAATTTATAAGTGAACATGATTTAGACGCTATGGGTATTGATTTTATAAACGTTAACCTTTCGCCAACTCAATGTATGAATGAAAATCTGGCTGATGATTTACTTGCAACTATTTACAAATATAATATTCCAACCTCCAGAATCAACTTGGAAATTACCGAATCTTCCATTGATGATATAGGCACTATTCGCAAGCAAATGGAACGACTTTCTAATATGGGACTAAGGTTTTCTATGGATGATTTTGGTTCTGGAACATCTAATGTTTCGAGACTAGTTGAACTTCCTTTTACAATTGTAAAACTAGATATGGCTCTTGTATGGTCATATTTTAGAGGCACAAGTAAAATTTTAAAATCACAAATTGAGATGTTTTTAAATGAACAAATGAAAATCGTTGCTGAAGGTGTCGAAGATGAACATATGGCCAATGAGCTTGTATCCCTCGGTTGCGAATACGCGCAGGGATATTACTACTCTAAACCCTTGCCTATAAATGAATTTATTGAATACATGAACTCCAACTCACATGTTAACAAAACAAAATAGATCATTGAAGAAATTAAATATCTCATCAATGATATTATCAAAAGAATAGAAGACACTGGGAATCACGTTAGCTTGTTTCATTCCCAGTGTCTTTTTTTATTTTTATAATTTCATAAGAAGAATGGTCTTATATGAAAAGAAAAGCTATATTATATACAATACTACACAAGGGTTTCTACTGCTGCGCGCTCAATTTCCAATCCCTTTGTATATCTTTCTATGTATATATTAAATCCGTCAACATCGTTTTTTTCAGGACTAACTTCATAGCCTGTGTCACCTTTATAAACTTCATCTTGTAAGTAATCTGCAAGTGACTGATTATCTTTTTTATTTATCATGTAACTAGCCAGCAATGCCATTCCCCAGGCACCACCCTCACCTGCAGTTTCCATAACAGAAACTGGAGTATCTAATGCTGCTGCCAAAATATTTTGTCCTACGCCTTTTGTCTTAAACAATCCGCCGTGCCCGTATATTTTGTCTAATTTCACACCCTCCTTCTTTAATAAAATATCTAAACCTGTTTTTAAAACGCTAAGCGATGCATATAAATTAGTTCTCATAAAATTGGCAAGATTAAATTTACTTTCTGGAGTTCTTACAAAAACAGGTCTTCCTTCCTCAAAACCAGTAATATGTTCTCCTGAGAAATAATTGTATGCCACTAAATTTCCGCAATCAGCATCGCCCTTCATAGCATTTTTATATAACTTTGAATATAAATCATCCATAGTAATATCCACATCAAAAAGCTCCGTAAACTCTTTAAAAATATTTATCCAAGCATTTAAATCTGATGTACAGTTATTACAATGAGCCATTGCTACCAAATCACCAGAAGGTGTTGTAACAAGGTCAATTTCATCATAAACTTTTGATAATTCTTTTTCCAAAACCACCATTCCAAATACAGATGTTCCTGCTGAAACATTACCTGTACGAGGACGAACACTATTTGTTGCAACCATACCTGTTCCTGCATCACCTTCTGCTGGTGCAATTGGAATACCAGGCTGTAGATTACCTGTTACATCAAGTCTTTTTGCACCTTCCTCTGTTAGCTTTCCAGCGATTTCACCTGCTACTGCAACCTTTGGAAGCATTTCCCTTAAACTAATATCATAACCAGTTTCTTTTGCCTTTTTTTCAAATTGTGAAATCATTTTTTCATTATAATCATGTGTATTAATGTCAATTGGGAACATTCCACTGGCTTCGCCTACACCAATGACTTTCTTTCCTGTCATCTGCCAGTTAATGTATCCAGCTAAAGTCATTAATGTTTTTACTTTTTCAACATGTTCTTCTCTATTAAGCATTGCCTGATATAAATGAGCAATGCTCCATCTTTGTGGTATATGATAATTAAACAACTCTGTCAGTTCTTCAGATGCCTGCTCTGTGATTGTATTTCTCCAAGTTCTAAATGGCACCAATAATGTATCGTTTTCATCAAATGCCATATAACCGTGCATCATTGCTGAAAATCCAATCGCACCAAGCGATTTTATATCGCAATTGTATTTATTCTTAACATCTTCTAACATGTTGCTATAACAATCTTGTAAACCACTCCATATCGAATCTAAACTATATGTCCAAATGTGATCTACCAATTGATTTTCCCAAGTATGAGAACCACTTGCAATTGGCTCATTGTCAGGACCAATTAAAACAGCTTTTATTCTAGTTGATCCGAATTCGATACCTAATACAGCTTTTCCGCTTTCTATATAAGCTTTTAAATTTTTATCCATTTGTAATCGCCCCCCTTACCATTAGTATCCATTTTATTTATAAACAATGTCTCCTAATAATAAGTCTCTTCTAAAGTCTCTTATATTAGTATCTTTATCAATTACAACAGCTTCAATTCCCATCATATTAGCCCAGTCAACCATTTGTTCTGTTGTTAAATCATATGAAAATGCAGTATGATGAGCTCCTCCTGCCAAAATCCATGCTTCAGCACCAACTTTTAAATTTGGCTGTGGTGTCCAGAAATTCGTTGCTGTAGGAAGTTTAGGCATTTCTCTCTCTGTCTTGTGGCAGTCCACTTCATTGATAATAAGACGGAATCTGTTTCCTAAATCAATAAGTGATGTAGCAATACCTTTTCCTTCTTTTGATGTAAATACCAGCCTTGCTGGATCTTCTCTGTCTCCCATTGAAAGTGGTTGACATTTTATTGAAATAGGTCCATCTGCAATTGATGAACATACCTCAAGCATGTGTGACTGTAAAATTCCCTCTTTTCCTTTCACCAAATTGTAAGTATAGTCTTCTAACATTGAAGTACCTTTTGCATCTTTCATTCCAGCTGTCATTACCTTCATCAAACGAACCATAGCTGCAACTTTCCAATCACCTTCTGCACCAAATCCATATCCTTTTTCCATTAATCTTTGAATTGCAAGACCTGGTAGCTGTTTTAATCCACCTAAATCACCAAAATGTGTTACGATCGCCTGATAATTTTTCTCATCCAAAAATCTTTCAAAACCAAGTTCTATCTGTGCCTGTACAGCTACATGTTTTTTGAATTCCTCCGGATTTCTTCCTTCTAGTAAAATATTGTATTTATCATAGTATTCATCTACTAAAGCGTTTGTATCAGATACTGATACTGCTGATACTGCATCTGCAATCTCATTAACTGGATAAGCGTCAACTTCCCATCCAAATTTTTCTAGTGCTTCAACTTTATCACCCTCTGTAACTGCTACGTTTCTCATATTATCTGCTATACGCATAACTCTTATGTGGCTACTTTCTACAACACCTACAGCTGTTCTCATCCATGAGCCAATACGATCCTGCACTTCAGTATCTGACCAATGTCCTACAACTACTTTTCTCTCAATTCCCATTCGTGTTACGATATGTCCAAATTCTCGATCTCCATGAGCTGACTGATTTTCATTCATAAAATCCATATCAATTGTTTCATATGGAAGTTCTTCATTAAACTGTGTATGTAAATGAAGTAATGGTTTCTTATATTCTCTTAAACCTTGAATCCATGATTTTGCTGGTGAAAAAGTATGCATCCATGTAATTATTCCAGCACATTCAGTATCAATATTAGCATCATTAAAAGTTTTTCTGATTAACTCACTTGTAATAAGAGTTGGTTTCCAAATAATCTCAAATGGTAATCTTCCTGATTTGTTTAATGCTTCGACAATCTTTTTTGAATGTTCTGCAACATGTGCTAAACACTCATCACCATATAAATCCTGTGATCCTGTACAAAACCAGAATTTGTATTCTCTCTTGCGTAATTTCATTGTAACCCTCTCCTTTTTTGTTTTTCCTTATAATTATTACCTTAAATTTTTGTTTAATTATTTACCTTTTGATTTCCTTTTCTATGATTTTAGTATAATACTTGTACATAGATATATACAAGTTGTTTTTTTACAAGTCTATTTACTCAATTACGCTCGATAAAATCAGGTTTTTTTATTTTACATACTTGTATTTTTAAAATTTTATTACTATACAAGTTAGTTGTTGTAAAATCAAAAACATTGTTCACAAAGTTATAGTTATAACTAATGAAACTAGTATACTTTATTTAAACGCTATCGGACTAGAAGCTTTACTCCATGTCATGAAGGAAAAACAATTCTTTTTTTAGAACTTACGCACTATGATTATTATATATTCAAATTTTATGAAGTTCTCAGTATCTCTAAAATGTTATCCTTTACTTCTTTATATCTATTTTTGGGAACTGGTAAAGTCTTTCCATTTTTTAATATTACTTCACTCCATTTTATTTTTTTTATAAAACTAATATTTACTAAATAGCTCTTATGTATTCTTACAAACCCGTACCCCAAGAACTGTCTTTCCACCTCATCTAATTTACAATATTCTGTGAATTTATCCACCATATTTTCTATCACAAAATGCACTCTATTTCTTTCACTTTCAACATACATAATCTTCTTTATATTTTCGTATATTTTGTTGTTCTTTAAACACCTCTCCTTACATTTATTTGAACTACTATAAATTCTTTCTTCTAAAAATTGCTTTAAAAAGATCTTTACTCTTTTCAATTCATATCTAGCATTATTATCTACAACAATGCATCTCGCATTTTTACAAATTAACGTTTCTTTATATTTTTTTTCAACAAAAATGATGTCATATTGATTGATTAAAATATTTTTAGCATTCCTTCCTGATACAATACATATTTTATAATTTTCCTCTTCTCTTGTATAATGTCCCAAAATTGACCAAAATTTTCTATTTTTTACTCCAACCACTAAAATGTTCATATCGTCTCCTCGTATTATTTAAACTAGTTAATAACTAATATATTTCAATACTCTTCTATTATCTGTGGAAATATACTATTGTTTTATTTTTCTTGTATGCGATACATGTAATTAAAAATTATTTTCATGTATCGCTGTACTTTTCTTATTTATCACCTCTTTTTAGAAAAAATAAAACTCCTATTGTTGCAATAAGACATATTGCCTTTATTACTACTGCCATAATTAACCCTCTTTCTTAATTTCAACAACTCGTGTTGCTATTTTTTTGAATTCGTTTATATGAGTAACCATTACAATAGCTTTTTCCACTGATTGAACATAGTTTTTCGTAAGATTAATTAGTTTTTCCTGAGTATTTACATCTAATGCTGTAAATGGTTCATCTAAAATCAACAATTTATGTTTTTTCGATAGCATAATAGCTAAATTCACTTTACTTCTGGTTCCTTGTGATAGATTTTTAATTAATGTATCTTTATACTTTTCTACATCAAAATCCGCTAAATAACGATTCACCTTACAAATAAACTCCTCATCTTCTTTAAATATTTTTTGAAAAAAGATAATATTTTCATCTGTAGTCATGTAATCATACAAAAAATCTTCACTCATCACGAAGGAATTTTGTTTCAACAAATATCGATTTTTATACACTTCCTTACCATTGACAAAAATGGATTTTCCGTTGTTTAAAAGTCCTGTCATACATTTTAAAAGCGTTGTTTTCCCCGCTCCGTTTTCTCCCTCAATCAGCAATATTTCTCCTGGGTTTACTTCCAAAGAAACATTATTCAAAACTCTATCTTCTTCATATCCAAAAACTAGATTTTTTACTTCAATTATATTTGACATCTATTTTACCTCTTTTAAATAATCTATCTAAAATGCTTATATGTTTTATTTTTCGAAAAAATATATTTTACTATAAAAATTTCATATAAGATACCATTGTTTCAATAATAGCCGCAATAAAAAATATTAATAGATTAATAATATATGACTCTATAAATATTTCTGCTAATCTCATTAATAATTCATTTATTTTTGCCTCTCTTTTAATAACTCGCGGTAACATATTTATAGAAATATAAAACATCCAAAATGACGTTGCAGCAATTAGTGTCATTCCAGCAAATTCGAAAATACCATGAGGCAACATCTTATATGCTAGTGATACTTTGTTAGAATTAATCATTTGATTAGCTATTACTCCTACTGTAAATATATTATTCAGTAATAAACTTACTGCAAATAATCCACACGTAATAATACCAATAAAATACATATGCGTTGACATTTTAATATTTTCAAAATATACATAAAAGAAATTAACCTTTTTTTCATGCAAACCTTTTAGATTTAAATTTAACTTAAAATATAAACTAATTATGACTACTATCAAAATTGATGCGATGTATAAAACGCCCCAGATTCTTAATAGCCCTTTATTTTTCAAAAATCTTTGCAAAATCTGCAGACAAATCACCTCTTTCAATAAAAGAACTAATATTTTTTCCTATTCGCATCATTATATAATTACATACACCTAATCCAACAATTGCATAACATACTGTTATCGCATAGAACACTCCCACAGGTATAACAAACATCGGAAGTGAATTACACACACAGACTACTATAATCTCAATTATTGAAATCAAATAGAATCCTGAATAATACATAGATAAGGGAATAAACTCCTTAACTCCAACATCAATGATTCCACTTTCTTCCATATATTGTTCATATAACTTATAATTCATTCTTGTATAAATCAAATTATTATAAAAACAACACTTTGGTAACAAAGCAAACATCATCACACACAATGAATTACTAACCAAAAAAACATACCATTCACATTTTAATGTATACATGCAAATATTTGCGCTAACTAAATAACAGCAAAATCCAAAACTTTTTATCCCATAGAAAAATCTTATCTTTCCCTTAATAACATCTCTAAAATCAAGACCATTTGCTAAATAAGTTTGCAATGTCTGATACTCTGCTACAAATGAAAAATTAGTTAGTAATTTCATAGTTGTTGCTGAAAAAATATCTGCGATTGCAAATGTAATTACTATTGGAACAATAAATATCTGCTGATTTTTTACTGAATGATATAGCAAATAAAAAAATACAGCAATCAAAAAAGTAGTTGAACGATCTGGTCCAATCACGAAAAAATAATCTCTATATTTATAACGAAAACTATCAGCAAATAAACGCACTTCCTTCAAAATAATCACTAATAATTCTTCATTTTCTTTATATATATTTTTTATTATTTTTTCATAAAGAACAAGCGAAAACAAATATTTTAATGAATAATACTTCTTTTCTTTATCAATGTAATCACTCTTTTGTATTCTTCTTATTGTTACAAAAAAGCCTCCAACTATTATCAATGCATAAATACTCAATGCTATTAATATCATTTCTTTATTGGCACCAATAAAGAAATACATAGTTTTTCCATTCTGTATTAACTTTTTTTCAATGCTACTATATGTAATTTTTCTATTTATTACATTCTGTGCTAAATATACCAAAGAACTAATAAGTGAAAAAAAGAATATTGTTGAGATCACCAGAGAACCAACGTAACTTATTAAACTATATATTTTTTTAATCAAAAAAGTACTATACCTTATTATAAATGCAAACATTTCACACAAAACAAAAATAAAACTAAATATTATGCACACACAAAGGATTACACCTGGAGAAATGCGAAGAAAAACGCCTGTTAGTAACGCATACAAAAAAATATTTGTTTTTATACCTAACCTGTATATAATAATTCCATTCAAAATTTTTAATGCCCTTTTAAAAGCCGATGGCTCCGACATTTGAAAATCTGCCCTGTCAAATAACTTCCAATCATTTCCATCTATTCCAATAATCAATGCCATCATCAATCCTATTGGCAATATCATGAATAATTTGGGATTTTTAAAATAATAACACAATACCCCCATACCTAATAAACACAAAATATACTCATTAATTATAAAACCAATCAAATATAGTATTTTATTGTTTTTATTCCCCATATTTAAAAATTTAAATCTTTCAAAAAACAAGTTTCTATTAAGTGCCCAATTCAAATTGATATACGGATTATTTATCATTGTCAAACCTCATCTCTAGTAATTTATTATGCCATATTTTTAGTAACATAGGAAAAAATTTTTCCTATGTTACTAAATTATAAATGAATTTACTTATTTTTTAAAGCGCAATAGCAGCTCTTCTTGATAATTTCTTAACTGCTTGCTTCAAACCTAACTTAATAGCCTGTTTACATAGAGCAACCGTTCCACCTGAAACAACACCTGCAATTAAAAAACCTGCATCAATAGCGTTTGCCCACCATACCTTACCATTTAAATAATCTAATATAATTCCTGCTGTTCCTTTGCTTACACTCAAAACTTCTACAATATGAAACATTTTTTACCTCCTAGTCATATTTATCATTTGGGAATATATCACATACATTAATTAGTTTCAATACTTATTGTATAAAAATGAGGTTTTTTAGTACAAAAATGAGGTTTTGACATCACAACAATTTTCATCCTTATGTCCCAAAATTGCTCTGTACAAATTTTACTTCGTAGAATTTCTAACTATAATCTTTGGTTCCATAATTATATGACTTTTATATTTTTCTATCTTTTCTCCTTTAATCATTTGAAGCATTAATTCTGCTGCCTTCTGTCCTAATAGCTCTTGCGGATGAGAAACCGTTGTAATAGGAACTATATTATTTTTGGATGGCAAAGAATTATCAAATCCTGTAACTGACACTTCATTTGGCACTTTGGTACCATAAGCCTGAAAAGTTCTAATAACTTCTACCGCAATCTGATCATTATAACAAACAACCGCATCCATTTTTATTCCTTTTTTTACCAGAGAACCAATTACCTCTCTTGGTTTAACTTCTCTGTCTTCTGTATGAAACCATATAACTTTATCAGGATTATATAAAATTCCATGCTCCTGAAGGGCTCGGACATAACCTTTATGCCTATTTATACCCTGTACATCATCTACTTTAAAAACTCCATAAATATCCTTACACCCTCTTGATATCAAATAATTTGTAATCAAATATCCACCTTTTTCATCATCAACAAATACTCCCGGTCTGTCACTCAACTCCTCAAAATATCCCTGTATAAACAAATAAGGTATTGAATATTCGTCCATTTGTTCAAAAAGACTTAAATGTTTACAATAAATATGACTTTTACTTGGCTCTATAATAAGTCCGTCGATGTCTTTAGAAAGTAATTCTTCTATGCACCTTGCCTCCGCAGCCTGAGAATTTTTCGTAGTTTTCAACACAATACTATATCCGTTTTCTGAAAAAATCTTATCGATTCCCTGTATAACTCTTGGAAAAATATAATCTGATAGATATGTTGTAATAACTGCTATATTTTTTGAATTTTTGGTATGCCTTACAAGTTCTGATACAAATGTGCCCTTTCCATGAACAGCATAAATATAACCCTCATTTTCAAGGACTGTAAGTGCCTTTCTTACAGTTTGTCTACTTATTTCATATTCCCTAGAAAGCATATTTTCCGAAGGCAACTTGTCCCCCGGAAGATATTTTTTTTGCTTTATTTGAATTTTTAAATCCTCTATTATTTTATTATATTTAGGTTTATTCACGATTTTTACCTCTCTCGTACTGTTCCATTCCATTATTACATGTAAAATCTATTTCTTTTTTCAAAAGTCTTGCAGACAAACGTAGAGAACCAAATTTCATAGATGTAAGCTGTACTAAACCATCTGAAGAGGCAACTGTTATTGTGTATTTATCTTTTAGATTATTTACTGTTCTTTCAATGTAAGTATCCGCTTTTTCATCCTCTTTTGTATACACAACTGTCAGGTTATGATATTTATTTTTCTTACCTGGATTATTTTTGTTTTTATAAGCATCAAAAACTACAATTATCTCACAATGTTTAAATCCTTGATAATTAGCAAGCTCATCTAACAATTTATCTCTGGCTGAATCCATGTTTGTATTTGCCAGTTCATTTAACTCTGGCCATCCAAAAATAATATTATATCCATCAACAATTAACATTTGTTCTTTGTTTTTTTTATATATTGGATTACCATGTCTGTCTTTTTTGACTTTAATACCTTCAGTTTTCCTGTCGTCTGACTTATTCTTTTTAACCCATTTTTTTCGTTCGTAGTCTAACATATCATCTTTATTCATTCCAAATTCTCTTTGATAAATGGATTGAAGTTCAGCATCGACTTCATAGCTATTCATTTTTTCAAATTTTCTTTTTTCTTCTTCTTTTCTTTTACTTAGCGCAGTAAATGTCTGAATATCGAAATCTTCAAGTTCATCTCCATATCCTGAATAATCAAGTTCTCCACCTTTATATACATAATCTAAGTGCATATAGTTTTCCACTTCAGCCCAAGGCACAACAAAGCCTGCTCCATGTGCACAAAAAACTGAATCCGCTGTATTTTTCAAATCCATTTCTGGATTATATCCACGTTCTGCTATAACCTCTTCTGGATTATGGCACACATCATAACCATCTAAATTGAGGGTAATTCTTCCTCGACCACTAGTATATTCATTTAGAACAGACTTATAATTAGCCACTGTTGAAACAGGTACTTTACCTGTTAAACGTGTCCATTCTTCTCCATTTATCTGTAAAAATTCTGGCGAATTATATTTTGCAAAATTCTGCTCCATATCAGAAAGTGCTCTACCTAGATTTTCTTTAGGAACTTCTATTTCAAAACTAAAATATGGCTCTAACAAAACATTCTTTGCTCTCATAAGTGCATTCCTTATCGCTCTATAAGTTGCCTGTCTAAAATCCCCACCTTCAGTATGTTTTTGATGTGCTCTTCCAGTCAAAATTGAAATTCTCACATCTGTAAGTCCGCTTCCTGTAAGAACACCTTTATGCTCTCTTTCCTCAATATGCGTTGTTATTAAACGCTGCCAGTTCAGATCCAAAATATCCGTACTGCATTTTTTTCCTAAAGTTACTCCAGTTCCTCTTTCTCCGGGTTCTAATAAAAGATGAACTTCCGCATAATGTCTAAGTGGTTCAAAATGTCCCACTCCTTCTACAGGTTCAGCTATAGTTTCTTTATAGACAATGCTTCCTTCACCAAATGTTACATTTATATCAAATCGTTCTTTTATCAAATGCGTTAAAACTTCTATCTGAACCGGTCCCATCAACTGAACATGAATCTCTTTTAATTCTTCATTCCATACAACATTAAGTTTAGGATCTTCCTCTTCTAAGACTCTTAAATTCTGCAACATTTGAGTTTTAGTAATATTATCTGGGAAAAAAATCTGATAATTCAAAACCGGCTCTAAAATTGATTCGTTTTCATTTTTTTCAACCCCTAATCCCATTCCAGCTTTTGTTTTTGTCAATCCTACTACCGCACAAACAGTACCTGCCTCTACCACATCTACAGCCTCAAATTTTAAGCCTGAATAAATTCTTATTTGATCAACTTTTTCTGATACGTTACTGCCATTACTTGCATTATTGCATTTACTAGCATCACTGTCTCTATGAACGCTATTATCGCTATAATCTCTTATATAATCTCTTATATCTATTAAATCCTTTACTTTAACTGTTCCTCCAGTAACTTTTAAAAATGTTAATCTTTTTCCAGAATCATCATGACTTATCTTATAAACTTTTGCTCCAAAATCAGAACCATATTTAGGCTGAATTGTATATTTTTCTAAAACTGAATATAATTCATCTACGCCCTCTAGCTTAAGTGCTGAGCCAAAAATACAAGGGAAAACTTTTCTTCCTTTTACCACTTTTGCAACATCAGATTCTTTTAATTCTCCTGTCTCCATGAATTTTTCTAGTAACTCATCATCACTTACCGCTATTTCTTCTTTCCACTCATTTAGTTTGGTATTTTTTACACTATCTTCTTCGAAAATGGGACTAAAATCCACACATTCGTTGGATAATCCACTTTTTAATTCTTCTAAGACTTCTTCCTTGTCTGCTCCATCTAAATCCATTTTGTTAACGAAAACAAAGGTTGGAACTTTATAATGTTTCAAAAGCTTCCAAACTGTTCTAGTATGACTCTGAATTTTATCTGTTCCTGATATAACTAAAACTGCATAATCTAAAATATCTAATGTTCTTTCCATCTCGGCCGAAAAATCTACGTGCCCAGGAGTATCTAACAATGTAATATCCATTTTTTCTGTTTTTATTCTTGCTTGCTTAGAAAAAATAGTGATTCCTCTTTGTTTTTCCATGGAATCTGTATCTAAAAACGCATCCTTATGATCCACGCGTCCTAGCTTTCTAATTTGTCCTGTTTTGTATAATAAAGCCTCTGAGAGTGTTGTTTTTCCCGCATCTACATGGGCTAAAATTCCTATATTTATCTTTTTCATAAAATCCTATCACCTTTTCACTATAATATCTATTTGTTTGATATTATCCTCTTGTTCTACTACCATTATTCATTTTACAATTGATACAGTTTTTTAGCAAATAAAAAAAGATGCAGGAATATTAATAATTCCCACATCTAGATTTAAATGATGATTAAAAATCTTTTCTTCTTAATAATACAAATGAAATAATAGAGAATAATAGTATGTATACCACTAACATTATTCCAATTCTTGCATAAGAACTATTTTTTAAAATACCTACCATCAATTCGTTACCATAATTTGAATACCAATATTTAGGTATTGTATTATTTTTTGCAGCTAATTGAATAACTGTAACTATAATATCTACAACAGATGGTCCAAAAATTGCTAGTGCTATAGCTTTTCCTACTTTACCCATCAAAATAGACGATAATATACTAACATTTGCAATAACAATAAATACTAATAGCTCAAGTATAATATTAATAAAAAGTTTTGCTGTAACATTAGAAAAATCTATTCCAGCTATTAATCCAACTATTACACCAACGCCTAATACTATTGCCACAAGGAAAACTGTACAAATAACTGAAATGATTTCTTTTGCAAAAAAGATTTTGCTTCTAGAATAGCCTTTTCCAATCATTGTTTTAATACAACCTGATTCCATTTCTTCGCAAACAAGTATTGGAATCACTATTGCAACCAATGTTGATAACAAACTCATAGGAAGAAGTTCTATCAAAAATCCATCTCCCTTTATACCCAAACTCTTGCCATTTAATCTTACTACAACAGCGTTAATTATCGCAACAATAGCACAAATTGCAGCACAAATATACACCGATTTTGCCGATATTGTTTTTTTAAATTCGTATTTTAATAATCCATTCATATTCTATCCTACCCTCTTTATGAAATAATCTTCTAAGCTTTGTGACTTGTAATAAATTGAATCAACTTCAATTCCATTTTTTACTAATAGACTGTTTATCTTTCCGCTCTTTATATCTGTTTCTCTTACACAAATATTAGAGTCACTGACTGAAATATTTTTTTCATTTATAATCTCTTTTAACATGCTAACTGCTTTTTCATTATTATCAGTCTCAATAACTATTTTTTTTACGCAATTATCCTGTAACTCTTCAGCTGTTACTTCTTCAATTAGATGTCCATTATCAATAAATCCAAATTTCGTTGCTACTTTTCCTAATTCATCTAATAAATGACTTGAAATAATAAATGTTACATGTTTTTCTTTATTTAAATATAAAATCAAATCTCTTACTTCTCTAATTCCTGAAGGATCTAATCCGTTAATTGGTTCATCTAAAATCAATAATTTGGGATTTCCTAATAACGCAATACCTATACCCAATCTTTGTTTCATACCTAATGAGAAAAACTTAGCCTTCTTCTCTCCTGTCCCTTCAAGTCCTATAATTTTTAAGATTTCATCAATTTCTTCTGGTGTTCCTCCATAAACAGTTGAAAATAATTCTAGATTTCCTCTCGCACTTTTGTTTCCTGCTATAGAAGGATATTCAATTAAAGTTCCTACTTTTTCTTGTTCTTTTATATTTTTGGATCCAAAAAATATTGCTTCTCCACTAGTTGGCTTAACCATTCCTAAACTAGCCTTCATAAATGTTGTTTTACCCGCACCGTTCTTTCCAATTAATCCATAAATATCTCCCTCTTCAACCGTAATTGAAACATTATCCAAACATTTTTTTGAGCCATAATATTTTGATAGATTTTTTGTTTGTAAGGCTAAATTAGATTTTTTAGTCATCTCGAATGTTTTTTCCATCTTTTCTCCTTTTCAATTCTACTATATTGTCATTTTATTGCTTTCCCACAAAAGTACGAAAAATTTGTTTCTTCACAATTATACAGCAAAAAATACTTTATGTAAATTTATTTTTATTTATAGATAGTTTAAAACTATTTTAAAAAAAATAATATCGTCAAACTAACTGTACATCTACTTTTTCTTCTTCTAATCATCGATTCTGCATTCATAATTATGGAGTTTTCTCCCCAAATATAATATAATAATTACGGAAAAAGAGTTTTTTAGGCAAATTCATTGTCTAGATCTTATATCTACATTTTGAATACAGATTAATGAAATAAAAAATATTTATATTAGGAATTATTATTAACACCATAAATAAAAAAGAGAGGTATACATTTTGAACAAAAAAGAAGTTTTAGAACTTAAACGTCGTTTCAAACAGGATAAAGTTACTTTCACACGTCTTTGCGGTTGCTATGTGGATGCTAACCGTGATAAAGTTTGTAAATTTGGAAGTAAGTTTTTAAATCTAGAAGATGAAGAATTTCATAAATATCTTGAAATTGCCAACAAGTGTCTTTCAGGTAAAGTTGCTAATAACCTTTTAAACCTTGAATTTCCTCTTATCGAAGAAGAAGTTGGTGGCCGCCAACAAATTCTTATGGCACTTAGAGATAGTAATCTCGAAAATGAAGAGCTACTTGATAGTTTTTACGACCATGTAATTGATTCTTATGATTATGCTGGCAATTATTTGATTTTGCTTTTTAATGATGCTTATGATGTCATGACTAAAACTAGAGATAATATTGACTTAGACGAATCTGAAGAAGTTTATCGCTATATACTAGTAGCAATTTGTCCGGTAAATTTATCTAAAGCTGCTCTTGGATACAAAGAAAATGAAAATCGTATCGGTTCTAGAGACCGTGATTGGGTAGTTGGAATGCCTGATAGTGCTTTTCTTTTCCCTGCTTTCAATGACAGAAGTACAGACATTCATTCAACATTGTTTTATACCAAAAACACTAAAGAACCTCACACCGAATTTATCCAGAATGGCCTTGGCTGTAATCCAATAAAAACAGCTACTGAGCAAAAAATAGCCTTTCACTCTATCGTTAGAAATGTTTTAGGTCCAGAAGAAGAATCTACTGATGAGACTCTTTTAAATATTCAGCAAACTATCAACGATATGATTGAAGATTATGATCTTATCCACGAAGATGAAGAAGATAAATTAGTTTTAAACAAGGAAAATGTGGAAAAAGCTCTTCTAGACAGTAATGTTGCCCTAGAACAAACAGATAGAATCCTTAAATCCGTAGAAGAAACATTTGGAGAAGACGTTCCTGTAGCTGAGCATCTTATTGAAAAAAATGCGCTCGAAAAAAATGCTATTAAACTAGAAAAAATTGGTCTCGAAGATCAAGTCGGAGAGCTTACTCTTCAACTTGAAGAAAAGAATTCCAAAATTCAAGAACAAGAGGAAGAATTATCTGAGAAAAATATTGAATTAACTGAGAAAATTGTTGAACTTTCGCAGAAAACACAAGAACTAGAAAGCTTCGAAGAAGAGAAAAAATCGTATGATGTTGTTTTACATGTTAAGCCACAAAAAGCTTCTCAAATAACATCACAAAAAATAAATGGTAAAAAATGCATCGTAATTCCAATGGAAGAAAACGAAAACGCTACAATAAACGGTGTAAGCGTAAATAAATAACTAAATAGATTAATATGACGGGAGCAATTATCATGAAGTTTTAAATCAACTAACACGATAATTGACTCCCGTCAATTGTTTTACTTATTTAAACTTTATCTTCTTAAAGCTTTCTTTTTTTTAAGTTTTCTTTTTTTAAAGCTTTATCTTTGCTGATTCATCCTTAACTGGATAAACATTACCTAGTTTAGATGTTTTTATTTCTGACATAAGTTTATTAAATAGCTCTAAAAACTGTGCCTCCACCTTATCGAAAGGCTCAAATTCATAACTCATATCACTTAAAATCATAGGTTCCTCTGGTCTTTGTTCTATTCCCATAAAATGCTTATACTCATAATAATAACAAGCATCGTTAATGCCCTTTATAAGAACAGAAGCCTCTCCCATAGGAACTTCTCCTAAAAACTTTCTATAAATAGCACCCTGTACCTGATTCTCAATCTGCAAATACATTGTCATATTTTTCTTAGAAGAACCGACTACATCTGATAAATATGCCTCACTTGCATCATGAAGAAGACAGCCTAATGACACCTCTGGAACATAATGTCTACTCATTGCTTCTTTGCAACACTGAATACTATGCTGTCCTACCGAAAAAAACGAAGGATAATGCCCATTTAACCTTACCATCATTGATAAAGCATGTGCTATATCTTCAATTTTTATATCCTCTAATTTAGGATCCATTGCATTAAATCTAATCTTTGAGTATGTAACAAAACCTTCTTCCATAGCATGTACCTCGTTCATAGTAAAGTTATTCACTATATATCATATCGACTTAGCCTATTTCTATTATTATAATTTCAGACTAATAATAGGAAATCTTCTGACATCTATTATTATAAACTCTAAAAAATAATAAGAAATTTGCCACCTATAACTACTCATCTCTAAAAACAAATCTTATAATTTAAATAACAAGTAAATCTTATAATTAATCTTCAAATAATAAAAAACTAAAAATAAAAGCTATATTCAAATTAAACGTTAAACACTAGCTGCTTATTTTTCCTAAATGTGTCTAAGAAAATATCCAGTACCATTTCCTGTTGCTCGTTTGATGAAATGGATGCCTTGCCGTCTTTTTTTTGTTTTCCATAATCACCAAACTGCGAATGATTAGCACCAGGCAATTCATACAAAATAGCATCTTTTGGTAAATTTGCTTTATATTTCTCCAGTTTGGTTTTATTCAAGACACCATCTTTGCTTCCATAAACAGATAACACTTTAACGTCTGTCTTCGATAAATCCTTGATTGAATACGCCGCAAGCAATACCAATCGATCAATTTTATCTTTATTTTTTGCAGTATAATTAGCTGCCATGGCTCCACCCATGGAGTGCCCCATAATGGTCCACTTTTTGATATTACTATTCTTTTTACTGTTAATAATATCATCAGCTGCATTTTGTTTTAAAATAGCCAAACGCATTGGCATCTTAACAATAAAAAATTCATATCCACTTTCTGCAAATTTTGACGCTAATCTTGAATAAGAAGTTTCTTCAACTTTAGCTCCCGGATAAAAAATTATTGCCTCTGTTATATTCTTTTGTGTTGGCTTAAATAAATAATAATTATCTTTCTCCTCTACAATAACTTTTTCGTTACTTATAAGAGCTCTCTTTGCCACACTACTTGCTTTATAATAATCATTAATAAATAATAATGCTCCAAAAATAATGCTTACTATTATAACTGCAACAACCATTATCCTTGCAATCTTTTTTGCATCATTAGTAGATTGATTTTTTTTATTTTTACCTAACATAATTATACCACGTTTTACCCCTTAATTTTATCTATTTAATTATACTCATTTGCATACACAATTTTTCCTATGATTATTCATAATATATTTTCTTACACAATCTTTAGAGGAAAATAATTATCTTACCAGGAAATAACCTCTGTTCCTGTTTCAGTCACAAGCACCTGAATCTCCCATTGTGCTGAAGGAAGACCATCTTCTGTGTAAACTTCCCAATCTCCATCCTGGTAAATTTCTACTCCACCCATATTAACCATTGGTTCAATTGTAAACATCATTCCTGGAACTAACAACATACCAGTACCGGCTTTTGTATTATAACCAACCCATGGTTCTTCATGAAATTCATTTCCTACACCATGTCCACCAATTTCTCTAACTACAGTATATCCGTTAGCATATGCATGGTCATGCACAGCCTGTCCCATATCACCTAGGAATCCCCAAGGTTTAGTTGCTTCAAGCCCTTTTTGAACGCATTCTTTTGTAACATCTACTAATCGTCTCTTTTCTGGACTAACTTCACCTATACAAAACATTCTAGATGAATCTGAATAATAACCATGATAGATTGTTGAACAATCAACATTTACAATATCGCCTGATTTTAAAACAACATCTTCTGATGGATAACCATGACATACCTGATCATTAACTGATGTGCAAACACTATAAGGATATCCCTCATAATTTAAATCTGCTGGAATACCTCCCATAGATGTTGTTATATCATACACCCATTTATCAATTTCGGCTGTTGTCATGCCCTCTTTAATGTGTTCTTCAATGTAATCTAACACTGCTACATTAATTTTAGCACTTTCTTTTATTTTTTCAATTTGTTCTGGTGTCTTAATTAATTCTCTTGGTGGAACCTCTGCACCTTGACGCTTAAATTGTTCGATTTTAGCATCAAATCTCTCATGACAAACCTTATACTTTTTTCCACTTCCACACCAACATGGGTCATTTCTTCCTATCTTCATTTTTACTTCTCTACTTCTTTCCGATTGCATCTCCCTAATGCTTCAAAATCACATTTTGTGCCTTATCAATACCTTAAAAGAATACTATACTTCTTTCTAGTGTTTCAAGGTCACATTTCCAAAATCGATTCTCATCCACACTTTTTTTACAATCTTATAATTATATTTTTCTAACAAGTTCTTGTAAGCATCTTGGTTAAAGTCATAATCTCCTTCATCCACGCCATCAAGTTGCTCACAGACGTATTGCTCTTTTTGAGCAATTGCCACCTTCTCCATTGTATCATAAATATCCTTTTTTTTAACCCCTAATAATTTATCTCCACCTCGATCTTTTAAATCTTCCCAAAAATCTTCTTGTGAATTTTTTAATTTTTTCTTTTCTTCATCCGTTAATACTATGTTATCCTTTAACGCTTTCTTGTAAAAAAAATAATCGTGTATTCCCATATCAACGGTTGCATTTCTTGCGGCATACTTAATAAATTGCCCATTTGTATGTAATTTCCAATACTTTTCAGGATGTTTGCTATCGTAGACTTTTGCCTTTTTCTCAACTTCAGACTCTTCATATGCCACATAAAAAGCAAAATTGCGCAAAGTCAGGTCATCACCATCAACTACTGCGCAAACTCTATCAAGATTTTTTGAATAAATCAAATTTCTTTTATTATTAAAATTTATTTTTGAATATAACAACAATAATCCTAAGACAGACGCTAGGATTATTGTTATTAAAAAACGATTATTTTTATATGAAAACTTTTTAAATCTATTACCTAATGCAATATTCATATAAGCCTCCACTAAAAAACATCATAGAATATTCATATTTTTACGTATTAACTAAACTCTACGTACAGCTACGATTGGTTTGTAGTTTACTGAACAGTATGTAATACCCTTTTGGCTATTAAGAGCACTTAATAACTGTCCGCCACCTGCATAGATACCTACATGTCCATTATAACATACGATATCACCTGGTTGCATTGCAGAAGGGCTAACTGCTGTACCAACACCTCTCATTGCTCCTGAACTATGTGGTAAGCTCTTACCATACTGAGCATATACAGCCATTACGAATCCAGAGCAATCACATCCGTTTGTTAAACTTGATCCACCCCAAACATAACGACCGCCTACGAAGCGACTAGCATATGATAATGCTGATCCGTTTGCTGGTGGAAGTGGTCCATTCGATGGTGTATTAGATGCCATACCAGCACCACCTGTTTTTCTGTTGCTCTTTGATGTTTTAGCTTGTCCGTTTGAAGCACCATTATTATTTGTTGCCTGTGCTGCTCTTTGAGCTGCAACTTGTTGATTAATTAAAGCTTGTTGTTGTTTAACTGTTGCTGTATATGAAGCTGCTAATTGTTTAGCCTGTGCAATCTGTTGGTCAAATGAACCAGACTGTGCTTTTAAAGCATTAATTTTGTTATTTAATTCACCCTGCTGAGCATCATATTCTGATTTAGATTCCTGTAATTCAGACATATCGTTTTGTAACTGTTTTGTTAAGTCTTCAACTTTTTTAACAGCTGCTTTATATTTTTCTAATAAAGTCTTATCTGTTTTATAAACTGAAGAAACATATTCAATGTTACTTAACATGTCAGCAAAGTTCTTTGAATCTAATACAGCTTCCCATAATGAATCTGATGAGCTGTTTTCATACATATATTTAATACGATCAATCATCGCATTGTATTCTTTTTTCTCTTCTTCTTTAGCTTTTGCTAAATCTTTATTTGCTTTATCAATTTCCTTCTGTTTGTTAGCAATGTCGTTTTTTAGTCCCTCTTGTGCACTCATAATCTGAGCTAACTCTTTTGTAGATTGATCTACCTGAGACTCTAAAGCCTGCTGCTGCTGGAAAATCTTATCAATTTTTCCGTTAACATCTTTTAAGTTTTTCTCTGCTTCAGCTTTCTTTTGTTTTGCATCAGTAGCATGAACGTTATGAACAAGTGTGCCTTCGAATAATCCTGCTGTTGGCGCACTAAATGCTAAACATCCAGCCATTACTACCGACATAATACCTTTTCTGTTATTCTTTACTACTTCTGTAAAATTACGCGATTTCATTTTATCCTCCAATATTATTGTTTATGCCTATGAGATATGTGTCTCAAACTTCTCGTTTACTTTTCCTAATACTATTGTTACACAAATGTTAAATAAAATCTACCCCTTTTTTCATTTTTTTGTAATATTTTTCATTTTTTTTTACATTTTCACAGAATGAACACACTTTCTTCACAGAATATTCTTAATTTCGATCCGTTTTACACTTCTTTTTACATCAATCTATTACACGCTTCTACTATTTTATCTGCTCTATTTTACAATTAATGAATTTCTGAAATATTTCACAACTTTTTCTCGGAGGATTTTGAAAAAAGATGTGAAAATATTTCACTCATATTTCCTGTTTTTTTAATAATATTTTTTTAAAAATCTCTTAGAATAAATATAACCCTAATAAATAATAATATTTGGAGTTTCTAATCATTTCAATTCTGCATTTTTTACTTTTTTATTACTTTTTAATTACTTTTTAATTTACACTATACTTTTTATTTTTAACTTCACACACCATACAACCGAATTCAATGTACATAAAAGAAATCAAGAATATATTACTCCTTAGGTTAAAGGGGCAGATTTTTTTTAACTGCCATAAAAAAATATAACGGAATAATTTAGACTATCACCGCTAACATATATATCGTTTTATTTTTTATTCTCATTAATACTTTTTTCATTTTTGTAAAAATTTTTTTTATAAATATATGTAAAAAGTATTTATAGTTTTTTACACTTGATGTACTTGATGTTGTGATTTACGAAAAAAAAACGCAGAGTTGTATTTTTCAACAACCTGCGATTTATTTATGTTACTTTTAAATTTTTAAATCTTTAAAACCCTCAAAACTCGTTAACTCTTTAAAGCTATTAAATTTAACACAATTTCATGCGTATGTCTTTTGTAATAATATCTGTATAACTAAAGGATAATAGCTGTGGCGGATTAGTCGCCTTGCTATCTTCTACTAAGACTGTAAAAACACTAGGATATGCTTTTTGAATAACCCCTTCTTGAATATCCACTTTGTTGCGCCCACGATCAAGTACAATCATAACTCTACTGCCACATTGCTGATTCACTGATGCGCGAACTTTGTTGATATCTGCTTTTTCCATTTTTAATCCTCCTCTGCTTGAGCATATTATAACATAACACAACTTCAAGTTAATTTTAGTATATCACAGCACTAAAATTTTTGCAATAGTTCGAATATAAGTATTTCTTTTCTTTCTTTTATATACATTTCATTTTATATATATAATATCACAAAAATAAGTCGTTTTTGTGTCTTTTGTGTGATTATTTTTCATTATAAACTTTTTTTGATTTTTTTTAGCTTTTTTTATGCATTTCTACTTATTGCATTTACGTATTCAACTAGGCTATAATATTATGTATAAATTAATAATGAATAAGCGAGGTTAATATAATGAGAACTATATTATGTATTCTCTTTATCACCATTTTTTTGATTTTTAGCTTACCTGTAATGCTGCTTGAATTTATTGTAGGTAAATTCAGTAAACATCACTCTGACAAGGTAATGCTTGCTTATGTTCAATTTGGATTTAAAGCTATACTTTTAATATCTGGTGTTAAATTAATTATCGAAAATGAGGAAAACGTCCCTAGAGATAAGGCTGTTCTTTACATTGGTAACCACAGAGGCTTCTTCGATATTGTAGCTACTTATTCGCGTTGTCCTAATTTAACAGGATATATTTCTAAAAAGAGTATTGAAAAAGTACCTATAATTTCATTTTTGATGAAGCGAGTATATTGTTTACTGATGGATCGTAGTGATATTCGTCAAAGCATGGGTGTTATTTTAAAAGCAATCGAATATGTCAAATCTGGCATTTCTATTTGTATTTTTCCAGAGGGAACACGTATAAAAACATCTGACAAAACAAAGACTCTTCCTTTTAAAGAAGGAAGTTTTAAAATTGCCCAAAAAGCGAAATGTCCTATTGTTCCTATGGCTATAACTGGAACAGACGATGTCCTTGAGAATCATTTCCCATGGATTAAGCGTGCTAAAGTTGTTGTGCGCTATGGAAAGCCTTTTTATGTTGAAGATTTAGAAAAGGATCAACAGAAGAAAGTCGGTCTTTACACGCAGACAATAATCGAAGATATGCTTATAGATATTGTTAACAAACATTATTAAATTCAAATTAAAAAGCTTTTATCAATTGAGAACTATATGTGTAACATATATCTATCTTAACGATAAAAGCTTTTTTCTTTCTATATTTTATTCTTATTTTAAAATTTCAATACAGTATTTTGGTAATTCTACAGTATTTCCTTTTTTGCTTGGATTATTCTCATCCACCTGCAATAAACCTCCTATTTTAGCCTCTTTAACAGGTTTTCCATTTATTTCTAGCCCTTTTAAATCAACCTTCACTGCCTTATCGGTCGTGTTAAAAATCAATAATATTTCTTTACCATTGTATTTCTTTTTCAATACACAAACTTTCTTATTAGAATATTCTTCCAAAAATTCTGTATCACCTCTTGCAATTTCAGGATAAATATTTCTCAATTTAACGGCTTGTTTTACATAATTTAAAATAGAATAATTGTCTGTCTCTTGCTCGCTAACACTAGGATAAATCATTTTTGTTTTTTCTGCATCAACTGGATCATTACAACGTCCTTTATACTTTGTACCATCTTTCCAATACATTGATAAACGTTTGTTTTCATCCTTTCCTGAGCCTTTCATGCCTATTTCTTCACCATAATATATAAACGCATTACCTGACATCATTAGATTCATTCCTTGCGCCATTTTTATCTGGTTTTTTGCATTTTTTCCATCATAATAACCTGCGCTTCTGCACAAATCATGATTAGTATAAAATGGTGCGCTAATGCCATTTGGATTGTTTTTTTTCATCAATGAATCAACTTCTTGTATTGCCATTCCATAGGTACTTGCTCCATTGTCAGTTGTCTGAGACAATACTCTTGAAATATATCCATCTTTATCTGCAAAAGAAAAATCAAAGAAACTATCAATTCCACTCTTATAGTATTCTGTATAAATTGGATATTTTTCCCATACTTCTCCAACAGTATAGATATCTTGTTTTTGAGAACGAACCATATCATTAAACCATTTCAAAATCTTTACATTTTCAGTTGTATTCCCTGATATATATTCTTTTGCGGCATCTAATCTAAAACCATCAACACCTTTATCAATCCAGAATTTAGTAATCTGTGATATTTCATTTCGAACATCTTCATTATATAAATTGAGATCCGGCATTTTCTCCCAAAAAACAGATTCATATGAATATTCTGTACCTGCTATTTTATGATATCCTGATTTTGTCTTATCTTTTGTAAAATTGTAATAATTAACATATTTACATACTTTTGGATCCGGCTCTTCTCCTGCTTGTAAAGTCTTTAAATATTTAACAGCTTCTTTAAACCATGGATGCTCTGATGATGTATGATTCATAACAAAATCAATAATTACATGTATCTTTTTTTCATGACATTTTTTTACTAATTCTTCAAAATCTGCCATTTTTCCATAATCTTTATCGATGTCCATATAATCTTTTACATCATACTTATGATATGTTGTAGATGGCATTATCGGCATTAACCATATCTCATTTGCACCTAAAGATTTTATGTAATCTATTTTTTTTGTAACACCTTTTAGATCACCTTTTTTATCACCATCACTATCATAAAAACTTCCAACAAAAACTTCATAACAAGTTCTGTATTTATCTTCTATCACATTTAATTTCTGGTTGTTTACCTTCATCATGTATGGAATCTTTGTAGATTTCGAATCATTTTTTCCAAAAGAACAACCGCCTAATGCACTTGCTAATAGACTTACAATACATAAAAAACAAATAATTCTTTTACTGATATTTAATTCTTTTGATGAATACAAATCTTTCTTTTTATTTATAACTTCAAATCTATATAATTTCATAACTCGCCCACCTCTTGAAAAAAGACGCCTCGGAAGATTTCCGAGACGCCTCCTTGAATAAGATATTGATCTATAATTAAAAATTTCTATTTTTAACCTATAATCATTAACCTTTAACTGCACCTGATAATCCATCAACATAGAATTTCTGCATGAAGATGAATAAAAGAGTAATTGGTATTGATACAAGTACAGCACCTGCTGCCCATGATGTATACCATTTTTGGATGAATTCTCTTTCAAGCATGTTATACAATCCTACTGATACTGTCCAATACTGATCATTTGCACCAACAATAACTTTTACAAATATAAAGTCAAGCCATGGTCCTAAGAATGCAGTTAATATTGTGTAAACTATAATTGGTTTTGATAAAGGACAGATGATCTTATAGAAAACCTGGAATTGTGAACATCCATCCAATATCGCTGCCTCTGTAAGTGATTTTGGTACTGTATCAAAGAAACCTTTTGCAATATAGAAGCCTGCTCCGGCTCCTGCTGAATAAATAAGTACCAATGCCAATTTGATTAATCCACCCTGTGTCAATCCTGCAAGTTTTAAAATAAAGTATACAGCTACCATTGACATAAAAGCAGGGAACAAACCTAATATCATTGCTAAATTCATAAAAGGTTTTCTCATTTTAAATCTTAATCTTGACATACAATAAGAAGTACATAAAACAAATAATGTTGCAATCATACATGAGAAAATTGAAATTTCTAATGTATTTAAAAACATTCTAGGGAAATTAATTACCTGTGTATCAGTAAATAATCTTGTATAATTGTGTAATGTTAAATGTTTTGGGAAGAAATAATTAACATTAACACCTGATTCCTTTCTAAAACTTGTCATTATTACCCAAAAGATTGGGAATAACCATATCAATGACAATACCGCTAATATAACATGTATTATAATATTTTTAACTTTTCTCGCACTACTAAAAGAACGAGTTCTTTTTGTCTTTTCCATTTTTACGTTCTGAGTCATTATTGGAATCCCTCCTCATCCTTATAAGATGCAGTATTTCTATATGTTACTAATGCAACTATAGATAGGACAATAAATGTCAAGATACCAATTACAGCACCTATATTATAGTATTTATAATCAATTGTCAGTTTATATAACCATGTTACCAACAAGTCTGTCTTACCTGCAGTCTGACCAATTGGTTGTGGTGCACCTCCACTTAATAAGTAAATAACGTTAAAGTTATTTATATTACCAGTGAACTGAGTAATAATGTAAGGACCCATAATAAACATGATATATGGTAGTGTTATTTTAAAATATATCTGAACTGGATTAGCTCCATCAATTTTTGCTGCTTCATATAATTCAGCAGGAACATTTTGTAAAACACCTGTAACCTGTAACATTGTAAAAGGTATACCAATCCAACAGTTTACAAGAATAATTGTAACTCTTGCCCATGTTGCATTTGTCCAAAATGGTAGTGCTTTTTTAATTAGTCCTGCATTAATTAACATTGTGTTAATTGCTCCATTTTCTTGTAGAAGAGTTCTCATTATAAGTAATGTAACAAACTGTGGTACAGCAATTGATATTACAAAGCACAATCTCCAAAGTGCCTTACAATGCGTTTCTTTTCTATTAATTACAATTGCTAAAATCATTCCTAAAAAGAAATTTGAAAATGTTGCACATACTGCCCAAATTAAAGTCCATCCAAGTACTGGCCAGAATGTTTTTCCTATTTTTCCACCTAAACCAAGTACTAATACGAAGTTCTTCAAACCTACCCAATCAAATAAGACTAGGTGATTTCCTATATCCGAATAATTTGTAAATGCCATTGAAATCATAAATAACAATGGTAAAATTGTAAAAATCAAAATACCTGTAAAAGGTAAAAACATTAAAAATTTATGTAAGTTACAATCGAATAAATCTTTGATATCGTCTTTAAAGCTCTTAACTTTCCAGCCTTGTTCTTTAAAGTACTGTGCTTTATAAGCACTCTTTATATTATCACATAAAAAGTAAATAAATAGTACTGTCATTGCTATCGTAACAACACCATAAAGCAATAGCAAAACAGAGTTATCGCCTTCTACGTATTCATATACTCCTTTACTTGCGTTCCATACCTCTCCTTCTTTTCTATATCCAAGAGATGGAAACATCTTCAAGTAATATAATCCTTGTGTGAGCATAAACCCTATATAACTTATCTCTATTGCTAAATAAATCACACCTTTTATGAGTTGTCCACTTGCCATATTACCTAAACCCATAATAACAGCTGACAATCTAGTAAATATGTTACCTTTTGAAAGCGCATTTTTTAGGGTAAATGGTGTGGCGAAATCCGATTTCTGTTTAGCTATTTTCATCCTAAAACCTCCTGATTAAGATTTTCTCTTAACCTATTTATCATTTCATTTTACACACATTTTTTACATTTGTGACAGAAGTAACGATATTTCTTACTCCCGCCACAAATGATTTTCATAGTTAGTATTTATTTCATGTTAGTATTTTCGCTCTTATTTCGTTTGTATTATATATTATGAAATTTTTGAACCATTAACCTGTTTGTTGAATTCTTCTGTCTTATCTTTGTAGTTGCTTTCTGTTACTTCATTGTTAACAAGTGCTTTACCAAATGGTTGTGCAGCATCCCAATATCCCTGCATACCGAATAATGGTTGTACAATTGTTGACTCTTTGCTTGCTTTAACTAATGCTGAAACTGCTGCGTTGTCTAAGATTTCTTTCTTAGATGTTAAGTTTTTGTTTACTGGAGCCTGTTTTCTTGTATCAAAGTGAGCCTGCTGTGCTTTTTCACCACCTAAGTATTTAGCTAAAGCAACTGCAACTTCCTGGTTTTTGCATTTAGGGTTAACACCGATTGCTTTTGAACCAAGGAAACCTTTCATCTGCTGATCTTTTCCATCAATCTTGATTGTTGGAAGAACAGCTGTTCCTACGTTCTTTTCTCCACCAAGTGCTTCAACTACTTTGTCATAGTTCCAGTTACCATCAAAGATAGCATTTACAGCGCCTGTTCCTAATGGTGTAATTGAATCTCCATCATCACCAATTACTACAAAGTTAGGATTTTTAACTAATCCCATTAAGTATTTTGTAACTGGTGCAGCTTTTTCTGATGATAAATCAATTTTATCTTTTTCTGTAGCACCATCTTTACCATAGAATGTACATCCGTTAGCTGTGTACATTGCTGATAAGTACCAACCATTTGTAAGTGGGAATGATACTTTACCTTTTTCTAACATTTTATCTAAGCTCTTAACATCATCTTCTGAGAACACTCTCTTGTCATAGTACATAAAGAATGCATTTGATGTATAAGGAATACCATAGTAGTGTCCTTTGTATTTAACTGAGTTAGCAATATTTTCATCATTTGATTCTTTTACGTATTTTTCTGTATCTCCACCAAGTTTAGCAATACCACCAGCTTTAACAAGATCTACAAGCTGATCATTTGCAAACATATATACATCTGGAGCTGCTGAAACGTCTTTTGTTACAACTTGTTTAGCATCAGACTCTGATGATTTCTGATATTTGAATTTAATTTTCCATTCTTTGTGCTCTTTAGCAAAGTTTTTACACTGTGTCTGTAGCCATTCTCCGTTATCTTTTGCCTGATCTTCTGCTGGACCCATTACTGTAAGTGTAATTTCATCATTTCCTGATGTTTTTTTGTCATTTGTTGCTCCACAACCAGCAAACATTGTTGTTGCCATTGTTCCAGCTAATACTAGTGGTAATACTTTTCTTTTCATAGTTTTCCTCTCCTTTTTTACCTTATTATATTAATTTTATTTATATAAAATGCTTCATGCACTTTATAGTCTATTTTTTATTATGTTAATAGCCACTCCCTATAGAAAAACTATCTTCTATATATTGCTGCAAGATTTCTAATCCATGTCCTTCGTTTTTCGCTTAAGCGATCACTGTTAAGTCTCCATCTCCAATTATATCCTACTGTTGATGGATAATTCATTCTCGCTTCATTTCCCAGCCCCAAGATATCTTGCATTTGGATTATCGCTATAGCTCCAATACTCTGATATGCTGCTCTAATTATTCCATCAGGTATCTCTTTTCTATCTGTAATATTCAGATACTCGTATAAATATGCCAGCTCAAATTCAGTTTTGTTTCTAAAGAAACCAACCAACGTGTCATTATCATGCGTACCTGCGTATACAACAACTTCTGTATTATCATAATTATGTGGCAAATACTCATTCGACGTATCATCATCAAATGCAAACATTAATACTTTCGTTCCTAACCAGCCTGCTTTTTTTAACAGTTTATTTACTCCCGGTATCAACGCCCTACCACAATAGGTATCTGCAATTATTGGTGTATCCCCAACGACCTGATTGATTGCATTTACAAATTTTCTTCCTGGTCCCTTAAACCATTTTGCTTTTTTTAAATCAACAGCTTTATATGGTACCGCATAATCTTTTATAATTCCTGAAAAATGATTAAACTTGATTATATCAAACTTTTCAGCTGCCCATTTAATTCTCGACTGCCACCATTTAATAATTTCCTCTTCATTCGATGCCCAATCATAAAGTGGCATTCCCCAAATCTGACCTTTGCTTGAAAACTTATCAGGTACAGAAGCTGAAACATAATCAGGTTTTCCATCGCTGTCTATTCTGAAACGTTCGGGATTACACCATACATCGCAACTATCAAGTGCCACATAATATGGTATGTCTCCCACGATACTTACTCCTCGAGAATTTGCATACTCTTTTAATCTTATCCACTGCTTCCAAAATTCGTACTGACAGAACTTTACGAAGTTTATTTGTGAAAAGTTTTTCTTTTTTTGTAGTTCTAAAACTTCCTTATTTCTATCCTTGATGCTTTGATCCCAACTAGTCCAACTTCCGCTATTTCCAGTTTGTTTCAGTGCTACAAAAAGTGAATAATCATCCAACCACCAATCATTATTCTCATCAAATTCTCTGAAATCATCATCATTGATATTAAATCTTTCGAAGGCTTTATAAAGCACCCTATATCTACTTTCATATATAGCTTCATAATCAACTCTAGAATACTCTGATCCCCAATTGTATTCTCTGATTTCTTCACTTTTCAAAAGTCCTTCTTCTACCAGCAAATCCAAATCAATCAAATAATGATTACCAGCAAATACCGAAACCGTTTGATATGGACTATCACCATATGTCGTTGGTCCAATAGGAAGAACTTGCCAATATTTTTGTTTTATATCAACTAATAAATCTACAAAACCATAGGCTTCCTTGCCTAATGTTCCAATACCATACGAGGATGGTAAGCTAGATATTGGGAGCAAAATCCCTGCTCCACGAATCATCATATAACTTTCAACTCCTTCACTCTTGATATTTGAAAATACATACTTTATAGTCACATATCTTTCGCGTTTTTTCGTTTCTAAGTATATTTTAGTTTTTAAAGCCCTATTTTGTCAACGATTTTCGAATAATAACTTTAATTTTATGTAAATTCACCTTTTTTGTAGCCCTTTTTTAGTAAAAATCACAACATTATTAGCCCTTTTTTTCGAAAAAAAACTACCTTTTTTGATTGATAAGTTTTATTGAATCACATATAATATAATTACAGATACAAATATATTTTTAGGAGAATTCAGATGGTTACAATTAAAGAAATTGCAGATAGACTTGGCGTATCAATCAGCACTGTTTCCAAAGGCTTAAATGGTGCAAGTGATATTAGCGATGAATTAAAACAAATCGTTCTTGATACTGCTGTCGAAATGGGTTATTCAACCAAAAGATCTAGAAGTGAAAAATACAGAAAGGTTGCTATTTTTGTTGAAAATATGGAGTATAACGACATCGATGACTTTGGTTACGATATCGTACTTGGCTTCAAGCAGAATGCTTTTAGACAAAAATTTGAAGTAGATGTAATTCCTGTCACTCCAGCTTTGCAACAACAGGAACGATATGATACTTATTTACTAAAGAATCAGTATTGTGGAGCTTTTCTTATTGGATTTGCCCTTCATGATGAATGGATGAAACAACTTGAAACAACAACAATGCCAACAGTACTACTAGATAACTTTATACCTGAGAATCCAACAGTTGGTTATGTTGGTACAGACAGTAATGAGGGTATTGATATGGCTGTTAAATATCTACACAATTTAGGACATACAAATATAGCTTTTTTGAATGGTTCTCTCCATTCTAAAGTATCTGACGATAGACAAACCGCTTTTGAAAACAGTATGAAAAAATGCGGACTCGTCCCACAAAAAAATCTAATGGCTCATGGTTTTTATGTTGCCGATAGTGCAAAATACCATGTACCGGGCTTTTTATCTAATGGTGCAACTGCTATTATTTGTGGTAACGATTTAATAGCAAGTGGTGTAATTAATGAATGTAAAATGCGTGGTTTTAGAATACCTGAAGATATTAGTGTTATTGGTTTTGATGACATTCCTATTGCATCAACCACTGAACCAACTCTCTCTACTATCCGTCAGGAACGTAATGAGTTAGGTCGCTGTGCTCTTGTTGCACTTCTTTCTTTAATTAACCACATTCCAATCAGTATTACTTTACTTAGACCACAATTAATTATTCGTGATTCTTCTGGATGTGCACCTGTCAAAAAAAAATAAATATACAACTTTAAACGCTTTACAAGCGCCTAAAAATTGATAACTAAGGAGGTATCATTATTATTTCACGAAAGAAATTAATACAACTGTTTGCTCCTATAGTTTTAACACTTTGTCTCTTGTTTAATACAACAGGTTGTTCAAAAGTAACTGAATTGTTCTCATCTCAGGATAATGCTTATTATGATTCTCCAAAATTTTGGGAAGCTACAACTCCTGACCCAAAACAAAAAGGCTTGTACAAATTAGAGAATCCTTTTTTTGAAAACAAGCCTTATAACAATTTAGCTAATTTTGGAAACAACATACTTTTAATTGGGGAAGCTCGTTATGATTCAATTAAATCTGATCTTCCATTATATTCTTTTGACATTTATGACCCTTGGGAAAATGAGATTAGTCAATCTTTAGATGCCAAAGATTTGTTATGTACAAAATATGAAATATCAGATGATCACCTTTTATGTTTTAGTGGCAAAAACAAAACTTTATCTATTTATGATAAAGAATTATCTTTAGTTTACCGCTTGAAAATTAAGGATTTAATCGGAAAGGAAGATTATAAATCTTTTACATATTCTTTTAATAGTAGTAACGAAAAATTATTTGCCCTAAAAAAGGATGGTACTTTGTACACAATTACTTTGTCAGATAAAATTCATCATAATAAGCTATTTAAATTTTTTGAAAAAAATGACAGCTACAGTAACGCAAGTTACAAAAAAACAGATTCAAAGTACAGAGATTGCTATATCATTGGCGATAATGAAGCTAAAAATAAATTCTTTGTTCGTGGCGTTAACACCAATTCATATCGTTATTCCTACGGTGTTTTTAACACAGCCAAAAATGCTTTAACAAATACCTACCCTGGAACAGCTTATTATAGAGGTGACTCATGCAACGAACATATAATTGTTCAGGTGGATTACAACAGAAATTATTGGAAATTCATTGACACCAAAGATAATACATCCAAATATTTTTATGCTAAAAATTGTGTAAAAGCAAAACCTTATGGCAACAATAATCTTATGCTACGCAGAGATATCGGATACGACCAGGCTGTAAAAAGACAAAACATTACTTCAGTATTTACTGCTTATTCTTCTTCTGGCAAGGCTATATCTTCAATCAAATTGGACTTTGGCAACGCCGAAAAAGGAAAAGAGAACTATTTATCAAAGGATCAGATTTACTTAGAAAAAAGCGGATGCTGTTTTATCCTAAAATACGACTTAAAAGGTAATCCTTTTATTTATATTTGGAAAATTAATGCATCCTCACTAAAGCAAAACAACAATTCCGACACGAGCAATAGTGTTTCTAGTGACAGTAACAGCTCTGACGATAACTCTAACAGCGATTACACTATCGAGGATTTATCTTTTTTCGATAATCTATTAGATTTACAAAATTCAAAATCCAACGAAACCGGTGTAATCATCAACAATTTGAAGGATAACAATACCTATAAATGGGATAGTTTATCAGAAGCCAGAAAATTTGCTGATAAAATAGAAAATGATTACGGTATTAAGGTGTTTATTGGGCCTCAAGTTCCCAAAAAAATCGATGTTTTTAGTGTCAAACAAAACTTAGATGCTGACGAGATAATGGAAAGTCTTGAATCATTAAATAAGATTCTTTCCTCTTATCCTAAAGATTTTTTCAAACAACTTTGTTTTTCTGACATCTATGGCATCAGGATTTATATCGCTAACTCAATAGGTTCAAAGCACGACAACACGATTGCCGATCCAAGTGGTTTTGTTAATACCATTGATTCTTATCTTGTTATGGTCCTAGATTCATCCTACAGCTGGGATTGGCCATACACCGTCAACCATGAGTTTTCTCATATGATTGACCGAAAACTTGAATTTGAGCATTCCTATAATCCATCATTAACCTATAATGAGGAAGAGTGGAACAAGTATAATCCAGCTGGTTTTGAATATCTACAGACATACAATAATTACTCTAAAAGTAAAGGATATTCAAAAAATCCAAAATACTTTATTGATAGTTACGGAACAACTTTTGCAACCGAAGATAGAGCTGAGATATTCGGATCTGCTATGGCTTATCATTTGAATGGCTCAAACAAGCAATATTTTGCTCAAAATAGCCCTATTAGAGCTAAGATGGAATACTATTGTCAATGTATACGACAAGGGTTTCCTTCGTCAAATTGGGATAAAGTAATGCCATGGGAAAGATGTTTAAACGAATAAATAAGTAAAGAATAAAATTCCTTATTGCTTAACGAACCAACTGCAAGTAGGTGAATGGTTCTGTTATTGCAATAAGGATTTTTTATACAAAAAAATCCATAATCTTACGATTATGGATTAAATCATGCCGGCGACCGGAATCGAACCGGTACTGTGTCGCCACAACAGGATTTTAAGTCCTGCGCGTCTGCCAGTTCCGCCACGCCGGCACGTTATTTATATATAACAAGAGAGATTTGATAAATTAATGGGCAGTGGTGGATTCGAACCACCGAAGCAATTTGCAGCAGATTTACAGTCTGTCCCCTTTGGCCACTCGGGAAACTGCCCATTCGGTCATCAAGATTTCTCCTGACAAGATAGAAGTATATCACCTTTAAGTATAAAATGCAAGTACTTTTTTCAATTTTTTTCTTTTTTTTTAATTTTTACAGAATTATGATTTTTATTCTTCTTTTTTCTGTTTTATATAAAAACTATACCCCAGCCTAAGATATAAAAACTATACCTCAGCCTAATCCATACAGATTTAGCTAAATAATAATGACTTCTCTTTAAATATTTTAAACAGATAATAGCAGCTCCTTTCTATGCAAAAAAAAAGACAGCGAACGCTGCCTTTTTAGGAGAAGGTATTTTTACTATGGGGTATAGCAAAAACTATATATAATGTATTGGGGGGTTTTTACAGGTATTATAATACCATCTTTAGATACAAAAGTGTCAACAAAATTACACTTATTTTTTACTTTTTTTTGTGCATATTCACTTATTTTTCACAGTTTTTATATTTCTCAAAAAACTACTGTTTTTTTCGTATTTTTTTCTGCGATTTTTTACAATTTATAAAAAAAGCTCAACCAATAGATAATAATCTATCAGTTGAGCCTCTAATTCCATTATGATTAAATATAATTATAATCCAATCTAATTATGATCTAATTAAATCATCAAATCCACTCATATCATAATCTGAATCACTGGTATCGTTTGAACAATTTGAGCCGTCTGTATGCTTAGCATTACCTGCGTCGTCTTTTTTATTGATATTACTTGAATCATTTGTAGCATTTCCATCTTTGTTTAATTCAATTTTAAATGAATTGCTATCTTTTAATTCTGCATCTACAACATCGTCATCGAATAATGCTTCAAACTCTTTGCGTGAAATCTTTTCTTTCTTCAAAAGAAGAGCTGCACATCTTTCTAAGACATCCATATTTTCGTTAATAATCTGAACTGCACGCTCATGTGCTTTATCAATTATAACTTTAACTTCTCTATCAATTTCTTCGGCAACGCCTTCGCTATAGCCTCTAGAACGTCCAAATTCATTGCCAATAAAGACTTCTTCATCATCGTTGTCATAGCATACTAACCCAAGCTTATCTGACATTCCAAAACGTTTAATCATTGCTTTCGCCATTCTTGTTGCCTGTTTAATATCTTGAGAAGCACCTGTTGTGATATCATCGAAGATTATTTCTTCTGCAACACGTCCTCCTAAATCAACGATAATCTCTTGGAACATTTTACCTTTGGTATTAAACATTTCATCTTTTTCAGGAAGAGGCATTGTATAACCCGCTGCTCCTTGTCCTGTTGGAATAATTGAAACTGAATAAACTGGTCCAACATCTGGCAAAACATGGAACAATATTGCATGTCCAGCTTCATGATATGCTGTAATTTTTTTCTCTTTTTCAGAAATGATTTTACTACGCTTTTCTTTTCCTAAACCTACTTTTATGAAAGCTTTTTTGATATCTTCTTGCATAATAAACGCTCTATCATATTTAGCTGCAAGAATTGCTGCTTCGTTCAATAAGTTTTCAAGATCCGCACCTGTAAAACCAGCTGTTGTCTGAGCAATCTGTTTTAAATCAACATCATCACTCAAAGGTTTATTTTTAGCATGTACTTCTAGAATTTCTTCACGACCACCTACATCAGGACTTCCGACATATACTTTTCTATCAAAACGACCTGGACGCATGATAGCTGGATCCAAAATATCTACACGGTTGGTTGCCGCCATTACGATGATTCCTTCATTAACTCCAAAACCATCCATCTCTACAAGCATCTGGTTAAGAGTCTGTTCTCTTTCATCATGGCCACCACCCATTCCAGCTCCACGTTTACGAGCAACTGCATCAATTTCATCTATAAAAACAATACATGGTGCATTTTTCTTCGCATCTTCAAATAAATCTCTAACACGCGATGCACCAACACCAACAAACATCTCTACAAAATCAGAACCGGAAATACTAAAGAAAGGTACTCCTGCCTCTCCTGCAATAGCTTTTCCTAATAATGTCTTACCTGTTCCCGGAGGTCCTACTAAAAGGATTCCTTTAGGAATTCTTGCACCAAGTCTTGTATATTTCTTAGGTGCTTTTAGGAAATCCACGATTTCTTCAACTTCTTCTTTTTCTTCCTTCAATCCGGCTACATCATTAAAAGTAATATGGTTATTTTCTTTTGTTGAAAGTCTAGCACGACTTTTTCCAAAATTCATCATTCTACCACCGCTACTATTATTTGCTGAATTGCTATTTGACATAAGTAGTCCAACACATACAATCAATACGCCTATAAGGATAATAGGTAAATATTTTAGAAATACGTCTTCTCGCTTCACATCAGACACATGATAATTTTTAAAGTTATAATCATTAATTATCTGCTGCTCAACGTTAATATTTGAAGAATAAAGTACTCTATGCTCTCCTCCCTCAAAAACGACTTCTATTTTACCTGTTGGAACCTGTTCATTTTGAACAATTGTTACCTCTTTAATTCTAGTGTTCTTATTTGCATTACCCTTTACTGTTTCTTTGATTTCTTTTCTAAATTCTTCACGAGTATATGTATTTGTCACTGTATTGCCTGTCCACCAATACCAAATGCCAAACAATAATAGCAATACCATAAAATATACTCCAAGCCCCTGAAATCTGTTCATTTTCTTATTCAACTTATCCCTCCTCCTTTACATTTTTATCTAAAATCACTCTATATCTTCTACAAAACCAATATATGGTAAATTTCGATATCTCTGATCAAAATCAAGACCATATCCAACTACAAATTTATCTGGAATAACAAATCCTGTATAGTCTACATTTACATCATCAACAACACGTCTATCTGGTTTATCTAATAAAGTACAAAGTGTTAATGTCTTAGGATTTCTACTTTCAAATAATTTTAGTAATCGACTTAATGTATTTCCTGAATCTATAATATCTTCAACAATAATTACGTTTTCACCTTCAACAGATTCCTCTAAATCTTTCTTTACATTGATTACACCCGAAGATTTAGTTGCTGCTCCATAACTAGAAACAGTCATAAAGTCAATAGTCATTGGTAATTCTATTCTTTTTGCTAATTCTGTTGTAAAGAAAATAGAACCTTTCAAAATACATACCAAAAATACTGACTCACCTTTAAATTTTTCTGTGATTTCTGCACCTATTTCAGCAATTCTTTTATTTAATTGCTCTTCTGTTAAATATACTGAAATATTATGTTTAGTTGTATCCATTTTAATTTCCTCCGTTATATTGAATTTCAAGAATACTTTCGGTCATATCAGAAATCCTATATGAATATCCTATTCTCATTCCTACTATCCATATTATTTCTGAATCTTGTGTCAACAATGGAATGTGGTCTCTTTCACTAGCTAAAACTTTTTCATCAATAAAATATGATTTTAGCTTTTTATGGTGTCCATCTGAATCGCTAACAATAAAATCGCCACTTCTTCTATTGCGAATTTGAAAGCCTTTTTTTATCTTATCATAATCTAAGTATTTAGTATACTTTTTTTTAATAAGGTCCTTGGGATTAACAGATGCATGTAACAATCGAACGCTGAAATAGCTTTTCGTTCCATCATTCAAAGAAATAATAAGTTTCTCTCCATCTACTAACTCCTCAAGTTTTTCAAAAAAATCAGATTTTATCTCTATAACATTCCTTACGTCTTTATAATCGACATTTTTCTTGTTTTCTTTCACTTTATTTTTCAAAAAAACTTTTATCGTTTCATATGACACTACAGCTTGAAGATTATAAGGTAACAAAACCTTACGCCCTGTCTGCTTATTTATCAAATCAAATACTGCCATCACATGCTTGTTAGTTATATCTTTTTTCTTTTTGGCACAAGAAATAATCGTAGTTCTAATTACTTCCTTTGCTATCGCTATATCGCACTCCGACAGTTTATTGATATTAATATTATAAACTTCATTGCCATGTTTATCATGTTCTATCGAGACTATTTTTTTATACTCTCTATCTGCTTCCTTCCTAAAATAATTACGAATTTCACGCAATTTATTTGCTGTCTCGTTTATATGTAAAACAGCTTGATTATTTATTTGATTCAATTGCGGCAAAATATTTTTTCTAATACGATTTCTGTCATATTGAATATCACTATTGGTAGAATCCGTGCAAAAGTCCTGATTCTTTTCTGCCAAAAATCGTTCAATTTCCGCTCTGCTTACGCCCAATAGAGGTCTGATATAGTACACATTTTTGCTGACATGTCGGATTGGTTCTATTCCACACACACCGTCAATTCCTGTTCCTCTTGCCATCTGAAACAATATTGTTTCTGTATTATCTTCTAAATGATGTGCAATCGCAATTTTTACGGAGTCTGATTTTTCTGCACGCGAAAATGCCACCTTTTTGAACTTTTCATAACGCAAAATTCGTGCAGCTTCTTCCTCACCCAAGCCATGAGACTTTGCATAATTTATTACATCAACATGAAAAATATTAATTGGTATTTCTAGATTTTTGCATAATTTTTCCACAAACCTTGCGTCAGATAAGCTCTGTTCTCCACGAATTCCATGTTCTACGTGGACAACTTCTAAATAAAATGACAAACTCTTTTTAAGTTCATTTAAAATCAATAACATAGCAACAGAATCTGCCCCACCAGAAACTGCCGCAATAATCCTATCATCTTTCCCTATCAACCCATTTTGGATTATATATTTTTTTATTTTATTTATCATAAAAATTATTTACTTTCTTCCTTAAAAATAATTTCATTATCGTTAGCTAACCCAAGTTTGGATTTTGCAGTATTTTCTATATATTCTTTAGACTTAGTATATTCTTCGTACTTTTTAATCTGTTTGGTTCTTTGTTTCTCATTTTTAATTTTCTTTTTTAAATTCTTCTGTTCCTGTACATACTCTTTATTCTGTTTTTTCATTGAGTAAACATTGTACGACATTGCACCAACAAATACGACCGCTATAACACCTGCAATAGCAAATATTTTCGTGTTTCTTACTTTTCGTCTAATTTTCATATTCTATCTACCCCTTATACATATTCAAATAAATCCTTTGCCTGTTCCTTTTTTGTTGTATCCTGGATATCTAATACTCTTACTTTTACTGTCTTTTGTCCAAACGCAATCTCAATTATGTCACCTACTTTTACTTTAACAGAAGCTTTTGCCGGTTTACCATTAACCATAACTCTACCCGCATCACATGCTTCATTTGCAACTGTACGTCTTTTTATTAAACGTGATACCTTTAAAAACTTATCTAATCGCATTCTATCCTCTCCTTAAGTATAACACTTTTCCGTTTTAAATAATTATTTTTTACAAATATATTTTTTCTTATAGAAAAAAGTGGAACGCTCCAATTGCGTCCCACCATAATTCTATAAATATAACACTCTAATTATTCGATATTAGTTATTAACTTGCTCTTTTAAACTTTTACCTGGTTTAAATTTAGGTGCTTTTGATGCAGGAATTTGCATTTCTTCTTTAGTCTGTGGATTTCTACCCATTCTTGCAGCTCTTTCTACAACTTCGAATGTACCAAATCCAACTAATTGGATTTTTTCACCCTTCTGTAATTCTTCTACAACAACCTCCTGAAATGCTCTTAAAGCGTTTTCAGCGTCCTTTTTAGATAACATAGCTTTATCTGCCATTGCTGCAACTAATTCTGTTCTGTTCATTATTATTTCCTCCTCTGGATATTATATTTTATAGAGTCCCGCTCCTAAAATCTATTACAAGAATATATATACTTGTTTTTCAAGTTTTTGTCAAGAAAAAAGTTGTTTTTTAGGATGTCCCTTTATTTCTAAGTAGTTCCGTCAATGTTTGGATATAATCCTTAAGCTGATCTGTTGTTATATTACTATTATTTGAATTATTTTGTGACTGAGTATTGTTTCCATTTTGTGATGTTCCATTTGTGCTACCATTGGTACTTCCACTTGAATTTGTACTACCGTTTCCCTGACTGTTTGAACTATTGTTACCATTTTGTCTATTTTCACGTTGCTCAACAACTTCTTCATGATTTTTTGGCAGGTTAGATTGGGTATTATTTTTCGCCGCCTGTTCATTAGTTTCCATTGTAATAGCAACTGTACCCTCTGGAGAATTCACATATAAAACTTTATTCATTGTTGCGTATCCATTTGCCATTATTTTCAATGAATGTTTTCCATATCGTAGCGATATCGGATTTGAATAATCAATCTGTTTGCCATCAATAAAAATCTGAGCATTTAAAACATTTGGTGCAAACAAAATCTTACCATATGATGGTCCCGGTCCTTTTAACTCATCAAGGTTAACCTCTGTGGTTTCTCCTCTATTTATTACTATTTCTTTACTTCCACCCCAACCATCATTGGCAACAGCCAATAGGTATTTTCCTTCCTGAACATCCATTTCCATGTCCTTTGTAATATTTACAAATGCTCTATTATCTAGTTGTAAAAAACTGCCTTCAAATAGACTAGTATTTTTTAATTGTAATTTTCCATGTCCTGTTGTAACAACTATCGAATATATTTCTTTTCCTTTGCCCTCTGCCTCTAGTTCATCCTTTTGACTTAACTTGTTTAATTCTATTATTTCGTTTCCTGAAAAAACAAGCAATTTATCATTATAGTTATAGATATTCTCACCTATTTTTATCTGTTTTTTTGCTTCATCAATACTAAATTTTTTAATGTTCGTGTAATTCCACGTATTAGATGATACATTGATTTTTCCTACTTTTCCAACCTTATTAACAGATCCTATATTAACAATTTTTCCCGGAGAAATTTGTCCCAAAGATATTTCGTTTCCAAATTTGTTAGTAATTTTGGTATCTGCGCCTATATAATATTGATATTCGAGATTATCTTTTCTGCTATAAAGCTTTATTGAACAGCCCTCAGAATCGACATCTATTACCACAAAATCTTCCTTATTGTTAGTCTTTTTCTTCTTCTTACTGTTATTTTTTTGTTTATTGGAGTTTTCATCGTCTAAAAGATTATCACTTTCACTACCATTTTCATCATTATTTTTTGATTCATTTCCTGAATAATACTCGACTCCTAATGAAATTTCACGGTCTTTTGTAAGTCCGCAGCCATACAATAGACCTGAAATCATTAAGAAAAAGATACCTAATATCAAAACTCTAAATTTCATACGAGTTCTTTCACCCATAATTATCCCCCTTTTTGAAGTTTTGCATATTAATAAAAGTTTCTCTAGTTACAATCGAACCTACTTTTTCACCATCGTATTATCACTACTTATTATTATCTTTTAAAAAAGAATTCTTTACTATCTTGGTTAGTTTTTCTTTTTCGTTTAATTCTGGCGAATCTAAAACCTTCTCAAAGAGTTTTCTTAAAACATCCCCGATTTCTTTGCCTGGATTAACTCCTAATTCAATCAAATCATTTCCATTAATCATCATATCCTTTAAGGCTACACACTGCCCTTTATCCACTATACTCCTATATATATCGACATATTTTCTCAAATACTCAGCTTTTTTTTCACGATTATACTCGCTTTGTGCTAAATAATCTGCTTTTTGAATGTCAAATAAATCCGGATAACACTCTAAACCGTTATTATTCATTGCATGACGAATGCTTTTTTCATCTAATTTAGGTCTATCATCATGTGCTTTTATCAAACGAACAACCTGATTTATTGTTGCATTGTCAAATTTTAATCTCTTTAAAATATTTTTAGCCATTTTAGCGCCTTCTTCTTGATGTCCCTTAAAATGGTCTGCTCCATTCTTATCTGTTATCTTGCAAATTGGCTTAGCAACATCATGAAGAAGCATTGTAAGTCTTAAAACCTTATCTTTCTTTACATTCTGTACAGCTTTTACTGTATGTTCTCCCACTGTATACATATGATGTTTACTATTTTGAGTAGTCTCCATCATTTTATCAAACTCTGGGAAAAACACTTTTGTCAAGCCTAATTTATATGCTGTAAGGATTTCTTCAGGATGATCAGAAACTAATAGTTTCACCATTTCGACCTGAATACGTTCCGCACTCACTTTTTTTATTGTTGGAGCTAAAGATTTTATTGCTTTTTGTGTATCCTCATCAATTGTACACCCTAATTGTCCAGCAAATCTAATTGCTCGAAGCATTCTTAAAGCATCTTCTTGAAATCTTTCCATAGGATTTCCTACACAACGAATAACTTTTCTCTGTAGATCTAATTCTCCTTCAAATAAATCTACCAATCCATTTTCTTCATTATATGCCATTGCATTTATTGTAAAATCTCTTCTTTTTAAATCTTCTTCTAGTTTTGGTGTAAAAAACACATTTTTAGGATGTCTGGCGTCTTCATATTCCCCGTCTATTCTATATGTTGTTACTTCATATCCAACATGCTGGTCCATCACTGTAACCGTGCCGTGTTCTATTCCTGTATCTATTGTGTGTGGAAAAAGCGCCTTAACTTCTTCTGGCTTTGCAGAAGTTGTAATATCCCAATCTTGTGGTTTCCTTCCAAGGATGGTATCTCTTACACATCCTCCAACCGCGTATCCTTCGTATCCATTTTGTTTTAATACATCAATTATTTTTTTTACTGATTCTGGTAAAATTATATTCACGTTTTTCCTCCGTTATATTTAGCAAAAATAATATCTCATATCATTTATCCACTAAAATTGTGCCAAAAATTATTATTCGTAATTCTAAACATTTTTACATTATTCACCCAAAAAAAAGCCACCCTACAAATATAGGATGGCATTAATTTTATGTTAATAAATAATTCTAGTATGCCTTGCCCCAATATACAAGTTTGTGAGCTGGCTTACCACAGCAAGCACATACTTCTGAAATTCTTTCTTGATCTTCAAATGGCATACAACGACTTGTTACTGATAACTCTTCTTTAATCTTATTCTCACAAGCTTCGTCTCCACACCACATAGCTCTAATAAATCCAGGTTTGTTTTCTGCAACATCCTTAAATTCCTCATAATTATGAGCATCCCAAATATGAGAGTCTCTATGAGCTTTTGCTCTTTCAAACATATCTTTTTGAATTGCTTCAAGAATTTCTGGTACTTTTGTCTCAATATCATCAAGTGATACTTCGATTTTTTCTCTTGTGTCACGTCTTACAACAACACATTTATTATTTTCAATATCTTTTGGTCCTAATTCAATTCTTACTGGAATACCACGCATTTCCTGCTCAGAGAATTTCCAACCTGGTGTCTTATCTGAATCATCTATCTTAATTCTGCATACATTACTTAGTCTTGAAACTACTTCATTTGCTTTATCTAATACACCATCTTTTTTCTGTTGAATTGGAATAACCATTGCCTGAACTGGTGCAATTCTTGGAGGTAAAACAAGTCCTGAATCATCACCATGTACCATGATTAACGCTCCAATAATACGTGTTGTCATACCCCATGATGTCTGGTATGCATAATGTAATTTATTATCTTTATCTGTATATTGAATTCCAAATGCCTTAGCAAAACCATCACCAAAGTTGTGGCTTGTACCAGATTGAAGAGCCTTACCATCGTGCATTAATGCTTCAATTGTATATGTAGCTTCTGCACCTGCAAATTTCTCTTTTTCTGTTTTCTGTCCACGTACAACTGGAATTGCAAGAACTTCTTCACAGAAATTAGCATATAAGTTAAGCATTTGAACTGTTCTTGCTTCTGCATCTTCAGCAGTTGCATGAACTGTATGACCCTCTTGCCATAAGAATTCTCTTGTACGAAGGAATGGTCTTGTTTCTTTCTCCCATCTTACAACGCTACACCATTGGTTATATACCTTTGGTAAATCTCTGTAAGACTGGATTAAATTTTTATAAAAATCACAGAATAAAGTCTCTGATGTAGGTCTTACACATAATCTTTCTTGTAATTCGTTTAATCCACCATGTGTTACCCATGCAACTTCTGGTGCAAAACCTTCAACATGATCTTTTTCCTGCTCTAATAAACTTTCTGGAATAAAAATAGGCATATATACATTTTCAACGCCTGTTTCTTTGAATCTTTTATCTAACTCTTTTTGGATATTTTCCCAAATAGCATAGCCTGCGGGCTTAATTATCATACATCCTTTTACACTAGAATAATCAACTAACTCAGCCTTTTTCACAACATCTGTATACCATTGTGCAAAATCTTCCTCCATGGAAGTGATGGCTTCTACTAATTTTTTCTCTTTAGCCATGACAATCTCCTTTATATTTTATTTTCACCCGCATTATTGGGTAAATCTGTAATTGCTCATCAAAACATACTAATATCTATTTTATTTTATACTTTTTAATATGTCAAGTCACAGTTTAGCACTCCTCTCGGCTAAAACTATGGGCTTTACGGCGTATTTTTGTAAGACTTAGTATTCTTTTAATTCTTTCTTAAATCACTCGATAAACCTTTTTTGCAATTAAAAGATTTACAACATATAAAATAAAGAACATTATTACTGCTACTCTAGAATAAATGCCAAACATGACGAACAAAATAATACACTACTCCTACAAGTAAAAATCTTAACACTCCTACAAGTCTAGCTTTAAGCTTTTTATTTTTCATCAAAAATCTCCTTCCATTTCTTTAATTTATGATAATTCTTTTTATAATATTTTAACAACCTATTTATTGCCTTCGCTGTCAACACAGCATTAGATTTGCAAAATAAAAAAGTAACACTATATATAATGACTATTTCTCTCACTTTCAAATTCTGAGTCACTATTAAGGCCGTATTTAGGCAAAATGTTGCCAATAAACACACTTCAAAAAAGAATTTCATTTTTTCTTTAATATATTTTTTTTCATTAAACATAGCTAAATAATATGTCACATAATGCGCTCTTTCTAGCCTAAAGTTATTTATTCCAAGAACTATCATTATATTTATTATAAAAAATATTGTAACTAATGTTATACTTGAAAAATCTGGTCTGTTTTTGCTGATTGCAATAGGTATTACATATAGCATAATCGATGCAACAATGTATTTTAGTGAATCAAAATCTCTTATTATTAACAACCAGTTTTTTTTATAAAACGAAACCTGTTTTGATTTACGAAAGTATCTAATAACTTTTACTACATACAATATTTCCAACATAATTACACAAAGCACAGCTTTTGATCCTGTCAAACTAAAACTGCAATCTTTAAAGTTCACATTATTTATGTGACTATATAACGATATTGATGCGATAATTTCTTCAATTGATACAATAATTGCTATTTCTTTATATATATCTTTCTTTATAATACTCTTAAGACACAATTCGAATAAAAGAATTTCTCCAAATACTACAAAGGTTACTGCCAAAACAACAATAGTATTCATAGTACCCCATTCTACAATTATTGGCTCTAAAAAATTTCTGCAAATTATAAATACTACAATATTTGAAATTATGACATTTTTTAAAAAGTAGTACATATAAATTTTTTTTCTTTCTAGTCCTGCCATATAGAGCATAATTTCATCTTTCCTAAACAAAATCTGTTTATAAATTTGCATTGGAAAAAATAATAATTCTGACATAGCAATAAATATATAAATTATATTGCATTCATTAACATGAAAATTCACATGTTTTTTTAATAACAATCTAAATCCCTCAAACATGAGTAGTATAATTAGTACTATTACACTTAATATTATTCTTACATATTTTTGCTGTCTTAAGTCGCAGGTATTTATTAACCAATTTGCTTTAAATATTCTTTTCATTGATTTACCTCTATTACTTCTATATCAAGTACTCCTTAAACATGTCTGTAAATGTTCTATCACTATCGTATTCTTCCATTGCGATAATTTTACCTTCTTTTAAAAATATAGCATCTGTGCAAATGTCGTTTACAACATCTAAATCATGCGATGAAAAAACAATACTATTATTATTTTTACTTACAAATTTCTTCATCCACTCTTTCATATTGATAATACTTACTGGATCTAAGCCTGTAAACGGCTCATCTAGAATCATAATATTGGGATTATGTATCATTGCTGACATAATTGAAATCTTTTGTTTCATACCTTTAGAATATTCTTCTATCCTAGTATCAATTTTATCCTTAAATTCAAACATGCTTATATATTCTGTAGTCACTTTATCCAAGTCTTTTACCGAGCTTTCTTTATTTTCCACTTCCATTCCATAAATATACTTAATATATTCCAACTGTTCTCTACCTGTTAATTTTTCTATTAACATTGGTTCATCTGGAACATATCCTATTTTCCATCTATTATCAATCAGATTCTCCCCATCTAATTTAACTTCTCCACTATCCTTCTTTTCTATTCCTAACATGATTTTTATAGTTGTCGATTTCCCTGCTCCATTCTTTCCAAGCAATGCATATATACGATTAGATTTTATTTTTAAATCTGGAATATTTAATTCGAAATTATTCTTTCTCCTTTTGATTACGTTTTTTAATTCTACCATATTTACCTCACACAAACAAAGACGCCACTAGTAAATTTCAAGTAACCTGGATGCATCTAAATTAGTAAAAAAATATATAACATACATTTTTCCGTAATATTATTAAAAAAAGAAGAAAAAGTCAAGTATTTTTTTATAAATTATTTTTTTTATTACGCAAAAAACTCTACAAAGCAAATCTTATATTAATCACCTTGTAGAGCCCATATTCTTATTCATTTTTAAAAAACTATAAAACTTACTACAAACTAAAACTGTTCAATAAATTCCTTAAAAACCTTATTCTGAGGTTTTATCTCAAAATGCATCTTTTCATTAGTACTTGGATGTACAAATGTTATTCTATATGAACATAAACCTGGTGTTCTTATTCCCTGAACTTTACCATTTCCATATTTTTGATCTCCTAAAAGTGGACATCCCATATGTGCCATTTGCACTCTAATTTGATGCTGTCTACCTGTTTTTAATGAAACATCTATCATTGCGTGATTTCCTCTAGTGTAAACCACGTTGTAAGCCAAAACAGCTTTTTTGGCATTTTTTCTTTCCTTACCAACAACAGTAGTTATATTTGTTTTTCTATCTGTAAGCAGATAATCTGTCAATGTTCCCATAACACTCTCAGGAATACCATCTGTTACTGCATAGTAATGTTTACCTATTCCATGAGTTCTCATCTGCTCAGATAAATTTGCTGCTGCTTCCTTATTTTTTGCAAAAAGCATTACGCCTTCTACCGGTTGATCTAATCTGTTAATTATTCCTAAATAAGTACTTTCATTATCTTCAGCTAAATGATTTCTCAGAAGGCTATCCATGTCCTGTTGTCCTAATCTCGCAGTCTGCGTTGCAACTCCTGCAGGTTTATAACAAACAATAATATCTTTATCCTCGTGTAAAATGTTTAATTCCATGTTAAGCCTCCTATTCTTTATCTAGCATTACTTTTCCTATCAATATTATAATACTCTTACCTCTATTATAATACAATTTACATTCTAAAGCGATAGCCAACTCCCCAAATTGTTTCTATATATTGTGGTTTTGTTGTATTAAGCTCAACTTTTTCTCTAATTTTTTTAATATGGACAGTTACTGTTGCAATATCACCCACAGATTCCATATCCCATATTTGTTTAAATAAATCTTCTTTAGTAAAAACATGATTTGGATTACTAGCCAAAAAAGCAAGTAAATCAAATTCTTTGGTTGTAAACTGTTTTTCTTCATTGTTAACCCACACACGTCTGGCTGTCTTATCAATTTTAATGCCTCGGATTTCTATAACATCATTCCCATATTGAGTTGTACTTCCGATTAATCTCTGATATCTTGCCAAATGCGCTTTAACTCTTGCAACAAGCTCACTTGGTGAAAATGGTTTGGTTATGTAATCATCAGCGCCTAATCCTAATCCTCTGATTTTATCTATATCATCCTTTTTTGCAGAAACCATAATGATTGGCGTGTTCTTTTTATTCCTTATTTCTTTGCACATTTCAAAGCCATCAATTCCTGGTAACATCAAATCTAATATAAACAAATCATAATCATCTGCTAGTGCCTTTGCCAAGCCATTTGTTCCATCATTTTCAATTTCAACTTCAAATCCACTCAATTCAAGATAGTCTCTCTCTAAATCCGCAATAGCTGCCTCATCTTCCACGATTAAAATCTTATTCATCTTGCACCTCCTGATATTTTCGAATTATAAAGTACATGGTGGTCCCATAACCTTCTTTACTGGTTACCCAAATTCTTCCACCATGGTCTTCTACTATTTTTTTTACTATTGAAAGCCCTATTCCACTTCCACCTGTGGCAGAGTTCCTTGATGCATCTGCCCTGTAAAATCTATCAAAGACGTATGGTAAATCTTTTTGTGAAATACCTTTTCCGTTATCTTCAATTTCAGTCTGAACATAATCACCTACGTCTTTTACTCTAATATTTAAAAATCCGCTAGCTTTATCCATATATTTTACGGAATTTCCAACAATATTATTAATGACTCTGTTTAACTGTTCTGGGTCAGCTATTATTATGGTATCGTCATCAGCATAATTATAATATGCCAATCCCAATCCTCTATTCTCTAGATCCAGACTGATTTCTTCAATACAGTCATTGTAATATTCTTTTACATTCAATTTTGCAAAATTATATGGAATCCTGTTATTATCTATCTTTGAATACAAGGTAAGTTCATTTATCAAAGAATCCATATCATTTGCCTTGTTATATATTGTTTTTATATATCTTTCTATTTTTTCTGGTGAATTTGCCACTCCATCTATAATACCCTCTGCATATCCCTTCACTGCAGTAATTGGAGTTTTTAAATCGTGTGCAATATTGCTTATTAATGCTCTATTTTCTTTTTCATCATTGACTTTATCCTGTGCATTTGCTTTAAGTTTCTTTCTGATTTGATCTAATGCATCATTAAGTCTTGCAATTTCATCATCTTTTTCTTTAAATACCTTTGCATCATAATCAAGATTGCCATCCTTAATATTCTCTGCAACTTCTCTTGTTTTTTCTATTGGATAAACAAAATTCAAATATATCCATGAAGTTATACATATAGCTGTTACAATTAGTATAAAAAGAATACTGATAAAAGTTGTCATTATCATATCAGCTCTTTGTGGAATCAATGAATCAAGTTCTGTAACAACATATACATTATTTATTCTCTTTTCTCTTGTTTCAAAAGTTAACTGTTTTATAAGATATTTTTTTTCACCATTAATCAAAGTTACAAGATAAATATTTTTATCTGACACTTTATTATTCTTTATTGTTTCAACTACCTTATCAACTTTATTTTTTCCAACATAAATAACATTATCCTGCTCCTTTAATACGATAAACGAATTTTCTTTTTCTAATTTTTCATTGATTTCTTCTATATACTCTATATTTTTTAAATTATCAACATTTTTATTGATTTCATCCCTTGTGCTAGTATAAACTTTAGATAAATACTTATTAAAAAAAACTATATTCTCGTACGCACTGTGACTGCTTTCAAATTCATACGTCTCTTCTAAATCCTTAGTTTGTACATAAGTATACAGTTTCGTAACTAAAAATACTAAAACAAGTGGAATTAACACAATCAGTATAAAGGTTACTGTAAGTTTCTTCCTCACTTTCATATTTTTGCCTTCCTCTCATAATAAGGAATTTCTATAGTATATTTATCGTAATTTTTATACATCGCTTTAACATTATAAATTAAAAATTAATTTTTTATTAAATTTTTTTACAAAAAAAGATCATCAACGAGTGATGATCTTAGTTCCAACCAAAACAAACATCATAATAGATACGTTCTTTAAATTATACATACATATTTTAAATGATTCTATTATTTGATATTGATTATCTAATTTATTTATTAATTCAAAATGTTTCCAGGTTGCTATTTCTTGCCACGCTAATTCTTTGAAAAAAACAAAATCTGACCATTGTGTAGCCAAAAAATCTTTTGGAATGGTTATACTTCCAAATATAATCACACATACAACGATAACAAATACTGCAACTATTTTGGTATACCATCCATTATAATCAGGAGTATTGTCAAAAACATCCCATTCTCTAAATGGTGTCTTTTGAATTAAATCATATCCCTTACTTGCTAACCATTTACAGCCGTTAATTATTTCTATCTTTTTTTGTCTACAAATAAAAACTATCAATAAAATTAGCTGTATTAATATCATTATTTTTATCAAACTATCTGCATAAAAATATAATCTTTCATATGCATATCGATTTTTTTCCATAGAAAAAGAAATCATATCCGTCTGAGTTCCTTCTTCTAACGATGTAGCATATGGCTTATATGCTGTACCACAAAGTAAAACATTTTCATTTGCTTCCTTAGATTTATCGTTTACCTCAGCAAATATTCCTTCCTCAACATCTTTTGCCACATCCGAAACCGTATACTCTATTCCGTTTATTTGGAGTTTTGTTCCTTTTACATTTAGAGTTCCTACGAGATCATATGCTGTCTTTTTTCCTAAAATACAGCAATTATTGTCATCCATAAATAGCTCTGCATCAGAATTAACTATATTTTTACTGTTTCCACAAAAATATATAATTCTTTGATTACTTGAGGATTCTAGCCCTTCAACCTTAACAGATTTATATCCAGCATCTCCCCAAAAAGTGTATTTATAAGAATTATTTTTCAATAATTGCAAATTTTTACTGACCTGTTTAGGTGATAAAGGCATATCTTCATATGAATAGTCAATTCTATCTTTAGCAATCGCTATATTGTTTTTTTGAAAAATTGCAGATACTTCCATAAAAAGCATTGCAGCAATTACAAACACTACAAAGATATGAATACTTTTTATGTATTTCAATTTACTTTTTATCAACTTTATCTCCCTCACTTATGGCCTTTGTTGCAGTTGTGACAATTGGTGTAGTATAGTCTAAATCACCTGAAACTGCTACTTTATCTGCATTTTTATCTAATACTTTAACATTAACTTTCTTTATAACGTTAGTTGTACCTAAAACAGTATCCTTCTCATCTAAAACATATACACAATAATCGCCATTATCCTGTCTTAAAGCTGTTCTGTCTAATACGTACCGATAGCTTTTAGAGCCTGTCTCAATTTTTGCCTTCACAGATTCTGAAATCTTTACGTCATCACTTGAAGTTTCTAGAATTGCCACATAACTTGTTGTTCCACTGTCTGTTGCTCCTCCTGCATCTGTTGGAACTCCACCATCAGCTGACATATCACCTGATTGTCCAACATCACCTGCATCTGTAGAACCCGAAGTTGAACCATTATCATTAATACTAGATGTCTTTGGACCTACTGAAATCAAATCTGCTTTAATCTTTTTATCCTTTGAATTGTATATTTTAATCTTACCTTTTACGTTTAAAAAATTATATTCTTGTTCATTCAAAGTGACTTCTATTTGCTTCGCATCATTCTTACTTGCCATATGAATAAAAGCTTCCGCAGATGTCATGTTTCCATTTTTTATAGAAACCTCTGTGACAATTCCATCTTCCGGTGCCTTTATAGTTCCACCATTTGCTACTACTTCATTTACTTTATTAAGCGCATCCTGTTTCTCTGCTAAATCACTTTTTTGAGTACCTTCGTCTTGTTGTGGAAGTGCTGATTCATCTACCGCCTTTTTTGCATTATCGATTTCTATTTTCGCATTACTTACCGCATCATTATATTCTTGTTGTTTTTGCTTAACATCATCCTGTAAATTTTTCTTTGTCTCTGCAATTGTTTTTGCGTCATCATCGGCAGATGGTTTATAACTATTTAATTGATTCTGAGCATCCACCAAATTTTGTTTTGCCTGTGCTACTTTTTGATTATTAAGATTTACAGCATTATCATAGTCTGTTTTTGCCTGAGCTGCCTTCATGTTGTTAGTTTCTTTGCTTACATCTAAACTTGATTTTGCTGCATTATACTCATTTTGAGCCTTTTTCTGAAGATCACTTAAAGTTTTTTGTTCAAACTCAATTAACGTCTCACCTTTACTAACTTCCTGTCCAACCTTGCACTTCACTTTAGAAACTCTTAAATTTTCTATACTATATAAAGCAATATCTGACTCTGATTTTACTTTACCTTGTTCTTCAAAATCATTATCTAAAGAGCCTTCATTAGCCATAATTGTTTCTACTAAAGGTGTGCACAATGAACTTATCTGTCTTGATGCATAGGTACATAATGCTATTACTACTAATACTGTCAAAAAAAGTTTCTTTCTTTTTTTAGTAATCTTTTCTCCTATCATAATTCCTTCCTCTGTCTTGCTAACTTATGTTAATTACTCTGTTTTACTTATTTACTTTCTCCTAGCGAAGCAACTCCATTTTCCAATTCTTCCGAGAACTCTCTAAAGAGTGCTATACACGGAATAATCATTATTACTGATGCTCCAAAAGCATACTTTGCATTTGCTAAATCTATCTTTGGTAAAAACAAAGATAACGTCCACAAACTTTTTGTTTTTAAAAAAATCATTGGTTGTTCAACTATATTCCAATATTCAAGAAAATTTAAAATCATTGATGAAATAATTCCAGGCATTGCAAGTGGAACAGCTATTTTAGTAAATATTGTAAAATCATTTGCACCATCAATTTGAGCTGCTTCAATTAAACTGTCTGGAATATTCTTGAATGAACCTAGCATCAAAAAAACTGGAAACGATTGGAAAATTCCAATTACAATTATTCCAACTAGGGTATCTAACAAACCTAATTTATCTAAAATTATATATTGTGGCAACATTACTGTCTGAAATGGCAAAAACATTATAATCAAATATAAGAACTCAACTATTTTTTTGCCCCTAAATTTATATTTTGCCAAAGCCCATGCTGCCGGCATACCCACTATCACCTGTCCAACAGTTACACTTATCGCCACTTTCATCGAATTCCAAAAAGCCACAAAATACTCTGGACTATCAAAAAGCACTTTTATATAAGCCCTAAAGGAAACCTCGATAGGGAAAATAATCCAACTAATATATGATGATTTTTTTTCTGAACTTAATGGTCCTAAACAATGTAATAACGTTGCATCTGTCATACATGAGCCCATAAAAAGTAATACTATTGGCATAACACAAAACAGCATCAGAATTAGCATTATTATGTTAACCCCTATGCTTGATTTTTTATTTTTCATAATTTACTGCTCCTAATTTTTTCACAAATAATGCAAGAAGAGTAATTACTATTAAGTTAATAGTTGCTGCTGTAGCCATCTTACTTATCTCTAATTCTCTGAACCAGTTATTAAATAAATGCTGCAACATATATATTCCATCTGCCGGATAATCTCCAGCAATCAAATATGCTTCTCTATAAACTTTAAAAGAATTAATCACTCCTAGGATTATTTGAAGTACAATTGTTGGGATAATATTTGGTATAGTTATATACCAAAATTTAGTAATGCGTCCAGCACCATCAATATCTGCTGCTTCATATATTTCCTCCGGAACAGCTAGAAGTCCAACTAACCATATAATTGTACAATAACCAAGATTTTTCCATATGAAACTTAACACTAATACATAAAATGAAGCATTCGTGGTCAACCATTTCACTCCCGATATACCAAAAATATTTAAACACCCATTAATAATTCCTTTGTTTTCAAAAAGAAAACGCCATATAATAATCAATGATACAACTGGTATCGTCATTGGAAGTAACAAAACATGCTTCAATTGTTTTTCTAGCCACACATTATATGTTATTTTTACAGCAATCCATAATGAAATAATCAAAATGATTGGTACACCTAGAAGAATAAACCTTATTGTATTTACTGCTGCAAGCTGAAAAGCTTCATTATTGAATACTTCTATATAGTTGTCTATTCCAACAAATTCAGAGCCTTCACAATTAACAAATGATCTTCTTACAACATCAAGCAATGGATATATGTAAAAAATACACACTCCTATAAAACTTGGTATTAAGAAAAACCATGCTTTTGAAATTTTGCTTTTCTTATTTTTCATTTCTTACTCCATCTAGCTTAATTATACTGTCACACATATTTGAAAGTTCTTTGTTATGTAAAATAAAAATTGTTGTTTTATTTTTACGATATTCTTTTATGAATTTAATAATACTTTTGCTACTTACCTCATCTATATTACTAGTTCCCTCATCAATTATCAAAATATCAGGATTTTTTAACAATCCTCTTGCTAAAATTATTTTTTGTCTTTGTCCTCCTGATAATTGTGCGCCGTTTTCCCCTAGCATTGTATTATCTCCATCATCTAAAGACTCAACAATTTCATCAATCTGGCACATACTACACACATTATTATATATTTTTTTATCTATATCATTTTCAAGAGTTATGTTATCCTTTATAGTTCCATACAACAATCTTGAATTTTGTGATATATAATATATATGATTACGAATTTCTCTTAAATTCATTTCATATATCGATGTCCCACATACCTTAATATCACCTTGATTACATTTATAAAAACCCACCAATAATTTTGCTAGTGTTGTCTTCCCACAACCACTCTTTCCAACTATTGCGGTAGTAATTCCTTGCTTAATAAAAAAGGTTTTATTCTCAAAAACTATTTTATTGTTATATTCAAAACAAAGGTTTTTAAACTCTATATCTCCATCTTTAAATCTAATTTCTTTTGTATGATTCCACTCTTCTTCTTCATTTTCAATATTTAATATATCATCTAATCTTGCAAATGAAACGACTGAATCCTGTAAACTTAGTTGAATTCTAACAAAAGAAACCACTGGTTCAACAAAATAACCTTCTACAGAAATAAATAATAAAAGTGTTCCAACAGTTAATTCTCCGTTAATAATACTGTTCATACCAATTGCCAACATAGCAATTGCAATCACATTATCTAGAATATCAACAACAAATGAATATTTGATGTTAGCAGCTTTCCCTTTTATTACGTTATCTTGATATTCATCAACTTTTTTTACTAGTCTAAGTTTATTCTTTTTTTCATACGATAAAGTTTTTATAGTAATTAATGAATCTAACGTTTCTTTAACATCTGTAAATAAGTTTGTGTATCTATCTAATACTGTATATCTAATATGCTTCACTTTTTTTATATAGAAATATGATACAATTAAAAAAAGCAACATTTGAATAAAAATTAAACAAAGTAAAGTTATACTAATCTTATATAGTATAAAAATACTTATAATCATCACAACAAATTCTATTATAATGTTAAAGATTTCGTAAAAAATCAAATTTGAAATACTTTCTATTTCTTCAAATCTAGACAATATTTCTCCTGTTCTATAATTATCCAACATTTTAATTGGCGCACTCAAAATTTTTGTTATAAATTTATTCTGAAGATTAACACCAATTTTTTTTGCCATATTCGCCGAAACACTGTCTCTGAGCATTTTACACAAACTCATAATAACATACATAATTCCAAGCCCGATTAATGTTATAAAAAACATATCAGTTTTTCTATCATAAATGTATGAATCCATTATATCTTGGTATGCAAATGCTACTACATATTGCAAAACCATAATAATTATAGCTAGTACCGTAGAAATTACAATTGCCTTTTTATGAGCAAAAATAATTTTTAAATATTCATTAAATAATAAAGCTTTTTTGTTAGTTTGTTTTATTTTTCCAGAATGCTCAAATGTAATGATATACCCTGTCCAAAATCTCAAAAATTTTTCTATTGTCCATTTCTCATTTCCACACGCAGGATCAAAAACAAACACCTTTTTTCTTGTTATTTTCCTCACTACAATAAAATGGCAAAAATTGTTTTCTGAAATTCCATGTGCAATAAAAGGGCCACATATTTCTTCCTCTAACAATTCTTCGAAACTACCTTCTAATGGTTCAGTTTCAAATCCATATTTTTTAGCGACTCTACAAATATCATAAATACTTACGCCACTTGTTGTCACCTGAAAACTTTTTCTAAAATTGGAAAGTCTATCTCTTATGCCCCAATATTTACATATTGAGGCAAAAGCTGCGACTCCACAATCCTTTTCATCATGTTGTCTCACTCCAAAAAACATAACTTAGTTTTCCTTCTGATATAACTTAACCTTCTGTATTACATTCTTAGTTGCATCATCTATAGTTACTTTGCCCTTATTTAATTGATTAACTTGCTCATAAACAATATATTTGATTGAAGAATCAACTATTACAGGATTTTTTAAATTTTTAAATGTTTCAATCCACTGAACTTGCTGTTCGGATGTAATTGGTTGAAGTTGTTGATTTTTACCAATAAAAACTGATGTCTCGTACGACAAATACTTATTTAATGCTTCAACATTAACAGGAAAACCATCCAACATATCAGTAGCCTGGTTTTCTTTGCTTACAGCTTCTTCGATAAAATCCTTAGCTTCATCTACACGTTTACACTTCTTACATATTGCCATTCGTTCTATTGGTTCGTAATAATTGTTATTAATTATCATACTCTCTATACCAGATTTTTCTTTTATTAATTGTAGCTGTGAAATACCTCCACTAGTTATTTCTTCTTCAATAGTAGCTTGCACATCTCCTGAATAAATTTTAGATACACTCTCACCTTGATAATGAACATCCTTAGTTCCATGCATATCAAATGTTAATTCATTATCTTCTGAACCAGTTTTCTTTTTTATATTCATTAACTTGTTAGCAAGTTTAAAATAATAATTAACATCGCTTTCTTTCAAATTATTTTTTTCTATTCCTGATGCAATATAATTTTTATAAATACAATCTAAAATATCGCAATAGTTTTCTGTATAAAAAGCTGGTTTTGATTTTTTACCCATTTCAGAAAACTTATCATAATACTCTTTCACTGAATCTGCTTTACAAAATTCTTTAGTTCCAACCTTCGTTGAAATGCTAAAATGTGTTGGGATTTCATAAGCTTTATTTGTGTTCTCATCAACAATGTTATTTAATAAATTGTTTTGTGATTTAATTTTACTTCTTAGAGTTGTTAAATCTACTAACATTTTTTGTTTAATCAATTTATCAACTGATAACCCATCAAGCATAATAATATCAGGTCCATCGCCTGCCAACATTTCAGTATTAAGTTTTTTTATAGCATCCGATGGTGTTTTATTGTCATCCTCATCATCAATTCCTATTTCCATTTCAATACTTGTATCTGGATTCTTTGAAGCATATTCTGATACAATAGTATTTAAGTACTCATTCTGATACAATGAATAAACTCTTAAATTATTTTTTTTCTTCATTTTTTTATCCGATACGTATACTAGTTTATCATTTATTTGATTAGATGTTTGCACTAGTAATCCATTCTCAAATGATTTACTGTCCTTTATAATAGTTGCTCTAGAATTAATTGTTGCATTAACAAGTTTCTTTTTGCTTTCAAGTTTTCCATTTGTAAATGTATAAACATTATTCTGTGTTAACATTTTTATTCTATCTTTATCATCAGAAGACATTGTTACATTCATGGTTCCATCTTCTGATACTTTATTTAATTTCTTTATTAATTTATCATTTTTCACTTCTTTATAAGTTTTCTGTTCAAAAGCTTTGACACTTCCTTCTTGTTCAAGATAATACAGGCCGTTTGCCTTAGTTAATGAATCAATTCTTCCTGAAAACTGACCATGTGTACTAAACATTTTTTCACCGTTTTCAGAATAAACAGTTCCTTTTTTCACAAAAAAGACATCATCTCCAACTATTTCTAATTGATCTATACCTTCGTTATTAACTGACTGCTCTTTTCCATCCACAATTTTATTTAAAGCATAATTATCTGGCTCTTTAGAATTTTCTTCTGTGTTGTTTTGTGACTCATTATCTGTCAAAATATAACTATCACCATTTGTTTTTAATACCGCTTGATCAATTCTAGAATTCACTTCTGGACTATTCTTATCAAGTTTTTCCCATTTCTTTCCAAAATCAGATGTTTTATATATTCCAACATATTTTTTATCTGTATCTGTTCCCAAAATATAAATACTATTTTTATCTGTTGTAAATGCGGCTACACTTGAAACTTCATTTGGAAGCGCAACTTGATTTTCATATACTTTAGCTATATCATCTTCTTTTTTTGATTTTCCACATCCAGTAATTCCGGTAGTACATAGCATCATAATCAAACTAAGACCGATACATATTTTTCTGTTTCTTTTTAACATTTTATCTCCTTATACGCAAAACAACCGAGGTACTTAGTTCCCCCGGTTTTGATTATTTATATTATCATTAGTATTTTTCACACCAAATAACTCTAGTTCTATGTGAACCGCCGTATCTTCCTGTATGTCTACCTGCTGCCCTTAAGCATGAATTGTAATTGCTTCCATAATTGTATCCTAAATATCTGGTTTTTTCACAAATCCAATGATATCCTCCACCAACTATATTCTTTGTGTTTTTTTCTGATATTTTCTTCATATTCAAGTCTCCTTTCTTTGACTTTTAGTATTATATCACCTTTTTTTTTTAATTTCAAGCCATTTTTGTCATTATAGTTAAATTTTATGCAGGATTTTAGTTTTCCTTCTGATATAACTTAACCTTCTGTATTACATTCTTAGTTGCATCATCTATAGTTACTTTGCCCTTATTTAATAAGTTTACCTGTTCGTATACAATATCTTCGCATGAAGAATCAACAATTATCGGTTTTCTTAAACCCTTCATAAATTCAGTATACTTCATTTGTTGTTCAGCATTTAAACATGGTAACTGGTCAGTTCCTTCGAAGATATATGTAGATGATGAATAAAAACTATCTAAAGCATCTAAATTTACTGGAATGCCTTCCAATTTGTCGCTTTCTTGATTTGATTTATTAATGGACTCTATTATAAAATCTTCTGCAACATTCTTATTTTTACTTTTTTTATTAATTGCCATACGATACAATGGCGTATACTTATTCTCTTTAATAACCTTATAAGTTAGATTTGAGTTTTGATCTAATTTTGCTAATTCTACAAGTCCACCATTTGCAACTATCGCTTCAATGCTTGCCTGTGCTTTTCCTTTATTTACACTATAACAGCCCGAATCTTGATAAATCATACCCTTCATAGAAAGCATATCAAAAGACAACTCTTCATCTTCAGCACCTGTTTTCTTTTTTATATTTATAAGTTTATTTGCCAATTTGAAATAATCACGTATTTCGCTTTCATTTAACTTCCCGTTTTCTATATTAGTTGAAAGATAATTTTTATATATCTGCTTCATTATTTCACAATATGTCTCTGTAATATATGCTGGTTTTGATTTCTTACCCATTTCATCAAAATCGTTATATATTTTTCTTATAGAATCTGCATTTGTAAATTTCTTAGTTCCAGCTTGAACTGAAAAACTAAAATGAGTCGGAATTTCATAAGCTGTCTTTGAATCCTCTTCCAATATATTATTAAAAACATTATACTTAGATTCAATCTTATTTCTTAATTCAGTTATATCTTCTAATACTCCACTTTTTTTCATTTTTTTAGTTGATAATCCATCCACTATAATAATATCTGGTCCATTACCAGATAAGAGCTCTGTATTTACTTTTTTTATAGCATCTGATGATGTTGTATTTTCATCATTTTCAGGAATCCCCACTTCTAATTCCACATTTGTTTCTGGATGTTTAGATGCATATTCCCTTACAATATTGTTTATATAAATATTCTGATATAACGAATATATTTTTATATTATTTTTTCTCTTTATTTTTTTATCAGAAATATACACAAGCTTATTTGTTATATCATTCGATGTTTGAACTAATATCCCATTTTCAAAATATTGACTATCCTTTAAAATTGTTGTTCTAGAATTAATTGTTGCATTAACAAGTTTCTTTTTGCTTTCAAGTTTTCCATTTGTAAATGTATAAACATTATTCTGTGTTAACATTTTTATTCTATCTTTATCATCAGAAGACATTGTTACATTCATGGTTCCATCTTCTGATACTTTATTTAATTTCTTTATTAATTTATCATTTTTCACTTCTTTATAAGTTTTCTGTTCAAAAGCTTTGACACTTCCTTCTTGTTCAAGATAATACAGGCCGTTTGCCTTAGTTAATGAATCAATTCTTCCTGAAAACTGACCATGTGTACTAAACATTTTTTCACCGTTTTCAGAATAAACAGTTCCTTTTTTCACAAAAAAGACATCATCTCCAACTATTTCTAATTGATCTATACCTTCGTTATTAACTGACTGCTCTTTTCCATCCACAATTTTATTTAAAGCATAATTATCTGGCTCTTTAGAATTTTCTTCTGTGTTGTTTTGTGACTCATTATCTGTCAAAATATAACTATCACCATTTGTTTTTAATACCGCTTGATCAATTCTAGAATTCACTTCTGGACTATTCTTATCAAGTTTTTCCCATTTCTTTCCAAAATCAGATGTTTTATATATTCCAACATATTTTTTATCTGTATCTGTTCCCAAAATATAAATACTATTTTTATCTGTTGTAAATGCGGCTACACTTGAAACTTCATTTGGAAGCGCAACTTGATTTTCATATACTTTAGCTATATCATCTTCTTTTTTTGATTTTCCACATCCAGTAATTCCGGTAGTACATAGCATCATAATCAAACTAAGACCGATACATATTTTTCTGTTTCTTTTTAACATTTTATCTCCTTATACGCAAAACAACCGTGGAAATTCCACGGCTGTCTTTAGTTACTATTATCTATTTTTTATAAATATTTTTTTAATTCGTCAACTTTATCTGTTGCTTCCCATGGTAAATCTAAATCAGTTCTACCAAAATGTCCATATGCTGCAGTACCCTTATAAATTGGTCTACGTAAATCTAACATTTTGATAATTCCAGCTGGACGTAAATCAAAAAGCTCTCTTACAATTTCAACTAATTTTTCACTTGATAATTTACCTGTTCCAAATGTATCAATATTGATAGAAGTTGGCTCAGCAACACCGATAGCATATGATAACTGAATCTCACATTTATCTGCAAGTCCTGCTGCTACGATATTTTTTGCAACATAACGTGCTGCATAAGCTGCAGATCTATCTACTTTAGTACAATCTTTTCCTGAAAAAGCTCCACCACCATGACGTGCCATTCCGCCGTATGTATCAACGATTATCTTACGTCCAGTAAGACCTGCATCTCCATGTGGTCCACCAATTACAAAACGACCTGTTGGATTTATATAAAATCTTGTTTTCTCATCGATTAATTCTTTTGGTAGAACTTCATCAAATACATATTTCTTAATATCTGCATGGATCTGTTCTTGTGTAACTTCCTCGTCATGCTGTGTAGATAATACAACTGTTTCAAGTCTCTTTGGCTTACCGTCTTCATCATATTCTACTGAGACTTGAGTTTTACCATCTGGTCTTAAGTATTTTAATGTACCATTCTTTCTAACTTCTGTAAGTCTACGTGATAATTTATGTGCTAACGAAATAGGATATGGCATAAGTTCTGGTGTTTCATTTGTAGCATATCCAAACATCATACCTTGATCTCCCGCACCTGTGTCAAGATCATCTTTATGTGTTCCTTCTCTTGCTTCTAATGATTTATCAACACCCATTGCAATATCTGGCGACTGTTGATCTAATGCAACCATTACTGCACATGTATTTCCATCAAATCCTGTCTTAGCATCATTATATCCGATTTCATTAACAGTTTCTCTAACTATTGCAGGTACATCTAAGTGTGCTTTTGTAGAAATTTCTCCTGTAACTAAAACAAATCCTGTACAACTTGTTGCCTCACAAGCAACACGACTCATAGGATCTTGTCTCATGCATTCATCTAAAATTGCATCTGAAATTGCATCACAAACTTTATCTGGATGACCTTCTGTAACTGATTCTGATGTAAATAATAATTTTTCCATCTTTTGTCCTTTCTTAATAAAAAATAATACATATATTTAATAAATCTCTATACTTCCTTAGCTAAAATGCCCATAAAAAAAACCACTTGCACAACAAGTGGACTAATTACCCTAATAACCAATCCTCTTATTGTTCGAATTATTCGCTCAGGTTGGCACCTTCCTGTAGATATTGCTATCTAAACGGGGTTGCCGTGACTTCACAGATCCTTTGTATCTCCATCACTCTGAATAAGAGAAGTATAATATTTTTTTACTGTGTGATTATATCACTTTATCTTTATCCTGTCAATAATATAATCGACATTCAGTACTTCTATCTTTAGATGATATATCGAAAAAAGGCACAATCATTGTACCGACCCCCAAAAGTTAGACCAAAAATCTAACTTTTGGGAGGTCGGTATTTTTATGGCAAAATATGATTTTGAATTTAAGAAAAAGGTAGTCCTAGCATACCTCAAAGGTGAAGGCGGAAGG